>Ga0256914_1003718_pt1 | contig 11882 bp, 11 predicted proteins | sample HulkmetaG_FD_191571 | JGI IMG/M metagenome (GOLD analysis project Ga0256914, IMG submission 191571) | Hydrothermal chimney microbial communities from Main Endeavour vent field at the Juan de Fuca Ridge, Pacific Ocean - Hulk | ecosystem: Environmental > Aquatic > Marine > Hydrothermal vents ...
CAGGGATCCTCCACTGCATTTGGTTCTTAGTAAAAATTTGGAAGGACTCACAACCTATTTTTTTCGCTCTTTCAACAGATTTTGAGATACCACCAGCAATCGAAACATGAGCACCTAAAAGCATATTCTACCCCTTAATCACTAAAATTGGTTTCGAATGTACAACCTTTTCAGCCAATTTATTCTCTTCAATAGGTCTAACTACTTCACTTATATCTTTGTACACTTCTGGCGCCTCTTCTCTTACGATCCGCTTGTTGTTTGCAAATAATGAAACTCCCGCATCCCCCAGTTCCTTTAAGACATCTTCAAATGATATCTGTTTCAATGCTTTATGTCTACTTAAAAGCCTTCCTGCTCCATGCGAAACACTTCCAAAAGTCTCTTCAATTGAGTTTTCTGATCCAACAAAAATAAAAGAACCTGCCTTCATATCTCCAGGAAGCAAAACAGGTTGTCCTATTCGTTTAAAAATGCCTTTCAATTCGTAATGCTTTGGAGGAAATGCACGAGTTGCACCTTTTCTATGAACTAAAAGCAACCTCTCTTTTCCATTTATTGTATATCTTTCGAATTTTGCAATATTATGAGCAACATCGTAAAGTAAAAACATTCCAAGTAATTCAGGCGATCTCTTCAAAACTTTTGAGAATGCATTTCTTACATGAAAAGTGATTAGTTGCCTGTTAACCCATGCAAAATTTGCAGCAGCAGACATCGCCCTTATATAATTTTCTGAAACAGGATCGATTAAAGGTAAAGAAACAAGATCTCTATCAAGAAGAGACAAACCATACTTATTCATTCTTTTCCGCATTGAAGTAATATAATCAGTAGCCACTTGATGTCCCAATCCTCTGGAGCCTGTATGAATCCATATAAGAATTTGTCCTTTAAATAAGCCTAGTGATTCTGCTACAGATTCATTAAAAACTCTATCAACAACATCAATTTCAAGAAAATGATTTCCAGCACCAAGCGTTCCTAATTCTAATCTTCCCCTTTTAATTGCTTCATCACTAACAAATGAAGCATCAGCATCTATCAGTGCACCACCGTCTTCTGTATATTCGATGTCCGAATCCAAGGCAAATCCTTTTTTAACTGCCCACTTTAAACCTTCGTCTAAGATATGTTTTATATCTCTATTGGTAAATTTTAAAATCCCCTCCGATCCAAGACCAGATGGAACTGTGTTAAAAATGACCTGTCCAACGTCTTTTATGTATCTTGAAAATTCTTCAATAGATAAATTCGTTTTTATTACTCTAACACCACAGTTGATATCAAAACCAACACCTCCTGGCGAAATCACACCTTCTTCTCCATCAAAAGCAGCAACTCCACCAATTGGAAAACCATACCCTTCATGCAAATCCGGCATACCTAATGCATACTTCACAATCCCTGGCAATGTAGCCACATTTTTTAGTTGTGTAACGGCTTTATCTTTAAACATATATTGCAAAAGATTTTCAGTTGTATATATAACAACTGGGACTCTCATTGCTCCAGTAGGCTCAATCACATATCTATAATTTTTAATTTTCATACTAATATTATAGCATTTTATTTATTTTGTGTTTATGAATTTGTCCTATATAATATGATGGTATGAAATGAATAGGAAGGAGGCAGAAATGTCAATCAATTGGAAGACTAAGTTTTCCGAAAGAAGTATCACTATGAAGGCCTCTGCGATCAGAGAGCTTTTAAAACTTGTAGACAGCCCTGATATAATCTCACTTGCAGGTGGTATGCCAGATCCAAAACTATTTCCTAAAGAAACTATTGCAGAAATTTCCAAAGATGTGTTCTTAAATCATGGCGGCAAAGCCCTGCAGTATGGTGCAACAGAAGGAATCCCTTCCCTAAGAGAAACACTCGTAAAAGAAGGAATAAGCGAGGGAATAGAAAATCTAACATTGGAGAATCTTATTGTTACTACCGCATCACAACAAGGACTTGACTTGGTTGCAAAGATCTTTATAAACCCGGGAGACACTATTATCACAGAAGCCCCATCGTACGTAGGAGGACTTCAAGCATTTAACGCTTTTCAAGCCAATTTTGAAACTGTTCCTCTTGATCACAATGGAATTAGAACGGATTTACTTGAAGAAAAAATTAAAAAACTCAAGGCAAAAGGAATTAATATCAAATTTATGTACTTAATTCCTAATTTCCAAAACCCAGCAGGTGTTACGCTGAGTTTAGAAAGAAGAAAAAAAATCCTTGAGTTGAGCCATAAATACGAGATTCCTGTTATTGAAGACGACCCTTATGGAGAAATCCGCTTTGAGGGAAAAGCACTTCCATCATTAGTAGCAATGGATAAAATAGGAAATGTAATTGCATTGAGGACTTTTTCAAAAATTCTTGCACCAGGATTAAGACTTGGCTGGATAATAGCGGAGAAGTCTGTTATTCAAAAACTCGTCCTTGCAAAGCAGGCTTCGGATCTCTGTTCTCCATCATCTACACAATACATAGCAGACGAATTTATCAGGCAAGGACATATGAGAAATTATTTAAACCTTGTGAGAAAAACTTATAAAGAAAAAAAAGATGCAATGCTTAATGCACTTGAAAAGTACTTCCCGAAAGAAACTTCATGGACAAAACCAGAAGGTGGCATGTTTGTGTGGGTAACCGTTCCTGATCACATAGATACCGATGAACTTTTCAAGAAAGCAATAAAGGAAAAAGTTGCATATGTAGTAGGAAGTGCATTTTATCCCCACGGAGAAGATAAGCACCACATAAGGTTAAATTTCACACTTCCAACATTAGAACAAATTGATGAAGGTATCCGAAGACTTGGAGCACTGCTAAAAAAAGAAATTTAATCAAACTTAAAAAGCCCCGCTTTGCGGGGCTTTAAAATCTTATAAATATTCTTTATTCCAGAATTATTTTTCCTGCTCCTTTTAAAACATTTTCAAGAAAAGCATCTTCAGGAAGGGCACCTTCAAACTGGACTTTGTCATTAATTATAATTTTAGGAACGGCATATACACTATATTTTTGTGACCATTCAGGAAACTCATTTGCTTCTATCATGATACCTTTAATATTATTATTTTCCATAGCCATTTGATGGGCAGTTCTTACTGCACGCGGACAATAAGGACAGCTCGGAGTAACAAATACAAGAATTTCAGTAGGAGATGTTATTCTCTTAAGTTCAGATTTTGTTTTATCAGAAAGTTCAGTAGTTCCCTTAGAAGCATCAATTATATCCTCTAATAAGGAAGAAAATTCATGACCAGAGGGAATTCCATAATAAATAACATTTTTATTTGTGTTTTTTCCTTCCACAAATAACGCAGAGATCTGCTCCACACCGTATTCTTTTTCCTTTTCTTTATCATCTTTATAAACAGTAAGTTTTACTTTGTCAGACAGCGCAGTCAACTCTCTTAAAATTTCTTCAGTATATGGAAGATATTGAGAATTAAACTTTGTTACTTTATCTCCCCCTTCGCTTTGAAGAAACAAAACCAGCTCAACTTCTCCGTCGAGTTTTGATTCAAACAATTCTTTAATGTACTTTTCGTCCTTTTCTTTTAATAATTTTTCCATACTTCACCTCTCTAATTTTAAATTTTTAATATAATTTTCCGCTGAGAATTCAGCGATAGCACCATCTCCTGCAGCGGTTACTACCTGCCTTAAAGGAGTATCTCTTACATCACCAACAGCAAATATGCCAGAAACACTTGTTTCCCTGTTCTGGTTGGTTTTTATAAAACCTCTTTCATCAACCTCCACAATATCCTTAACAATTTCACTATTAGGTACAGTTCCTATAGCAACAAAAATGCCGTCAACTTTTAATACGGTTTTTTCTCCTGTTTTGACATTTTTAACTTCAAGCCCTTCAACTTTATTCTCACCAATTACATGCTCGGAAACTGAATTCCACTGAAACTCTATTTTAGGGTTTGAGAAGGCTTCCTCTTGAAGGGCTTTAACAGCACGCAGCTGATCCCTCCTATGAACAACAATTACTTTTTTAGCAAACTTGGTTAAATAGATTGCATCTGCTATTGCAGTGTCTCCACCTCCTACAACAGCAACGATCTTATCCTTAAAAAATGCAGCATCACAAGTAGCACAATAAGAGATACCCCTGCCCCTGAATTTTTCTTCTTCCGGAACAGGAAGTTTTACAGGATCAGCACCAGTTGCAATGATAACTGATTTACACTTTATTGTCCCACTTGATGCTGTTTCAAGTTCAAATAGATTATCCTTTTTTGAAATTTTTCTAACTTCATCTGGTACAATTTTTGCTCCAAAACGAACGGCTTGTTTTTCCATTCTATCAGTAAGTTCTTTGCCCGAAATTCCTTCAGGAAAACCAGGATAATTATCAACTTCATCACTTACAGCAATCTGACCACCAGGGGAAAGTCTCTCGAATATTAACGTTTTTAGTCTACTTCTACCAGCATATATACCAGCAGTAAGTCCGCCGGGACCAGCACCTATAATAACAATGTCGTATACTGTTTTACTATCAGCTTTTACAGGCTCTTCAGCCACAAAGATATTAGCAAATTCTTCCATAGCACCTCCTAAACAGGAAAATTATTACAAGAGTAGTATAATTTATTTAAGAAGAGAGTCAAGGGTTATTCTTGTCTTTTCTCTTTAATCTTTGGTTCAACTCTCTGCCAAATTCTTTCAATGTCGTAAAATTCTCGTTTGTCTTGAAGCATTATATGGACGATAACATCTCCATAATCCATTGCAATCCATTCGCCAGTTTTCTCTCCTTCCTCTGAATAGAGAAAATTCCCTTTGTGTTTTAATCTAATTCTGATTTCTTCAGCGATTGCTCTGGCATGTTCAGAAACATCAGCAGTGCAAACAATAAAAAAATCTGTGAGAGTTGTTATGCCTCTCACATCTAACAAAGAAATGTCTCTTCCTTTCTTTTCATCGATTATTTTTACAATGAAATTTGCCAATCTTTTACCCTTCAAATTACCTCCTATCATTAACATTTTAATTTTATAAACAATTATACACAACGAACAGCAAAAAGAAAAGACTTTTATTATGAATGTAATTTAATCGAAAAAGTGCTCATATAAACATCGATTTGCACAATTTAGAGTTTTATGTATAATATGCCTTCGTGGTGTAATTGCAGTAATTATATTTTTACAGGTAATAATAAAATGAGAGAGAATATTAGAAGAAAATTGCGTTTTGTTAGAAGAGTTATGCAAAAACGAATGAAGCGAATTCATTCTCGCGTTAATATTATTACAGAAATAACTGAAAGCACCACAACAAATACCGTATCTGACACGGAAGAAGACTGTACCAGGTCTGATGCTGAGAGAGAACACAGAAAAAGCAACTCATTATTTCCAGAACGTTTTTCAAACGTAGATGTAAAATCCTTTATCAAAACGGAGGTGACTGAATGAAAAAATTCAAAAAATATATCCTGATTTTAATTGTTACATTTGCATTTACAGGAGTATTTTTCACACGTACGTATGCAATTGTTGATGGAAAGAGTATTCGTCCAGTAATAACATTAAAACAAATCTCCCCAAAAGAAGCAATAGAAAAATCTGGAATAAAGTTAGGAAAAAAAGATGTAATCATTGAAAAAGGCACAAAATTCTCTCCGATAAAACTAATAAAAGTAGTTAGAGCAAAACCAGTAAGGCTGAACATTGACGGAAAAAACATTCTTATTGAAACAACAAAATCAACTGTTGGGGAAGCCCTACAATCAGAGGGTATTAATTTAAACAAAAAAGACAAAGTTATTCCATCATTAAACACTACAATTTATCCAAACATACAAATTACCATTCAAACATATAAAACTGAAATAAAGGTTGTAAAAATTCCTATTCCGTATAAAACTATATATGAAAAAAATAGAATGCTTGAAAGGGGAAAAGTGATAAATTTTAGAAAAGGAAAAGATGGCGTATTAGAAAAAAGATTTCTTGTGACTTACTTTGACGGAAAGAAAATTTCAGAAAAAGAAATTTCTGAGAAGGTAGTAACACCTGCTACCTCTTCAATCTTTATGATTGGTGAAGCAAAATTCGATGGAAAATATATTAAGAAAATCACAATGGAATCTACTGCTTATTCCCCACGAGTAATAGAAACAGATGCAAATCCATGGAGAACTGCAACAGGTATGAGAAGTGGCTTCGGTATAATTGCTGTTGATCCAAAAGTAATTCCTCTTGGCTCCCTTTTATATGTAGAAGGATATGGCTATGGAGTTGCGGCAGACACAGGAGGGCTTATTAAGGGTGACCGCATTGATGTATTTTTCTACTCGACAAACGATGCATACAGATGGGGAAGAAGAAAAGTGACAGTCTACATACTGCCCGGAAAATGGGACTTTTCAAAGAACTTAAAATATTAATAAACGAATATAAAATCAATCCATCTAAAAGGATGGGGCAGAATTTTCTTATCGAAAATTCTGCCCTTGAATACATAAAGAACACGATAGCACCAAACAAAGACAAATTATATATTGAAATTGGACCTGGCTTTTTATTCTTAACAAAAAAAGTGGCACAATATGCAAAAGAAATAATAGCCATTGAAAAAGATAAAAGGTTTGAACCTTTTTATAGAGAAAACACACCAGAAAATGTAAAAATAATTATTAACGACGCTTTAAAGGAAAATTTTTCCTCTTTTGCAGCTACTGAATTGTTTGGCAATATTCCATACAATATTTCGACAGACCTATTAATAAAAATCGCAAATGAAAAAAATATAACCCGCTCGGTCCTTTTACTGCAAAAAGAGTTTGCAATGAGGCTTCTTGCATTGCCGGGAAGTAAAACCTATAGCGCAATAACTGTATTCATTGATTTTTTCTTCGAAAAAAAATTCCTAAAAACATTTCCTCCACACTTCTTTTACCCTCGCCCTAAAATAAGTTCCACATTAATAGAAATTAGAAAAAAGAGAATCGACGAAACAATTGACACAGAACTCCTATTCAAAATTGTAAGAACCGCTTTCGGGAAGAGAAGAAAAAAAATAATAAATCCCTTATCAGAAATCTTTGGAAAAGAAAAGACACTTGAAGCAATCAACTACGCAAACATTCCTGAAAGTGCAAGGGCAGAAAACTTAGATACAAAAGCTTTCCTTCTGTTGTATGAATTTTTTAAGAAATATTGAAAATCTCTTAATAATACCTATAATTAAAAGAAAAAAACAGGAAGGAGGCTGGCTTATGGCTTACAAAGTTCCAGAAGAACTTAGATACACAAAGAACGATGAGTGGTTAAAAGTTGATGGAGAAATCGGCACAATGGGGATTACAGACTATGCTCAGGATAAACTTGGAGATATAGTTTATCTTGAAGAGATTGAAAAAGGTAAAAAAATAAAAGAAGGAGAAACTTTGACAACGATTGAATCCGTTAAGGCTGCTTCGGATATTTATGCACCAGTAAGTGGAGAGATTGTTGAAGTAAATGAAAACGTGATAAAGGATCCTTCAATTATTAATAAAGATCCTTATGGAGACGGTTGGATAGCAAAAATAAAAATTGAAAATCCAGAAGAGATTAATAAATTAATGACAGCAAAAGAGTATTCAGAATACAGGAAAGAATAAGAGTTATGAGATACATACCTAATACTGAGAAACAAAAAGAGGAAATGCTAAAAGAAATTGGCGTTTCCTCTTTTAACGATTTATTAAAAGACATTCCTGAATCAATTTTACTTGAAGAATTTCTAAAAATTCCTGGACCTTTTAGTGAGCAAGAGATTAAAGAAAAAATCTATCAGATATCAAAAAAGAACGCAGATTTCTTTTTCAAAAAACCACTCATAGGTGCAGGTGCATATAGACACTTTATCCCCGCAGCAGTAAAATCGATTATTTCCAGAGAAGAATTCTATACTTCCTACACTCCATACCAGCCAGAGATAAGTCAAGGAAATTTGCAATCAATGTTTGAGTACCAAACACACCTATCAAGATTAACAAAAATGGATGTTGTCGTGCCCTCCATATATGATGGAGCATCTGCAACAGCAGAAGCAGTTTTAATGGCAATGAGGCTTACAAGAAAAAACAGAATTGTAATTTCTTCGCTTGTACATCCTCAATATATAGAAACCGTTAAAACATATACAGAACCCCACCACACAGAAATTATTGCAGTTTCTTATGAGAACGGATTAACAGACTTTGATGAATTCAAAAATAAACTGACAGATGATACAGCAGCATTTGTAATTCAAAGCCCCAATTTCCTTGGAGGCATAGAAAACATTGAGAAATTTGTGAAATACGCACACGATCAAAATGTTTTGGTTATACAAGTCATAGCAGAAAGCCTTTCTCTCGGTATTTTAAAATCTCCTGGCGAAGCCAATGTTGATATCGTTGCAGGGGAAGCACAATCTTTTGGAATGGATCTGAACTTTGGCGGACCATACAATGGTTACTTAGCAAGCAAAATGAAATACATCAGGCAAATCCCTGGAAGAATTGCTGGAGAAACAACAGATAAAAATGGTAATCGTGGGTTTGTGATGACTTTTAGGGCAAGAGAACAGGATATTAGACGAGAGAAAGCAACATCCAATATTTGCTCAAACCACGCATTGAATATCGTTGCAGGAAATGTATACCTTTCTCTACTCGGAAAAGAGGGTATAAAATCACTCAGCGCACTAAATATGAAATCAGCACATTACTTGAAAAATAAACTTCTCCAAACTAAGAATTTCACAGAAATAGATTATCCATTCTTTAACGAATTCTATTTAAAAGCCAGAGACAAAAACAAAACGATAGAAACACTTGAAAAGCATGGTTTTATCCCTCCGCTTGATTTGAGTAAGTTTTATCCAGAACTTGAAGATTATCTTTTATTTGCTGTAACTGAAATCTTTAATAAAGAAGAACTTGATCTTATTGCAGATTTACTTTCGAGGTGATGAAGATGAAATTAATATACGAAAAATCAGTTAAGGGAAGAAGGGGATTTTCAATTCCAGAGGATCCCTTTAAAGAAATATCTTTAGATTCTCTCATTCCAGAATATGCAAAGACTGAGCAAGAAGTAAATTTACCAGAAGTTTCAGAACCTGATGTTATAAGGCATTTCACAAAACTCTCCAAATTGAACTATGGCGTTGATGATGGATTGTACCCGCTGGGATCATGCACAATGAAATACAACCCAAAAATTAACGAAGAACTTGCAAACCTCGATAATTTCCTATACGCACATCCGTTAGCACCAGAAAAATATGTGCAAGGAAGTCTGCAAATAATGTTTGAATTAGGTGAAGCCCTGAATGAAATCACAGGAATGGACAAGTTTAGTATGATGCCTGCTGCAGGAGCACATGGAGAACTTACTGGTGTTCTAATGATAAGAAAGTATTTCGAAAGTAAAGGAAAACCACGTCATAAAATGATAATTCCTGATTCTGCACACGGAACAAATCCTGCTTCATCTGCAATGGCAGGATTCAAGGTTGTTGAAGTAAGATCAAATGAACGCGGAGGAGTAGATATAACGGAACTGGAAAAACTGATGGACGAAGACACAGCTGGATTAATGCTAACAAATCCAAACACTGTTGGACTATTTGACGAAAATATTCTAAAAATTGCAGAAATTGTACATGCAAAAGGTGGACTATTGTATTACGATGGCGCTAACTTAAACGCACTACTGGGATTAGTACGGCCTGGCGATGCAGGTTTTGATGTTCTGCACCTTAATCTTCATAAAACCTTCTCAACACCGCATGGCGGTGGTGGTCCAGGTGCAGGAGTTGTAGGAGCAAAGGGTGATCTAATAGAATTTTTACCTTCACCTATTGTCTGCAAAAACGAAAAAGGCTACTTCTTTGAGTTTCCTAAAAATTCTATTGGGCGTGTAAGGGCATTCTATGGGAATTTCCCGGTGCTTGTAAAAGCTTATGTATGGATTCTTTCTATGGGAGCAAAAGGACTCAGAGAAACAGCAGAGGCAAGTATAATAAATGCTAACTATGTTCTTAAAAAACTAAAAGATTATTATAAACCAGCGTATGATAGAACCTGCATGCACGAATGCGTGCTAACCGGTAGGGAATACAAGAAATTTGGAGTAAAAACACTTGATATAGCAAAAAGACTTATGGATTACGGCTTCCATCCTCCAACCATATATTTCCCCCATTTTGAACCATATGCCGAAGAAACCATAATGATTGAACCAACAGAATCAGAGAGTAAAGAAACATTAGATTCATTTATTGAAGCAATGATAAAAATATCAAAAGAAGCAAAGGAAAAACCTGATATACTGAAAAATGCACCACACACTACACCAGTGGGAAGACTTGATGAAGTAAAAGCAGTAAAAGAACCTAAACTCCACTTTTAAAGGAAGGTAAAATGGTCGAAAAATTAGAAATTGTTGTGAAGGATGCTATAAAAAAGACATTTGGTAACAATCTACCTCTGGAGCAAGTAGAAATTCTACCTGCTCCAGAGGGTATGGGAGATTTTGCAACTTCTTTTCCATTTAAATTCGCAAAAATTTTAAAAAAACCTCCGCAAAAAATAGCGGAAGAAGTTTTAAAAAATATTGATTCCCATTTAATCAAGGAAGTTAAGATAGCAAAAAATGGTTACATTAACTTTATCCTATCAAGCGAAGCATACAAAGAATACATATCTGATCTTGAAACAAAAAATGCAGATTTTTTTAAAGGTGAACAAAAAAATGTAAAAATGCAAATAGAATTTGTGAGTGCAAATCCTACTGGTCCTCTTCATGTAGGTAATGGACGCGGTGGCATAATAGGAGACGTGCTGGCAAACCTACTTACATTAGAAGGCTTCGAAGTAAAGAAAGAATACTATGTAAATGATGCTGGGAGTAAAATGGATCATTTCACTGACTCCATAGCATACTATTATCTTAAATTATGTGGGTATGATGCAGAGTTTCCTGAAGAAGGATATAAAGGAGAATACATAAAGGAAATTGCAGAAGATTTATATTTTAAATTCAAGGATAGATACGTAAAAGATGGAAAACCTGACAGAGAAGCAATAAAAGATTTTGGAAAAGACTATATGATCTGGCAAATCAAAAAATCTCTTGCAAAGTTTGGTGTATTCTTTGATACCTGGTTTTACGAAAGTTCACTTTACAAAAGCGGAGAAGTAGATGAAACGATAAAAATTTTTAAAGAGAGTGGCTATACATATGAAAAGGACGGAGCATTATGGTTCAAATCCACTCTTTTTGGAGACGACAAGGATAGAGTATTGGTACGAAGTAATGGAGAACCAACATATACACTTGTGGATGCCGCATATCATAGGAACAAATGGAAAAGAGGATTTAAAAAAGTCATAGACATATGGGGAGCAGATCATTTTGGACACATAATACCAATGAAAGCATTAATCCTCGGTATGGGTCTACCAGAAGACTTTCTCGACGTAATTATTTATCAAATAGTACATCTCTTTGTAAACGGAAAAGAAGTTATGATGTCGAAACACACAGGGACGTTCATCACGTTGGATGAACTGGTTGAAGAGGTAGGCAAAGATGCAGCCCGCTTTTTCTTTTTATTAAAAAGTGCCGATACTCACCTCAATTTCGATATGACATTAGCAAAAAAAGAAAGTATGGATAACCCCGTGTTTTATGTTCAATACACCTATGCAAGGTTGCTAAATATACTACGAAAGGCAAAAGACAAAAATAAAAAAATTGTCAGTGCAAATGAAATAGACTTCTCCCATTTTACTGAAAAAGAAGAGCGAAATTTACTAAACACACTCCTTTCTTTGAAGAAAAATCTCAAATCTATTGCTTATTCATACG
>Ga0256914_1003719_pt1 | contig 11877 bp, 4 predicted proteins | sample HulkmetaG_FD_191571 | JGI IMG/M metagenome (GOLD analysis project Ga0256914, IMG submission 191571) | Hydrothermal chimney microbial communities from Main Endeavour vent field at the Juan de Fuca Ridge, Pacific Ocean - Hulk | ecosystem: Environmental > Aquatic > Marine > Hydrothermal vents ...
CAGCCTTTCAGACTCAGGGTCTTGGTGATGGCCGCGGTCAAGGTCGTCTTGCCATGATCGATGTGGCCGATGGTTCCCACATTCACGTGGGGCTTGTTGCGCTCGTAATGCTGCTTTGCCATGATTTGTAATCTCCTTGCTATAAAATGAAAGCAGGGCTGCTATTTTGGTTGCAAATAATGATTTTTTGGGGAAAATTTAGAGTACAAAAAAGGAGCATGAAACCATCAACTTCCTGGTTTCACGGTCCTCATCATTACCAGGTCTGCAATTCCCCGGGCGCTGCTGCTGCTCGGGGCGTGCGAGGTGTATAGGGATAAAAAAGAGCCCACTCGCAAACTTTGCTAGTTTATCAGAATTTGAGGAATTTGACAAATATCTGATTGTTAATAACGTGGAATGACTCCACTACCTAGATTTTGAGAATCGACTTGGTCACGCTCTCGGGCACAGGCGCATAATGCGCGAATTCCATGCTAAACGTGCCGCGACCCTGGGTCACAGAACGCAACCGGGTGGCATAACCAAACATCTCTGCCAGCGGAACCATGGCCCGAACAGACTGCATGCCCCGAGAATGAGGCTCAAGCCCTTCAATCTGACCACGTCGGCTATTGATATCGCCGATAACATCACCCAGGAACTCGTCGGGCATCAGCACTTCTACCTTCATCATCGGCTCCAGCAAGATGGGGCGAGCTTTAGAAATGCCTTCGCGCACAGCCAGCGAACCTGCCACACGAAAAGCCATCTCCGAGGAATCCACCTCATGATAAGAGCCATCGTACAAGGTTGCCTTCACATCTACGATGGGATAACCGGCAATGACGCCACCTTCCAGGGCTTCCTGAATGCCCTCTTTGGTGGGACGAATGAACTCGCGGGGAACGGAACCGCCCACTGTTGCATCTTCGAAAACATAACCGGCGCCCGCCTCCAACGGCTCGAAACGCACCTTTACATGACCAAACTGCCCGCGGCCACCACTTTGACGCACAAAACGCCCCTCGGCCTGCACGGCCCGGGTGATGGTCTCGCGGTAAGCTACCTGAGGCCGCCCGACATTGGCATGAACCTTGAACTCACGAATCATCCGATCCACCAATACCTCGAGATGCAACTCACCCATGCCCGAGATAATGGTCTGCCCGGTCTGATCATCAACTCGCACCCGGAAGGTGGGGTCTTCGTCGGCCAGACGCCGCAACGCCTCGCCCAGCTTATCTTGATCAGACTTGGACTTGGGCTCGATGGCAACGCTAATCACCGGAGCGGGGAAGTTGATCGATTCCAACACAATGGGATGACTGGGGTCGCTGAGGGTTTCGCCAGTGAAAGATTGTTTGAGGCCGATGATAGCGGCAATATCGCCCGCACCAATCTCTTTGACCTCTTCACGCTTCTCGGCATAAATCCGCATCAAACGGCCAATGCGTTCCCGCTTGCCCTTGGTGACGTTGAGCAAAGTCTTACCACTTTCGACCACGCCGGAGTAAACCCGAATATAAGCCAGACGGCCCACGTAGGGATCAGTCACAATCTTGAAGACCAGTGCGGTAGTGGGGTCATCAAACGAAGCACTACGACTCAGCACCTCATCGGTCTTGGGATCCGTGCCGGTCATAGCAGGACGATCCAACGGTGAGGGCAAATAAGCGATGACAGCATCCAGCAGCGGCTGCACACCCTTGTTTTTCAGGGCTGTACCCGCCATAACAGGAACCAGTTCATTACGCAGCACAGCTTCGCGCAGGGCCAGTCGCAACTCATCATTACTAATGGTCTCCCCTTCCAGATACTTCATGGTCAGGTCGTCATCGGTTTCGGCAATGGTTTCCAGCAGATGCTCGTGGCCTGCCTCCGCTTCATCGCGCAAATCTTCGGGAATCTCGATTTGCTCAGGCTTGGCCCCCAGCTCATCATCAAAGACCCAGGCTGTCATTTCAATCAAATCAACCACGCCCCTAAAATTGGCTTCAGCGCCAATGGGCAACTGAATGGGCAGGGGATTGGCGCCCAGGCGATCTCGAATCATTTGCACGGTACGATCAAAGTCAGCACCAGTGCGGTCCATCTTGTTCACAAAACAGATGCGGGGCACGCCATAACGGTCAGCCTGACGCCACACTGTTTCAGATTGCGGCTCGACACCAGCCACGGCGTCGAAAACCACCACACCACCATCCAGCACACGCAAACTGCGCTGCACTTCGGCGGTAAAGTCGATGTGCCCGGGGGTGTCAATCAAGTTGATTTGATACCCTTTCCAATCTGCACTAATCGCAGCAGATTGAATGGTAATACCGCGCTCGCGCTCCTGCTCCATAAAGTCGGTAACAGTTGTGCCCTCATCGACATTGCCGATGCGGTACGTTTTACCGGCGTAGTAAAGCACGCGTTCGGTGGTGGTTGTTTTCCCGGCATCGATATGGGCAATGATGCCGATGTTTCGGATTTTTTCTAAGTTACGATTAACAGTCATAATAAAGGTGAAACTTCGGAAGCCGGGCGCAACAGGCCCGACGCCACAGGCTGGCCCTACCAGCGATAATGTGCAAAGGCCCGGTTGGCTTCCGCCATCTTGTGGGTCTCATCCCGCTTACGGATGGTTGCCCCCTGATTGTTGGCAGCATCCATAAGCTCGGCAGCCAGCTTTTCGGACATGGCTTTGCCATTGCGCTTGCGGGCGAACATAATCAGCCAGCGCTGAGCCAGTGCTTCGCGGCGACCGGCGCGGACTTCGACCGGAACCTGATAAGTGGCGCCACCAACACGGCGAGGCTTGACTTCGATTTGCGGCATAGCATTGGCCATGGCCTGCTCAAAGACTTCCACCGGGTCACGCTTGGTGCGCTGTTCGATAAGATCAAAAGCATCATACATCACTCGCTGGGCGGTGCTTTTTTTGCCGCCGCGCATCAGGCGATTGATGAAACGGGAGATAACCTTGTTATGATACTTGGGGTCGGGCATGACTTCCCGACGCTCAGGGCGATAACGACGAGGCATATTCGTCTCCTGGAGTGGGTTGAAACTAGAAACGTAAGATTAAATGGGAGAAATCGGGCAAAAGCACTCAATCCCCAGACACACTGCAAGATGCGGGCTGAAAGGCACATTCGGCGCTCTTGCGAGCTTTACCCAGAGGTGCCCCTCAACCTGCATCTTGCGAATTTTTATTTATTGGCAGCCTGCACATGGGGCCGAGGCCGAATGCAAGCTTATGATAATCGACAGGGTGTCAATCAAAAAGCAATGGAAGAAAACTACTTCTTGCTGCGCTTGGCTCCATACTTGCTGCGGCTGCGCTGCCGATCTTGCACACCCGAAGCATCCAACGCACCACGAACGACATGATAGCGAACACCAGGCAAGTCGCGCACACGACCACCACGCACCAGCACCACCGAGTGCTCCTGAAGGTTGTGGCCTTCACCGGGGATGTAAGCAGTGACTTCGATGCCATTGGTGAGGCGCACACGGGCAATTTTACGCATGGCCGAGTTAGGTTTTTTCGGCGTTGTCGTGCGAACCACAGTGCAAACGCCACGACGGAAGGGGTTTCCCTTGGGCATGCGCTTGCTCTGCCCGGTCAGGGCATTGTGGCTAAATTGCAGGGCGGGAGCTTTTTTCTTTTTCTGAACGGGCTTGCGCCCTTTTCGCACAAGTTGATTGATGGTGGGCAACGTCTTACTCCTGACTTCTTTGTTGATGCCGAAGTTGGCTAGTTAGTTTCATTTAGGGGGCTAAAAGAGCCCAATACAACTCGCAGCCGAGCCAGAAAAGCTCGGCCAGCGACTTGTTATCTTACACGATACGGGATTATTCGTCAAGTTTGCCAAAGCATTTTAGCACGACAATCCCGAAAGGTATCATTGCAGAACCGATGGATGTTAAATCGCCACCGAATCGTTACTTTTTAAGGAGTTGCACAGCACATTCGAAACTTGAGAAAAGTGCTGGGAAGCTCGGCGAACGGCGAAAATAGATTTGGCGTTACTACTAAGGTAGCCCGGTTAGAAACCACCAAGGCACAAAGAAGGAAAAAGTTTTGAAATGCTTGGTGTTCTTAGTGTCTTTGTGCCTTGGCGGTACGCTCCGGATGGCGATGAACCGCTACATTTTAACTTTCATAGCATCACTTACTTGAGCTTGCTCAGGCCAGAAAATCATCCAGGTCGCCAATTTCAAGACCCAGATCACCTTCGCCGCTGAGCAGCTCTTCCAGCTCGGCGCCCGCGGCATCGATGCCCACGGGAGCGCTGAGTTCATCCAGCTCGGCCATTTGCTCGGGCCCCAGTTCTTCGCTGATGAGCGCATCCAGGGTTTCGATTTCTTCCTTGGTCTCACGCTCCGCCTCAGCTTCGATGGCCCGACGACGTTCGGCAGCCTCTCTGCGGGCACGGAAGCCAGTACCCACCGGAATCAGCTTGCCGATGATGACATTTTCTTTCAAGCCTCGCAGATGATCCACTGCACCGCGCACGGCAGCATCGGTGAGCACCCGGGTGGTTTCCTGGAACGAAGCCGCAGCCAGGAAGCTTTCGGTGTTCAACGAAGCTTTGGTGATGCCCATGAGGGTGTATTCATAGGTGACAGGCTCGCCACCCTGAGCCAGAATGGCCTCGTTGACATGACGCACAGCAAAATGATCGACGATTTCACCGGGCAGGTAGCTGCTATCGCCCGAGGAGGTAATGATGACCCGGCGTAGCATTTGGCGCAACACAATCTCGATGTATTTATCGTGAATGCCTACACCTTGCGAGCGGTACACCTTCTGCACTTCGTTCATCACATACATGGCTGTGGCTTCGCGGCCCTGAATGCGCAGAACCTCTTTCGGGTTTTTGGCGCCCTCGGTGAGCTGCTGGCCCGCTCCCACGTGCTGACCTTTTTGCACCCGCAGGCGTGCTGTGGGCGAAATCGGTTGCGTCCAGGTTTCGGTCTCTTCGCGGCGGATGTAAAGTGTGCCATCCTCGAAGTAGGCTTCGCCATCTTCACCAGCCAGCAATTCTGCATCCGCTTCGTTGCGGGCCACAACGGTATCAGCCTGCACGCGGTCACCATCGGCAATGACCAGGGTGTAGCCTTCGGGAATCTCGACCACATGGCGAATGAGCTGGGTAGAGGTGACAGAAACGTAGCGCTGCTCTTCATCCCAGTAAACATCGAAGATGCCGTCAATTTCGGCGATGACTGCTTCGCCACGGGGATTTCGGGCCTCGAAAAGCTCTTGCACACGGGGCAAACCCTGGGTAATATCGCCGCCAGCGGCCACGCCACCGGTGTGGAATGTGCGCAAGGTGAGCTGTGTGCCCGGCTCGCCAATCGATTGGGCGGCAATGATGCCGACAGCCTCGCCCAGCTCGACAATGCCGCCGCGGGCCAAATCTTCGCCGTAGCAGTGGCGGCAGATGCCAAATTCGGTTTCGCAGGTAAAGGGTGAGCGCACATAAATGGCATCGATGCTGGAGTTGCCAATGGCTTGGGCTGCTTCAAGATCCAGCACCTCACCCCGGGAACCAAGCACTGCGCCCGATTCGGGATCGATGACATCTTCCAGCAGGGTGCGCCCCTTGGCCCGCTCACCAAAGGGCACGCCAGCCTCTTCGGCGTCGGCCCGGGTGAGCCAAATGCCGGAGCTTGTGCCGCAATCCTCTTCGGTGATGATGACATCCTGAGCCACATCTACCAGACGACGGGTCAGATATCCGGCGTCAGCGGTGCGCAAGGCGGTGTCGGCCAGGCCCTTACGAGAACCATGCGTCGAAAGGAAGTATTCCAACGCGGTCAGCCCTTCGCGGAAGTTAGAGCGAATGGGCAGCGGGATAATCCGGCCAGAGGGGTCGGCCATGAGACCGCGCATTCCGGCCAACTGACGAATGGGCTGTACACCTCCCTTGACAGCGCCAGAGTGCGACATGGCCCCCAGTCCTTCTCGCGGGTCCAGCAAGCTTTGCACCTCTTTGGTCAGTTCATCGGTGGCATGAGTCCACAACTCGACGACTTTGTTGTAGCGCTCATCTTCGGTGATAAGACCGCGGCGATACTGGCGTTCGACTTTATCCGCTTCATCGGCGGTGCGTTCGACGATTTCGGTCTTGTTGGGGGGCACATGAATATCGGAAATGGCGATGGTCATGCCGGAACGGGTGGCGAATTTGAACCCGATATCCTTGATGGCATCCACCACATCGGGCGTGCCCTCGGGCCCCAATCGCTGATAGACAGTGGTGATGAAGTCGTTGAGGACTTTTTTATCCAGCAGCTTGTTCACAAAGCGCACTTTGTCGGGCAGATAGGAGTTAAAGATGACGCGGCCCACAGTGGTATCGATCATCCCTGTGGGAGTCTCCTCCTCCGGCAAAATTGCTTCAGCCTTGAAGGCTTCCATAATATCGCGCAGCGCCGCGGGCCCGATGCCCGGCAGATCGATGATGCCCTTGCGTCCTTCTTTCTGATACAGGCTGATAATTTGACCGGCATTGGTGATGCCTGCATCAGCCAGAGCATCCACCACGCGTTCAGGCAAATCCATCGCCTCCACAGCCAAATCATCCAACCAGCTTCGGTAATAGAATTTGATGGGAGTACGTAAGGAAATAGCATGCGTGTCATAGGCATAACGAACATCGGCATAATCGCCAAAAATTTTCCCTTTATTCGGGGCATCCTGGTCTTCAACCGTCAGGTAGTAGCACCCCATGACCATATCTTTTGAGGGGCCTACAATCGGTTCGCCAGAGGCTGGTTTGAGCAGATTCTTGGTCGAAAGCATGTATTCACGCGCTTCCTTCACTGCCGGCTCCGATAAAGGCACATGCACCGCCATCTGGTCGCCATCAAAGTCGGCGTTAAAGGCAGAGCAGGCCAATGGATGCAACTGAATGGCGTTATCTTCGATGAGAATGGGCTCGAATGCCTGAATCGAGAGACGATGCAGGGTGGGCGCACGGTTGAGCAGCACCGGGCGGGTGGTAATGACCTCGGCCAGCACATCCCACACTGCGGGATCCAGGCGGTCGACCATGCGCTTGGCGCTTTTGATGTTGTGGGCAAAGTTTTGCGCCACTAATTTTTGCATGACAAAGGGCTTGAATAGCTCCAAAGCCATCTTTTTGGGCAACCCGCACTGATGCAGCTTGAGGGTGGGCCCGACCACAATTACAGAACGTCCCGAATAATCGACACGTTTACCCAGCAAGTTGCGGCGGAAACGGCCCTGTTTGCCCTTGAGCAGATCACTCAGTGATTTGAGTTTGCGTTTGCCGCTACGACTTACTGCATGGCCACGACGCCCGTTATCTACCAGACTGTCGACAGCCTCTTGCAACATGCGCTTTTCGTTGCGCACGATGACACTGGGCGCGCCCAGCTCCAGCAACCGTTTGAGACGATTGTTGCGGTTGATAACCCGACGATAAAGATCGTTCAAATCGCTGGTGGCAAAACGCCCGCCATCCAATTGCACCATGGGGCGCAGGTCGGGGGGAATTACCGGCAAAACTGTGAGAATCATCCATTCGGGACGATTACCACTCTTGCGGAAGGCTTCGACCACACGCAGGCGTTTGGCAGCTTTGCGCTGACGCTGTTTTGAGCGGGTGGTTTTGATTTCGTCGCGCAGTTCCACAGCCATCTTGTCCAAATCCAGCTTTTTGACCAGCTCGTAGATGGCCTCGGCGCCCATGCCCGCCTGAAAGATGTTGCCCCAGCGGTCTTCAAAATCACGGAACTCAGTTTCCAGCAGCAAATCCCCTTCGCGCAGGCTTTTCAGCTCCTGAACCTGGTCTTCGATGTACTGACGTACGGTTTCTTTGCGGGCTTCGATAGATTCGTAAAAACGTGATAACAGCTCTTCGGCCTCACGGTAATGCTCATCTCGTTTGACCGCGGCAACACGCCGGGCCACTTCCACGGCCTGGTCGCGCTCATCCTGCAAAACGCTCAGGCGCTCGCGCAGGGCGTTGTTGAGGATTTCCTGATGGCTGGAGGCCAGTTTTTCGCCCGCGGGTAGCAGGGGCTCATCCAGCCAAGGGAGCGTAATGGGGTCGCTGAGGATTTTGCCACGGTTCTTTTGAATGTAGCTTTGCACATCGCGCCCCACTGCGCTGACTTCGGCAGCTTTGGCTTCCAGCTCCTCTTCGGCGCGGGCTACCGCGGCAGCCTCTTCCTCTGTCACAGCCTCGATGGCTTCATCGCGGGCATTTTCAACCGCCTCGATTTGAGCGCTGGACTCAGATTCGGCCCGGGCAAAACGGGATTCCATCTCATGATCCAAACGCTTGAGGGTGCGGGCGCGATTATCTTCATCCACCTTGGTGATGATGTATTTGGCAAAGTAGAGCACGCGTTCCAGATTGCGGGGCGAAATATCCAGCAGCAGCCCCAAACGACTGGGCACGCCTTTAACGTACCAAATGTGACTCACCGGGGTGGTGAGCTGGATGTGGCCCATACGCTCGCGGCGCACCCGCGCGGGTGCGACCTCGACACCACATTTTTCGCAAACAACACCTTTATGTCGAATGCGTTTGTATTTTCCGCAGTAGCATTCATAATCGGATGTGGGCCCGAAGATGCGTTCGCAGAATAACCCATCGCGCTCGGGGCGCAGGGTGCGGTAGTTGATGGTTTCAGGCTTCAGGACTTCGCCATAGGACCATTCGAGAATCTTCTCGGGTGAAGCAAGGCTAATACGAATGGCATCAAAGTTGTTGACTTCCAAGATAAACCTCCTTGTCGAGGCGGGAAAAAGTGCAGGTAAAACGTAGCTGCCAAGATGGCAGGATGGACAGGGAGAGCATGTTGCCCTCCAGTCTCAGGGCCCGGATTAGCGGCGGCGCCCCGTCATGGAACCAGGTAGCTTCAGGCTGAATCCCAAACTGGGAAGCTCTGAGGCATCTTCTTTGGAAAGCTGGATGCTTTCATCATTTTCGTTGAAGACCTCAACATCCAGTGCCAACGATTGCAGTTCCTTGACCAGTACCTTGAAGGATTCGGGCACGCCCGGGGGCTGGATGGGTTCACCCTTGACAATGGATTCATAGGTGCGCACACGCCCGATGACATCATCCGATTTAACGGTGAGAACCTCTTGCAGCATGTAAGCGACACCATACGCTTCCAGAGCCCACACCTCCATCTCGCCGAAGCGCTGGCCGCCAAATTGCGCCTTACCACCCAGTGGTTGCTGCGTAACCAGGCTATACGGGCCAATGGAGCGGGCGTGGACTTTATCTTCGACCAGGTGATGCAATTTGAGCATGTAAACATCCCCCACGGTCACGTGCTGTTCAAAGGGCTCGCCGGTGCGACCATCATAAACCTTGACCTTGCCGGTAATGGGTGTGGGCCAATCAATCTGACGGGAAAGAGCATCGGCAGCGGCACGCAATTCGGCGCTATCGCTAACCTGCGGCTCGACGCCATAATGTCGCATCCACTCAATCAGCGCCACATCGATGACTTTGCTATCCGCAGCATCTTTGGCATCCATGCTGCGCTGATCATCTTCGTAAACCATCAGGTCGGCAGAGACATAGCCGCGTGCTTGCAGCCAGTGCTCCAGCACCATGCGCCGGGCATAAACACGGTCGCGGAAGATGCGCTCGAAATCCACATCATCATCAGCCAGATAAACATCGCTGATGTAGACGAAGCGAATGTCATCGTCATCCTCAAACTCGCCAGCCTCTTCACCTAATTCCTGCACCCAGGCAAATGCGGCTGCGGTCACATCGTTCCAGGCTTTGTCGATAAGCCAGGCCCGAGCCAGCTCCGCTTCGATTTGCCACTCTGAAGCGCCATCGAAAACAGTGGTCTCAACACGAAAACCGAGTTTGGTGGCGGCCCAGCCCAGATGCGTTTCCAGTACCTGGCCGATGTTCATACGGGCGGGAACGCCCAGCGGGTTGAGAATGATGTCTACCGGCGTGCCGTCAGGCAGGAAGGGCATGTCGGCATCAGAAACGATGCGGGAGACCACGCCCTTGTTGCCATGACGCCCGGCCATTTTATCGCCCACAGTCAGACGACGGCGCTGGGCAATGCTAACCCGCACCATGCTCTCTACGCCTGCAGGCAAATCGCGGTTGTCATCTCGGGTAAAAACTTTGATGTCAACGACTTTACCGCGCTCGCCATGTGGCAGGCGCAAGGAGGAATCTTTGACTTCGCGAGCCTTTTCGCCAAAGATGGCCCGCAGCAGTTTTTCTTCCGGGGTGAGTTCAGTTTCACCTTTTGGCGAAATTTTGCCCACCAGAATGTCGCCCGGCTTCACTTCGGCGCCAATGCGGATGATGCCATGCTCATCCAAATTCTTCAACGCTTCTTCGCCCACGTTGGGAATATCGCGGGTGATTTCTTCCGGGCCCAGCTTGGTATCTCGGGCCTCGACCTCATATTTTTCAATGTGGATGGAGCTGTAGGCATCTTCACGAATCAGGCGCTCGGAAATTAGGATGGCATCTTCGTAGTTGCCGCCATCCCAAGCTAAAAAGGCGACAGTCACATTGCGGCCCAGGGCCAGCTCACCATTTTCGGTGGATGAGGAGTCAGCCAGCACTTGCCCGGCCAGCACTTCATCCCCCTTGTAAACCACAGGCTGATGATTGATGCAGGTGGATTGATTGGAGCGGGAGTATTTGCGCAGCTCATAAATCTGCTGTTCACCCTCAGCATCCTGAATAATGATGCGTTCGGAGGTTACGCTGATGACCTTACCCGCTTTTTTAGCAATGAGCACATGGCCCGAATCCACCGCTGCCGGATATTCCATGCCTGTGCCCACGGTCGGCGCTTGCGGAATCATCAACGGCACAGCTTGCCGCTGCATGTTCGAGCCCATCAGTGCGCGGTTGGCGTCGTCATGCTCCAGGAAGGGAATCAGCGCAGTGGAAACAGATACAATTTGATGCGGCGAAACATCCATGTATTGCACGCTGCGAGGATCTTCCATCATAAAATTCTGATGCCGGCGCACCGAGATGCGTTTGAGCTTGAAACGGCCATCTTCATAAAGTGGTGTCGAGGCCTGGGCAATGGTGTAAGGGGCTTCTTCATCAGCACTCATGTAGGTGATTTCATCGGTTGCCACCGGCTCGATGAGCAAACGGGGTAGCACTTCGCTGAATTCAGCCAATTGGATGGCCAAATCCTCATCGATACGTGTGCCCTCGGCAGCCAAAATTTCTCCAGTTTCAGGATGCTTGACCGCTTTATCCAGCACAAGGCCCACACTTTTTTCGGGATCATTGACAACATCGTGAATCACCTTGCGGTAGGGGGTTTCGATGAACCCAAATTCGTTGATGCGGGCAAAGGTAGCCAATGAACCAATCAGGCCGATGTTCGGGCCTTCGGGCGTCTCGATGGGGCAGATGCGGCCATAGTGCGAATGGTGAACATCACGCACATCAAAACCGGCACGCTCACGACGCAAGCCGCCCGGGCCCAACGCCGAAAGACGCCGCTTGTTGGTCAGCTCAGAAAGAGGATTGGTTTGATCCATGAACTGACTAAGCTGCGAACCGCCAAAGAACTCGCGTACCGCAGCCACCACAGGCCGAATGTTGATGAGTGACAGCGGGCTCACCTGGTCGGCATCGCGAATGCTCATACGCTCGCGCACGGTGCGCTCCATGCGCAACAGGCCCACGCGTAGCTGATTTTGCAGCAACTCGCCTACCGTCTTCACGCGGCGATTGCCCAAATGATCAATGTCATCAGGCTCATCGACACCATTGTTGATGCGAATAACCTGACGGATGACCTTCAGAATATCCTCGCGGCTCAACAGGCGATGATCCAGCGGCAAATCAACCCCCAGGCGGCGATTCAATTTGTAGCGCCCTACCCGGCCCAAATCGTAAC
>Ga0256914_1003720_pt1 | contig 11873 bp, 7 predicted proteins | sample HulkmetaG_FD_191571 | JGI IMG/M metagenome (GOLD analysis project Ga0256914, IMG submission 191571) | Hydrothermal chimney microbial communities from Main Endeavour vent field at the Juan de Fuca Ridge, Pacific Ocean - Hulk | ecosystem: Environmental > Aquatic > Marine > Hydrothermal vents ...
GCGGTGTAGAAGGCGTGGGTGAAGCCGAACAGGCCCAAACGCAGCGCAGCCACGAGCAACGATTGGCCAACGCCATCTTGGGCCAACGAAACCACGAAGTACAACGCGTTTTCCACGGCCTCGAAGCCCAAACCCACCAACGCGCCGTAGACGATGCCGTCGAACAGGCTGTCGACCTCGTGCCGCGCCCACCAGAAGAGCAGCAGCAACGCGACGGCCTTGAAGGTCTCTTCCACCAGCGGCGCAATCACGGCCGTGTCGAACACATCGCGCATGGCGCCCATTGAGCCCAAGGCCCAACTCAACCCCGCGTCGATGGCCATGGAGAAAATCATCGATCCAAACGTCGCCACGATCGCCCCCCAGAGGAACATGCCGAGCAGCAGGAGTTTGGGCTCTTTCTCGTGGCGGTCGGCCCAATACAACAAGCCCGCGTACAGCCACGCTAAGCCAAAACTGGCAGCGACACCGAATAGACCGACACCGATGGTCAACATCACGGCCTCCTTGGGATGAGGATGGCGTCATGATAGCCTCCCAGCGTCGGCTTAGCGTCAAAACAAACGGCCCGACCATACGGGCCGGGCGCAGGCGGTACTTTGAGACGGCTTCGGGCTTGTTGAGGGCTGACCATGCACAGGCTACTGGGTCATCCCAAGAGAGTCGGGCCGTGCAGCAGGTCTCAACGCAAGCCATAACCCAAGCCACATCGCCAACACCCCTGAGGATATCATGCGCTCAAAACCCGTGGACAACCACCAATGAAGTGCCTCTTCGCCTCCGTCGAAAAAGAAGAAAGCGTAAAGCAGGGCATATGTTGAAATAATCATCAGGCCGGTTGCGGTGATCCATAACGCTTCGCGCGTCCACCCGCGTTGCAGAGAAGCAAGAAAAAGCAAAAACAACATGGCCGGGCCCAAATAGCCCCATTTCCCAACCCATAGGCTATGCCATGCAAAAGACAATACTTGGCCCAAAGCGGGGATCAGAGGCCGAATATCCCCCCAGTGTTCGGCAATGAGACGCAACATCTCCTCCGAGATACGACGGTTTGGATAAAGCCAATGATGCGCCCATTTCCATAGCCCGGCCGAAAGAACATAGGGCACAAACCACACTATTTTTTGAGTTCGAGCGAACGGCGCTCCGCGCAGGGCCAAGAGGCGCGCCATGGCCACCAGACCAGCCACATAGAGCCCCTCAGGGCGAACCCAAACGGCCAAGGCCAACAACAGGGCGGGAAGATGCAGCGGGCTGGACAAGGGCCACGAGGCGGCCATCACCACCAAAAGCGCGAAGGCAAGGTTGGCGTAACCAATCATGGCATGCCGCGTATACCACGGCGTTGTAATGGCAAGGGCCGTACCCAGCGCAGCCCATCTGGCCCCCACGTTACGCCGTAGACGCCCATATATCCACAAACCCAACGCCAGCGCGAAGAGGCCAAAAATCCATTTGGACTCTACCATGCTGTCTTGGGCCAGCGCCCGAAATATGCCGATCAAAGCCGGAATCAACACAGGATAATCTCGATACAAACACAGACGAAGGCCCTCCCACCCAACATCCACTAAGGCATATCCTTTACACGCCCAAATGCTAATGGCATCGGCGGTATGATAACCTTTGGCCCAGCCCAAAAAGGCAAGTCCCAACAGATAAGCAGCCAACCCCAAACCCAGCCAAAACCCCGCCGTGCGTCCGTGCTGCTGAAGCCAGCCAGGTGCGTGAATCACCAGACGACGGGCCGTTGACCAACCGAGCCCCCAAGAAAGCAGAATCACTCCGACGGCGGCAGCGCGCGGCGCGACATTCAAGGCCAAACCCGCGAGGAACACCACGGCCGCGAACGCCGCTCCGATGACCCAAGCCAAGGCTCCTTGCGCCTCAAGGGGGAGAAAGCGCGGTCGGGAAAACCAACGTAGCAGCGTCCCCCCGGCCAACCACCAGCCCAAAAGTATTCCGCCGGCCAACAAAAGACGCCAGATTAGGACGGGCCACCCTTCGGCCTCGGGCACAGCCCTCAAGGAAGCGCCTGCGGGGACCAAAAGCCCCCGTTCGTGGTTGTAAGGGAGCCAAAAATCCGGTGTCAAACCCGCGGGGAGTTGGGGGCGAAACCACGGCACATAGGTTGACTTGTAGCGCACCTGCCGCGCGACGCAGGCCTCGGTGGCGCAGTTGAGCAAAAGCCTGCGTGGCAAAATGACCCAACTCACAAGGCTGGGGTGCCGATAATAAGGAGGCACGTCATCTTCCGGAGGCGGCAGCGTGACATCGGCATCACGGGGGACATAGGCGCGCAAGAACATTGTAAAGTCCGCGGTATAAGCACCGGCAGAAAAGCGGACGCTACGCCAGATGCCATGCCGCGGGAGGACCCGCAAAGCAGTGCGCCATCCCCAATACACGCGCTTCTTGGTATGACCCAACTGGAAAAGAAGCAACGTCAGTAAGACGGCGATGGTGATGAACGTGCGTCTTTGGGTTGTCATCCCTTGGGAGCCCTCACCCTGGCCGCCCCCTCGGCGTTGGCTTCAAGGGGACGGCCAGGGTTGGAGAAGCGCGCGCCCAAAAAGCAACGGCCAGCATCGCTCGCTCGGAAACCGTTGTCGCGTCCGAAAGCCGCGCCTTGCATCTTACGGCGTCAGATACCTGCGCCCTGGGCTGCTCCGTTCACGCTTTCGAAGAAGCGCGCCGCCGCTCTTCGATGATTTGCTGCTGAATGTGCGCGGGCACTTGCTCGTAATGCGAAAACTCCATCTCGAACACGCCCCGGCCGCCGGTGAGCGAGCGCAAGTCGGTCACATAACGCAGCATCTCGGCCAACGGCACCTGGGCCCGAATGATGCTGCGCCCTTTTTCGCTGTCCATGCCTTGCACCCGAGCCCGCCGGGTGTTCAAATCGCTGAGCACATCACCCATGTTCTCTTCGGGCACGATGATGCGCACATTGTAAATCGGCTCCAACAACACCGGCCCAGCGTCTTGAAAGGCCAACTTGAAAGCCTCGCGCGAAGCGATCTCGAACGCGATAGGCTTCGAGTCCACCGGGTGCTCTTTGCCGTCAAAGACCGCGATTTTGACATTCACCACCGGATAGCCGGCCAAAATCCCTTCCTTCATCACATTCTTGATGCCCTTTTCAATGGCCGGTTGGAAACTGGACGAAATTGCGCCGCCGAAGACCTCCCACACGAACGTGTAGTTCTCTTCCGGGTTGGGCTCCACCCGCATATGGACCTCGGCGAACTGGCCCGCGCCGCCGGTTTGCTTCTTGTGGCGATATTTGCCCATGCCCTGCTTGGTGATGGTCTCCCGATAAGGCACTTTGGGCGGCTCTGTGCTCAGATTGAGTTGGAACTTGCTTTTGGCCTTGCGAATGGCCACATCGATGTGCTGATCGCCCATGCCCTGCAAAATGGTCTGCTTGGTGGAGCCGTCCTGATACCACGACAGGGTCATGTCTTCTTCGCAGAGGCGGGTCAGTGTGGGGCCCAGTTTGGTCGAGTCGGACTGGGATTGGGGCACCACCGCGACCCGATAGAGGGCTTCGGGATATTCAGGCTGGGGCAAACGCACAGGATGGCTCTTGTCGGCCAGGGTATCGCCCGTGCCTGTGACGCTCAACTTGGGCACTGTGCCGATGTCGCCCGCGTGCAAGGCCTTGACAGGCAACTGTTCCTTGCCCCGCATGACATACAGGTTGCCGATGCGCTCCTCGGCCCCTTTTTGCACATTCCACACCCGGCTGTCGACCCGCAGCACACCCGAGACCACCTTCAAATAGGTGATTTTGCCCACGAAGGGGTCCGCGGTGGTCTTCCATACATACGCGGCCAGGGGTCCATCGTCGCTTACGGCCAGCGTCTCGGGGCCGTCGGGGCCTTCCACCTCGATGGGCTCCTTCTCGCCCGGATGCGGCACCAGGGCCACGAAGGCGTCCAACAGGGGCTTGAGGCCGATGCGTTTCTCGCCCGCGGCCACAAACACAGGCACATAATCGCCCGCGGTGAACACGGCTTTGAGGCCAGCCATGATCTCCGCAGGTGTGAGTTCCTCGTCCGCAAAGTACTTTTCCAGCAACTCTTCGTCACCTTCCGCGGCGGCCTCGATGACCGCAGTGCGGGCCTCTTCCACCGCGTCGGCCAAATCGGCCGGGATGTCGGCTTCCGCGTTCTCGGGGCCGAGATAGGCCTTCATCGTGAGCAAGTCCACCACGCCTTGGAAGTCCGCGCCTTGGCCAATGGGCAACTGCAGGGGCAAAAAGCGCGCTTCGAAGGTCTCCCGCAGGGCGTTGAGGGTTTTCTCAAAGTTGGCCGTATCCCGATCCATCTTGTTGATGAGCACCATGCGCGGGACGCGGAACTTGGTGGCATAACTCCAAGCCACCTCCGTGCCCACCGCGGGGCCCGAAACCGCGTCCACCACCACCAACGTGGCTTCCGAAACCCACAACGCAGAGATCACCTCGCCGATGAAATCGGTATAGCCGGGGGTGTCCAGCAAGTTGACCTTGTGGTCGTTGTACTCTAAAGGAATGATCGCGGTCGACAAGGACAAGCCACGCCGAATCTCTTCTTCCTCGAAATCCGAGACCGTGTTCCCGTCGGCGATCGAGCCCATGCGGGTGGTCACACCGAGGTAATAGAGGAAAGCCTCGGCCAAGATGGTCTTGCCCGCGCTGCTGTGCGACACCAAGGCAATATTGCGAATGGCTTCGGTCGGATATTCCTTCATGGTCACGCTCCTGGGGACGGATATGCCAGGGCCAAGCCCGGGGGAGAGGCACAAGACAAGGTTCGGCTCGCATAAGGGGTCGAGCCGACCGCCTGGGTATTGTACGAAAAGTATAACGAGTTGTCAAACCGCGGGGGGCGGATACTCAGGTCCCGCCAGGTGCTTCAACAGCCAACGGTGTCGGGCCGCGTCAGCGTGATATTCCACCACGGCCGCGCCTAAATTGGGCAACGCGAACCGTGCGCCATAAAAATTGGGCTGGGGGGCGATGCCCAGCATGGCGTGCAACACCATGTTGAGCAACATGCCATGGGCCACGACCAAATACCGTGCGGGGGGACGACGCAGTAGCCCGGCCACGGCTTGCCCCGCGCGCACGTACAAATCCCAAATGCTCTCACCCGTGCCGCCGACCGGCGCGTATAAAGGCCAAAAATCGGGCTCGGCCGCGCGCACCTCGTCGGCCGGGCGCAGCGTGAAGTCGCCAATGGCGCGCTCCATGAACAGGGGATCGACCTCGGGCGCGGGCAAATCCAGGGCCTGGGCCACCAACACCGCGGTTTCCGCGGCCCGCCGCAGCGGGCTGGTGATGACCGCATCAAAAGCGAGGCCCGCCGCACGCCATCGCTGCCCCAGGGCTTGAGCCGCGGCCCGGCCCGCCGCCGTCAAAGGCAGGTCGCCTTGCCCCTGCCGAATGCCTTGGGCGTTGCCCACCGATTCTGCATGACGCAACAACGTGAACGTCCAAGTCCCCTTCATTCTATCCTCACACAAGAACATTATACTCGCGCCCCCCCTGTGAGAACGCATGAATTTCTCTTAAATGTGCGTATCGAACGCGACGCGAATCCGTCTTAACCAGTACCGGGGAAAGCGCGCATGATGGATGAACGAACGCTGTTGGCCCGAGCCCGGGAGTGGGATACCCACGCCCTGGCGCAGATTTACGACATCTATAGCCCACGGCTGTATCGGTATGCGATGCGCCTTTTGGGCGACGAGGACGCGGCCGAAGAATGCGTGGCCGAAACGTTCTCGCGCTTTTTGCACGCGCTGCACAACGGCAAAGGGCCCCAGCGCGCGCTTCAGGCTTATTTGTATCGCATTGCCCACAATTGGATTACAGACTTCTATCGGCAACATCGTCCGCACGAAGATCTGGACGATCACGAACGCACCTTGCCCGAAAAGGGCCTCAATCCCGAAGAATTTGCTACGCATCGCTGGCAACAAGAGCAAGTGCGGGCGATGCTGCGGCAACTCACACCCGAACAACGGCAGGTCATCGTGTTGAAATTCTTGGAAGGTTGGTCCAATGCCGAAATTGCCGAAGCATTGGAAAAACCCGTGGGCGCGGTCAAGGCCCTGCAACATCGAGCCTTGGCTCGGCTACGGCAATTGCTGAGCCACTGGGAGGCGCACTATGTCTGACGAACGGTTGGATCCGCGCGTGCGCGCGGCCCTGCAGGCTTTGGAAGAAGTTCCCCCACGGTCGGCCCGCCGAGCCGCGCAAGGCAAAGCCGCGTTTTTGGCCGAAGTGGCCCGACTCAAGGCCGAACACGAAGCCGCGGCCCGCAAGCAGCGCGGGTTTGGCATTTTGCCCGTATCGTTTCCCTTCCTGCCCCGTCTTAAGGGACACACGACGAAATCCCTATGGCAGGAGGTACGAACCATGCCAACGCTCGCGATCCTTATCCTGGCTTTGGCCGTTTTCACCGGCGGCACCGCAGCCACGGTCTACGCCGCGGACCAGGCTGTGCCAGGCGAACCCCTTTACGCGGTCGATGTGGCCGTAGAGCAATTGCAACTGACCTTGGCCACCGACCCCGCCACAGAGGCCGAACTGCACTTGCGCTTCGCGCAGGAGCGCTTGGCCGAGATCCAAGTTCTGGCCCAACAGGGCAACATCGAGGCGGTTATGCAAGCGGCCCAAAACTTGGAGCAACACCTGGCCGCGGCCCAACAGGCCGTCCAGCAGGCCGGCCAACCGGACATGGTGCAGCAGATGCAGCAAGTGGCCCAACAGGCCCAAAGCACCCTGCAGGAACTGCCCGTCACCGTGCCGGTGGATGTCCCTGTGGCCGCGGTAACCCCCACGGCGACGGCTTCACCCGCGCCCACTGTCACGCCTGACCCCGCGTTGACGCCCACGCCCGGGCCGGCCACGCCTACCGCGCAACCCTCGCCCGCCCCTGGCAAAGTGGAATTCGTGGGCATCGTGGAAAGCATGGATGGCACCACCTGGATGGTGGACGGTCAAGCCATTATGGTGACCTTCGCCGAGATCAAGGGCAACATCCAGGTGGGTGACATGGTCAAGGTCGAGGCCTACATCCAGGCCGACGGCTCCCTGCTGGCTGATGAGATCAAGCCGCTGAGCGACGACGACGCCACGCCTTCGCCCACAGAGGAACCCTACTACGGCAAGGTGGAATTCACCGGCACCGTGGAGAGCATGGACGGCGATACCTGGGTGGTGGCTGGACAAACCATCTTCGTCACGGGCGCTGAGATCAAGGGCAACATCCAGGTGGGCGACGTGGTCAAGGTCGAGGCCTACATCCAGGCCGACGGCTCCCTGCTGGCCGATGAGATCGAACGCGCGGACGATGACTCCTCCGACGATGCTTACCGCGACGATAGCAGCGACGATGATTACGATGACGACGACTACTATGACGATGACGACTCGCACGATGATGACGATGATCGCTCGAGCGACAATTCGTCCAGCAGCGACGATTCTTCCAGCGGTGGTTCTTCGGGAAGCGACCACGACGATGATGACGACGATGACGACGATGATGACTAAAGGGAAATAACCGCTTCGCTCCCCCCCTCCCCGGTAGGCCGTCGCTGCCCGTGATGTGGGCAGCGACGGTTTTTATGCCAATGGCCTTCCCTCACCAAATCGGCCGGAGGCGGCAAAATCCCCAAGAATCAGTCTGACGAGCGCAAATGGGCGGTTTCGTGGACCTCGGCTTCGGTCTCGCGCGGCAGCCACACGGTGAACACGCTCCCTTGGCCCACCTGGCTCTCCACCTCGACCCAACCGCCCAGGCGGGTGGCAAAATCTTTGACCAAATACAGCCCCAGGCCAGTGCCCCCCGCGCGGAAGGGCGCGGCTTGCTCAAAAGGCTCGAAAATGGTTTCTAACTTATCTTCGGGGATGCCCACACCGGTATCACGCACCTGGATGCGCACCCACTCTTCGCCATCGCGCGTGACTTGGGCGATGTCTAAGGTGATTTCGCCGGCTTCGGTAAACTTGGCCGCGTTGCTGAGCAAATTGAGCAAAATGCGCCGCAGTTTGTCAGGGTCGGTGCGCATGGCCAAGTTCGGCGGTTGAATCTGCAGGCTCAAGCGATTGCGATTGCGGGTAAGCAGGGGTTTGAGCACACCCGTCACCGAGGAAACCACCTCAGGCACAGACACGTCGCGCACGTAGACTTCCATGCCGTGATAACGGCTGCGTTGGAAGTCCAACATCTGATTGACCAGATCGAGCAGTTCGCGCGCGGCCTCGGCAATGGCATCCAAATCGCTAAAGGACGCGGCCCACTCAGGGTGCTCCATCCGCAACACGTCGACATAGCCTAAAATGGCCTGTAACGGGGTACGCATTTCATGGCTCAAATTGGCGAAGAACTGCTCTTGCCGGCGCTGCAAAGTTTCAGCCCGCTCCTTGGCCTCCAACAGTTCTTGTCCCAAGCGGAATTGCTCTTCGTAAAGCAGCGCGTTGTGCAATGCCAGCGCGACCAGTTCGGCCGCCCCGGTCACCAGACGCTCGTGTTCGTCCGTGAAGTGCCCTGGCTGGCGATGGGTCAGTGTGAGCACGCCCAAAGCCCGCTCTTGGTGGAAGAGAGGCACCACCAGCGCGGAACGCCACTGGGTCACGCGGTCGTCTTGCAGCCACACCTCGGATTCGTGGGTGTCTAAGAGCCTCAGCGTGCGCTTGGAGCGCAAGGCATGGCCAGCCGCGCCGCGCGTCAACACGGCCTGCGCCAAATCCGCGTGATCCTCTCGCACCCCTTCCAAGGAGTACACCGCGCGGGCGGACAAATCTTCATTGACCACGATCAAGGTAGCGCCGTCGGCATCCGACAAGCGAACAGTGACCTGAAGTGCGTGGTGCAGCACCTGGTCGTAAGTCAACGCCGCGCTCAACATCATGCGGCTGACTTCTACCAACTGGGCAAAGTATTCCCGTTCGCGCTGCAGCGCGCGTTGCAATCGCACCTCTTCGGTAACCTCGCGCAGCACAGAAACCATGCGCAGTTGGGGTTCGCTGTAAGGGGTTCGAATGCGCACGATGCTGGTGGCGAAGATACGTTCGCGGCCGGCGCGCGTGTCGCGCATGCGCACCCGGCCACGCCACATGGGAAAGCGGGCCATGTGTTGGGCCAAGGTGGCGCCGTCGGGCTCGAGGAGAACCAGGCCCAAACTGTCAGGTAGATGGCCGAGCAGCCGATCGTACGCGAAGCCCAGCAGTTCTTCGGCCGCGGGGTTGCAGTCCAAGATGCGGCCCCGCGCGTCATGAATCAGCACCGCCTCTTGCATGCTCTCATACACTTGCTGCATTTGCAGCAGCCGGGCTTGACTGCGCTGATGCTGCACCAAGTGCGTCAAGATCTGCACGGCGGTTTCCAAGGCCCGCTGTACTTCCAAGGGCAACGCTTGCGCACGCGGATACGTCAAGCACAACGCGCCCAACAGACGGCCCTCGTCCTCCAAGGGCCAAACGTGCGAGCGCATCTCTTGGGTGTCGGGTATACCGCCGGCTTGCACGTACGCGGCCCAAAAATGGGCTTCGTTCCACGGTTCGCCGGTCGGGTAAGGCAAGGTCTCGGGCGGTGGCGTCAAGTTGCCGCTCCAGGCATAACGCCGCCACCCGCGCCCGCTCTCGACGCGCGGATCGTCGACGACCAAATACACGGCCCCTTGCACCGGCTGCGTCGCGCCCAACGGGCGCATAATGTAAGCCAAGGCCTGCGCGGTCAAAGCCGCGGGGGGCATGTCTTCCAGCAGCAAAGCAAACAGGTCGCGCAGCAGGTTTTGGATTTGCAAGCGCATGTGCAAGGTGCGCTGCATGGCCCGCTCCGCGGTCAAATCGTCGAAAATGAGCACATGGCCCAACACCGCGCCCCCCGCGTCTTCCATGGGCGCCCACGAAACCAGCCAATCTCGAATTTGCCCTTGAGCGTCGGTAAAAGTCAACGGCTCCGCGCGCAAGCGGTCCTCGCGCTGCAGCCACTCGGACAAGGGATGCCCGGCCAAACGCTCGCGCAATGGCAGGCCACGGTCTTCGGGGCGCAAGCCCAGTTCGCGGGCCGCGATGTCGTTCCACCAGGTCATCATGCCGTCGGTGGTCACGACCACGACCCCTTCCCGCACTTGGCCCAGCACCCCTTCGGGCGTAAAAGCCCCCAGGAAGCCAAAACGCAAGCGCAGTAGCCCCGTGCTGAGCAGCAGGCTCAGCAACCACATGGACAAAGGCAGCACCTGGACGACCTTGAGTTCCAAGGGCGAGCCGGGGACCAGCGTCCATACCTGGATGCCCAGCACCAACAATATCCACAAGGACGCGGCGAGTTTGCGCCACCACGGCATCTGGCGGAACAGGGGCCGCACATAGGCCACCATGAGCACCAGGCCGATCAAAAAGAGGAGCATCGGCCACCACGTACCCAGCAACGACAAATACCACGGGGGATCGCGCAAGACCGCGACCCATACCCGCCGTTGGTTGAACAGCATGGGCTGCAGCGCCCAGTAGGGCCAGGTCAGCCACTCGCTGGTCAGTTGTATGGCCGCGGAAAGGGCCGTGAACACATACAGATGACGGCGCAGGTGAGGCCGCGACGCGCTTAGCACGGTCGCGAAAAAGAACAACGCGGTCAGCGAAGCCGCGTTGTTGCGCAAGATCAACAAGGGGTAGAAAGCGCGCGGGTCATGGACCAACAACGTGGCCCCATAGGCCCATGTCCACAAAGCCGCGCTCAGATTGGCCAAGACGAACCACACCCCCTCCGACAATAACAAATAGCGGCGCCGCCACCCCACCCAGGCGATGGCCAACGAAACCACCGACGAAAGCCAAGCCAGCACGGCCAGAAGGGGAATCCAATCCATCGTTTCGTTCCTACGAAGCCGCCCGTGCGTTGAGCAATCGTTGCACGAACTGGGCCAGCATGGCCAACGAAACGGGCTTCTCGAAATAATAGTCGAAGCCCAAGGCCTGGACTTCATCGCGCTGACGCGCCTCGGCCGTGAGGACGATGACCTCGGTTCCCGCGGCGCGCAGGCGCGGCCCCCACTCTTGCAGCAACTCCACCGCGTTGCCGTCGGGCAAGCGCAAATCGACCAGGAAGAGATCGTAGGGCCCCTGCTGCAGCAACGCGCGCGCTTCGGCCAGCGAATGCGCCATGTCGATATGCAGGTCCAAAGGCGCCAGCGCCCGACGGTACAGCGCGGCCAAACGCTGTTCGTCCTCCAAGATCAACATGCGCGGCGTCGCCGGCATCCCTCCCTCCTTGTGCACGGTTGCGACCATGAAGCGGCAAACTGCGGCAATTGTATCACGTTTTTGCCCAAAGCACGTTCATCTTAAGGGAAAATCCGCAACACGCGACAGGGGCCGTCGCGGCGACGGCCCCTGTCGAAGGCGAAGGGAGGGTTCAACCGGACTATTGCATGCCGCCACAAGCGGCCAACGCCAGAACCATCATCACAGCCACGGCCAGGTAGAACAGTTTCGCACGCATGAGTGACCTCCTCAGAAAGATGTGCTTTGCCTTAGTATACGAAACATTCGATCATTGTCAAGGCGCGAACCTCAAAAATTAGTTGCGACTTTTCTCCATCGCGCACACGAATCAGCGTATATCTGCCTCAGCAAACAAGCGCCCTCGCCTCCTAATTTCAGGAGACGAGGGCGCAAACCCATCGACGGGGCAGCCACTCGACCCGGCCGGGCGCGATCAGTCCCGCGCGCTTACCAACAGGGTCAAGCCGAAGAAGAGGGTCGCGGTCAACACAATGGTCGCGCCCGAAGCCGTGTTCAGCCCATAGGCCAGCAGCAGCCCCACCACCACGCTGGTCACGCTCAGGGCCACGGCCCACGCCATCATCCCGCC
>Ga0256914_1003721_pt1 | contig 11873 bp, 12 predicted proteins | sample HulkmetaG_FD_191571 | JGI IMG/M metagenome (GOLD analysis project Ga0256914, IMG submission 191571) | Hydrothermal chimney microbial communities from Main Endeavour vent field at the Juan de Fuca Ridge, Pacific Ocean - Hulk | ecosystem: Environmental > Aquatic > Marine > Hydrothermal vents ...
CTGCAAAGCATTACGAATATGCAAGTGAGAAAAGAATCCTTAAAACCTTTAGAGGTATTAAAGGAAACAACTTCAATGAAGCAAAAGCTAAAAAACTCTTAGCACTTGCAAAGGATAGTATTTACTCTGGAGCAGGCAAAGAAGGATACGAAACAACTATTGTTTCAAATATCTCTCTTATACGCCTACTTAAAAAGCAGATACAATCAGTTGAAGAGGCAATGCTTGCTCTCTTTGAAGCAAGAGAGGCACCCCATAAAGAGCAAGAAGAGATGACAGAGATTATTGATAATCTAAGAACCATTCCCGGAGTCTCTGATAAAACCATTCTTGCACTTCTTGCAGAGTGTGGTAATCTTGATAGATTTCGTAATGCAAAAGCGCTTACTAGTTATTTGGGTCTTTATCCTACACTTAAACAATCAGGAGATAGTCAAAAAAATGGTCGTCTTGCTAAAAGGGGTGCCAAACTTGCTAAAAAAGCTATCTATTTAGCCACAATTGCTGCTGTTAGACACAATAAAGAGCTTAGACAAGTCTATATGAATTATCGAAGCAAAGGTCGTGCAAAAAAAGAGTGCATTATCATTACAGCAAGAAAACTACTTGCTATTATATATGCCATCTATACACACAATACACCTTATAATCCAAATAGGGTATTTGTAGCACAACAACATACATAAAACATCAAATATACCTTGATTGTTTCTAATGCCATTGACAATGAATTGTTAAAGAGCACAACATCCATCCAATATCGGCTCTAACACATGCCGATACCTTTGTAATGTTATAATAATGATGAAACACTATCTGTTTCATCTTCAAAACACTTCAAAATTGAAGTGCTTCAAAGATTAAACACACTACTCGTGTTTTTTCTCTATTTTTTTAGTCGTTTAAGTTATTTCTTATAAAACGGCTTTTATAACCATTTTTTCTTTTTTAACCAGCTATATATTCCTATAGCAACACTAACATTGAGTAAAGTAGCAAAAAGATATCCGTACTTCCAGTGAAGTTCGGGCATATACTCAAAATTCATACCATAATTTCCCACTATAAAAGTAAGTGGCAAAAATATAATAGTTATAGCTGTAAGCCTTTGCATTGCGGCATTCATTCTGTTTGACATGATACCCATATGAAAGTTTAAAAGATATCCTGTTCTATCAAGCAAAGTCCTGTTTTCTTTTACAAGAAACAATATATGCTCTTTCAAATCGGATATTTCGTATTTTAATTTTTTCTTCTTTGCTATTGATACAGCACTAAAAGCCTTGTTTACTACATCACTTTCTTGAACAAAAAGTTTTACAAGTCTGTTCAATGTCCTTCTTGCATAATATATTTTCTCTTGAATTAATTTTTCATTTATACTTTCATTCATAATTTGATCTTCGAGCTCTTCAAGACTTGTATCAATAATATCAGACATAAAGATAGAGTTATCCATGATAATATCAATAACAGTATATATTTCAAAAATTATATCAGCTTTATGTAGCTTCATTCTTCTTTCAAATTTTTTTGCTATTTCAACAACCGCCTCATCTTCATCACAAGCTATAATAAGTTTATTTTTTATCTTAATGATAGCTATATTTGCCGTATCAAAATCCAAGTATTCTTCACCGGAAAAATTTAAATGCTTAAGTATTGTTACATCACCGTTCGGAATAATATCAAATACCGGAGTTTGATCCTCACTCATTATATCTTCAATAATTTGTTCCGGAAAATCATTATCGAATAACCAGGTTTTCAACTCCTGATTTGATACATGGGTAAAAAAAACTTGATGTATAGGTTTATCCAAATCCAACACATCAACTTTTTCTTCAACCAAATATCCATTTTCAACAGTAAACATTTTCATAAAATACTCCTTATGTTAGTATCAAGCTAACACAAGCAACCCGCAAACGGGATACTTAAAGGAGTATTTTACTTTGTTTTGACTTAAATTCTTATTTTTTCTTAAGTGTAATAACCAAAACTCCATTTACATACTTGGTTTTTAGAGAATTTTCATCCGCATTAGCCGGCAGAGTAATTTCTCTTTCAAAATTACCTACAAATCTTTCTTGTTGTATAAAATGAGAGTCTTTTTTATTGATTTGGTTTGTGGTTTTTGCTTCAACTTTAAGAATATGATTTTTTACACTTACTTTTACACTGTTTTCTTTGGAGCCCGGTATATTTATATTGATAACATATTTATCGCCCATATCTTTCATATCCAATGATGGCGAAACAGTAAAATCCTTAAAAAATTTATCAAAATCAGGATCATTTGAAAATCTGGCATTAAAAGAACCAAAAACTCTGTTCATTTCTTCTTGCATTTTTTGAAATTCTTTGAAAGGATTTAGCTTAAGATTATTGCTTAGTACAAATTGCTTAAAAGGATCAATACCACCTGTCTGAACTTTTGTATTGTTTTGCATATTTTTTGAATTGGCAGTTTTTACCGGATTTTGTTTTACAACAGGTTTATAGTAAGATTCTTTTGAATTTAATTTATGATTCATTTCATATAAATAATACCCTTCAATTGAAACTGCTATTATCAAAACTACTGACAGCAATATCAAAATCTTATCTCTCATTATATTACCTCCCTGTTTTTTTGAAATTATAAAACAAGGAGGTAAACAAACAGTAAACTTATTTTATCTTTTTTACGGCACATCCGTTTTTATTTACAAGATAAGTTATAGGGGTATTCGGACATTTGTCATACAAATCTATAACTCCGTCTTTATCGCTATCTAATGCACATCCATATTTATCAACCAGAGCCAAAGGCGGTGTTTTTGGACATATATCCATATAATCCGCTACTCCGTCCTTGTCATTATCCATTGATATATTTCCTGTGGTAGCACAGCCTATAAATAGCATTGTTAATGATATAGTAAAAAATAATGATATAAAAAATTTTATCATATCTACACTCCTGCCAAGTTTTACCACGAACCACCGCCAGCACCACCGCCAGCACCACCGCCCATGCCGCCCATGCCGCCCATGCCATCAGCACCACCACCCATGCCGTCTGTTCCACCTATACCACCTGCGGATCCTCCGCCCATTCCTGCTGCTCCTCCCATTTCACCAAAATTGCTACTATGGCTCATTGCATTTAAATGCTCTTGTGTATTTATGGATTTATCTTTCATACCATGGACTCTACTATGAGTATTTTTTGCATTTTCCTCCATTTTTGATTGCATCTGTGCTTTTTTATTTTCTATATGTTTTTGCATTAAAGCAATTTTGGATGCTCTGTTTTTAGCATTTATAGAACTTAATTTTGTCTTTATCGCATTCATATATTTATATCTTTCTTCAGCTTTAACTTGTTGCATTTTGGCAATAAGCTGATCTATGCTTTGTGAAGATAGATTTGAATTTGCAGAACCGGTTGAGGTTGAAGAGGTAGATGCTTTATCTTTATTTGCATTTGCAGAACTATCCAAATTGTTATTTGTGTTAGCTGTTGTATCGGCAGCATTTGCACCAATATAACCTAAAACCACCAATGATAAAAGTATATTTTTTACTTTCATTTCTTACTCCTTGTTTTGTATTTTTGTAATGAAAGTATAAAATATCATTGTTAGTTAAGTGTTAGTTTGACAATTGTCCCTATATTTTTTTGACTTTTGATTTCTATGCCTATATTTAAAGTATCACAAAAATTTTTAACTATATTTAAACCTATGCCGATACCATTATCATGTTCTTTATAAAACCTGCCGAAAGCTTTTGATATATTTTCAATACCAATACCGTTATCTTCTATAAGAATATATTTTTTCTTTATAGCAATATTAATTTTTGGATTTTTAACAGAGGCATATTTGCAGGCATTTGATATAAGATTATCTATAATTCTGACAAAAGCATTTTCATCAGTTTTATAAATATTTTCCACTCCTTCAACTTTTATATCAATATGCGGATAAAGTTGTTTAAAATAAATTACTCTTTTTTTTATCAATTCATAAATATTTGTATTTTTAAACTCCGGATGAAACTCTTTTGTATCCATTTCAAAATTTTTATATAAAGAGAGTATGTTTTTCGCACTTGTTTCAATCCTGTCCAATTCATTTAAAGAGTACTTGTTTTTTAAAAATTTTGTATTTAGCAGTATTGTTGTTATCGGGGTATTAATATCATGTATAATATCTTTTAAAAAATTTTCTACCAAACTGATTGCTTTTTTCATAGGGGCAAGTGCATACAAAGCATAAGCTACAGACAGCAACAATAAAAAAAATACTACTATAAAAAATATCATAAATACTTTATAGCGAATCTTGTTTATATCATTTTCGTATTTTTTCAACGGATATATAATTTTTAAAAAATTTTTCTTTTCCCGAGGAATTCTAAAAAGTGCAAATACTTCTTTATCATCTGTTTGTAAAATATCAATCTTATTATTTTTTATATTTTTAACTATAGTAGCATCAAATTTTTTTCCCTTAAAATTAAAATTATATTCCCTCATCTCATAAAGCAGTATATTGTTTAAAGATGATACTTCTTCTTTATAATACAAATAGGCAATTATCCCACTCATTAAAAACAAAATACCAAAAAAAATAATAAATATTTTTACAAATGACTCTTTTTCATAACTTTTCAAGTCTGTATCCTATACTTCTTATATTTGTAATATTTAGATTTAGTTCGGTTTTTATCTTGTTTATCTGAACTCTAAGAGCCGTATCGCTTGGTCTTTTCATAACATCATAAAAAGTCTCTTTATGTATGGTTCTTCCTATATTTTTGAGTAGTATCATTAAAATTTTCATAGATACTTCTCCGTAATTGAGCTCTTTTTCTTTAAAATATACTATATCTTCACTTGGATTATATTTTATATTCCCATAGCTTATATACGGATTACTTTTTTTCAATACAGCCTCAATTCTGATAAGCAATTCATCAAAATCAAAAGGTTTTTTTATATAATCATCACATCCTGCATCAAATCCTTTTGATATATCTTTTATATCTCTTAGTGCCGTTATAAAAAAAGCCGGTGTTTTATCACCCGCATCTCTTAAATCTTTTAAAAGATCAATACCGTTTCCAAAAGGCACATTGATATCAAAAAGATACAAATCATACTTTTTGCTATATGTCTTATCAAGTGCTTCATTTATATTTTTTACAGCAGTAACACTGTAATTTTTCATTTGAAGAAGAGATTTCAATGTCTGTGACAACATTTCATCATCTTCAAGAAGTAATACATTAAACAAAATCATCTCCATATTTTTTTAAAATTATATCATATAGATAAACGGAAGTTTAACGAAAAACTATTAACAGTCATTTAACACTATAAAAGTATAATTACAAAAATTTTTTAAAGGATGGAAAATGATGAGAAAATTATTTCTTGGCATACTACTCGCAGGAGTAGTTTTTAGTGGTAATGTTTTTGCGAAAAGCAAACATATGATGTATCAGGCAGTTCCTATGAACAAAGTTCAAATACTTCAAAAAGGTAAAAGCAAAGCTTACTGTCCAAACTGCGGTATGACACTGAGAATGTTTTACAAAACAAATCACTCGGCAATCGTAAACGGTAAAATCAGACAATACTGTTCAATGCACTGTTTAGCCGAAGATGCCGTAAAAGGATTAAATCCCAAAGATATAAAAGTGGTTGACAACACAACACTAAAATTTATACCCGTAAATAAAGCTTTCTATGTTGTTGGAAGCAGTAAGCCGGCTACTATGAGCAAAGTCAGCAAATATGCTTTTGGCACAAAAGAAGCGGCTCAAAACTTTGCCAAAAAATTCGGAGGTAAGGTTATGAGTTTCAATGAAGCATTTGCCATGGCCAAAAAAGCTTATAAAAAAGAAGCTATGATGATAGGTAAAAAACAGCATATGATGGCAATGAAAGGAAAAATGATTCTTAAAAAGAAATGTCATCCAAAAGAGAAATTACCGAAATTTAACTCAACTGCTAAAGCCAAAGCTTATATTAAAAGTAGCGGTATTTGTGGAAAAATTATGGGAAAACCTTTACAGGCAGTCGGACTTTACCTTAGCGGTCATTAGACAAAGAGGGTCAAATGACCCTCTTTATAATCGTATTGCTTTAACCTAAAGCTTATCTTATATTGAACAAGCACTTTTACCGGCTGTATCAGTTCCTTGAACTCCGATAGTAGGCTGGATAGCTTCATTATCAACTCCGCCTTCTTCATTTATCTGTTCTATCATTTTCCAAAGTTTTTCTGCAGCATCATAATATCTTTTCGCAGTTACGGTATCCGGAAATTCACTTGTAACAGGTTTTCCCGCATCTCCGCCTTCTCTGATGGCAGGCTCGATTGGAATTTCTCCTAAAACTATAGTATCAAACTCTTTTGCTAAAGGCTCGGTTGTACCTTTACCGAATATATCATACTCTTTATTGGTCTCAGGACATATAAAACCGCTCATATTTTCTACAATTCCCGCTATTGGAATATGAAGTTTTTTAAACATATCCAAACTTCTTGCAGTATCATCAAGTGCAACTTTTTGAGGAGTTGTAACACAAATTCCGGCAGTAACAGGAACACTTTGAGCTAAAGTCAACTGTGCATCACCGGTTCCGGGAGGCATATCTATAACAAGTACATCCAAATCTCCCCACAATATATCCTGAAGAAGTTGCTGTATGGCTTTCATAACCATTGCTCCTCTCCATATAAGAGACTGTCCTTCTTCCATAAGACTTCCCATACTCATAACTTCTACACCATGAGCCAAAATAGGTTTTACTTTATTGCCTATAATCTCCGGGGTTTCACCAACTATTCCCATCATTCTCGGAATATTCGGTCCATATATATCCGCATCCAAGAGTCCGACTTTTTTTCCCTGTTTTGCCAAAGATATAGCAAGATTTACGGTGGTTGTTGACTTGCCGACTCCACCTTTTCCACTGCTGACCATAACAAAATTCTTAATATGCGGGGCTATATTTTTACCCTTGGAGCTTGATTCTTTTGGCATTTTAGGTTTTTTTAAATCAATTTCATAATTTTTAATACCTATGCTCTCAAAAGCTTCTTTTGTATCTGCTTTTATCTGCTCTTCAACTTCAGGCGCAGACGAAGTAATCTCTATATGAACTTTTACCTTGTTAGCATCTACTTCAATATTTTTAACAAAGCCAAAATCTACAATACTTTTTGTAAATCCCGGATATGTAACCTTTTTCAAAGCTTCAATAACCATATCTTTTGTTATCATATGACTCCTTTTTATTTTCTTAATATGAGTTAGGAATTTATCATAAAAAAGATAAAAAAAAGCTTTGAAAGTGTATAATATCGTAACACTTTTAGATAAAAAGGATAAAATTTGCCTGATTTAACACTGATACTGTTAGGAGCAGGAAATTCCACAAGATTTGGAGCTAAAGTAAAAAAACAGTGGCTATGGATAAATAACGAACCTCTTTGGCTCTTTTTGGCAAATAAATTTAAAAAATTGCTAAATATAAACAATATTATAATTGTAGCAAATGAATCAGAGTTAAATTATATGAAAAACTTTGCAGATTTTACTTTTATTGGCGGAGGAAATGAAAGACAGATTTCTTTATATAACGCACTTAAACATGTACAAAGCAAATATGTCATGGTTAGCGATATTGCAAGAGTCTGCTTAGATGAAAAACTTTTAAAAAGACTTTTGGAAAATATAGATAAAAGTGATATTGTCGTTCCATATCTTTTGGCAACAGATACTATTCATTATAAAGGAAAATATATCGATAGAGATGAAGTCAAAATCATACAAACACCTCAAATATCAAAGACGGAAATTTTAAAAAAAGCTTTGCAAAATAAAAAACTTTTTACTGATGAAAGCAGTGCCGTATTGGATTTTGGAGGAAGTATTACCTATGTAGAAGGTTCACAAAAAGCAACCAAATTAACATATCTTAACGACTTAAACAAGATTGAGTGTTTAACTTCTCCTTCCAAAGATATATTTAGTGGTATCGGATATGATGTACACCCTTTTGAAAATGGCAAAAAAATGTATCTTGGCGGAGTTTGCATAGATGTACCTTACGGATTTAAGGCCCATTCAGACGGTGACGTGCTGATACATGCACTCATTGATGCACTTCTTGGAGCGATAGGATACGGTGATATAGGTGAATTATTTCCCGACAATGATAAAAAATACAAAAATGCCGATTCTAAAGAGTTGTTAAAAAATGTTATTGATTTTATAAAACGCATTGGGTTTGACATAATAAATATAGATATAACCATAATAGCGGAAAAACCAAAAATTACACCATATAAAAGAGATATAAAAACAATGATCTCCAATATAGTTAAAATACCGATGCAAAAAGTAAATATTAAAGCAACCACAAACGAAAAACTGGGTTTTATAGGAAGAGGTGAAGGTATTGGGGTACAAGTTATAACAAATGTAAAATATTTTGATTGGACAACTCTCCTTAAGGAGGCAAAACAATGAAAGTCTTAATAGTTGAAAATGAGATATATCTTGCCCAAAGTATATCTTCAAAATTATCAGAAGTCGGATATAACTGTAAAATTGTAGCAACTACGAAAGAAGCTTTAGAAGAAGGAAATTACGATATTGTTTTGCTCTCAGCCAATATTTCCGGACAAAATTTTTATCCTGCAATAGAAAAATATAAAAATTCCATTATTATCCTGCTTATTTCATATATCAGCAATGATACCGTATCAAAACCTTTAAAAATGGGTGTAGATGATTATATGCTCAAACCTTTTATGATTGAGGAATTGATAAGAAAAATTGATCATCTTTTTGAATATAAAAAAATAAAAAAAGAGAATGAGTTCTTAAAAAACTATATAGAAAATTCATTTAAAAACAGTTCTTTAAAACAGATGGATTCCAAAAAAATAGTCCCTCCTGTTCTTATAAAAAGCAGTTATCAAAAACTTATAGACAAACTTGTTTACGAATACAGCAAAAGCATCAATACCACACCTGTTTTTATAGCAGTGGATTCTCCAAATGCTATAAGTAAAATCGAACAATACAATAATTACACACTTCTGTATTTGGTAAACTTTCAGAATTTAAGAAAAAGCGAAAAGATAAAATTGCTCTCCGCGATAGAGAAAAAAAGAGTTATTTTGTGTACAACCGACTCAAATGAAGAATTAAACAATAACTTTAATGTACTTTCTCTTGACAATTATAATAAAATATATGAAAATGGAGATATATTATCTATTGATGATTATGTAAAGTATATAATACAAAGTTTTCAAAATAAATTTACAGATACCGACCTCAGTAAAAAACTGGGTATTTCACGAAAAAGCTTATGGGAAAAAAGAAAGAAATATGGAATCAATAAAAAGAAATAACAACTTAAAAGAGCTTCATCTTGATAAAGAAGCCGTGGCAACACTTTCTCTTGTAAAAGAAGGTATACTAAAACCCATAGATAAACTTATGGATAAACAAGAGTCTGAGGATATATACAAAAAACACTCCTACAAAGGACAGTTTTTACCTTTTCCTTTTATATTGGCACCGGCAGGAAAGAGAAACAAAGAGGTATTGAAAAATGCCGAAAGAGGTGATATTTTAAAAATTGTATCAAACAATAAAATAAAAGGTTATATAGAAGTTGACACGGTTTATAAAATTGATACCAAAAGAAGGATTAAAGCGATATTCGGTACGGATGACGAAACTCATCCGGGTGTAAAAGATACTGCAAAAAGGCTTGGTGAGTACGCAATAAGCGGAAAATATGAGATTGAATTTGATGATATAAAAAAAGTTAAACAACTAATAAACAAAGCAAAAAGCCATATTGGTGCTCAAAAAACAACTGCCATTATGATGGCTGCCAAACCGTTACACAGAGCACATGAAAGATTGTTGAGATTAACTTTGGAAGATACTGATCTTTTAGTAATTTTTCTTTTAAAACCCTATAAAAAAGATATATTATCATACGAAATAAGATATAAAACCTTAGAATATTTTGTAGATAATTTTTTACCAAAAAACAGAGTAGTTATAGTTCCGTTTGAAAATACATACATTTTTGCAGGATACAATAATGCCATCCTCGATTCACTTGCTGCAAAGAATTTCGGGTGTACGGATATAATACTCGGACAAAATCATTCCGGCATAGGTATATTTTATGATCATGACAGAATCAACTCAATCATGGACAAAGTTAAAAAAAGCGGTATCAATGTTGATATTGTAAGTGAATTTGTTTACTGCAACCAGTGCAAAACATTAGTAAGCACAAAAACATGTCCTCATGGAAAACATCATCATATCTCATATCATTCTCCATCAATACTTGAAATTTTAAAAGCAGGGCTTTTGCCGCCTGCCGTTTTGGTAAGAAAGGAAATTTCTGCGATAATTCTAAGTGAACTGTTTAAAAACAGATTTAAAGGTTTAAGTAAAATCTATGATTCCGTAATGCCTGGTAACGGTCTTTTGGAAGAGCATAATGAAAAAGATTTTTATATAAAACTTTTAGAATTGTATCAAACAACATCACTGACTTAAGGTTTATATATGAGAAAACTTTTTTTAACCTTTTTCTATACCGGTTTATCGCCTTTTGCACCGGGAACCGTAGGCAGTATTGCAGCAGCTATTTTAGGATATGCCATTTTGTTGTATTTTCCTGTTTCTACATTGGTATTGCTCAGTATACTTATCACATTAATAGCTGTAAAAGAGATAGATAAATATGAACAGGATTTCAACAAACATGACCCAAAGGAAATAGTCATAGATGAAGTAGTGGGAGTTTGGCTTGCATTTGCTTTAAGCGGGGCAACACTAATGCAAATGTTTCTCAGTCTTCTTTTTTTCAGGCTTTATGATATACTCAAACCATCCATCATAGGTAAAATAGATAAAAACTATAATGGCGGCATAGGAGTTATGGGAGATGATATAGTTGCCGGTATATTAGCCGGTATTTCATCAGCTCTTGTTTATCAGCTTTTTTTAAAAATAAATTTGACTTTCTTCACAGGTTAAGTGCTTAAAAATTGCCTGTAAGATTGTATAGCTTCTTAAATGCTTCGCAATTATTTTTTAATTCAAAAATATTTCCCTGACAAACAATTTCTCCATCTTCAAAAACCAAAATCTTATCCGAATTCTCAACCGTAGATAATCTGTGAGCAACAACAAAAACTATCAAATCCTTCTTTAAATTGTATATAGTTTGCATAATAGAAGCTTCACTTTTATTATCAAGTGCACTAGTAGCTTCATCAAGGATTAAAATATCGGGATTAGTGTATAAAGCTCTTGCTATTGCTATACGCTGTCTTTGTCCGCCACTTAAATTTGTTCCGGATTCATCTAAAACCGTATCGATACCATCTTCTAATGTTTTGACATACTCCCATAGATTGGCTCTTTTTAATGTATCGATAATCTTTTTGTCATCTCTTGTTTTACCATATGCTATATTTGCCGCAATTGTATCATTTAAAATATATATTCTTTGGCTTACTACACTTACATGTTTTCTTAGGCTTTCCAAATCAAATTTTTTTAAATCCTCTTCATTTATACAGATAGTACCTTCGGAAGGATCATAAAATCTTAACAGTAAATTTACTACTGAACTTTTCCCTCCTCCGCTGTCTCCCACAAGTCCTATTATTTCACCTTTTTTTGCATTGAAATTTATATTTTTTAATGCTTGTTTGTCTCCATAGTACAATTCGACATTTTTTACATCAACCCTATCTATAAAATCAATGATTTTATCGCCTGATATTATCATAACAGGATGAGACATTATCTCT
>Ga0256914_1003722_pt1 | contig 11872 bp, 5 predicted proteins | sample HulkmetaG_FD_191571 | JGI IMG/M metagenome (GOLD analysis project Ga0256914, IMG submission 191571) | Hydrothermal chimney microbial communities from Main Endeavour vent field at the Juan de Fuca Ridge, Pacific Ocean - Hulk | ecosystem: Environmental > Aquatic > Marine > Hydrothermal vents ...
CGTAACGGTATTGATAATTTTAAAATTCATCAAACCGTTTTTCCTTTCGCAAACGGCTATAAAATTTTTAAACACTTCAAAATCTTCAAAGAAAACATTTTTGTCGTACGGAACAACTTCGCGCCAGTTTTCCGCAGAAGTATTATCTTCGGGGCATTCCATCAACCTGAAGTTTCCGGCATTGAGGTTTGTACGTATCAAAAAACGGTTTTCCTGATGATCGATACCGTATTCCACATTTTTGAGGCGGGGTTGGAAAATTTTTAATTTACCGTTCGGATTGTCAGCTTCCAAAAACCTGTATTCGGTTGAGAGGGTGCTTTCCGAGCCAATTAAAATATATTTTTCCGATTTGGTTTTATCGATAAAGACCTCGAAAGCGGTATCGTTTTCCTTATAGACGGGTTTGTCTTTTTTGGTTGCGGTGCCGAGGGTGTGTTTATAAACTCTGTCAGCCCTAAGTGTGCGGTCTTTTTTAACATAAAAAAGAGTTTTATTGTCATTGGCAAAAACCACCTCTCCCGATGTGTTTTTAATAATATCTTGATAAACTTCGCCGGTAATTATGTTTTTTATATAGAGTGTGTATTTGCGCCGGCTACGGGTGTCAACGGTATAAGCGATAAGGTTGTTGTTTGTGCTTATATCCCAGTCGCCGAAAGCGAAATATGCGTGTCCTTCAGCCATTTTGTTTCCGTCGAGCAGAACTTCTTCGACATTGTCGCCGTTTTTTTTCCGGCAAATCACAGGATAATCTTTGCCTTCGTCGTACCGTACGTAATAGAGGTATCCGTTCGATAAAAACGGCACGGTGGTGTCGCGTTGCGGGATACGTTTTACAATTTCGTTGTACAAACGTTTTTGCAATTTTTTTGTGGGTTCGTTGAAAACTTTGGCGGTATATCGGTTTTCCCGCTTCAGATATTCTATTACTTCGGGATTGTTACGGTCTTTCAACCAATAATAATAGTCTGTACGTTTATGACCGTGAGCCGTTAATATCTTTTTTCTCTTTTTTGCTTTTACAATTTCCATATCGGCCGTGCTGACGCTTCAAAATCCGTGAAACGGTACCGTTGCCTTCTCTGCAAGGGTATCCGTTCCGGCGGATGGTTAAAAAATGTTTTTAATAAAGGGATGTGATTCCGTTTTTTACGGCACTACAAGTTTAAATCCTATTCCATGAACATTTATCAATTCCACATCGGGGTCGTCTTTAAGATATTTGCGGAGTTTTGTTATGTACACGTCCATTGAACGGGCGTTAAAATAGCTGTCGTCGAACCAGATTTTGTTGAGGGCAACCGAGCGGTCGAGCACATCGTTCATGTTGTCGCAAAGCATGCGCAACAGTTCGGCTTCTTTTGAGGTGAGTTTTGTCTGCTTTCCGTTTATTGATAAAATTTGCCTGTCGTAGTCGTACACAAATTTCCCGAAGCGGTAAACATGGTCTTTGGGTTTGTTTGCATTAGCCTCTTTGTAGCGTCGCATAATGGCCTGAATACGCATTTTCAGTTCTTCCATGCTGAAAGGTTTTGTAAGATAATCGTCGGCACCTACTTCAAAGCCGTGAATTTTATCCTCTTGCATGTTTTTGGCGGTCAAAAATAGTATGGGAACTTTTTTGTCGATTTTTCTAATCTCTTTGGCAAGGGTAAACCCGTCCATTACGGGCATCATTATGTCGAGGATACAAAATTCGAAGTCGCCGCGTTTAAACTCTTCGAGGGCAATTTTTCCGTTGGCACACAATGTTGTTTCGTAACCTTTTGCCTGAAGATAGGTTTTTAAGATGCTTCCGAGGTTTTTATCGTCTTCGGCAAGCAATAATTTTATTTTATCGTTTTCCATGGTTTAATTTTTTAATTGGCAAATAAACATAAAATATCGAACCTTTATCGGGTTCCGATTCCACCGTAATACGTCCGTTATGACGTTCCACCACGGCTTTTGCATAACTAAGTCCCAGCCCGAAACCTTTAAAATCGTGCCGGTTGCCTGTCGGAACCCTGTATAATTTTTCGAAAATTCTTTTTTGATTGGCTTTGCTTATACCTATGCCGTTGTCTTTTACGGCAATCAATATTCCGTCTTGTAAATCTTTGGTGCTTATTTCTATAAGGGGGGCTTTAAGGGTATATTTCAGAGCGTTGTCTATAAGGTTATTTATCACGTTGGTAAAATGTATTTTGTCGGCAACTATACGGTGGTTTTTTGCCGACAAACTGGTTTTTATTTCGCCACCCATGCTTTCGGCATTAATTCTTTTGTTGTTAACCACATTGGCAATAATTTCGTGGGCGTCAACCTCGCTGAAGTTCAACTTCAACCTGCCGCTTTCGGTACTTGCCGAACGCAATATATGTTCGGCCATGGTGCCGAGTCTTTTGTTTTCTTCATCAATTATCGAAATGTAATTGTTGTAAATCTCTTCCGACTTTTGAACGTCTTTGTCGCGCAACGCTTCGCAAGCAAGCGAAATTGTGGAAATGGGAGTTTTAAATTCGTGTGTCATGTTGTTTATCAAATCGTTTTTCATCTCCGACAATTTCTTTTGCCTGTTAATGGTTATTATGCTGAACGAAAAAGAGCCTATTATTATTAGAAAAAGAACAAAGGAGATAAACAACAGCGAGTAAATTTTGCTAACCAAAAAGAGCTTTTCGTTGGGGAAATATATCAATAATTTGGGTGGAAAGTCGAATGGCGAGTTTATTGTGGCAAGATTGTAAATAAAACTTTTTTTAAGAAGTTCGTCGGGATATTTTCCCGTTTTTTGAACTACCATGGCATTTATTTGCGGGTCATAAATTCCGAATTCGTATTTGGTTTTTATGTTTTCGTGTTTTAATGCAATTTTTATTAAAGAGTCGATTTTCTGTTTGTTTTTTTTGAAAAACACGTTTTCATCGGTGTGCGAATATCCGTTCCAAAGGCTTTTTATGGCGGCGGTAACTTTGTTCTGTTGCGATATTATATTCGATAAATCTTGACCTCTTTCGGCTTGAAACATGCTTTGCATAATATTGCGGCTTATGGAGTCGTAAAGTTCAAACCTGTGCAGATATTGCCGGTAGTAATCCTGTTTCCTTTTCATCTCTTCCTGGTAACGCAACTTGTCGATTGTAAATACAACCTGATTCATTGCTTTGTCAACATCCCTTATAAATACCGCCTGTTTAACCTGCATGGCATTTTTTATCCAAACTACCTGTATAAGCAACAAGCCAATGCTTGCCACTGTTACCAAAGCTATTATCGTTAATGTTAAATTCTTTTTCACGCCACAAAAGTAAATATTTATCTGACTGAAAAACAGGTTTTTAACAAATATTAACAAGAAAAAAACCGTTTTTTTTTCACGGTTTGAAAAATATGTATATCTTTGCGCCATAAACAAAAGCAAGGGAAATTTTGTTATTTTCTGCTTTGTTTAAGGGTTTTCATAATTGTTGGTTTTTGGGTGACCGCCGTCCTGGCGGTCATTCTTTTTTTTATATGATTTTTTTACGGGGCAAGTTGACATGTTGTTTTAACGTTGAATTTTTTCATATGTTTGTGTATAATTTTATCTGACATTCGAAGCAGTGATAAAACCCGATACCATACAAAATATTCTTGATGCCGTACGCATAGAAGAGGTAATAAACGATTTTGTTCCTTTGAAACGGCGCGGGGTAAACTTCATCGGTTTATGTCCATTTCACAACGAGAAGACCCCTTCGTTTATCGTTTCGCCTTCAAAAGGGATATTCAAATGTTTCGGTTGCGGCAAATCGGGGAATGCCGTGGGTTTTATCATGGAACATGAGCACTATTCGTATCCCGAAGCATTGAAATATCTTGCCGGCAAATACGGAATTGAGGTGGAAGAGGAGGAGATGTCTCCCGAGATGAAAGAGCAGTTCGACGAGCGCGAAAGGATGTTTTTGCTCAACAGCTTTATTTCCGGACATTTCAGACAAAATCTTTTCGAAACGGAAGACGGAAAAGCTATCGGGTTGACGTACCTAAAGGAAAGGGGTTTTCGCGAATCGACAATAAAAAAATTTCAATTGGGATACGCTGCAAATGCATGGCAGGAATATTCGGAATTTGCTTTACGAAACGGCTATAAAAAGGATGTACTTATAAAAACGGGACTCTCGATAGAAAAAGACGGGAGACTGATTGACAGATTTAAGGGCAGGGTTATTTTTCCGATACATAACCTTACGGGAAAGGTAATAGGCTTCGGCGGAAGAATATTAACCACGGAAAAACAGACCGCAAAATACCTTAACTCGCCCGAGTCGGACATTTACAACAAAAGTAAAAGCCTCTACGGCATCTATTTTGCCAAAAGTGCCATTGCCAAAGCCGATAACTGTTACCTTGTGGAGGGATACACCGATGTTATTCAGTTGCACCAAGCCGGCATTGAGAACGTGGTGGCATCGTCGGGCACATCGCTTACCGTGGAGCAGATAAAGTTGATAAAACGTTTTACTTACAACATCACAATTTTGTACGACGGCGACACCGCAGGAATAAAAGCTTCGTTTCGCGGTATAGACCTTATTTTGGAACAGGGTATGAATGTGAAAATCGTTCTTTTCCCCGAAGGCGAAGATCCCGACTCCTACGTCAGGTCGCATCGAAAATCGGAAGTTGACGAACTATTAACAAAAAACTCTTCCGACTTTATTACCTTTAAAACAAAACTCCTCCTTGAAGAAACCGCAGGCAATCCGGCCAAAAAAGCGGAACTTATTCGCGAAATTATACTTTCGATATCCAAAATCCCCGACGGTATAGCACGCAATGTTTACATAAAAGAGTGCAGCACTGTAATGGATATTCCCGAACAGACCCTTGTAAACGAACTGAACAAGCTGCTAAGACAAAGGTACCGGAACCGGTTGAGACAACAGGATGACCCCGTTTTCGACCAAACAGACGAAAAAGGGAAAGCACCCAAGATAGAAGAGATAGACCCCTTTGATACACGGAATGTGGAAAAAGAGGTGTTGCGCCTTGCATTGCTCTACGGAAACAGGACTATAGAAGTAACATACTGGAATAATGAAACCGATGAAAGTGTGGTTACCCAAAACAGGGTTGCGTCGTATATTGTAAACGAAATACTACAAGACGGGATGAAATTCGAAAATGAGACCTATCAAAAGATATTTGATATCATTTCTAAAAAAGTTTTCGAAGATCAACCGGTAAATGAAAAAGAGTTTATTAATGTTGACGACGAAAAAATTGCCTCAGCCGTTATTGATATTGTAACATCGCCCTACGAATTGAGTAAAAACTGGGAAAAACACAAAATATTTGTGGAAACCGAAGAGTCCGATTTGAGCAATAACGTTGTCAGAACCGTCTCCTCTTTTCGTGTAAAAAATATTTTGCGCAAAATAAAATCCTATCAAGACGAACTGAAAAATGAGACCGACCAAGCCAGGCAAAAAGTCATTATGATGGAAATTTTTGCTTTGAAAAGTGTCGTTGTCAACATCGACAAAGAGCTGAAAAGAGTGTTTTCATATTAATGTCACCGGCTTTTTATTATCAGTTTTTTCGTTATACGGATGCCCTCTTTCTCCAAAATCAAGGAATAAATACCCGAATGTAATCCGGTAATTTTCAGGTTTATGTTTCCGTTTTTCGACAGTATAACATCTTTTGTAAAAATGGTTTTACCCAGAATGTCAATAACGTAAATTTTTGCTTTACCACCCGTTTTCGAGGCGTACGAAAGTGTAAAAATGCCACTGTTGGGATTGGGTATTATATTGAAAGCCGTTTGGTTTGAGCCGTATTCGTTTACCGACAGAGTGGAATCGGCAAAAAAGGATTGATAGATGAAACTTCCGAAGTCGCCGTTAAAATATTTTATCAGGTCGCCGTTGATATTGTAGAATTTTAACGAGCCGCTGCCTTCGTTGTTTGCCCAAAAAGATATCCCGTTGTCGCCGCTGTCCCACAGGTAAAAATCGTAAGCGCCGTTGAGTAAAGTAACCGTGTCGTTGTAAATTGTATTATTTTCAAAGTCATCTTTTTGATAGACGATATTCCCGTATCTGTCGAAAATTTCGTATGAGTTTTGATAAGCCGTTTTATTGGTTTTGAAATTTATTATTATTGTCGAAGGAAATACCGGAGGCAGTTCGAAACGGGATGTCATCATATCGTTAATGGTGTTTTCGTCGTCGGTATTGTTGGGATTTTCCAATTTTACATAAAAGATGCCGCCGGCACCTTGCCACTCGTTACGGCTAAACGATTCCAGTTTTATTTCCTCTTTTGCCAATATGGGTAACGAGCCTGTCCAGTGGAAAGTTTTCGGGGATGTGTTAAGGGGTCCGTAGATAATATCCACCGATTTGAGAGTGTCGCCTCCCCTGTTTTGAATAACAATAACGGGATTTGTTGCCGTAGGGTTGTCGCGTCCGTATCTTTTCAGTTTGTTGGGGGCGATAATTTCGTCCACGGCGGCGTCCACGTTAAAGTTGGGTTTGCCGTATGATATCAAATGCATAACAAGAGAATAAGCTCCCCATTGCGAAGGTTGCGAATTGTAGTCTATTATAACGGTATCGCCGTCAATGTAAGGTGTAATGTCAAATTCACGTTCTGTAACTTTCATTCCCGGACACCATCCGGCTCTGTCGTATATCCAAGTGCCTCCTTGCGGGTAGAGGGGGTTTGTCGCACATTCCTGAATTATTTGCCATTGTGCAACTTCACGGTTGTTAATATCAATAGAGTGAATCCTGTAACAAAATTCGGCACAATTATCGGGGTTTGAAAACTGGTGTCCCGATGTTCTTACTTTTAGTTTAAAGGCATCGGCACCGGGCAAAAGGGCAATGGTATCGGGAGGAACATTCTCGGAGAAATTTTTTAGTCCGTAATATCCCGAATAGACCTTTTCTATTTTCTTTACGTCGCGCGGCGGTTCTCCTTCAATCATGATAAATTTCATGTCGAGCAATTCCTGAAAATTCCCTGCGGTGAGGTGTACCGAGTCGTGCAAAAACGGGGCATAATCGGTAACATCGTACATCCACGTAAAGCCGTCGCCCAAATCCAAACCTATACCGTACGGTGTAATAAAACGTCCTATTTCCCACGGTATTTTTATTTCGTAAGGTTTCCCGTAATAGGGTAAATCGTTGTGGTAAAATATACCGTCGTAAGGTATCAATGTGGAGTCAACGGCATGTCCGTTATTATCGAAAGTGTAATTGTAATAATGAGGCCATTTCAAGAGTGTGTCGCGGGGAGTTTGGGGTGCCGAAGAGTCGTAAACAACAATGTTTAGAGCCTCTTTTGCAACGGTATCCACCGTAATCGACGAACTCAAAAGTGTGGAGTCGTAATCTCCGTTTTCAAAAACAAGATGCGGGCGGTGGTTTTCCGCTACGCTATTTCTGAATCTGTTTTTGCCGTTGTAACCGAGCCATTGGGGCAAGCCGAATTGTGAAGCGTCAAAGCCGTTGGGGCTGTTGTCGGTAACCGATGTTCCTTTACCCTCGTTAAATTTATAGTAAGCACGCAAGTGTTTATAGTAGGGGTGTGTGGTATCAACATCCTTGTACATATATTCTTTTAGAACGTCCCAGTCGAGAACGGTATCCCAAATTCTGAATTCGTCAATCATGCCGGCATAGTAGCCATTGTACCGTATTGCGGCACCTATTCTGAATTTTTCTATATTTTTTATAAGTTTGTGTTTGCCGCTTTGTTGAAACCACAGTACTCCGTTGTGGAAAATTTGCATCAACCCCGAGCCGTGTGCGTTTTTCATAAAAACCCAATGGTTCCATTTTCCTTCCCATTCACCGGTGTTGTGTGCCACACGCGAAATACGGTCTTGTCCAGTGTTATCCCTTCCTGCGTCCCAATAAATTTTTTCATCTACCCAAGGTAAATGTACGTTTAAAACGCGATTTCCGGCACTGTCAACAGCTTCGAAAACAGAAGATTTCGAGGGTTGAATTTCGGGATTGCCGTATTGCCAAAAAGATATTGTTATACAACTGTCAACCGTCGAAAATACTTCGGGAGGTACCGTAAGATAATCCCAGCCTTCGAAATCCAGGAAAAAATCTTTTTCCTTGATGGAAGCGGCCATGTTTGTATCGACGGTATCGGCTTTTATTTGAGCCGTTCCCCAATGCGATACGTAGGAGAAATCGAACAACAATCCCGATGTGCCGTCCCATTCGAAAGGAAATGCAAAACGCAAATCGTTCCATCCCGTATCCAGAACGGTATTTCTGCAATATACATTTGTTAATCCGGCATTTATCAATGTGTCGCTATCCGAATTGCCGTCGTGATTTTTTATTCTCAACATAAAATGTTTGAGGTAAGTTTTTCCGCTGGAGACAAAAAGTTTAATGCCTGTTATTTGTCCCGGTTTTACACCTGCTTCGAGCAAATCGGAAGCCGAATAAACAGCCTGAAACCTGCCGTCGCCGCTGTTTATCCCGAAAGGCAAACTCATATGCGAGGTTCCGTCCGAGACTTCTGCTTCGTTTGAAGGGGGTGTGTTGTTAAAGTATTCCAAAACAGGAAAATAATTCCACGAGGTGTCGTTCATGTAGGGAAAAGAGTCGGGACTGACATTATTTACCAAATAGTTGGGATTGTAATAAAGATTGGAGTCGTATCTGCCCGTATGTTCAATATATTTAATATGGGTGGTGTAGTCCCATTCGCCGCAATGCGGATTTTGATCGGGGTCGCATTTCAATGTGTATGACAATAAAATTTTACTGAACTTAATACTGTCGGGCGGAAAAAGGTATTTTCCCGACCTCGGAGCATTCCAACCCGGCATAACGGGAGTGTTGAAATCAATGGTCTGTACTATAATTGTATCTCCAGGTCCCGCCTGCAAACCCGTAAGCGAGAACATGAAAAGCAAAATTGTAAAAATCGGTTTTTTCATATAAGATTAATTAAAATAATAAACTTATCTGTTCTGAAAACATTAATTGTTAATAGGTTGTTTTTAATGTTAAATTATTAATAAATTTTCTTTAATAAGAGGTAAAATTCCGTTTGTCCTTTTTGTCATATCAACTTATACCTTTTTCCCGGAAGGCTGTTTATCATTCCGTTAAATTCCAGATTTAGCAGGGCTGCCGCCACTTTTGATGTTGATAATCCCGATTTTATTACCAGTATATCAATGCCGGTTTCGCCGTTTTTTTCTAAAAGTTCAATAATTTTTTGTTCTTCTTCCGACAGGTTAACAAAGAGTTCAAGTTGTTCCTTCTTTTTTATTCTTTTATCGTCCCAACCCATTAAATAAGCTATATCTTGGGCGTCTTCGCAAAGAAAAGCCTTGTTGACCTTAATCAGAAAATTACATCCGCGCGAGAAATTATTTTCCACGTTTCCGGGCAGTGCAAAGACATCGCGGTTGTATCCGTTGGCTATTTCGGCCGTAATCATGGCGCCTCCTTTTCTTCCCGATTCTATAACAAGAGTTGCATCGCTCATTCCCGCAACTATTCTGTTCCGTTTCGGAAAGTTTTCGCGGTCGGGAGTGGTTTTCGAAATGTACTCGGTAAGCAAACCGCCGTTGTTGAGCATTCTTTCGGCGAGTTTACGGTTTTGTGCCGGATAGAGCCTGTCGAGTCCGTGTCCCAACACACCTACTGTAGTAAGGTCGAAATCGACGGCTTTGCGGTGGGCACAACTGTCGACACCGTATGCCAAGCCGCTGACCACAAGTACATCTTTTTCTTTCAAACCTTCAACAATGGCTTCGCAATTATTTCTTCCGTAGGGTGTAATTCTGCGTGTTCCTACGATTGAGATGATTCGTTTCCGGTTTAAATCTGCATTTCCTTTGTAATATAGCATTACCGGATGGTCATAGCAATTTAACAGACGTTGCGGAAATTCCGGGTCTTTAAAATAGAGAGGTGTAATTTCGTTTTTGATTATGAAGTTTATCTCCTCTTCGGCTCTGTGCAGTGTGTTCGAACTTAAAATGTTGTTGACGAGCTTTTCGCCCATGCCGGGAATTTTCAACAAATTTTTTTTCGATTCTTTGAAAACAGCTTCGGCGCTGCCGCAATGGTTTATCAATTTTTTTGCATTTACAACGCCAATGCCGTAAATAAGACTGATTCCTATTTGGTATAAAAGTTCACCGGTCATCCCGGCAAAAATAAAAAAAGCCCCGTGAATTTCACAAGGCTTTTTTCAGGTATGTTTAAAAAGGGGATGTTAATCTTCCTCTTTTTGCGACTCTTCGTATTCTTTAAGCAGTTTTTCCTGAACATCGGAAGGAACTTGTTCGTAACCGTCGAAAGACATTGTAAATACGCCCCGTCCCGATGTTATGGAACTGAGCGAAGTGGCATACCTTGCCATTTCGGCGCCAGGCACCCTTGCCCTGATAATTTGGTTTTTGCCTTTACCTTCCATGCCCATTATTATGCCTCTGCGGCCTTGTAAATCGGTCATTACTGCACCCATCATATCTTCGGGAACGGTAATTTCCACATTGTACATGGGTTCCATAATTTTGGGACCTGCCTGTTTAAAAGCCATGCTGAAGGCATTACGACCGGCAAGTTTGAAAGAGATTTCGTTGGAATCGACGGGGTGCATTTTTCCGTCGTAAACATAAACAACGATATCGCGGGCATAAGAACCCGTAAGCGGCCCTTCGTTCATCCGTTCCATAATACCTTTTAAAATGGCAGGCATAAAACGGGCGTCGATAGCACCTCCTACAATACAGTTGTTAAACACCAGTTTTCCGCCCCACGGCAAATCGTGAACATCTTTTCCTCTGATGGGAATGTCGGTGGGTTCTTGATAGTTTTCGGAATAGGGTTGAATTCTGAGGTGTACCTCTCCAAACTGACCCGAGCCGCCCGATTGTTTTTTGTGACGGTAACTTGCATTTGCTATTTTGGTAATGGTTTCGCGGTAGGGAACTTTGGGTGTTGAGAGTTCAACCTCTATTTTATGTTCGTTGTTCAAGTACCATTTTACGGTATTTATATGAAACTCTCCCTGGCTTTTTACCAGCAACTGTTTCAATTCGCGCGAAAATTCTATGCCGAGTGTAGGGTCGGTTTTGTGCATTTCGTTCAAAACGGCTCCCAGTTTTTCGTCGTCGGCAGAGTTTGATGCTTTTATGGCAACGGTATATAACGGGTCGGGAATATCGAAATGTTCGAAACCCGCATCTGCAACTTTGGGGTCCATCAACGAATCGCCGGTTTGGACATCTTTCAGTTTTATGGTTATTGCCAAATCGCCGGCAACGATTTTTTCGATTTTTTCACGGTTTTTGCCGTTGAGTACAAAGAGTTGCGAGAGGCGTTCTTTGTTGCCCGTGCGTGGATTTATCAGGTCTTGTCCCTCCTTGAGTTCGCCTCCGTAAAGTTTAAAGTATGAAACTTCGCCGAGGTGTTGCTCTATTGAGGTTTTGAAAATGAAAAGAGCCGTCGGGTCGTCAACGCTGCATTTAAACTCTTTTCCGTTAGTGGTTTTGCGTCCGGGCATTTCGGCGGGATTGGGGCACGATTTCGAAATAAAATCCAAAATGCGTGTTGTTCCTATGCCGTGTTTTGCCGAGGCGCAAAATACGGGAAAGATATTACGGGAAATTAATCCCAAACGAACACCTTCGCGCATTTCGTCGATGGTTAACGTGTCGTTTTCAAAATATTTTTCCATGAGCGACTCGTCGGCTTCGGCGGCATTATCAATAAGCTTGGTATGAAGCTCTTCTGCTTTTTCCATTTCCGCTTCGGGAATGTCGCTAATTTCGGGTTCGCCTCCTCCATCTTTAAATTTTAATTGTTTCATCAAAATAAGGTCGATGATGGTGTCGAAACCT
>Ga0256914_1003723_pt1 | contig 11869 bp, 11 predicted proteins | sample HulkmetaG_FD_191571 | JGI IMG/M metagenome (GOLD analysis project Ga0256914, IMG submission 191571) | Hydrothermal chimney microbial communities from Main Endeavour vent field at the Juan de Fuca Ridge, Pacific Ocean - Hulk | ecosystem: Environmental > Aquatic > Marine > Hydrothermal vents ...
GACTGGATTTGTGAAAGCAATATTGCTTGTTGGAGAAGATGATAAAATCGTTGTTTTTACAAAGAATGGTAATGTAATCAAGACTCTTGTATGTACAATCACAACGTTGAGCCGTGCTGCGAGGGGCTTAAGAGTGATAAGATTTAAAACTCCAGATGATGAGGTAGCAGACGTAGATATAACTAATGAATAAAGATAATTCTGATGTAGCGAGAAAAGCTTTTACTGTAACTATTGTTGTTGTTATAACACTTCTTGTTTTATTTGCAATTTACAAAATAAGAGGAATAATCCCTCCTATTTTGTATGGAGCTTTTCTCGCCTATCTTCTTTTGCCGCTCACAAATTTCTTTTCGAGAAAATTACCAAGGTTTTTATCTTCACTCTTATCCATTTTACTTTTTCTTCTTATATTCACCTTGCTTGGTTATATTTTAATTCCGCAGGTCACAAAGCAATTTGGAGAAATTGTAAAAAAAGTACCTGATATTTTTCATTCCATAACAGACTATATAAACAACTTAATTTCTTTAATGCCCGTAAAAAATAAAACTCCTTTTCTTGATGAATTTTTGAAAAATATTTCAAAAAATATTGAATTGGGATTAAACATACTACTAAATAAGATTACAACAATGTTAATTCAAAAAGTTTCTTTAATTCCTTCTGTTTTTCTTTCTCTTATACTTGCCTTTTTCTTTATGAAAGATTCAGAATCACTTTTTAAGATGGCATCGCATTTGTTTAGTGGCAGTAAAAACAGGGCGTGGGTACTGTTTCTTGAAAAAACAAATAGAGAGGTTCGTGATTATTACTCTCTTCTTTTGTTGGTAGCGCTCGCAACAGGTTTTGTTATGGGGCTTATGAGTTATTTTGTTGGAATTCCGTATTATCTTGTAATAGGTGGAATGGACGCAGTACTTGAACTTCTACCGTATATTGGTCCTACAATTGTTTTTACAACAGGTTCTATATTTGCGCTTTTCAAGTCGTTCAATACATTTTTGTTTTTTGCTATTTTTTTCTTTGCAATAGAGTTTGTACAATCTCAAATAGTGATACCTCACTTTGCTGGAAGGAAAATTAATCTACCACCACTTGCGGTGATACTTCTTATAATTATAGGTGGCTCTCTTGGAGGAGCATTAGGTATCATAATAGCGGTTCCGACATTTTTAGTTGCAAAGAATGCACTGAAGTTTTTTGCTCCAGGTATCTACAAATCGATCAGCAGTAAAAATAATTTGTAAGTATTGACAAATTGCGTTTTTTTACTACACTTTAAAGGCTAAATTAATCCACTTACAAAAGGCTAACCAGTGCCTTTTTGTAGTGAAGGGAGGTTATTTATGGAAGCAATTATAAAAACTGGCGGCCATCAGTACAGAGTAAAGGCTGGAGATGTTATAAAAATTCAGAAGATTGACGGAAAAGTTGGAGATTCTGTTAAGTTTGACAAAGTCCTTCTTGTAAAGGATGGAGAAAATGTTTTAATTGGTTCTCCAACCGTTGAAAACGCATTCGTTGAAGGTACAATTATTGAACAGGGTAGAGACCGTAAAATTGTTGTATTTTATTACAGAAACAAAACAAGGAATCGTAAAAAGAACGGTCATAGACAGCCTTTTACGAAAGTTAAAATTGAACGAATTGCAAGCGAGGTGAAATAATATGGCAAGAAAAAAATCTCGTACAAACGGAAGAGACAGCAATCCGAAGTATCTTGGAGTAAAATTATACGATGGCCAAAAAGCAAAGGCTGGAAATATTATTGTGAGGCAAATTGGAGAAAAGATTAAACCTGGTCGTAACGTTGGTGAAGGAAATGATTTCACACTTTTTGCCTTAAAAGATGGTATTGTTAAGTTCGAAAAGAAAAGAAGAATTACTCTGGTTCATATAGTGGAGGAGTAAATTCTACGGGAAAGAAATCTTTTATTGACTATACATATATAATCGTGAGGAGCGGAAAGGGAGGAGACGGTGCAGTAAGTTTCCGTCATGAAAGGTACGCTCCTCGCGGTGGCCCTGACGGAGGAGATGGTGGGAAGGGCGGAGATGTAATTATAAAAGCCAACAAAAATATTGACACCTTGAACTTTTTTATTCACCATCATCATTTTTTTGCTGAGAACGGCGAAAATGGAAAATCAGGAAACAAACATGGTAAAAATGGGAAAGATATGATAATAGAGGTCCCCGTTGGCACTCTTGTAATAGATCGAAGCAATGGCAAAATTCTTGCAGATCTCAATGAAGATGGAAAATCAGTAGTTGTTGCAAAAGGTGGGAAAGGTGGAAGAGGCAATAAAAGTTTTGCAACAGCAGTTGAACGTGCGCCGCATTACAGTGAAAAAGGAGAACCTGGTGTCGAAAAGAAACTTGAGTTAAGACTGAAAATTCTCTCCGATGTGGGTATTGTAGGATTTCCAAATGCAGGGAAATCTACTTTACTGTCGAAAGTTACGAATGCACATCCTACTATTGCAAATTATGCGTTTACGACGCTTTCTCCAAAGATTGGTGTGGTAGATCTTGGTGAAGGAAAAAGGTTTGTCATGGCAGATTTACCCGGTCTTATAGAAGGAGCAAGCGAAGGAAAAGGGATGGGTAATGAGTTTCTTGCTCATATAGAAAGAGCAAAAGTCTTGTTATTTTTAATTGACGGGACGGATAAAAAATCGATTTTTCCCACTTACAACGCTTTACTTAACGAACTTCGTAAGTATAAACCGGAACTTTTACAGAGGGATAGAGTTATTGCTGTAAATAAGATTGATACATGGAAAGTAAAGCGTGTTAAGGAAATTAGAGACAAATTTACTAAGTTAGGAGAAGCAGTGTTCTTTATATCTGCAAAAACAGGAGAAGGAATAATTGATCTTTTAGAATATCTCTATCAACTTGTAAAGAATGCAAACGCACCAGAGATTAAAGAAGAAACACCGGAAGAGGTTATTAGTTTAAAACCGGCAGATTCCGATAAATTTCTTAGAATTGAAAAGGTTGCTGAACATGTATTTCGCATTCATCAAAAAGAAATTGAACGGTATGTCTCTCTAACAGACTTTGACCGAATTGGTAGTGTAGCTGAACTTATGCGGTATTTTAAAAGAATAAATCTTGATAAAAAACTTAAACAGGCGGGAGTAAAAGAGGGCGATAAAGTTATAATTGGAAACCAAACATTTACCTATAAAGAAGATGAATAGAATAGGTATTTTTGGTGGAGCCTTTAATCCCATTCATTACGGCCACCTTTTCATTGCAAATGAATCACTCAAAAAATTTAATCTTGAAAAAGTAATTTTTGTTCCTACGGGAAATCCTGTGTTTCCAAAGGAGGATTTACTTGATAAGCATATCAGGTTTAATTTTGTTGAAATTGCAATATCAGGTAAAGTTAAATTTGCCATTTCCGATTTTGAAATTAAGAGAGAAAGCCCTTCCTATTTTATAAATACCCTCATATATTTAAAGAACAGAGAAAATTGTGAGGATTGTTATTCAATTATAGGAGAAGATGCATTTTTACAATTCCACAAATGGAAAGACTATATGAAAATTTTAGAACTTACAAAAATCATTGTTGCTAAACGATATGATGGAGATTTCGAGAAGACGAAATTTTATGTAAGGAAGTATTTTGCGAATTTCATTGATAAAATTTTCTTTTTAAAACACCCACTTTATCCTATTTCTTCTACGCTAATCAGGGAGAGGATAAAACGGAAAGAAAGTATAACTTATTTACTTCCAGAGGAGATAGAAAGGCAAATTATTATAAATGGTTACTATAGAAAGCGTTAAAGAATGGATTAAAAAATATGAGAGTAAAAGCAGAATAGAACATTCAGAATGTGTTGTTGAAACTGCTATCTCTCTTTATAAAGTTTGGGGAGGAAATAGTGATGTTTTGACTTATGCTGGACTTTTACATGATGTTGCTCGGGACCTTCCAGCTGAAAAACTTATAGAAATTGCAGAGAAAAACGGATACCAGATAGATGAAGTGGAAGCAGAGAACCCTATTTTACTCCATGCTCCTGTTGGGGCAATTCTTGTAAAGAATGAACTGGGGATAACAAATAAGGAAATTTTAAATTGCATTGCATATCATACAACAGGAAGGAAAGATATTACTTTAAATGAGTCGATAATTTATCTTGCTGATTTTATCGAACCCGGGAGAAACTTTGATGATGCAATGTATGTAAGAAATATTGCATATAGAAATTTAAATGATGCTTTGATCGAAGAAACTCGCCTTAATGTAGGCTTTCTTATGAAGAATAGAATACCTGTGCATCCCAGAACGATAGAAATGTTTAATGCTTTACTCAAAAAAGAATTGACTAAAAGAGAAATTAAAATATAATGATTATGCATGCGGGAGTAGCTCAGGGGTAGAGCGCTGGCTTCCCAAGCCAGTTGTCGCGGGTTCAAATCCCGTCTTCCGCTCCAGTGTTGAGGCGCCGTCGCCAAGAGGTAAGGCAAGGGTCTGCAAAACCCTCATCGTCGGTTCGAGTCCGACCGGTGCCTCCAATTTTTTGATTTTGCCGGGGTGGCGGAACTGGCAGACGCACGGGACTTAAAATCCCGCGATGGCGACATCGTACCGGTTCGATTCCGGTCCCCGGCACCACTGATGATTTCAAAAAAATCAAATTAGAAATATCCAACACTAAATATCGCAAATACTTATCAAAGGTTGACGAACTGACTGATATCATGTAAAATATATTAGCAAGGAGATGATAATATGAATTGGAATAATTTGACTGAAAGAGCCCAAAAAGCCATCTGGCTTGCAGAGGAAGAGGCTCGTTTTTTAAATAATGACTATTTAGGAACAGAGCATATACTCCTCGGCTTAATTAAATTAGGTGAGGGTCTTGCATATAATGCACTTGTAAGTGCTGGAATAGATACAGGTGAAGTGCTTTCTAAAATTGAAGATATTGTCCGAGAATCTTCATCAGTTTCTTCTGCTGAGCATGCTGAAGTAATTTTAACTCCCAGAGCAAAACGAGTTCTAGAAATGGCAGAAAGAGAGGCAAATAATTTAGGAGATTCTTATGTAAGTACTGAACATATTTTGCTTGCAATTCTCCATGAGGGTGGTGGAATTGCAGTAAAAATTTTGCAGGATATGGGCGTTGATTTAGGCTACCTTGAGGAGACTATCTACTCTATGCTTGGAGAAACAAGGAAATCGGAGAAACGCCCAAGGCAGAGAAGTGAATCAAAAACTCCAACTCTGGATCAGTATAGCAGAGATCTTACACTTCTTGCCGAAAATGGTGAACTCGACCCTGTAATCGGGCGAGAAAAAGAGATGGAGCGTATAATAGAAATCTTAATGAGGCGAAAGAAAAACAATCCTGCTATTGTGGGAGATCCCGGTGTTGGTAAAACGGCGATAGTAGAAGGACTGGCTCAGAAAATTGCAGATGGAGATGTGCCTGAACTTCTTGCCAATAAAAGATTGGTTGCTCTTGATTTGTCTTCAGTTATAGCGGGAACAAAATATAGAGGTGAATTTGAAGAGCGAATGAAACGTATTTTAAAAGAAGTTACCAAGTCAAAAAAGAATGTGATTTTGTTTATAGATGAGTTGCATACAATTGTTGGTGCAGGTGCAGCAGAAGGTGCAATTGATGCTTCTAACATATTGAAACCACCTCTTGCACGTGGAGAAATACAAATTATCGGCGCTACAACCTTGAAGGAGTATAGAAAATATATAGAAAAGGATGCAGCATTAGAAAGAAGATTTCAACCTATATTTGTGAATGAGCCCTCTGTTGAAGAAAGCATAAGAATTCTCAAAGGTTTAAGAGAAAGGTATGAAAGTTTCCATAATGTAAAGATCACAGATAGTGCGATTGAGTCGGCTGTGAAACTTTCGGTGAAGTATATAAATGACAGATTTTTACCTGATAAGGCGATTGATGTTGTAGATGAAGCAGCGGCAAGATTACGCTTGCAGTTATCTAAAAATTCAGAGATTAGAGAAATTGAAAAAGAATTGAAGAAAATCAGGGAAGAAAAATTTGCTGCAATTAGAGAAAGAAAATTACTTTTGGTTGATGATTTAAGAATGAAAGAAAAAGAACTCCTTGTTAAGTTAAGAGAACTTGTAAAGGAAAGTTCAAACAAGGAAAATATTCCTGAACTTGGTGAAGATAATATACGGAAAATTGTTTCAATGTGGACAAATATTCCTGTGGAGAAACTTTTAACTGACGAAAAGGACAGACTTGTCCATATGGAAGAAATGATTCATAAGAGAATTGTTGGTCAAGATTTTGCAGTTAAATCTGTGTCTAATGCAATAAGAAGAGCACGTGCGGGTTTGAAAAATCCTAATAGGCCTATTGGAACGTTCCTCTTTCTTGGTCCAACTGGTGTTGGAAAAACTGAACTCGCAAAAGCGCTTGCTGAATTCCTATTTGGCAATGAGAATGCACTTATCAGGTTTGATATGTCCGAATATATGGAAAAATTTGCTGTTTCCAGATTGATTGGCTCTCCTCCTGGTTATGTTGGATACGAGGAAGGTGGACAGTTAACGGAAGCAGTAAGAAGAAAACCTTATTCTGTTGTGTTATTTGATGAAATTGAAAAAGCACATCCAGATATATTTGACATTCTTTTGCAGATAATGGATGAAGGACGTGCAACAGACTCTCAGGGACATACAGTTGATTTTAAAAATACTGTGATAATATTAACATCCAATTTTGGAACTTCAAAGTTAAAAGAGAAATCGATGGGATTTGATCTGGGGAATGTTGATACCTCATTTGAAGAAAAGAAAAAGAGATTACTTGGATCCTTGAAGAATATTTTTAAGCCCGAATTTTTAAACCGCCTTGACGATATTATTGTGTTCTATCCATTGAAATTTGAAGAAATTGAAAAAATTGTTGATATACTAATGAAGCGTGTTGAAGCAAATCTCTCCGAGAATTCTATACAAATTGTGCTTTCAGAAACTGCAAGAAAGCACATTGCAAAGAACGGATATAATCCTGAATACGGGGCAAGGCCACTTCAAAGATATATAGAAAGAGAGATAGAAAATCCCATTGCAATGAGAATTTTGAAGGGTGAATTTGGAAGTGGCGATACAATCTATGTTGATGTTGATGAAAATGGAAAACTTACATTTAGCAGGAGAAAAGTAAAAGTTGGCACAAAGGGTTAATGTACGAAATTTTTCAATCATTGCACATATTGATCATGGAAAATCAACTCTTGCAGATAGGCTATTGGAAAAGGCTGGACTTGTAAACGAAAGGAAAAAGGAAGATCAAGTGCTTGACAGCATGGATCTGGAAAGAGAGCGTGGTATCACTATTCGTGCCCATCCTGTCAGGCTCGATATAGATATTGATGGCAAGAAATATGTATTCAACATCATTGACACGCCGGGACATGTAGATTTTAGTTATGAAGTTTCAAGAAGTTTAAAAGCGTGTGAAGGTGCTGTACTTCTTGTTGATGCAACGCAGGGGGTGGAGGCTCAAACAATAGCAAACACATATCTTGCGTTAGAAAATGACCTGGAAATAATCCCGGTTATTAATAAGATTGATGTAAACGGTGCTGATATAGAAGGAACAGAGGAAGAAATTGAAGAAATGCTTGGAATTCCGCGTAATGAAATTTTAAAGATTAGTGCAAAGTTAGGCACAGGTGTAGATGAACTTATTAAAAAAATAGTCGATAAAATTCCTCCGCCGAAGGGTGATCCTGAATCTCCTCTTAAAGCATTGATATTCGATTCACACTTTGATACATACAAAGGAGTTGTTGTTTATGTGAGATTATTTGATGGTAAAATATTCCCGGGGCAGAAAATTCGGTTTATGTCCACCGGTAAGGAGTTTGAAGTTGAAGAAACAGGTGTTTTTAGACTTAGAATGGAAAAAACTGAGAAACTTATTGCCGGCGATGTTGGATATTTTACAGCGGTGATAAGGGATCCTCTTGATGTTAAAACAGGTGATACCGTAACATCTGCGGAAAATCCAGCTGAATCACCAGTTCCAGGATTCAGAGAAAACATTCCTATGGTTTTTGCAGGTATTTATCCTTTAAATACAAATGAATTTGAGGCATTGAAAAAATCTATCGAAAAACTTCACCTTAATGATCCTGCTTTTACCTATGAGCCTGAGAATTCTCAGGCACTTGGTTTCGGATTCAGGTGTGGATTTTCAGGGTTATTACATTTAGAAATTACTATTGCACGCCTCAAAAGAGAATTTGGCCAGGATATTATTGCAACTGTACCTAATGTAGAGTATGAAATTGTTATGAGAAATGGTGAAGTAATAAAAATCGATAATCCTGGAAAGTTTCCAGATCCATCAAAGATTGAGGAAATTAGAGAGCCCATTGTTGAGGCTTCGATAATGACTCCGCCAGATTTCATTGGGAATGTGATGGAGCTTTTAAATGACAGAAGAGCGAAATTTAAGGATATGGCATATCCTGAATCCAGAAGAACAATCCTGAGGTATGAAGTTCCTCTGCAAGAGATTGTTACTGATTTTTTTGATAAATTGAAATCTGTGACAAGGGGTTATGGAACGCTTGATTATGAATTTAAAGGGTTTGAAAAGGCAGATATTGTAAAAGTAGATATTTTGATTAATAAAAAACCCGTAGACGCATTGTCCTTTATGGCACACAAAGAAAAAGCGGTTTATATTGCACGAAATTTACTTCAGAAGATGAGGAAAGTAATTCCAAGACAGATGTTTGAGGTAAAATTACAGGCTGCGATTGGAAGTAAAATTATTGCAAAGGAGAGAATAGTTCCATATAGAAAAGATGTTCTTGCAAAATGTTATGGTGGAGATGTTACGCGTAAGAGAAAACTTCTTGAAAAGCAGAAAGAGGGAAAGAAAAAAATGAAACAAATTGGAAACGTTACCATACCGCAAGAAGCGTTTTTTTCGATACTTTCAGTAAAAAGTGATAACAAAAAGAAATAGTGGTATTTCCATTTATATACATATTCCTTTTTGTTTGAAAAAATGCAACTATTGTGATTTTGTTTCCTTTCCGTACAAAACAGAAAAATTGAAAAGCTATGTCTCGTGTTTAGTCCACGAGATTGATAACCTGGTGGAAATATTTGAAATTGGCGGAATTAAAGTAAGAACGCTCTACTTTGGCGGAGGAACACCTTCTCTTCTTGATTTAGATGCTCTTGAAAAGATTCTTTCCACATTAAGCAAAAATTTCAATCTTTCCAAATTGGAAGAATTTACACTTGAGGTAAATCCAGAAACTGTAGAATATGAGAAATTTAAGCAATTTAAAGCATTTGGCATAAATAGGATAAGTATGGGAGTTCAGTCATTTAATGATAAAACATTAAAGGTTTTGGGAAGGGTGCATACTGCAAGAGATGTATATACCGCCTTTGAAATATTACGTAGAGTCGGATTTGAGAATATAAACCTTGATTTAATGTTTGCACTGCCTGATGAGAAGTTGAGTGATACGATGTATTCATTGCAGGAGGGAATAAGATTGAACCCGGAACACATATCATACTACTCGCTAACAATAGAGGAAGGGACAAAGTTTTACGAAAATAGAGAGTTACTCAATTTACCAGATGAAGATCTTGACTACAACGAATATGTGAAAGGTATTGAGTTGCTTTTAGACAATGGATTTACTCATTATGAGATCTCAAACTTTTCTAAAATAGGTTACGAGTCTAAGCACAACAAACAGTATTGGAGAAATTTGCCATATTTAGGATTTGGCGTTTCTGCATATTCATACTTTAGACGAAAAAGATTTGGAAATTTCCCGGAAATTGATAAGTACTGCAAAGCAGTTAAAAAGGATGCTTCACCTACAGTTTATGAAGAAAAACTTACAGGAAATAGAGCAAAAGCAGAGCATATAATGTTAAACCTTAGACTTCTCAAAGAGGGGGTTGATAAAAGTCTTTACTACAAAAGATTTGGGACTCTTCCTTCTTCTGATTTTCCTGAGCAAATTTATAAACTACGTAAATGTGGGTTCATTGAGGAACATAAAGACAAAATACTACTAACTAAACGGGGTATGTTGCTTGCAAATGATGTGTTTACTGAATTCTTACCGTAATTAGAAATCAGGTTTTGCAACTTTTCCTATTTCTGCAAGGTAAAGGATTGCGTCTTTTACCTTAACTGCCGAAATCCGCGCTTGATTCGAGATTTCTTTTATTGTTCTCTTTCCATCAATTAATTCATAAACCTTTTTTGCAATAGGGTCTTCTATTTCTTTTGAATGAGCAAACAGTACTGTCCTAACCTTGCGAGGAATATAATTAAGAATTTCACGGCTAATCTCTTCCTCTTTGCGGATTCCTATGAGATTTTTTTGCTTTAATGCAAGTAATGTTTCGAGAAGGGTAAGTTCACCAATGTTGAGTTTTTCCAGAAGTTCTTTTATTGTTAAACCATCTCCAATTGCTGCGATAACATCCCATTCTAAGCGCTTTAAATTTAGTTTTTCTGGAGTTTTTTCTTGAAGGTAAATTGTGCTATTTAATGTTGGGAATGCCTGTTTCAAAGGTTTCCATTTATCCATTATAGATTGGAAGCGGAGTTTAAATTGTTCAAAGTTTATATTTTTAAATTCTTCACTTTGAACTGTCACCTCACCGGGTACAAATATGAACTTACCGTCGAAAAGTTTTGCAGCAGTTTCTATTACGGCAATACCTGTTTTACTGACATTGTCTGTTGCGTAAACAACTTCACCGTTTTTAAAATATATTGAGATTTTATATTTGTTAAACTCTTCTTCGTACTCAATTTCAAGAACACCTGTTTTACCCCCCTCATTGAGAAGATCAATAATATCCTCAAGTGGAAAATCCTTTAATTCACCTTGTAAAGGCAATGGTTATCACTTCCTTTTACTTCCTTTTGGGTCTCTTCTCTATTTTATCATTCTTTGCAAGATATTCTAAAATTTCAACTGCTTCTTTAAGGCTAATACCCATTTCTTTTGCTATCTCTCCCACTGTTTTTTTATCGTCTATTCGCCTGTAAAATTCGATTGCCTTTATTCCTTCAATAGGAGAACGCATTGCCCAATAGCCAAGATTTCTTACTGGTACAATATCTGCAAGATCTTTCTCTATATTTGGTTCTGTGTTTTTAATGCCCGTTATCGCAATGAGATCTTTTTTAAGCATGGAATCAAGCACTTTTAATAATTCAAGAGTTCCCATGCCAGATTCTTTTACGATTTCTGATATTGTTTTGGGATTCTTGAGTATTGAAATTACTTTCCATTCCTTTCCTGAAAGTTCAATCTCCTCTTTATTTGTTTCAGATAAACTTATAATGATATTGTCATTGGGGAAAACATTTCGTAAGTTTTCCCATTCTTTTTGTATTTTTGATATATTATTTAAAATCTCATTTAGTTGCCTGGGATTCTCTGTTTTTTCTGGTGTAGAATTTTTATCAAACTCGAAACTTCCATCTTTTAAACCTAAAACTAACTCAAGGGAAGCCTTTGGGCTCGCATCGCCTTCCGCGTTTACAACCTCACCATTTATAAAATGTACTTTCAGTTTTTTACCCCCGGAATTAATTTCTAATATACCAGAGGATTTTACATGCCTTATCAGTGAAAAAACTTCATTTATTGGAACATCCGCAAGTTCTCCTTTTAACGCCATTTCTACCTCCCCACTTGAAATTTAACTATCATATTTTAATATGAATTGTAAAAAAAAGCAATAGAATTATAATGTTTTTATGAGAGACAAAGTAAGCGTTATAATTATTACAGGGCTGAGTGGCGCAGGGAAAACTAAAGCAGCTGGAAT
>Ga0256914_1003724_pt1 | contig 11868 bp, 6 predicted proteins | sample HulkmetaG_FD_191571 | JGI IMG/M metagenome (GOLD analysis project Ga0256914, IMG submission 191571) | Hydrothermal chimney microbial communities from Main Endeavour vent field at the Juan de Fuca Ridge, Pacific Ocean - Hulk | ecosystem: Environmental > Aquatic > Marine > Hydrothermal vents ...
CAATAGAACTATTACCAAAATATACGAATTATTCCAAAGAAATACTTGAATTTTATCAATTTAAGATACTTGATAACGTTCGACCAGAACTTATTAATATTGCAGATACTTTTGAAAAAATAAAAAGCGGAATATACAATTTTTCAACCATTAATGAAGAAAATCTAATTATTAAGGCATTTGGAAGTATAATTGATAAGTTTAAAGTTAAAAGAATGAACTTTAAAACAGGTTCACATAAAATCTTAACGCTATTATCTCCCCCGAACGCAATCGGACTAATTGCAATGTATGGCATATGGATAGGTATTGAAAATAGAAGTGGAGTGATCATAAAAAATCCACGATGCCAACCATTTTTTGCAGCATTAATTGCAGAATCCATTTTCGAAGTTGATAAAGAATTGGCCAACATGATTTTTGTTCTTCCATGGTATAAACGAGATGATGAAATTGATAACATAATCTTCAAGAATTCAGATTCAATAATCGTAGCGTTAGAAAACAAACTCAACACATCTGGAGACTTTTGTAGATACATTAAAAAGAAGGCTAGAAGATCATTATGGATCACTTCAAATGTATATTTAGCGTGCCATGGTGGAAGAGTAAGCTTCGACATTATTTCAAAAGAATACGTTAATGAAGATATAGCAAAATTAGCTGTCATTGATGGTTTTGGGTATGAAGGACGTATGAATCCTGCGCCAGTTCTTGGATTTTTTGTTGAGGAAGGAGGCGAAGCAACGCCGGAGGAATTCTTTGAATTTATGGTCGAACAAGGAAAGAAAATCTCTAAGAAGTTACCCCAATCTGAATATTATAAAGCACTACGAGAGCAGGAGTTAGCAAACTTATTTGCCAGCATGATAGATGATGAGCGAGTTTTTGCAGAACCGGAATATGACTTTGCAATAATTTATGATCCTGAAAGGAAGGTAATCCCATCACAACATAGAATATTGCGAATAATCCCTGTTAATAATATACATGATGCGTTCAAATTAACCCAGAAATGGCAAGAATTTTATGATACAATAGGAGCTGCAATACCACAGAAGAGGCTACTTAATTTTGCAAATAGAGCAGGAAAAATGGGAGTTTCAAACATAAGAGTTATTGGAACTGTTAATTTGCCTAGGCTCAAAGAATCATGGGATGGCAGAATACCAATCTTAGAATTTTACATGCCAAATAAGCTTCGATGGCTGACGATAAATACCGTAAATATTGATACAGATATTAAAAACGTAATCAGGACTGCGAATACAATTTTTGAGGCGACCGATAAATGAGAGTTCTAATTACAGGAATTACGGGCTTCGTTGCATCACATGTTTTTGATATATTAAGAAACGATGAATCAATTGAGATTATAGGCATGGCTCGCAATAAAGAGAAAGCCAAAAAGTTTGAACAACAAGGTGTTGAGATTAGATATGCGGACCTCAACAAACCGGAAACCCTGAAAAACATAACACAAGACATAGATGTGGTTATTCATTTGGCAGCAAAAATGAAATTCCATACACATTTAAAAGAATTATATACTCCAAATGTAAAAGCCACGCAAATTCTCGCAGAAGATGCAGAACGAAATGGCGTTAAACACTTTATCGCCACAAGTTCTACGGAAGCCATTGGTCCTGTTGAAAATCCACCTGCCGATGAAACATACCCATGTAATCCGGTTTTTGACTATGGCAAAACCAAATTAATGCTCGAACAAGCACTTAAAAGAATGTATGAAGAAACAGGATTTCCCATGACAATTATCAGACCTACGGGTATTTATGGGCCTCGAGATCAATACATATCAATATCAATAATCGATACGATCCTAAAAGGACGATTGACTAGACTCCCAGGCAAAGGTGATAAATATATTCATTTTACGTTCGTGAAGGACATTGCACACGGTTTTGTAAAAGCCCTACGCAATCCTAGAAAGGCAATTGGAGAAACATTCATTATTTCGAGCGATGACTATTACACATACAGGGAAGCCTTTACAATCATAGCGAATTTACTTAACGCACCAGCTCCAACAAAATCCGCACCTATGTTTCTAGCTAAGATGTACATTGGATACTTAGAATGGCGAAACAACCGCAAAGGGATTGATAATTTCGTAATTCACAAAAAAGTAGTTGAAGAAATGAGAAATCACAGAGCATATAGCAATGCAAAAGCAAAGAAATACTTGAACTACCAACCGAAATATACGCTTCCAGAAGGCATGAAAGAAACAATTGCATGGTATAGAGAAAATAAAATAATATGAGAAGGGCGTTGTCTATTTTGTACCTACAATTTTTACATTTGATAAGAGTAATGGCGGAACCATCAAGTGAGCACGTGCCATAAGCCCACGTAATGGTTGTAAATTGTCTTTTAACCAATCATATACATTTCCTGCGAGCATTGTTTTTCGGACGGCTTTTGTTAATTCGCCGTCTTCAATTATTGTAGCTTCTTTTGCTATACCACTAATATTACCTGTGACAAAGCTTCCATTTCCCGAAATGCGACGAATAATTAAACCTTTTTTAATTGAAGCAATAGCTTCTTGCAGACTCGTTTCACCTTCTGAAAATACCAGATTTAGTGGCATTATTTTAGGTGGGCTTTCAGGATCCTGACGACGCGCATTGCCTGTACTTTCTGAAATACCAAGTCCTTTTGCAGTTTCACTATCGGTCATAAAACCCTTCACAACACCATTTTCGACAAGTGACACACGCTTAGTAGGAGCTCCTTCATCATCAAACGGAGAAGAGAAAAATCCACCTTCTAATCGGCCATCAGAATAAAGAGAAATATTATCACTGAACACTTGTTCGTTAATACGATTTGTAAATGGAGAACGATTCGTAAGAATATGCTCGCCATTAAATGCCATTGAGAGAATTGAATCTATAAGCATGGCAGAAGCATCACCCACTAATAACACATCACCCGTAAATGATGAAATTGGCTTTCCTTGATGGTTATTTAATGCTCTTTGGGCGAGGTCAGAACTGAACTTCTCAAAATCAATATCAATGCTGTGCCCGTAATAGGTGTCTGCGACTGCACCACCCACAATATCATTTTCATTTGAAATCATCATTGCAAACAGAGACATTCCGGTACTAGCGCTTTCAACATCTAAGCCTTCGGTATTAAAAATCCGCTTGACTTGCGTAAAAACATTAAGCCGACCACGAATTCGCACATCAAAGGATACATCACGCATGCTTTCAATTATACGATGCCCGTATTCGCAAAGAACATCCGTATCAAAATTCGTAATATCATAATCAATCAAGCCCTCAACTGCAGGATATTTATCAAAATATGGGAAACCCTCAAAATATTCATGCTTCGGAGATACTTTCGCAATCTTATATGCACGGTCAAAGATTGAATCAAAATCATACGATGAAGTGGTGAATGTAAAACCGATCTGCTTGTTTACAGCGGCTCTTACTGCAACATACATACGCATCGATTGAGCTATACTGTGAATATCAAGAACTTGCATGCTGATTTCAGATTCATATTTCTGAACCAAGAAGACTTCAAACGAAGCATCTGAATATTTTTCTTTCGCATTTTCAAGCTCATGTTCGAGCTCGGATACCGCTATAGTTACATCAGGAAATTCCATTTTTATTTACCTCCAATAAGTACTTTTGTTCTTGCGAAGGAGCCGCCACCACCCGTAAATGCAATCTGACCTTTACCACAATGTCCTGCAAATCCTCGCTTGATCTCACGTGATAGTGCATCTATTTGTTGTAGAACGTCAATTGCAATACCTGAAATTGTCACTCCTTTGTAGGGACGAAACTTTTCACCATTTTTAATTTCCCAGATTTCACCCACGCCAAACATAAACTCGGTGGTTGAATCTGCTTGCCCCATATTACGACCCAGAAGAAGGTATCCTTCTCGTGTATCTTCAATTATTTCATCTGCGCCCCAGCCTTCGCCATGACTTGGAAAAATCACAGAATTCGTCATACGGATTATAGGCTCGAATCTATGGTCTTGGGCTCGTGCATTTCCCGTAGGCTGAACTCCAAAATCAGCAGCAGACTCGCGATTGTGTAAGAATGTCTCAAGAATACCGTCACGAATTATATAAGTGGTTCCAACACGTACTCCTTCATCATCATAGCCAGGAAGAGACCCATAATCATAGGGATATCCAATCTTGTCATCTATGAAATTCAGGAACGAAGGCGCAATCTGTTGGTGGATCTTATAACGCAGCGCTGAACCTGCTTCAACAATATCTGCTTCCACAGAATGCCCTAGGGCTTCATGGGCTAAAAGTCGAACAAGTTGAGGCCCCAGTATTACTGTAGCAATTCCAGAGGGTGGCATAGGTGCGCCGAGAAGATTGATTGCACGTTCTCCAACAGTCTTTATTAAACCATCTACGGCTTCATCATTAAGTCGTTCATATCCACCAGTCTGAGCAATTCGTGATGATGCAACGGATGTTTCAGCACCATCTTTGGCTACTGCAGATATATAAAGAGAAACTTTTGTATCATATAGCTCTAACTGAGTACCTTCAGATGTTAGAATATATTTCGTATCACTGACATCAAAATAGTTTGTCGAGCTACTAACTATTTTTGAATTGAACTCATGAACCTGTTTATCAATCTCTTGAATTCGCGAAACCTTATCCTCAATTGAGATATCCAACGGATCTATTTCAACATGTGGTCGTACAATGTCTTCATTTACTTCAACATCAGCAAGATGAACGGATTTGTGTTTCAGCCCAATTGCAGATTCTGCAGATCTAATTGCCATCTCAATTCCGTGGAATATACTCTGGCGGTCCAGAGAGTCAATCGAATAACTACCCCACGCGTTGGCAATAAGAGCGCGAACGAAAATGCCTTCCAATTTTCCAGAGCTTGCAGTTGCCATACCATTCTTAACTAAAACACCATTCCTTATGCGCTTGTGGTAACGAATTTCGAGATAGTCTGCTTCGGGTGAAAAGTAGTCTATTGCATCAATTAAATTATCAATCATGTAACCTTCTCCTGAGCCTCTTTTTAATTATTAATTCTGTATACAAATGTACTTATTTTTCTTTTGAATTGTCTCTCAATTTTATGTCATGTAGGAAAAATATATTTATCCACCGCTTTTTTAGTTAATTAAAAACAGATGAAAAATATTCATCTACGATGAAGTTAAAAAGTAAAATAACATAATTCGTACAAAATACTTTCAGGACTGGCTCCTGCTCATTCGGTGATCACAATGTCATTTCTACATACAGAAGAAGTAAAGTCCGAGAAATATGTCGGAAAAGAGGTAAAACTAAGAGGCTGGGTATATCGCATTAGAAAGCAAAAGAAAATGGTATTTGTAGTTCTAAGAGATGTAACAGGCATTATCCAGACCGTAATTAAAAAAGACGTAGTGAGTGAAAAAGAATTCAAAGATGCCACGGATATGCTGGTCGAATCCGCCGTTGAAATAAAAGGTATTGTGAAAGAAGATAAACGAGCAGTAGGCGGGTATGAAATCCAAGTGAATAATTTAAATGTCATTCATTTTGCGGAAGACTTTCCCATTACAAAAGATAAAAGCGTTGAATTTTTGATGGATAAGAGGCATCTTTGGGTTAGATCTCTAAAGTTGGTAAATGTTGCAAAAGTTAGGGCAGAAGTATTTAGAGCTGCACGGGAATATCTAACAGACAATGGCTATTTTGAGACTACAGGACCCATGATCGTGGGTCAGAAAGGAGAAGAGGGAAGCCAGTTATTTGAAGTCAATTATTTTGGGCGAACAGCATATCTAACACAAACAAGCCAGATGTATTTGGAAGCTATGATCTTTGGACTGGAGAAAGTATTCACATTAGCCCCGTCATTTAGAGCCGAAAAATCAAAGACCAGAAAACACGTGACTGAATTTTGGCACTTAGAGGTTGAAGAGGCATTCTGTGATTTCGACTGTAATATAAGAACCCAAGAGAATCTAATCAGTCACATAGCACAATCTGTAGCGGATAATTGCCAGAAAGAATTAGAATTTCTTGAAGTTGATCCTGAGCGGTTGCGAGTGGTTAAGCCACCATTCCCAAGAATAACATATTCAGAAGCAATTGAGAAACTACAACAACAGGGCCTTAAAATCAAATGGGGCGAGGATATAAGAACAGAAGCGGAAGATATACTATCTCGAGACTTAGAAAAGCCATTAATAATAACACATTATCCCAAAGCAATCAAAGCATTTTACATGAAAGAAAATCCGGATGATCCAAGAACCGTTTTATGTAACGATATGATTGCCCCAGAAGGATATGGCGAGATTATCGGTGCAAGTGTCAGAGAAACAGATGTCAATAAAATCATAGAGCTACTCAAGAGAGATGGGGACGATCCCGCAAAATATGAATGGTATTTGGATCTCAGAAGATTCGGTAGCGTACCCCATGCCGGATTTGGCGTTGGAGTCGACCGAATGATTACATGGATGCTAAAACTTGAGCATATCCGAGATTCAATCCCATTCCCAAGAACGATAAATAGAATCTCGCCATAGACGCTTTATTCTTTTTTTATTATTTCTTTTACTGTTCCAATTGCTCTTGTATTTGCTTCTCGCAGAACTAACTTATCACCGACATAAACATTCTCAGGATGCTTGATGAATCTAATACGTACCTGTGCGAAATCACCAACTGTAAGATAATCCTTTCCGTAAATTTTCACTAACTCAACAGTCTGATGAATCGTATGGCTATGATAAACTGGAGAATACCCTTCTGTAATCCGTCGCGCATGCTTGGTGACAACAATGTTCGCCTCGAATTCACGGCATGGACTTACTTCCACATCAGGATCCCCTATGATAATCCCGCGACGAATTATTTGCGAATCAACTCCTTTAATATCAAAACCGAATGAATCGCCAGGTTTAACCTTTTCAACCCTCTTTTTGAACATCTCGATACTTGCGATTCTACCAATATGGTATTTCCCAGAAACATCAGGCCCAACAAGGACTCTTTGCCCATCCTTAAATATACCTTGATATACCGTGCCTGTAACTACTACATGCGTACCCGGAATACCCCGATAAACTTTATCAACATATGCAAGAGCAGGCTTTTCAGATATGTCAGATTCGATCGTAGGCTTTAATTTCGAAATGAATGCGGTTAATAACTCCAAACCCTCACCAGATACGGTAGACACCTCAAAAATCGGAACAATCGCACGATGTACGAGTTCTTTGGTAATTGTGTCAAGGTCCTTTTTGTCTGAAACGTGCAGTGGGATTTTCCCAATATCCCGTAATGTTTTTTTAACTAATGAGCGAGTGAATTCGAGTTCCTTATTCGTTGCAACATCAATTCTCGAAATCACTATAAACATGGGTAGTTCTTGATTGCCCATTAGAATCATGTGCTCTCTAGAGATCTCATCCAATCTGACAATTCCAGTGCGTTCAGCATAGGTCCAAGCTAGTTTTGCTTCTTCAGGCGCAGGAATCAAAATCATTCCATATTGCGCGTCGGCACCGAGAATACTCCTAATCATGGTTTTGGAAAATTCGGCATGACCGGGAGCATCAAACAACGTGACGATTTTCGCAGCCATATCGAGTTTTCGACCGCATTCCTCTTTATCTAGAGGATTACGAAACGGCATAACATTCCCATTCTTATCAAAGGCAATGAACGCAATATGAATGTCTGAAGTCTGACCTCTGCGAATCTCATGAGGATGTCGCAAGAGATATGTTCGGGTTTTACCACTACCATCATCAAGCTGCTGTGTAATTAAAGTCCCTATCAATGTGGATTTACCTGCATTTACACGACCTGCAACGTTTATGCTAATGGTTTCTCCAACTTCTTCAATAGGACGCCGCCTCAGTATAAACTTACCAACAATGCCTTTCTCGGTCTGAATATGTACTTCTTCAATTATATCTACGCCTGCTTCGTCACATAATTTCTGCAAAATTTCGGCGGATCTATTTAATTCTTTAAGAGATAAGCCATGGACCTTCCATTTCTTTCCTTCAATATCATCTATACCAATTAGATAAATTGCCTCAGCATCATCTTGAGTCATGAATTTAATTCTAGCAATTAGGCTCTGCTTACGCGAGCCTTTCAAATCAGCCTCAGTCAATCGTAATTTAAACTCAGAAATATCGGTTTCTCCATTTTGAAGAATCTTGTCAATAGAATAGGAATTACTCATTTGAAACACTTGCCTGAATTAGTACCCCAAAAAGACATTTTCAAAAATTACTTTTATATCTAACTATTATATGTGAAAAGAGAAAGAGATCGAGATTGTTAAAAAATTATCTCGGATTAATTCTTAAAGTATGTACTAACACTTCATGCAAGACCTTTGGCTTCTGAGTTTTCTTTCTTGTGTTCATCTTTATCACCTCACGATATATCATCAAATCTACCTATATAAAGCGGACTCACAACATGAAGACACAATATGTAGTCATATTATGAGATATCAATATGTTACTATTAGAATTGAAAATAACAATTGTTAATAATGAAAAATCTAATCATTTTATGTTGTATCTCCATAATATTAGATTAGTAGAATCATAAAACGTATAAATGAATTTTAATATATAATAATTAAGCGAGCGGGTGTCTCGCGAGAGGATAAATGGGGATCTGAACACGATTAAATCAAGACAAATGATTGGAGTGTGAGTCAGGTCTCTAAATAGGAGATGAACTAAATATGCGAATGGGTAATTCGGCACTATCTTTACTTTTTATGGATCTACTATTGTTCATAATATTGATAATAGCGATCCCAACTGGATTAATAATTAGTCCATTTCTACTGTTGGGATTTCCATTTCCATTGGCTACGGCATTAGGAATTATTACTTGGTTATTGTTATTCTTCTTTGGATTCTATGTAGCCATTGGATTTAAAGTAGTTAGTGAATGGGAACGTGCGCCAATACTTAGATTGGGTAAGTATATCGGAATGCTAGGTCCGGGATTCATGCATGTATGGAGAGGATTGGAAAGCATAGTAACAGTCATTGACCTTCGTGTTAATGCAGTCACGGCGAGAAGCGAAGAGACTATGACAAAGGATAATGTCCCTGTGAATGTAGATGCAATTATATATTGGAAAGTCATAAATCCAGAGATGGCAATTCTAAACGTCTCAAAGTATCTGAGCATGATTTCATATGTATCTCAGACATCGCTACGAGAAATTATAGGTGAGCATGTCTTAGACGAATTAATTGCGGAACGTGAGAAATTAGGTCAAAGATTGAAGGATATTATTGATACAAAGACCGAGGAATGGGGTGTACAAGTAATTTCTGTTGAAGTACGAGATATTAAGATTCCTTCTGCACTTCAAGACGCTATGGCACGACAGGCCCAGGCAGAACGTGAGAAGCGAGCTCGTGTTATTCTTGCATCCGCAGAAGTTGAAGCCTCAGACCAATTCCTTGAAGCCGCAAAGATCTATGGACAAGATCCCAGAGCCATGGAACTCAGATGGATGAACATTCTATATGAACTAGGTATTTCTGGAAAGGGCAACTTGATCTTTGTACCATCATACATGCCAGACATGAAATTTGACAATATCAGCGGCGTTGGGGCTTTAGGAATCAAGGGTCTAAAAAGAAATAATGATGAACAGTAAGAGTTCATCAATTTTTATTTTTATTTTTCTTTAGATTCTATTTCTGCATAGGTTTTTATGATTGCATCTTTCATCATGCGTGTTGCTTCACCAGGGTCTGAGGAACGAGTTATTGCACCACCGACCACGATGATTTTCACACCAGCTTTGACGAGTGCAGGAATTGCCTCGAGGCGAATTCCACCAGCCACAGAAACCGGTATGTTAACTGCCTTAACCAGCTTTTTGATCTCCTCAACTCGCTGATTAATTTCGCGTTCTCGCATCTGCTTAGAAATTCCTACGTGTGCTGCTACGATATCGACACCGAGTTTCTCAACTTCTTTTGCTCTCTTGATTGGGTCTGGATGATTTATCATGTCAATCATGATTTTTACGCCATATTTTCGAGCTGCTCCAACTGCATCCTTTATGGTTCCATCATCGGCTACACCAAGAATTGCAACAATGTCAGCACCTGCTTGAGCTGCAATTTCGGTTTCTAGCCAACCCGTGTCCATAGTTTTGAGGTCTGCGAGGATAAGTGCGTTTGGAAATGTCTTCCTGAGCCGTTCGACTGCCTCCATACCATTCTGTTTAATGAGTGGAGTACCAGCTTCTAATATGTCAATTCCGCCCTCGTGACACTTTTCTGCAATTTTCATAGCTTCATCTAAACTTCGCAGGTCAAGTGCAACTTGAAGCATTGGACGATTGACTTCAGGTGTCTCAATGCCCAATCGCGATAAGGTCTTCTCCATAGGAATTCCATCAGGAGTCCAACCGCGCACCTTGTAATATTCAAGAACCATTGGTGCAACATCTACGGTTTTACCCTGTGCTGGACCATGTTTGATTGGATCGGTCTTAAAGCGCTCAGGTAATGTGTCGTCCTTGTATGTGAATCCTTCACGAATATTGAAAAGCCGTTCCAAGTTGTAGATTCGCTCGCCGACTTCAGAAATTATTTTCTCATCAAAGTAAAATCCAGTTGCTGTTGTAACTAACTTAGCATACATTTCAGCCTCGTAATTCAGCGTGTCAAAGAATGCAAAGCTTGTATACTTACATAAACCTATTGAGTCGATCACTGCAAAGACATCTTGCATTCGCTTAACCAGAGCTGCTTTGCCCTCAGTTGTATTTGGATCAAGATAACGAGGCATACTCCCAATTTCAGAAGCTACTATATATGCACGGAGGTGGTCGCCGCCCTTGTTAGATACCGCATATGAAAGCGCCATACCTTTCAATCCACGAGGGTCATATGCAGGTATCTCAAGACCCTTTGCGTGCATTGCGAGTTCTTCTGCATGCCATTGCTCAGAAAGTCTCTTGCTGCCCTCAGCAAGGTAATTACCAATTCCACGTCGGAATGCGGTATCCTCGATTAATTTAAGAACAGTTTCCATATCGCCCCACTTGATATTCAATTCCTTATCAAGTTCAGGGGGAATCTTTCCCTTTTCTTTTGCTTCCATCAGAAATGCCATTACTGCACCCATTGTTATTGTGTCCATACCGAGAGCATCACAGAGGTCGTTTGCTTTCGCAATGTATCCAATATCCAGATTATCCAAATTTGGACCGAATGCCCATATGGTTTCGTATTCAGGCCCATGGACCTTAAGTCCCTTGAATTTTCCTTCCCGAACTTCCGTAAGACGGTCACACCGAATTGGACAACCATAACATCCTTTAGCTTTAATCAACATTTTTTCGTGAATGTATTCTCCACTAATGGGTTCAGCATCTTCTACAGAGGCATCTTGGAAGTTCCGAACGGGAAGAACACCACTCTTATTCACAAGATGTGTCAGGATGCCAGTTCCATAGCGTTCAAGACCTGTTCCTGTTACAGGATGACCTTTAAGAACCTCAGTTGCATTTTTTACGAGTTTTAGAAATGCAAACTTATTAGCAACTTTTATTGGGATGCGACCCTTAACAACAACTGCCTTAAGATTCTTTGAACCCATAACGGCTCCGGTTCCACCGCGTCCTGCAGCTCGATGCTCATCAATCATAATAGATGCAAATCGTACCATATTCTCGCCTGCAGGTCCGATGATCGCCATTCTGATGTCATTACCGTGTTTCTTCTTCAAGTATTCCGCAGCTTCATAGACGGTTTTGCCCCAGATTTCCGAGGCGTCCAAAAGTTCTGCCTTACCTTCATTAACGAACAGAT
>Ga0256914_1003725_pt1 | contig 11867 bp, 7 predicted proteins | sample HulkmetaG_FD_191571 | JGI IMG/M metagenome (GOLD analysis project Ga0256914, IMG submission 191571) | Hydrothermal chimney microbial communities from Main Endeavour vent field at the Juan de Fuca Ridge, Pacific Ocean - Hulk | ecosystem: Environmental > Aquatic > Marine > Hydrothermal vents ...
ACCACCTATTTCCTCATCACCGGTTATACCAATCATAATAGTTGCATCTAAATTCAAATCCTTTAATTTTTCAGCAAGAAGCATAAGTGCAACAACATTTCCTTTATCATCAATTGTTCCACGACCGAAGGCTTTCTCGCCTTTTATGGTAAGTTTAAATGGGTCCGTCTGCCAACCATTTCCTGGTGGAACCACATCAAAATGCGCAAGGAATAGAATTTTCGGACCATGGTCCCCTTTTATTGCTAACACGCTATAATAACCATTTTGTTCTATAATTTCGGTTTTAAACTGTCTTTCTATAAAAAATTCATACAAGAATTTTGGAATCTTATCATCAGGTTGTAAATTCTCATGACGATCATTTACAGAAGGAATCTCAACAAGATATTTCAACCAATCAAGATATGGAGCGTTCATGAATATCACAAAATAATAACACATCAACTAAATTTTATCATTTATGGTGTTGGACATTTTAGAAAAAAGAAGAGAAAATTTGAGAACAAATTATGTTCTCTTGTAGACGAATCTGAGCCAATTGTCGGGCTTTGGTAATTCTTCTGGAAGTCCCTTCCTCTTACGAATTTCGAGAATCTTAGCTTCTTGCATGTTTGCAGGTATTGGTCTGAATCCCATAAACTCATAGCCAAAGAAGCTTCTACCGGAAGTTACACTTCGAAATTCATCAGCGATACCAATTGTTTCTGCAGTTGGAATAATTCCCTTTACAATTACGCTGTCTTCTTCAGGAGTAATATCTAGAATCTGACCACGATGACCTGTAAGGACTTTGATAACTGCACCTTGGGTCTCTGCAGGTGTCTTAATGTCGACTTTAAGCATAGGTTCATAGAGCTTTGGATCTGCTGTTAAGAAACATAAGTTCAATGCGGATGACACCATTGTCATAATTTCACTAAATCCAGTGTGAGCAGGATCAACGTGAACTGTGGCATCTGTAATGAATACCTTTACACCCATGACAGGCTCATGTGCAAGTGTACCACGATTACACCATTCACGGAAGATATTGATTACATAGTCTTTAATGCGGTCTAATCTCTGAACTCCAGTTGTGACGTTAATCAGCAAGTTGGTTTCATAAATATCCCAGATATTTCGTGCAGCCTTTGGATCCCAACCGGCTTCATCTCTAAGAATTTGACCGCGTACTTTGGGATCCTGTTCCATGTTAATTCGCTTACGACGAAGAAGTTCGACGGTCTTTTCATCTAGTGGCTCAAGATAGATCTTGATACGGTTGTGACCATTTGGAGACTTGGTGTGATATTCCTGACTGCGTGCTTCGGGAACTTCACGATATACAATAATTGGCTCGGATACTTTGATTGGAATCTGTTCATTTATACGCTTGGTCAGGATTTCAATCTGAAGTGGGTCAATACCATCTAGACGATACTCACCAGATTCTTTATCATGAACGAATCGAGCGGTGGGATCGGCCATGATCCATTTAGATACAACTTCACCAAGCTTAGCAAGGTCCTGAGGATCTTTTGGTTTGATACTTCGACTGACAACAGGTTCGCTTACATATTCTATGCTCTCAAATGGAGCGATTTTCTTGCCCGGCTCAATGAATGACTCGCCTGCAGGGCACATGAAACCAAATACAGCGAATAAGTTTCCTGCAGGAATCTTTTCTACATCAAGGATATCTGTGATTTCCATAACTCCAAGTCTTCTGACACGAGTCTTCTTTCTCTGATTAACAAGATAGATTTCCTGACCGGCAGATAATGTACCGGAATAAACACGACCAATAAGTGTAGGTCTTTTGCTCTTAGGATCGATAAATATCTTAGTAATCATACCCAGTAGAGGACCATTAGGATCACAGTTCAGAAGAGCTTTTCCGACTTCTGACTCTAAATCACCAGTCCAGATCTTAGGAATACGATACTGCTGAGCGGTCTGAGGGTCTGGAAGATGCTTCACAATCATACGTAATAACGCTTCATCAAGTTGTAGGTTTTCACGAAGCCACTTAACATCGCCCTCATTATACTTTTCGAATACAAGGTTGGGCTTGATGTTCTTCTCTGTCAGAATGTCCATCGTGAAGCCCCAGCCATGCTTTGCAGAACCAATGGCTACACTACCCTTCTGGAAGCTAACTTGCCATTGCTTTGCGTATTCTTTTGGTGCAATCTTGCGGATGAGGGCATTCACTTTATCAATAATCATGTCAATACGTTCATATACTTTAGCTGGTGGAAGCTTAAGTTCATTAATTAATCGATCTACTTTATTAATGAACAAAACAGGCTTACAATATTCTCCACCAACAGCAAGACGAATATTGGTTTCGGTCTGAGTCATGACACCTTCTAAAGCATCAACTAAGATTACTGCACCATCAGAGGCTCTAAGAGCTCGAGATACTTCACCGGTAAATGAAAGGTGTCCGGGGGTATCGTTCAATTGAATAACGTATTCTTCATCTCCAACTTTGAATGTAAGCATGACAACGCTTGTGAAAATTGTAATGCCTCTCTGTTGTTCTTCCTCATCGGAATCGGTCATCAGAGCCTGACCTGCAGCTTCATCACTCATAAGACCTGCTCTTCGTAATAGATAGTCAGTTGTTGTAGTCTTTCCATGGTCAATATGGGCAGCGATACTGATAATTCTCTTTTTCTTAATATCGCCTCCCATAACCATTTTTCTAATATCGTCGGGGTTCTTTACTCTTACCAACTTGTTCACCTTTTATGTTCAACTTAAACTTAATAATCCAAATGGCGAACGCGTCAAAACTATTTGTCATTTAATTTGTCATGACTTGTTCTCATTATATTATTACGTTCAAACCACTATGCAGTATTATTTAAGGATTATGAAATGGAAACTACAAATTCTTTTATATTTTTCCAATTGAAATATCTATAAAAATTTTAACATATATCTAGACAAATTAAATAATATTCATGCGTAGTACAAATAATATTAAAAAAATATACAATCTGTATCTATCGAATAACTTTAATACATGCTAACGAACCTTTTATACAAATAAAAGAATGAATGGTGCAGATTATGGTCTCCGAACAGGAAATTATTGAAGTTCTAAAAAACGTAGTAGATCCAGAAATTGGAGCCGACATTGTTTTTCTAGAAATGGTAAGAGATATAAAAATTGATGGAAACAAAGTTGAGTTAACAATAGATCTTACAGTTCCTGGTTGTCCTCTAGCAAGCTATATTGCAAACGATGCACGAGAACGCGTTTTATCATTAGATGGCGTAGATGATGTAAAGGTGTATCTGGGAGCAATGACACGAGAAAAACTTCAAAAAGTCTACGAAAAATTAATGCGCGAACGCGAAAGACGTATGCGCGAATTACAAAACCAATCCTAACTTGCTATTTCTATTACCTTTTAAAAAATATACATTGTTCAGCATAATCATATTACATTTGTGTAGAAGAATTATCCACATATATACTTTTTTTAACAATTTAGTTGCTAAAAGCCAAAAGATTTTAAAAGCATTTATATAAAATATTATATGGAGTCCTGTGTTCACGCTTAGTGAACCTAAGTGGCCTCCCGGCAAAAAGGTCACACAGGGCTCCCTTGTTGTTATTGTTTTTTTAATACTACTTTTTTTTGACCTAATTCTCACTAACCACTAATAGTTAAATGAAAATTAGGCATAAATGGTAGCCCGGCCAGGATTCGAACCTGGGTCTCGGGATCCAGAGTCCCAAATGCTTTTGTGGGGAATTTACCCTGACCACTACACCACCGGGCTATTTACTAATAAACAGAGATGAAACATACATACATAAACTTTATGATTTGCAAAAAAACACACACAAAAAAACATGTATTAAGTCTGATAGACATTAAATATTTGGCGCAAAATAAGGAAGTGAGAATATGCCATTATGGGGAGAATTATCTTCACCAAAATTTGATGACTTAAGGAATGAAAATAGCGTTGCAATTCTGCCATGTGGTTCATTAGAGGCACACGGAAAGCACCTTCCACTTTTTACAGATATGTTGTTACCGACTGAGATTTCTAAAGTTGTGGCAGAAAAAACAGACGCATTAGTTCTTCCGCCTATACCATTTGGCGATTCCTGGCATTTCAAAGATTTTCCGGGCACGATCTCTATATCGCCAGATACACTTCGTAACTTCTATACTGAGGTCTTACGAGCGATAATAGCAAATGGAATCAAGAAAATTATAGTACTAAATGGACATGGAGGTAATGCAGGACATATTAGAGCTGCCGCAGAAGAAGCGTGCGAAGGAAACGATGCAATAATTGTAGTAATAAACTGGTGGTTAGATCTTGGAAAAGACGCACGCAAGAAAGTTTTAGAAACTCAAGAAGGCCATGCGGCGGAAGACGAGACCTCAGAAGTCATGGCAGTGCGACCGGACCTTGTAGATTTGAGCAAAGCCGTTGCATGGAGACCGCATTTTGAATTTAGTTTCTATTCATCAAAACTAAGAAGTAAACAGCTTAAAGATGGTATGTATGGAGATCCAACAAAAGCAAGTCCAGCAAAAGGTACAGTAATAGTCGAAGCAGCTATAAATGAGTTGGTAGATTTCGTAAAAAAATTTGAAAGAGGAGAATTCCCGAAGATTTGAAATCTCCCTCTTATTTTTTATTCCCACTCAATAGTTGCAGGAGGTTTATTAGTAATATCGTATACGACTCGGTTTATACCGTGAACTCGGTTTACAATCTCAGACGCAATCTTTTCAAGAAGATCCCAATCAATTTTTGCAAAATTTGCAGTCATACCATCTTTACTCTCAACTATGCGGATTGCAATTGTATGTTCATATGTTCTGGAATCACCCATTACACCTACGCTGGAAATTGGTAATAAAACCGCAAAATACTGCCATAATTGATTGCGAATATCCGAGCGGTCTATATATTCTCTAACAATTGCGTCAGCTTCCCGTAGTATAGATAATCGTTCTTCGGTAACTTCACCAATAATACGTATAGCTAGTGAAGGACCGGGAAACGGTTGGCGATTGATAAGTGTTTCAGGTAATCCCAGCTTTTTTGCAAGTTCTTTTACTTCATCTTTATAAAGATCTTTAAGAGGCTCAACGACCTTGAGATTTAACCAGTCAGGTAATGCAACATTATGATGACTTTTTATCTTTGCACTTTTTTCTCCGGTTCCAGCAGATTCGATACGGTCTGGATAGATTGTACCCTGCCCTAAAAATTCAATATTTATACCCTTTTTAGAAAGATTGTTTGCTTCACGTTCGAATACGCGGATGAATGTCTCCGCAATAACTTTACGCTTCTCTTCAGGATCCGTTATTCCTTTCAACATATCCAAAAATTCTTTAGAAGCATCAATCATCATAAAATGCTTAAATCCAAACTTTTCATAGAATTGTTTGACTTCTTCTGCTTCGTTTTTTCGTAATAACCCATTATCAACAAAGATACAATAAAGATTGTCAGGAGATACCAAATGCAAAATATACGAAGCAACAGTAGAATCAACACCACCACTAACGGCCATAATTACATTTGAAGAACCAATTTCACGTTTAACTGCAGTTTTAATCTGTTCAATTATATCACCAGGATCCCAATGCTCCTTCGCACGACATATCTTACGTAGGAAGTTTTCAAGTATTTTCATCCCAGATTCAGTATGATGAACCTCCGGATGAAACTGTGTCGAATACCAATTTGCGACATTATATTTCAAAGCAGCTATAGGACAGGATTCTGTCTTTGCCAGTATCTCAGCATTTTCAGGAGGATTTGATACAAGATCTGTGTGGCTCATCCAAACGACTTCATGATTTTTCAAGCCTTCAAAAATATCTTGTGGCACAATTTGTGCGACAGTTTTACCATATTCTCGCAGTTTGCCACTTTCTACTTTACCACCTAAGGCAAGACTAAGCAATTGATGACCATAACAAATGCCTAAAACAGGTAATCCAATCTTTTGAAGCGTATTTACAATTTGAATTTCATCATTTATACTATTACTATTTTTGACACTACGTGGACCTCCAGATAGTATGAACCCAATTACACCATCCATATTTAATTTGTCAAGCCCACGTGATGCAGGGAGTATCTCACTATATGTTCCGAGCTCGCGGATTCTTCGAGCAATTAAATGGGTATATTGTCCTCCGAAATCGATAACGATTATTCGTTCCAATCCAAGTATCTCCTATTAAATGCTTATGACGTTGTTTTTGCCTTATGCTATTTAATTTATTGATATACAAGTAGAAAATTTTTGCCATATTTCACTTCTCAAAATATGATACTTCGGAAAATCCTTATATAATTAAAAGTTAATTGAAAATTAATAACTTACCACTGATAATGGTAATAAGATAATGATTTATGATTAAGGTGAAATAAATGACAGATGTACTAGTACCTGAAGATAAAATCACCCATGGCAGCACAAAGGAAGAAAGAGCCAGATATATTTTGAAAAAGTATCCAGAACGCAAGCTGCCATTTGAAACTGAATCTATTTGCGATCAATGTTTACTTGAAAATAACGAAGTCCGCGTTATCAAAATGACAGTTTATGAAGAGAATGGCAAAGCTATGCTAAAGAAGACATGCCCGGTACATGGCGAAACTGTAGATGTATATTGGGGCGATGCAAAATTACTTGAACGCGCCTTTAAATACTGGTATAAGAGCATTGGTCTTGATAATCCACGAACAAAAATTGTCAAAGGTTGTCCGGAAGACTGTGGTTTATGTCCATTCCATAAGAGCCACACTGCACTTGCACTTATTGATATTACAAACAGGTGCAACTTAAGATGTCCAATCTGTTTTGCAAATGCAGCTCATTCGGGTACCGTCTATGAACCAACTCCCGAACAAATTTATGAAATTCTAAAGAACCTACGAGCAAATCGTCCTGTACCTGCACCAGCTGTTCAGTTTGCAGGTGGAGAACCAACTGTAAGCGAGCACTTGCCACAATATATTAAATGGGCAAAGGAATTAGGATTTAAACACGTTGAAATCGCAACTAATGCAATTAGAATCGCAAATAGCCTGAAATATGCAAAGAAACTAAAAGAAGCTGGGCTTAGTACACTATACATGCAATTTGATGGTCTAACCCCTGAACCATACATTGCAGCTCGTGGTGAAGACTTATTACCGAAGAAATTACAAGCGATTGAAAACGCTCGAAAAGCAGGATTGAACAGTATTGTTCTTGTACCCACACTTGTCCGTGGCTTAAATGATGACCAAGTTGGTGACATCATTAATTTTGCTGTTGAAAACCGAGATGTTGTACGTGGAGTTAACTTCCAGCCTGTTAGTATAACTGGAAGAATCAATCGTGAAGAACGAAATAATATGAGAATAACAATTCCTGACTTGATCCACTTAATGGATGAGCAAACAGACGGCCGGATCAAGCCACATGACTGGTATCCAGTTCCTGCAATGCTCCCAATTGGTCGTGTATTAGGTCTCTTGAAGGGCCGCCCACAGCTTGAATTATCATGCCATCCAGCATGCGGTGCTGCAACATTCATCATTATGGACGAAGATGGCAAGGACTATGAACCAATTACAAAATACATCAATGTAGATAACTTCCTTAAGACTCTTGAAGGAATCAACAATGACCTTGTAAATGGCGGTAGAATATCACGTATGAAAGCCAAGTTCAGAATCGCCGGTTCAATCAGACACTTCAAGAAGAAGGGAATCTTAAAGGATCTACTTAATGCATTCTTCAACAGAGGTGATTATGACTCACTTGCTGAATTTATGCAAAGAGTTATCATGGTTAGCGCAATGCACTTCCAGGACCCATATAATATTGATTTAGAGCGCGTACAGCACTGTGATATTAACTACGGAATTCCCGATGGAAGAATTATTCCATTCTGCACAATGAACACAATTCACAGACCTCGCGTTGAAGAGAAATTCTCAGTCAGCATTAAAGAATGGCTCGCATCTAAGAAGAAACTAACTGAAGTAGAAAAGGATTCCGTACGCGAAGCACTTGAGTGAGATTTCTCATATCTCACCTATTTTTTATTCTTTAAAAACAAACATTTTCTAAAATGTTCTATTTTTATTTCAATAAATATATATAGTCAGAAAAGAGTTATTTCGATTGGTATTAGTAGACGTGAGGTCTTAATTATGGATTTCGAAAAGTTGTTGAAGTCAGAGATTGTGCCCATTAATGAAGAATTGAAAAGATTCATGGAAGAGAAAAAAGAACACGGAAAACAATATAGTAAATGGCATGTCGAGTATTATGATAACATTCTTGAATATTTAAGCCGCGGTGGCAAGAGACTTCGCCCGACTGTTTTTGTACATGCATATCATGCTGTTGGAGCAAAGAATAAAGGAAATTTGTATCGGGCTGCAATTTCAGTTGAACTATTACATAATGGAAGCTTACTTCATGATGACTTAATTGATCATGATGAATTCCGAAGAGGCGGACCAACCTTCCATGCAAAATACCGCGATTGGTTTAAGGATAATGTGGACCCCAAAAAAGCAGTTGATTTTGGATCGGAAATGGGAATTCTTGGAGGCGATTCACTCATTAATCTTGGAAATGAAGCTATATCCACATCGGGATTTGCACCGGAACTACTTGTTAAATTGCATAGATATTATTCGCTCGCATTCAACCAATTAATCGACGGCGTATTTTTAGAAACTATGATGATTTGGGAACCAAATGTTACAGTTGATACATACATAAAAATGATTGAAGGAAAGACTGCAAGCCTTTTCGAAAAATCCATTTTAATGGGTGCCACACTTGGAGGAGCATCAGAAAGCCAACTTGAAGCATTAAGTGAATATGCAATTAAGACCGGAGAAGCTTTTCAAATCCAAGATGATATATTGGGCACATTTGGAGATATAAAAGTCACTGGAAAACCAGCAGATGGAGATATAAAAGAAGGCAAACGAACAATACTTGTAATTCGTGCATATGAGAAAGCAAATGATGAACAGAAGAAAATTTTGGATACTATTTTAGGACATCGAGAAGCAACACCAGAGCAAGTCGAACAAGTTCGAGAAGTGTTCAGACAAACTGGCGCATTAGAGTTTGCAACAGAATTAGGAAAACGCCTAAACAAAGAAGCTATGGAAGCTTTAGATAGGGCTGAACCTAAAATAAAAGACGAGTATGTAGAATTCTTCAAAGCTCTAAATGATTTTATGATCACACGTAATTTCTAAAAAATAAGAGAATGAGGCAGTTTAGCCTCTCTTTTTATATATTATAACAACTATTGCAATTAATGCTATTCCTGCAATAGCGCCTATTTCTATATAAAGTGGATCAACTGGAAATAGGTTAGTGTTGGTATTTGTACTTGAAGACCCAGTTTGTGATGAAGTAGATGAGGGACTAGAAGACGAGCTAGATGTCGATGAAGTTGGTTCAGAAACATCTACCAATTGTGTGTTTAATAGCCATCCGAAAATGTTCTTTAGAAATACTACATTATCGAAATCATTAGACTTACCGAAATCAAAATCTGAGAAAAATGTCGTACCTGCTACGGCAATCTTGTAATTTTCAACCTTTTCAACACCAACTAAAGGAATACTATCTCCACCAGAATTATCCTTCGTTGTGTCATATGTAGTATTAATTGGAGGCGGATTCTGATCTAATTGATAACAAGTAGGATCCCCAGTCATTACTGTAGTTGCGCTAGATCCAGGAAGATAGTAAATACTGGAAGGCGCAAACATGAAGAATGTATTTACACCTGCGGTAATATTTAATGTTTCAGAAGGTGGCTTGATATTTTCAAGTTCAACGTACCAATCTCGATAGGTATTCTGTTCATATACACTATCATCATTGACACGTATTGTAGAATTGATCTTTTCAAGAATTTGATTCAAAATATCTCTGCGAGCATAGGATGTATTGTAATAATCACCACGACTCGTGAGAATTATACTATGATTTGAACCGGATAACCAATTTGCAATTGCTTGCTGTTCCGTAGAATTGATTTCTGAATACGGGCAGGTCAATATAAGCAAGTCGATATCATCACTTAGTATAGCCTCAGTGAGTGGCCCATTTGCCATTACAACATCAATGCCCCAGCGAGGTAGCTGTGAAGATAATGAGCTCAGTTGACTATCACTATAGTCATTATTATGATAATTATCGATTAATGCAGTATATTTTATTTGAATTTCGGGTAATTCAGGAGCATTAATATTGTGAATAATAGTATACCATAGAGAGGTTAATCCATTAATTGCGCGAGACATTTGGAGTTCGGTAATATTCCATATGGTTTGATTTGTTGATAGTGCTACAGAACTAGAAGATGGGTAGGCTTCATGGATAAGTGAATAATATTCGTGCGCCCATGTTGCATGTTGAATCACAAAATCGGTGATATTAGTTACGAGAGCAGGAGGCTGAAGAGTTACTTCAAATTCACTTAGATGGTTATTAATGTCTTTTTCATATGCAGGATGACCTTCCCAATATGGTCCAGTATGCACAGGGATATTGATATCCGTGAAATAGTGTGACATTACTCCTGCTGCAAAAAATCCATCTTTCCAATTACCTTGTGAAAAGTTATTCACAACAAAGTTATACCAACGATTTACTGCAATATCCGCAGTGGTAGAATTATCGGTGTGTGGAATATAATAGAGATGATTTGGCCAATCTTGAAATACTTGATCTGGTGTTGTTGAACCAGTCTTTAATTCACTCATATACCAGAGAAATGCATTTCGCCATGTAGCATTAGGCAAGTTTGCCGTCGCTTTTTCTACAAAGTACATATGCACCGGTAATCCCCAAGCTTGTGCAGGGCGTGCATTTATACTTGGGGGAATAGAAACTATCAGTAATGAAATTAATATGATTATGGTATGATGCCGCTTCATTAGCCATACATCCTTAATTTTTCTATCCAAAAGAATTTGTATTCGTACTCTTAAAAATATCTCTATAATTTCGGAAAACTAAAAAGGATTATGAAAAAAGTTAGTAAATGAAAAATAAAAGAGGCCGACAAAAGGTGAATAGAAAAGTCTCGATTGTATTTATTTTGATTTTTACACTTTCATTTGTTTATCCATCTCCAATTCAAGCAGCACCTCAAGCCGCTGCAAATGTATTACCACCATTGCCTCAAATTAAGCATCCCTTCGTGAGACCTGTTTTATCAGACACATATATTGCAAATGTATTATTCGATGAAGCGCATGCATACAATTCTAGCGATCTATGGTCTCCGGGAAATGCTTCAATAATTGGAGGCTTATTACTTGCTAATCAAATTCATTCAGATACTAATTTAGATAAAAATATCACATCCAGCCTTTTAGCTGGCTATGATGTTCTCGTAATTATGTACCCACAGATAGCATTATCCAGCAGCGAAATTGATGCTATCAAAGCTTTTGTGAACAATGGAGGAGGCCTTCTCTTAGTAGGACTGAATGAAGGTGGCTCAGGTTGGGGATATACAACTACACACCTTAACCCAATTGCAGAGAACTTCGGAATACACTTTAATCAAGATTCAGAACATTACTTGATTACAAATTTGCCATCACATGAAATATTTACAGATGTACAATCAATGTCATCTTATGCAGATGATATGAAATCATGCACTCTAACGGTTCAATCACCAGCAACCAGCCTCGTAGAATACGATGGAAAAACTGTAGTAGCTGCATCAACATATGGCTCTGGAAGAATATTGGCGTTTGGCTCTCCGGGACCATTTATGATCTTCTTAAATAAGGAACTTAAGAATCCAAATGACCATTATCAGCTGGCTCTA
>Ga0256914_1003726_pt1 | contig 11866 bp, 13 predicted proteins | sample HulkmetaG_FD_191571 | JGI IMG/M metagenome (GOLD analysis project Ga0256914, IMG submission 191571) | Hydrothermal chimney microbial communities from Main Endeavour vent field at the Juan de Fuca Ridge, Pacific Ocean - Hulk | ecosystem: Environmental > Aquatic > Marine > Hydrothermal vents ...
AGCCCCGAAAGGTCATGCAGACCTTTCGGGGCTTTTTTGTGTGTCACAACCCGCGGCTGGCAACTCTGTCAGGGCTGCCAGATGCGGGCACTACCCTGCATTTTGGGAAGCGTAATCCTCTTCGGTGGCGAACCTCCCGCCGGAGATCTCCCGGCTGATGAGTTTGCGGTTCTTGTCAAAGTGCAATTCCACCTCGATGGGGGCATAGCAGCCCTGACTGCCGATCAACACCTTGCGGCAGAAGTAGGAGAGCGAGCCGTCGTCGTATTGCGGGCTGAGATCGTTCATCAGGTCGGCGCGGCCGCGCAGCACCTCGCCGCACTTGTCACAGCGCACGTAGAACCAGTAACTGCGCCCGTCCCCGGCGGGGGCGAACAGGGATTTGAGTTTTTTGAAAAGTGCCATGTTAGGCCATGTGCTCTTTCAATACCTGCCCCAGGCGGGCGATGCCCTCGCGGATGCTCTCCGGGGACGCGTTGGAGAAATTCAGCCGCATGGTGTTTTCGCCGCCGCCGTTGGGGTGGAAGTATCCGCCGGGGACAAATGCGACTTTGCGCTCAACTGCCTTGTGCAGGATTTCAACGGCATCCATTCCCGCTGGCAGCGTAGCCCACAGGAACATGCCGCCTTCGGGGCGCGTCCAGCGCACACCTTCAGGAAAAGACGCTTCCAGGGCTTCCAGCATCACCTGACGTCGCTCGCCGTAAAGTTGGCGGGTGCGCTCGACAAAGCGGTCCAGCGCACCGTCCTTGGCCGCCTCGTAGGTCAGAAACTGGTTGAAAGTCGGGCTGTGCAGGTCGGCACCCTGCTTGCCGAGCACAAACTTGCGGATGACCTCCGCGGGGGCGGTCACCCAGGCCATACGCAGCCCCGGCGCCAGCAGTTTCGAGAAAGTGCTCAAATAAATCACGTTGCCGCAGTAATCATCACATGCGCCGCGGTATTCGGCATCCAGTGCCAACATGCTGGGGATGTGTTCGCCCTCGTAGCGCAGTTTGCCGTAAGGGTCATCTTCCACAATCGGCACACCGAAGCGCTCTGCCAGTTCGATCACCTGCTTGCGGCGTCTCAGCGACATGGTGATACCGGTCGGGTTCTGGAAATTCGGAATCAGATAAATGAACTTTGGCCCGCTGCGCAGGGCTTCTTCCAGCGCGTCGGCGCGCATCCCCTCGTCATCAAAGGGCACGGCGATATACTCCACCCCGTAGACGTTGAACGCCTGGAGCGCCCCCAGGTAGGAGGGCGACTCCACCAGAATGTGGTCGCCGCGGTTGATGAAGATTTTCCCCAGCAAATCGAGCGCCTGCTGCGACCCGGAGGTGATCAGCACATTTTCAGGGGTCAGCGATACCCCTTGCTCGGCGATGATTTCACAGATCAACTCCCGCAGCGGGGGGTAGCCCTCGGTTGGGTAATACTGCAACGACCGGCTGCCGATTTCCGTGAGAACGTAATCCGCAGCGGCGCGGATTGCCTCAATAGGAAACGACTCCGGCGCAGGAAGCCCGCCCGCGAAGGAGATGATGTCGGGGGACTGGGTAAGTTTCAGAATTTCACGGATGGCGGAACTCTGGATCTGCTCTGTCCGTCGGGCATAGCGGTGCTGCCAGTGAATGGGGGTAGGCATTGGGGTCCTCCTTTGTGCTGGATGGGATGTTGAAGGTTGGGTGTTCCTGTGTCAGGTGTTCCGGTGTTTTCGTGTCAGTTTCTCCGGTACCTGTCCGTTTCCGAAAAAAAGCAGAAGGTTGAAGTTTGCAACTTCAACCTTCTGCTTGAAACCGTTACCATTTCGGGAAGCGGCGCAAGACGGTGGCGGCGCCGGGCAGGGTCACGCGGTCACCGCGGGCAAGGTCGGCGGGGGCTTTGCCGGTCTTCTTGGGTGCGCCCTGGAAGATGAAGATCGGCGTGCCCTCCTTGGCGTATTTCAAATCCACAAACGCCTGACCGAGCAGGTAGCCCTCCCTGTCCGCCGCACAACTGGTGACCACGCCGATCACCTTGCCGCGCTTGTCCGTCACCGGGTCGCCGTGATGCGCCATGCGCACCCCCTTCTCATCGAAGCGGAAGCGCACCACCACGCCCTTGCGCTTTGCCTCGCGGGCCAAAAAGGCCTCCCGTCCGATGAACCAGGGCTTGTAGGTCTTGACGTAAGAGCCGAACCCGGCTTCGCCGACGCCTAAACCGAGGCCTTGCCCTGAGCCAGCCGAAGGGTCGCCGCCCATCTCATGCCCGTAGAGCGGCAGCCCGGCCTCCGTGCGCAGGGAGTCGCGCGCCCCCAGGCCGACCGGCTTCAGCCCGAAGGGTTCACCGACATCCAGCAGGGCGCGGAACAAATCCTGCGCCCGGTCGGGGTGGACGAACAACTCGAAAGCCATCTTCTCGCCGGTGTAGCCCGTGCGCGAGACCACCAGATCAAACCCGCCGACCTCCGCCTCGCAGAGTTCGGTGCGCTTGAGTTTCAGGATGCGCTTGCGGGTCTCGGCATCCGTGCCCAGGGCCAGCAAAATCTCGCGGGAGCGGGGCCCCTGCAAAGCCAGATCGACGCGCTGTTCACTTTCCCGGGGGTCGCGCAGGTTCCGCAAAATCACCCCGCGGCCAAAGGCTTTCGCCCAGGGACGGGCGTTATCCACCTTGACCGTGCCCTCCCGCACCGCGTTCAGCCAGGCCCAGTCCTTGTCATCGTTGGAGGCGTTCACCACCACCAGATACTTCTCCGCACCGCGGCGGTAAACCAGCAGGTCGTCAATCACCTCGGCATCGGGGGTCAGGAAGTGAGTGTAAAGCGATTCGCCCACCGCCAGCGCGGAGATGTCGTTGCCGCAGACGCTATCCAGAAAAGCCGCGGCGTCGGGGCCTTCGGCCTGATAGACGCCCATGTGAGCGACATCGAACAGCCCGGCGGCGCTGCGGACGGCCTGATGCTCCTCCAGGATGGAGGTGTAAACCACGGGCATCTCCCAGCCCGCGAAGGGGACGATGCGCGCCCCCAGTTCGACGTGGAGATCGTACACCGGAGTGCGGCGCAGGGTTTCGGGTTCCTTCTCCTCCCAGACGAAATCGGGGAGCGGCTCACCGGTTTCGTGGGCGATGCCGATAAAGTAGGGTTTCTCCGTCCCGTGGGAGGCGGAAAGCACCGGCGCATCGTTGCAGCCCTTGGGGTGCGGCGCCGCCTCGGATTTTGCCACCCCCACCGGGCCGGGAATCTTGCGCAGCAGGTCGTCATCCACCCGCACATAGCCGTCGGAGAGGTCGCGCAGCCAGGCCGCAGCCAGACCGGCCTGAAAATCGGGGACGCTCAACAGGAAGTGGCGGGGTTCCACGCAGGCGATGGTGCCTTCGACCATGCCCTCCGGGGTGTGGATGCAGGTCGGGGAGACATCGCCGGGGGACATCGTGCCGATGTCGGCGCTGAGGGTGAAGTTGAGAAACTGGCGCACGCGCTCGCCGCGCAGGTCGAAGGCGACCCAGTCTCCCTCGTGGACACCGCTGATTTCGGGCACGGGGAATTTCAGGGGCACGGTGACGGGGGATTCCCAGTGCGGATAGCCGTGCCAGGGCGGGTCGAAATCAATACCGGCGTTTTCCGCCAGTGAAGCGACCTTGAAGCGGGCGGCCTCGAAGGCGGCGAAATCCACCTTGGCGCGCAGGGCCTTGCCCTGACGATAGGGCGTGGTGGTTTGCAGTACGTCGGCGATGGCATCGGCCAGTTCGCGGGTTTCGGCCTCTTTGAAACCGCGCTGGGTGATCCAGGGCGTGCCCATGCGGACTCCCGTGGGGCGCAGGGCGGAGCGGTCGCCGGGGATGGTGTTGCGGTTGGCAACCACGCCGATCAAATCCAGGATGCGGGCGGCCTGGTCGCCGGAGAGGTAGGCACCGTCGGGGCCGGTGACCGATTTGGTATCCAGGTTCATCAGGTGGGTGTTGGTGCCGCCGAAGGCGATCTTGAAGCCGCGCTCGGCCAGTCGGTCGGTGAGCACGGCGCAGTTTTTGATGATCTGCGCTTGCAACTGGCGGAACTGCTCGGTTTGCGCCAGTTTGAAGGCCACCGCCATCGCCGCGAAGACGTTGACGTGCGGCCCGCCCTGCTCGCCGGGGAAGACGGCGCGGTCAATTTTGCGCGCCAGGGCACGGTTGGCGGTCAGGATGACCGCGCCGCGCGGCCCGCAGAGGGATTTGTGGGTGGTGAAGGTGATCACGTCGGCGTAGCCCACCGGAGAGGGGTACACGCCCGCGGCCACCATCCCGGCAACGTGGGCGATGTCAGCGAACAGGTAAGCCCCCACCTTGTCGGCAATCTCGCGGAAGCGGGCGAAATCCAGTTTCCAGGGGTAGGAGGACACTCCGGCGATGATCATCTTGGGCTTGTGTTCCAGCGCCAGGGCTTCCACCTCGTCGTAGTTGATCTGCTCGGTTTCGGGGTCCACCGCGTAGGAAACGATGTGGTAATACTTGCCGGAGCGGTTGACCGGCGAGCCGTGGGAGAGATGCCCGCCGTGAAGGAGGTTCATGCCCATCACCACGTCGCCGGGCTGGACGAGGGCATGATAGACCGCGTTGTTGGCCGGGCCGCCGGAGAGCGCCTGCACGTTGACGTACAGGTCATCGGCGGCGAGGCCGTTGGCGGCAAAAGTCTCGGCACAGCGGCGGCGGGCGAGGGCTTCGACGATGTCGGCATACTCAACGCCTTTGTAGTAGCGCGGGTCGGAGTAGCGGCGGTATTCCGCCAGGCGGGTTTCGTAATCCAGAATTTCCGCTTCGGTCATCCAGCGGGTATCCTCGGGGGGGTAGCCCTCGGCGTAGATGTTGTGGAAAGCGGAGGCCAGGGCTTCACGCACCGCCAGCGGGGAGGAACTTTCGCTGGGGATGAGGATCAGTTTGCGGTACTGGCGTTCCGCTTCAACCTGGGTGAGTTCGTAAACATCGGGGTCAATCGCGGAGAGGTCGCCGCGGAAGAGGAAGTCGGTCATGGGAAACTCCTTGGGGGGAATGGTGGAGATTGGCGATTGGAGACCAAAATCAAAGACTGGGAGATGACACACCTGCGATGGCCCAGGACCTGCCGCCGCACTTCCATTCTAGCCCCGAGAGCAGCAGGATGCAAGTCACAAAAGGCAGTTTAGGTTAAGACGGTTGTAAATTCCCCCCAGTTACAACAGACCTGTTATGAACTTTTCTGTCTCTATCCCCCTCACCACGATTCATCATCCATGCCCGTGTTCAACGCTCTCGGCGCAGGGTGCGGCTTCGTTCAATTCGCCGCCCAGGTAACGCTCCAGCGCGGCGCGGACGGTCAGCCCGCCAACCCCTGTTGCCGTTTGGATGCCGTATTGCTCAAAAAACTGAATGGCACGTCCTCCCATGCCGCCGCTGATCATCACATTCGCCTGCTGGCTGTGAATGAAGCCCGGCACCTGCCCCGGCTGATGCCCGCTGTAAAAGGGGTTGGGAATCACCTGAATGGTCTGAACCGCTTTTCCGTCCAGATCTACAAGGGCGAAGTAGGGGCAGCGTCCAAAATGGTGAGCGACCACACTCTCCAGCCCGTTATCGGTATCGGCTGCAATGGCAATGCGCATAAAAATTTCCTCCAGAAATCAGGCCTGCGGGGTTTCGCTTTCCTGATTGATTAGTTCCGTCAACTTGTCCGCGTGGATGTAATCCACCACGGTGATGATCTGCCTCTCCACGCCGGGCACCTCCGCCACGGCTTTCTTGATTTCTTTCGCAAGGTAAACTGCAATCGGGCAAACCGGCGACGAGGGACGAAAAGTGTAACGGACCACCCCGCCATCGTCAACCTGCAAATCCAGCACCAGTTGCATACGGATGACATCGGCGCCGGTCTCCGGGTCAATGACGGTTTGCAGTCGGGAGAGGATCGATTCCTTCAGTACGGTTTCTTCGAGTTTGTTCATGGTCATCAGGGCACGGGCTGACAGGCCGGAGAAGGCCGCCAGCCCGTGTTCTTACACAATTTCCAACGCTTCCACCACCCGCCGCCAAACGGCACGGATGGCTTTGCTGGCGGGTGAATCCGGGGCAAAAGCCGTCACCGGCTGCGCCTGCACCATCGCCTCGGTCACATTCAAATCAAAGGGGATGCGTCCGACCACTTCAATTCCCTGCTCATGGCAAAAGGCTTCAATTTCGGCAGCCCCTTCGGGGTAGATGTCCGCCTTGTTGATGCAGACCATCGCCTGCACCCCGAAATGATCGGTGGTTTGCAGCACGCGGCGCATATCGTGGACTCCGGCAGCAGTCGGCTCAGCGACAATCAGCGCCAGGCTCGCCCCGGAGACCGCCGAGATCACCGGACAGCCGATTCCGGGGGGGCCGTCCACCAGCACCAGGGGGATGTCGTTGTCCATCGCCAGCAAGCGGGCATACTGCTTGACCAGCGTCACCAGTTTGCCGGAGTTTTCCTGTGCGGGGCGCAGGGCGGCGTGGAACAGCGTCCCGTAGCGGCTCTGGGAGCGGAACCACTCCCCCGCCAACTGCGGCTGCATGGTGATGGCGTCATCCGGGCACTGATAAACGCAGGCTGCGCAGCCATCACAGGCAATCGGGTCAACGATGGGCAGGTCGGTGTCGAGGTAAACGTCCAGTTGATCGGCCACCAGGCGGCGGAAACCACTCTGGGCCGCGGTGCCGAGAGCATCAAAGCGGCACACGTCAATGCAAATGCCGCACTCGCTGCAAAGGTCGAGGTCAATTTCGGCCACCTGACCACCCCAAAAGTCCTCGCGATGCTCCATCTCCGGGGTGAGCACCAACTCCAGGTTGGCGGCATCCACATCCGCATCCGCCAGAACCGTCCGCACCGGCAGGTCGCTCTCTGCGGCGAGGTGCGCAAAAGCCGCGGTCACACTGGTTTTGCCGGTGCCGCCCTTTCCGCTCAAAATCACGAGTTGTTTCATGGCGTCACCTCCGCAGCGATGGCCGCGAACATCTCCTGGAAGCGTGCCTCGTACTCCGGGCGGATTTCAATCAGCGGCTGCCCCTGCGCGATGCCCGCCCCGATTTCACGATCCAGCGGGATGCGCATCAGGATGGGGATTCCCGCTTCCCCGCAGAAATCATCCACCCGTGCATCGCCCACCCCGTCGCGGTTGATCACCACCCCGGCGGGGATGCTCAACTCAGTGGCGAGTTGCGCCGCCAATTTCAGGTCGTGCAGCCCGAAGGGGGTCGGCTCGGTGACCAAAACGAGGTAATCCGCCCCCCGGATGGATTCCACCACCGGGCAGGAAGTGCCGGGCGGCGTATCCCAGACGGAAATCTGATCATCCCGAGGGGGCAGCCACTTTTTGAGTTGCTTGATAACCGGCACCGCCATCGGTTCGCCGACATCCAGCAGCCCGCGCCCAAACGAGATGCCCTGCGGGGTGACACCGGCCTCCAGCGTGCCGAGCGGCTCCGGCCTTTCGGTGATGGCGTGCTCCGGGCATTCCAGGGTGCAACTGCCACATCCGTGGCAAAGTTCCGGGAACACGAGGGTGGAGCCGCCCAGCCGCACGATGGCATGATACTGGCAAACCTCGGCACAGCGACCGTGCCCGGTGCAGATTTCCGTGTTCACCTGCGGGATGAGCAAATCCACGCTGCGCTGCTCCCGCAGGTCGGGCTTGAGGAAAAGATGAGCGTTGGGCGCCTCCACATCGCAATCCAGAAAGGCGATCTCCCGCCCCTGTGCTGCGAGCGAGAGCGCCAGACTGGTGGAAACAGTGGTTTTGCCCGTGCCGCCTTTTCCGCTGGCAACGGCAATGATCATGGGGATTAGTGCCCTCCGTGCAGTTCGCCGCCCGTGGCCTCGAAAGTCTGCTTGAGTTTGCCATCCGCGAACTGCTGGACGACCTCCGCAACGGTGCCCGATTCTGCGATGTAGGCTTCCAAACCAGCGGCTTTCAGGGCATTGAAGGCATTAGGGCCGTAGCGTCCGCTGATAACCGCCTGTGCGCCGGTTTTGGTGATGAACTGCACCGCCAGAGGGCCGGCGCCGCCGCGGGCATTCGCACCGGGGTTCGCGTGGGCTTCCCATTCCTTGGTTTCCGTATCGTACACGATAAAGTAATCCGCCCGTCCGAAGCGCGGGCTGAAGGGTTGATCCAGTTTGTTTCCGAGAGCAGTGATTGCAATTTTCATAAGAGCCTCCTTTTCGAAATCAGCGAGTTGTACCATCAAACCGCGAAGCCATCAAGAAAAAACTTGCTTAGGGCTTTCGCTCTGAGCGATGGTTTGTGGTGTTTTGTGCGTGCTTCGCACGCACAAAACACCACTTTTCCCTGCGTTTCAGCGAAAGTCCTATTTCTGTTTTTTGTGCCTTCGCGGCGGTAAAGTTTTTGTCAGAAGGAGGACTGGCAGCCATGACAAGGCTACCAGTCCTGGGTGAGTTTATTTTTCCAGGCTGTCAAGCCGGTTTTGGATGGTTTCGAGGGCTGCGCGCAGTTCATCCGCCTGGGATTTGAGTGCGGTGATTTCGTCATCTGCGGCAGTTGAGGGCGTTGCCGGGGGAACCGCATCGCTCCACGCAGGGGCGAAGCGAGCGCCCCAGCCGCGTCCCCAACCGCGCCCAGCGGCGAGGCCGCGTGCCCCCCAGCGTCCGCCGTAGCCGTAGCCGCGGCCCGCGCCGGAAGCGGCATAACCGGGGCGGTTGTATCCCGCGCAGTAGCCCAAACGACGTCCCGTTCCGGGACCCAATCCACGAGGGCCAGTTCCATCTCCGTAAGGCATGGTCATCACTCCTTTCTGCAATTGAGATTGAGATTCGAGGCTGAAGGTTGAATCTTCAGTCTCACCAGCGTCCCCGGCCCCTGCCGCGTCCGCCGCGCTGGCGGCGGCGGGCCCGACGACCCATCCGTCCGCGCCCGCGGGGGGCAGGTGAGCGAGGGGCATCACGCCATGCAGGGGATTCCCCCGCTGCCGGGGAGGTCGGCGCGCGCCGATCGAGAAACGAGAAAGCGGTATCCGCAAGACGGGGCAGGATTTCGCGGCCCGTCCACAGGAGCACGGCACCCAGTGCGGGGAGCAAAGCCGTGCGCTGCGTGGCAGGGGTTTGCGCTGCGGGCTGGATGATTTCCACCTTTTCAGGGGGAATCACCTCCACAACGTTGGTGCTGCGGTCATCCGTGGTCATAAGCCACCTTCCTTTTGCACATCTTCGTAGGCAGTGAGCAGGGCGTCAATCTCCCGGCGGGTTTGCTTCAGGTCGGTGATCCACTCCTGGAGGTAGGTCTCACCCTCCGGGGTGATCCGATAGACCCGCCGCTGGGGGCCGCGGCTGTCTGCATTCCAGGCGGAGGTCACCAGCCCGTCGGCTTCCATCTCCCGCAGGGCACGGTAGAGCAAACTGGGGTCCTGCTGCCCCGGCAGGAAGCCGAATTCATCCAGCCCGTTCAGGAGGTTGTAGCCGTGCGCCGGGCTGCGGTGGAGCATCACCAGCAAGCAGGGCTGGAGAAAACTCATCACCCGTCGGCGGCGTCCCCGCCCGCGGCCGCGTCCACGGCCCTGTCCTCGTCCTCCTGGCATACACACTCCTTCGTTTTCTGAACCCCAAAAGCCCGCAGGCTCTCAAGGTTCGGCAGTTTACGGCCATAGAATAGCACACTATAGACAATTTGTCAATAGACAATTCGCAGATAAAGACAAAAAGTCTATTGAACAAAAAACCGAATTTCAGACAAGGACGGGGGGATTTACTGTAGTGTTGTTATCGGCGCACGAAGTGCGCCGATAACAACACATATTTCGCCGCCCCCTCCCAAAAATTTCCGCTTTGGTTCCCCTCTCCCTTCGGGAGAGAGATCGGGGATGAGGGCCGGGGAGGGGGGAAGCACCGTCGTTCTACAACAGTTGCTTGCGCCCTACTTCATCTCGGCGCGCAGACGGCGGCACAGGGCCGAGTAGGCCGGGCTTTCGCGGTAATCTGGGGTGCCAAATCCGGGGTTGGGGATCACCTGCGGGCGGGTGCTGGGGGGCATCCCCAAAAGCAGGATGTTCTGCCCCAGGATGGCGGCCTCCTCAATGGCGTGAGTCACCACCACCAGGGTCAGGTTCTGTTCGGCTTGCAGTTCCAGCGTCAGGTTTTGCAGTCCCTCGCGGGTGGGAGCATCCAGCGAGGAGAACGGCTCATCCATCAACAGCAAATCCGGTTCCAGCGAGAGCGTGCGGGCGATTGCCGTGCGCTGCCGCTGGCCGCCGGAGATCTGCGCCGGGTACTTGTCCGCCACGGGGAGCAGGCCGAGCCGCTCCAGCCAGGGGTCAACGCTCTCTGCGGGGCGGAAATCTTCGGGAGCGTGCTTGCCGTCCGGGCCGTAGAAGGCGCGGATGCGCTGACCGAGTTCGGCGTTTTGGCGGACGGTAGCCCAGGGAAGCAGTCCGTACTCCTGGATGATCAGCCCGGTGTGCGGGCGCGGACGAGTGAGAGGCTGCCCGTCTATGCGGATTTCCCCGCCTTGGGGGAACAGCAGCCCCGCCAGCAGGTACAGCAGGGTGGATTTTCCGCACCCGGAGGGGCCGAGCACCGCCCAGGTTTCGCCGCGCCCCACCTCCCAGGAAAAATCCTGAAAGACGGGGGGCTGGCCGGGGTAGGCGAAGGTGAGGGCGCGGGTCTGGATCATGGGAGAGGCAAGTAGGCAAGTTTGCAAGTGGGCAAGTGTGCAGACTTGCAAACCTGCACACTCGCGCACTGTTCCGCTACGGCAGATAGGCGTCGGTGACGGTTTCGGCGTAGGAGGCCTGGCCGGTTTCGAGGCCCTTTTCGCCCGCCCAGGCGATGGCATCGTCCCATTGGGCGGCGGTGGGCACACCGGCAGTGACAAACTGCGGCACCTGGAACTGCCCGGCCAGCGGCGGGGGCACCAGTTTGCGCTCCACCATCAGGTCGGCGTATTTCTGGGGGTCGGCGTTGATGAGGGCAACGGCCTCTTCCCAGGCGGCGAGGAAGCCGCGCACCGCTTCGGGGTTGGCGTCAATGAACGCCTTGCGGAAGGCGATAGTGCTGTAACTGTACTCGGGGTGGCTGGAATCGTCAATCACCAGCACCGCACCCTGCTGCATCACCAGCGAAGCCAGCGGGTCGGGGAGCATGGCGGCGGGCAGTTCGCCGCTGCCGAGCAGCGCCATGCGCTGACCGATGTCGGGGACGGCGATGGTGTTGATTTCGTCATCGGCAAAGCCCTCGGCTTGCAGGATGCGGTCGGTCAGGTATTCGATGATGGTGCCCTGCGAGACGCCGATCTCCACGCCCTTGAGGGCGTCCACGCTTTCGATGCCGCTGTCCTTCGCTGCCAGGATGAAGAAGATGGGCGCATCGGCGGTGGCAACCCGTCCATAGCGCACAATCTGGACGCGGGTTTCCTCGCGGTTGTGGAAGATGGTGGACATGACCTCGTTGATCATGCCGTCCGCCTGGGCTGCGTTGATCAACTCATCGCGCTTGGGGGCGGAACTGGCGGGGATGGCTTCCACGGTGAGGTTGTACTGCTCGAACAGGCCCTCCTGCTGGGCGACGTAGATGGGGAGGGTATCCAGCACGGGGAGCGCGGCGATACGGATGGTCACCGGCTCCGCGGGGGCGGTCTCCGCCGCGGCGTCCGCGGGCGGCTCCGATGCGGCGGGGCTGCAAGCCGCCAGGGTCAGGGCAATCAACAGGGTGAGGAAGGTCAGAATACGAAAGTGTTTCATGGGAATCTCCGGTAGTTGAAGGTTGAAAGTTGAAGGTAAGGTTACTCGTCATCGGCGATGCGGCCTGTCGGCACGCCGACGCTGCGCAGCAGGAAGACGCGCAAATCGGGGAGAGCCTGCTCCAGATCGGGTTCACCGGTGTGAATCCAGCGGATGACCACCTCGTTGAGGGCACCCATCC
>Ga0256914_1003727_pt1 | contig 11865 bp, 10 predicted proteins | sample HulkmetaG_FD_191571 | JGI IMG/M metagenome (GOLD analysis project Ga0256914, IMG submission 191571) | Hydrothermal chimney microbial communities from Main Endeavour vent field at the Juan de Fuca Ridge, Pacific Ocean - Hulk | ecosystem: Environmental > Aquatic > Marine > Hydrothermal vents ...
ACCAATAACAGAGGGGAGTTATAAAAAACCCCTCTGTTTATTAATTACTTTTAGATTTCTGCTTTATTTTGAAAATTAACTCTCCATTTTCTTCATCAAGAACAACAGTATCTCCAGACTTAACCTCTCCTGCAAGTATCTTTTCAGAAAGCGGTGTCTCAACATACTTTTGTATAGCTCTTCTAAGAGGTCTGGCTCCATAAACAGGATCATAACCAAGTTTTGATATCAGCTCTCTTGCTTTTTCTGTAGCCTCAAGATGTATATCCCTGTCTCTCAATCTTGCATTTAAAAGTTTCAGCATCATGTCAACAATCTGTAAAAGTTCTTTTTTAAGTAATGGTTTGAAAACAAGAATATCATCAAGTCTGTTTAAAAATTCTGGCCTGAAATAATTTTTTACTTCATCTAAAACTTTCTGTTTAGCTGACTCAAACTCTTTTTCTACCACATCATCTGGAGCATCAAAAGGTATTAACGTCAGATACTGACTTCCTATATTTGAGGTCATTATAATTATCGTATTTCTGAAATTTACAGTTCTTCCTTTTGAGTCTGTAAGTCTTCCATCGTCAAGAACCTGTAAGAAAACATCAAACACCCGTGGATGAGCTTTTTCTATCTCATCAAGAAGAATTACGGAGTAAGGCTTTCTTCTAACAGCCTCTGTAAGTTTACCTCCTTCCTCATATCCTACATATCCTGGAGGTGCACCTATCAGTTTTGCTACAGAATGCTCCTCTTTAAACTCTGACATATCAAGTCTTATTAAAGCATCTTCATCACCAAAAAGAACCTCGGCAAGTGCTTTAGCTGTTTCTGTTTTTCCTACGCCTGTTGGACCGAGGAACATAAAGGATGCTAAAGGTTTTCTTGGATCTGACAGGCCAGCTCTTGCTCTTCTTATTGCCTCTGCAACAGTTTTTATTACATGCTCCTGATCAACAACTCTTTTATGAAGTTCCTCCTCAAGTCTTAAAAGTCTCTGCATTTCCTCTTCTTTTAGCCTTGATATTGGAATACCTGTCCAGTCAGAAATTACTTCAGCAACATCGTCTTCTGAAACAACTGTCTTCTCAGCTATTTTCAGTTCAAGTTCTTTTATCTGTTTCTCAAGCTTTGCTTTTTCTATCTTTAGTTCAGTTTCTCTTTCGTAATCGCCTTTTTCTGCAGCCTCTATTATTTTTTTCTCATATTCTTCAAGCTGTTTTTTTAACTGTTCTAATTTTAAATGCTCACTATTTGACTTTGACATAACCTCCTTAAGCTCTTTCTCAAGTTTCGCCTTTTCTATCTTAAGCTGTGCCTCCTTCTCATAATCTCCTTCTAAGGAAGCCTGCACTATCTGTTCATCAAGCATTTTTATCCTTCTTTCTATCTCAATGACCTCAGGTGGAGCATACACAAGTTTTAATTTTTTTCTCGCACAGGCCTGATCAAGAGCATCTATCGCCTTATCAGGAAGTTTTCTGTCTGTTACATACCTGTGCGTAAGCTTTGCTGCTGCTTCAATGGCTGAAGGATCTATTTTTACACCATGATGTTTTTCAAGTCTTTGCTTTAATGCATTAAGTATCTCTATAGTCGTTTCAACATCAGGTTCTTCCACATAAACAGGTTGGAATCTTCTTTCAAGTGCTGGATCTTTTTCTATATGCTTTCTATACTCATCTATAGTTGTAGCACCTATAACCCTTATCTCTCCTCTGGCAAGAGACGGCTTTAAAAGATTTCCTGCATCTGTCGCCCCTTCTGCAGCTCCTGCTCCAACAATAGTATGAAGTTCGTCTATAAAAAGGATGATATTACCATCATTTTTTATCTCATCTATTATTCCTTTAAGTCTTTCCTCAAACTCACCTCTGTATTTTGTTCCTGCAAGAAGAGCACCCATATCAAGTGCAAGTATCTTTTTATCATAAAGCTCTTCTGGAACCTCTTTATTCACTATCTTCTGAGCAAGACCCTCAACTATAGCGGTTTTTCCAACACCTGCCTCTCCAACAAGAACAGGATTATTTTTTGTTCTTCTAAGCAAAACTTCAATTACCTGCTGAATCTCTCTCTCCCTTCCTATAACAGGGTCAAGTTTTCCTTCTCTTGCTAAGGAAGTAAGATCAACTGTAAATTTTTCTAAAGGTGATTTCTCTTCTTCAGCCATTTCTTTCTGGATATTTTCTCCATTCATTTTTTCTTTTCCTCCTGTAAGTATTTGTTTTAATATTTTTCCTGCTATCGTTGAATCATCTTCTAAAAGTGCTGATGCTATATGATAAGGTTTAACCTGTGTTTCCCCTTCCGATAAAGCTTTTTTTTCAGCGTTTTCAAGTACCTTAATAAATTTATCACTATATATTTTTCCTGTTTCCGTTCCAAGAGAATCTTTTGATATCTTAACAACAATTCTATCAGGCGATAGGCCAAGATCATCAATCTGTTTTACAAGATCAGAACTTTCAATAACTTTATACAGAACTGCTGTTAATGAAATACTGCCTGATATAAAACCCTCTGCAGTCTTTTCGTCCATTATTTGCAACAAAGAGTTTTTTATCTGTCTTATCTGATTTTTTAACTGATTCTCATAAGTTTTTAATCTCTCATACTCCATTCTTACTGAACTTCCAAATCCACCCCAGAAAGAATGTTCTTCATATCTAAGTTCATTTTCAAGCTCTCTCTTTTCCTGAGAGACTCTTTCCAGTTCTTCTCTAATACTTATAAGATCGTTTCTTATTTTTGTTAATTGTTTTTGAAGATCCTTAATATAGTTTACATACTCTGAAACAGATCTATTTACCTGCGAATACAGATCTTTCAAATAACCGTCAATCTTAACGACAAGATCCTGTGTGTCTATACCTCTTTTTTCAAGTATTTTTATCAGAGGAGAGTCCTTTTTACTTATAAATGCAAGGAGAAGATGATCGGTGTCAACAAGCTCTTCCCCTTGTTTTTCAGCAATACTTTTTGATAGCTCTATAAAATCTTTTGATCTTTTATCCAGTAGATTTTCACTAAACATAGTTTCCTCCATAAATATTAGTTTATTTATATAAAATTTTTTTAGTACGTAGTTATAAATATAATACCTCATAAAAAATTGTGCAATATTTTATGGAAAAAATATTGATTTTTTACGAAAAAATCTGCCAGAATGCACTCCTTTTTAGAAGAGCGGTAAATGGCAGAGAGTTTCTTTAGAAACTCTCAAAACTTCTTTTATCCTTAATATTTGCTATAATTGTAATAGAGGTTTTTAAATGACTGCAACACCCCAAAAAAATAAAAGAAAGTTTAAAAAAACCAAAGAAAAATCAGACAATTAAAATCTATCAGATTAAAATATCCTACTCCAACCTAAATAAACAACAAAAAATTGGTTAAAATGTTGCGACCCCCCTAAATCAATGGACACAGAAAGGAAAAGATAAGACAATTTTAATAGGGGTTAAAAGATGAGAAGAAAACATATCAGGAAAAAGGAAAAGAAAGACTGGAGCATAAATATTCCGGTAAGAATCCAGAACTGGAAAAGCTGAAAAGAGAAAACGAGACGCTAAAAAAACTATTAGCAGAAAAGACCCTTGAGATGGAACTTTTGCAAGAGTTTGTAAAAAAAACAACAAACAACAGGAGAAAATAGAAGTGATAAAAGAATTTAAAGAAAAATATCCAGACTTTAGCTTAAAAAAGCATTGCAGGAGTCTAAATGTATAAAAAGTTAAGTGGATTAAAGATAACAGAAAGGGATTTAGAAAAGGAAATTCAAAAAGCAAGAGAAGTTTTAGAAATAGAGTGAACAATATTTATGGCTTATTGAAAACTACTGGGTGAAAACTGGGTGCAAAATTGATATCAAAAATTCCCTAATTTTCCCGAAAATTTCAGATAATTCCAATTGTTTAATTAGTCGGAAAGGGTTGATATTTTTTTCAGTGTTGATTTAAGATGAGAGGCGGGGGCGGGAATCGAACCGCGTATAAGGGATTTGCAGTCCCTTAATCCTGCTTGTATAGCTTTTGCCTGACAAGTATTTTCTATTCCTGCCATCACGAAGATCGTCGTATGTTCCCTCAACTGTCTGCATTGATTTATTTACGATGTTTATTATACTATGATTTTTATCTGTAAATTACACATTATCAATCCACTCAGGATAAGTTTTAATGTATTAATACTTTTTTCCAATTTACTACAATAATTTTATTAGTGTATATTTTATTTCTTTTGATCAGTTTAAAAGTAAAGAGTCTGTGCAGATTATCTTTTCCTGTTTTGTGTTTACTATTTCCAATAAATGATAAATTACTTTTTTTTAGGAGAAGTTTGAAATAATTTTAAAATCCAATTTTATTATGTTGTTTGCAAAGTTTTTGACATCCTTGGCCCTATAATTTTAGTATAGTTTTTGTAAAATTCGTCATTTTCCAATTTGTAGTTTTCAATAAGGTACTTTTTTAACTCAAAAGCTACAGGCATTATACCCAATGGAGGTACTGCGTTGCCTATTTGTTTCCTAACTTCTCCTATAGGTCCTTCAAATATAAAATCATCTGGAAAAGTTTGGAGTCTGGCTCGTTCTCTATTTGTAAGAGACCTCGGTTCTTCATAATGATATCCCCAGGTTCCGCCTCCTCCATTTGCAATAATAGTTGGTGACGGTTTTTTTCTATGAAGTCTCCTATAAATATTGCTCATTAAGCCTTTAACAGCATACTCTGGAGGTAAATCTTGGTAATTTCCTCCTTCTGGAATTCTTTTTAGCATTTCTATAGTTCTTTGTTTTAGTTTTTGGATCTCATTGTTGAAAGGAACTTCTTCAACAGGTTTGTCGTAGTAAAGAGCTTTTCCTTCTAAAACTTCTCCTGAAGATATGTAATTAGAAGGATCTTCAATTAAAGGTTTAGGTTTTTTAAAAGGAACCCCTACTGCTTTATACACATCTTTTCTGATTCCTATTATAAGAACTCTCTCGCGAATTTGGGGAACACCATACTCAACAAATTTATATAAATCTACAAAAACAACATAATCTCTGCTGTGATTAATTTCTTCATAGGTAAATAAAGGTAGATTATTGTCCCATGCATTTACTTCTTCTTCTGTAAAAGATTCAAAATCCACATCAAGGTTTACATCAGATAAATACTCAAAGTCATGTTTTATGATTTTTATAGCTAACCCTTTGTTAGCACTTAGTATACCTTTTACATTTTCAGCAACAAAAATTTTTGGTCGTTTAGCCTTAACGACTCTTAGAAACTCTTTATACAGCTTTCCTCTCTTTGCTTGTATTCCTTTTCTTGTTTTTCCCCCTAATACTGAAAAATCTTGGCATGGAAACCCTCCAATTACTACATCACAACTTGGTATTTCATCTGAAGATATTTCACTTATATCACCTAAGACTATTTCCGTTTCAGGAAAATTCTTCTTGAAAGTTTCTACAGCCCACTTATCTATATCATTAGCCCAGATGATGTTATATCCAGCCATTTCAAATCCTAAATCCATGCCTCCAGCCCCAGAGAACAAAGAAACTACTTTTGGTTTGTACATGAACCCTCCTTTGTCCATGCAGACAATGAATAATTCTAAGAAATAATATAACATCAATTACATGCAGAATACAATATTAAATTTTGACTGGGAAAATACAGCTTCTCTTTTAGTTGACGAAATTAATCGAAAAGCTCGGATTTTAGGTGCTAATTACAAAGATATAAGCGATGTTCTAAATGTAGATTCTGCATATATACATAAAGTTCTAAATAAAAAAAAGGATTTATCCCTAAAGACCTTTATAAGGATTTGCCTTGCCTTAGTTGAAATAAATAAAAGCAGAAACGAACCTATACCATCAGAGGAGCTACTGCCAAGCTCTATTTTAAAGGAAGTGGGTCTGTAATGCGTATTGAAAATAGAGTGATAACTGTTTTTGGGGAACAAGTTAATGCCAAAATACAAATTTTTGAAGAAGTAGATAGGGAGATTATGCGTGATATGTGGAATGCATGGATTACTTTGAAAAATATTCTTCAAAGTTATGGGGGAAGATCTCCAAATTTACCTGAAGTATTGAGTGAAGGTGCGTGGTGTTTATATTCAGGAAGTGTTCGTTTAATGGAACCTACATCTGCAGATACATATAACTTGCAAAAGCAAGAAGCTGAGCAAATAAAAGCTTCTTCTATAGAAGATGATTTAACTTCTTTTGGTCCAGATTCAAAATGGGATAAGCTTTATTTTCTGGACTTTTCTAAACTGGACGGTAGTTTTGATGCTTATAAAATACCAACAGAGTTAGTTTACAGCCAAATTTTGAATAAGAGAAAGTACGAAACTTTTAGAGATCAGCAGCTTCAAGGAAGAAGACCGAGATTAAGCATCAAAAAACTTATTCGCGAATATGGCATTGATGCGGTGGATACAAACATAAGGATTTGGTAACTGCTGTGATAAATAATCAAAATGATTCTTATTTTTCTCAATACGTTTTAGAGCCTTTAACTCAGGATAAATTGAAAAACTTTTTTGATGAAATAAGTATGAAAGTACTAAATCACTATATAAACACAGCTGTTTTTTCACAGCCTGAAATTTTACCTAGTCAGGAGGTTCGCCCAATACAAATACCGAAAGAACATTTTGAACAGTGGGTAGTTCAAGCTTTGAATGTTAAATCAGTTGGTTCTGGAAACTATCCGATAGATGTAGTTAATAGAGAAAAGTCTTGGGGTGCTGATATAAAAGGACTTAGATGTAAAGAAGACGACAAAGATAGGCTAAAGAATGGAGAAACAAACGAAACTTCACTAATTCAAAAATTTATAAAATCAGGCAATCAATTGGATGCTGATTTTGCTTCGAGAAACTACATAAAAGTAAAAAATGAATGGATAGAACTCTGGAAAAATAAATTATTGGAAGTGAAAGAATCTGAGAAATTAAATGAAATTTATTACTTTATTGTGCTTATCGGCATATTTAAATTTTATCTTTTGGGTTTAAGAGTAAATATAAACCTAATTAGTAAAGAGAACATTGGAATTAGAAAAACGTCAGATAAGTCGATATTTTTGAGCGGTGTTATAGATGATAAATATGGTTCTGTAAAAATTTACAAATCTAAGAAGAGAATGGAGTTGCGTTTAAAGCCGAAAAATTTGTTAAATGACCAGTTTTTAGTAACATTTGATATTCCAATTTATAGAAAAGAAATTAATATGTATGAGCTGATTCAAGACGAAAAAAGGTACGAAAGCTACCTTAAAGAGAAAGTGAGAAAAATTTTTCGTATTAAGTAATGGAAAGAAAAGCAATTAAGAAAGAAATTAAAGAAAAGTTTTTAAGTAAAGAAAAGCACGGTTTGGTAATTACGGTTAAAGGTAAGTGGGGATCTGGGAAAACATATTTTATAAAAAATTTACTTGATGAAGAGAGGGAAAAATATGCATATATTTCTTTATTTGGTAAAAACTCAATAAATGAAATAACACAGGAAATAGTTCTTAAGATCTCTAAATTTAGAAAAATTTTAGGTGACGTTTCTTTAATTCTAAAACAGTTAGGGGGATTGTTTACACACATAGGTGCTGTTGGAAATTTGCTTTCTTTAGTAAGCACAGCAGATATAAAAGGTTCTGTTGTTGTAGTAGACGATTTCGAAAGACTGTCTGAAAACTTGCATCCAAGAGAAGTAATGGGATTAGTAGCTCAGCTGAAAGAAGATAAGCAGTGTAAAGTTATCTTAATAATGAATGAAGAAGTGCTGACATCTAATAATGAAAAATATAAAAAACTTAAGGAGGAATATGATGAATACAAGGAAAAAATTGTAGATCTTGAATTAGTTTTTGAGCCCTCTGTGGAAGAAAATTTTGAGATTGCTTGTAGTTTTAATAAAGAGAATTTTGCTAAAGAAGAAATTGAATCCTACATAAAAGAAATTGGAGAGATTAATATAAGATTGATAAATTATTTATTTGTAAATATGGAATTATTTTCTTTTTTAAAGAATCTTAAAGAGGAAGTTAGAACAAATTCTTTGAAGATGTCCGTGCTAAGCTCAATAATTAAATCTCTTCTTTACTATTTATATATTAAACATAAGAATAACACTTTAATTTGGGAATTAGAAGCCGAAGCTGTAAGGTTAAGTAAAGATTTAACAAATACAGAGAAAAAAGAAAACGTTAAAAGCAAAATAGAAAAAATTCAAAAAATACTAAAAGATAGTGAAGCCTATAAGCCTAGAGATTTTATTAATTTAAGGGAAAAAAAGTTTGGCAAGTATTTGTTAAAGATAGTAAAAACTGGAGTAAGTGGAGATATATCTGCTGAGGAAGCTGTCGAAAGTATAAAAGCATATTTAGATGAGATTAATGAAAAATTTGAAAATGAAAATAACTTAAAAGAATTACGCAGTCAGTTAGAAAACATCCATTTTAATTTCACATACAATATTTACTACACGAAGGAAAAATTTAAAGAAGATTTATTAAAATTCTTGGAAGAACATAAGGAAAAGATATTTTATTTGGACATGGATTTGATTATATTTCTTTTAGATGAGTTAATAAAGTTGTTTCCTTATAAAAAAGAAGAAATAGAAAATGTATTTTATGAAATTTTTACAACAATCATAAAGGCAAAATTAAGAGAGAATCCTTTTTTTATTTTCGACTTTGAAATAGATATGTATCTGCCTCAAATAAAGAAAAGTACTTACTTATCTGAAAAAGAACTTACTGAGTTTTTAGAAGATCTTCAAAAGATAGTATTAGAGGAACAAAGAAAAATTTTAGACTGTACCAAATTTATGGAATATTTGGCGTTTATAATCAATAAAAGAGGATGGGAATATTATGAGATAGATTTAATTAATTCAATACAAAAAAATGAGTTAATAAAATGTCTAAAAGAAAGTAAATCTCTTAAGGTTGTAGCTGATTTTGCAAGAATTTATTCTAAGAATTCTGTTTTTACCACTTTCAAAAAAAATTTAATAGACGCTTTAGAGGAAATAAAAAAGGACTTCAACGAGGATTCTTTAGAAATTAAAAGAATACAAAAGTTTATTGATTTTTTAAAACAGAGTTAAAGAACATGCAGTTTTTCTTTAGTGAACACATAGAGCATTTTGGCTTTAATTTACAAATTTTTGCTGAAAAATCTATTAATCCCCAATTAAATTCTTTACATTTTCCTTTCGGAACCAAGCCCTGAATAAATTTATAAAGGTCAGGATCATTTCTCGGTCGGGAATATGGAGACTTAATTCCAAAGTACCGCGTAACTACTCTAATTGTATTTACATCTACAACAGCTTTATCCTCTCCACAGGAAAAGCACAGCACCGCATCTGATATGTACCTTCCCACTCCAGGAAGGGACAATAATTTTTTCTCACTGCACGGAATGCGTCCACTATATTTTTTTAAAATTACATCAGCAAGTTTTTTAATTCTTACGGCCTTTACCTTGTACATGCCGAAGGGTTTTAAAAGCTTTTCAAGTTCTTCTATAGACATTTTTAAAGTATTTTCAGGAGTTTTAATTTTACTTAATACCTCTGCTATAAAGTTTGCAACTTTTTCTGCATTTGTTTTTTGAAGAAGTACTTCCACTAATAATATTTCCCAATTTGAAATATTTTCCCGCCATACAAAAATTCTTCTTTCCTTTTGATAGAAATCCAATATATTTTTAATAAAAAAATTCTTTTTGTTTTCTGATGTTGAAAAAGTATTCATAATTTTAAAATTTTTCGTTTCTTTCTGTAAAGCCTTAATAATATTTTCTATAGATTCTTTCGTAATTAAAAAAACTTATCTTAAAACATTTTTAAGAAAGAACTACAGTACATTTTAATTTTTAGTAATTACAAATTTTAATTTCCATAAAAAAGTTTTTTAGTTTTTCTTTTTATAAAGATTTTATAAGCTCGGTAAAACACCTTAAATCTCCACTCTGCACATAATAGTTGTCAGCATCCATTTCTACTTTGCAGTTGAGTAAATCCCCTTTCTGAATTATAAATTTATTGCTAATTATATATTTTAAGTCATCATGAGTTATATATCCCGGAATGTCGTATTCCCATTTTTGTGATTCTACAATTCCTTTCAACTTTTCTTTCTCTATATCGTTTGAATATAATAGTTTTTCTTTTTTCATTAATAATTCTCCATCTGGAGATATTCTAACCAATACAAAATAATCATATGTACATGGCTTTCCTACTTGCTTATTGGGCAAATATTCTCCGTCTTCATTCCAGTCTTTTGTTTCCAAAAGAAGCAGATGGCCATAGAATTTTGTAGATTTTACTGAGAATTCTTTATCTTCCATACTTAAATCACAACTGTCCCATTCTCCTAACCCGTAGACGTTGAAATCTATTCCAGAGAGTTTTTTGTAAGCTTCTGGATTATGTTTTTCAAATTCTTTATAAACAGCTAATTCAGCTAACTTACCCTGAAATGTATTGATAAATATTTGGCCTTTCTTTCTTCTTGCACTTCCACCGCTTCTATGGTCTCTATGTTCTCCAAATCCAAAAGCCATTTCGTAAGCAAAATCAAATACTTTGTTTATTTCTTCTTTTTTAAAAGAATTTACCGCCTCAAACTCCTTTTTTCTGATAATACGGTATCCTGTAGAACTATTTTTGCATTTGTATTCTTCTAACTTTTTAAACGAACACATGGTAAAAATCCTCTATTAGAAACAGCAAAGTTTAAACATATTTTCAGTATACTATATGTATAGAAGGAAACAAACAACAAAGTGCGTAAGATTATCTTATCCAAAAATAGCAAAAATAAAGATATAAATGTGAATCAAACTGATGCAAAAAGTTTTATGAAAACACAGGAAAATAAAATTGCTGATTTTATTACACTTTCATCACATCCATGTAATTAACTATTTACAGCAAAAATTTTTTATATTAAATTTTAAAGAAAAAAGTAACATGAGGGCTACCATTGATAGAGTTCATAAGCGAATCATTTGAAAAGAACCTCGCTTATGTTCAGAAATTTTTTCAGTGTAAAATCGTTAACAATCTGGATGTAATTCCATTTTTAGATGATGTTATTGCTTTATATTTTGTTCTGAAAGATCCAGCAACACCTCTCACCGCAAAGGTTACAATAGCAGGAGCACTTGCATATTTAATCCTCCCTGTAGATGCAGTTCCTGATATAACTCCTGTAGCCGGATATACAGATGACATGGGCGTACTGGCTGTTGTGATAGCAACTCTTTCAAACCATATAAAGGAACAGCACAGAGTAAAAGCACAGGAGTTTTTAGACAGCCTGAAAGATACAAAAGATTGTGACGAAGAAATACCAGAAAAAATAACATAAAGGATGACCTTTAGTTTCTCCCTCTACTACAGAAGAAAATTCTGTCAAAGACCTACCCAGTACAAACATAATTATAAATTTGCATTTGATATTTAATTTGAATAATATTATCACATATAATAACCAGACGTAATAAAGTAATTAATACAATATCCTCATTAAATCAATATAAGGTATAGGTTCTCCCTTCTTTATTTTTTTTATAAGTTCTTTTTTTTCTTTTTTCGCTTTTTTTGTAAACCCAATGAAACTAAAAGTAAGGTGGAAATTTGTTTCACTATATTCCTGTAAAGCAAAAAGAGTACTGTCTTGGTTCTTAAATTTCTCAATAATAACAGCGTCATGATCTTTTTTAACATTAATTAATTTAAAATAATCTTCTGTTATCAGTTCAGGATAAAAATACAGATTTTTATCGCAACTTATATACTGTAACTTATTGAGTAATTTAACATCTTTTTGAGTTATTTTAATCAGATCTTTA
>Ga0256914_1003728_pt1 | contig 11865 bp, 13 predicted proteins | sample HulkmetaG_FD_191571 | JGI IMG/M metagenome (GOLD analysis project Ga0256914, IMG submission 191571) | Hydrothermal chimney microbial communities from Main Endeavour vent field at the Juan de Fuca Ridge, Pacific Ocean - Hulk | ecosystem: Environmental > Aquatic > Marine > Hydrothermal vents ...
GTTGATGCCCTTAATATGATTTTAGTATAATGAATAGTATCATATTAAGAATTACTTATTCTTATAAATTAATATCAGAGGGAGGGGGACTATGTTAGCTAAAATTAAAGAGATACCTATTTTTTCTAAGATGAGTGATGAGAATATTAAAGAGTTAAAAAAAATATCATATTTCAAATCTTATAGTGCAAATGAAATTGTTTTTTATGAGGGGGATGATCCAGGAACTCTTTATATCTTGACAGAGGGTGTTCTTAGGCTTTATAAGACTGATGCAAAAGGTAATGAAATATATATTCATCAGTTTGTTCCTACTGGGCTTATTGGGGAGCTAGCCTGTTTTGAGAATATGAATTATCCTGCAACTGCAAGATTTATTACCAATGGTCAGATTCTAAAGATTGATTATCAAAAGCTTGAGAAAGATTTTTTTCAAAATCCAGATGTCTGTATGGAGATTATTAAATCTTTAACAAAAAAAGTAAAAATTTTATCTAATGTTATACATAAAGAGATGATTCTTACTTCAGAAGCAAAAGTTGCAAAATTTATAGTTGAACATAGTAAGCTTTTTGACTCTCTAAAAAATACGCAGATCGCTTCTATCTTAAACATTACCCCCGAAACTCTTTCTAGAATACTCACAAAATTGAAAAAAGGGAACCTTATTTCAGTAGAAAAAAATCATAAAATTATAATCAAAGATATTTCAGTACTAAGCTCGATGTTTAAATAGTAGCATTAATTCGCTATATAGAGTTAATTTTAACTGAAATTGATTTAAGTCAAACAGTTTTTAGGACAAATGGTTTATAATTTGTCACTTAAATATCTTAAGGAGCATTATTTGGAAGAGATTTTAATTCGTAGGGCAGAAATTCCCTTAGAGGATTTTTTGCCTGTTTTCTTGTCTGGTGCTTTTGTGATTATTTTTGGGGCAGCATATGTCGGTGTCTTTACACTCGTAAAGATTAAAAGACTCAAAAGCTATTTTATGCCATTAGCATATGTTTTTTGGGGACTACTTACTTTTTGTTTATATTTTCTTAGTGATCTTATTGGAAGCGAACCTTTTACTCAAAAGGTTCTAATGATGGCTATGTTCGCATATCTGTTATTTCCACATTTCATCTATTTCTTGATGGAGAGAACACATGAAGCACATGAACATTAAAAAAACCACATTTAAAGGAGGTAGATATGGAAGAAAGACCAACTTCTGTTTGGGGCAGTAATGATTTTTGGCAGCGTTCGGCTGCTTGGGTTACTGGTTTTGCAGCTATATTGTTGATTTGGCTTACATTTGACACGGGGGCACAGATTACAATGGGAACTGATGATGATCTCAAAAATGGTGTTACTAAGAGAGTTCCGGCTCCAACAGTAATTAACTATAAAATCACTTATGAAATGAATGACAAAAGAGGTCATGAAGCACCAGTGATTGGAGAGAAAGAGTCATTTTTTGGCAAAGAGTGGAGTGAAGAGGAAGCAGCAGCATTACTTCATTTAGGTAAGCTTACTTCACAAGCAAAAAACTGTATGAACTGTCATACGCTTTTAGGTAATGGTGCATATTATGCTCCTGATCTTACAAAAGCATGGCTTGATCCTGCATGGAGTAGTGAAGGTCCTTATCTTGGTATGACAGGAAAAGAGACAAAAGAGGAAGCTATGGCTGAATTTTTACAACATCCTTCAACTTATCCTACGCACTCTCGTATGATGCCAGATCTTGGTATTACGGCTGAAGAGGCTAAAGGTTTAGTTGCATTTTTAAAACATATGAGTTCAATTGACACTAATGGTTTCCCTAGAAACTTTGGTAGAATGAAAGGAGCAATCCATGGTAAATAGTATCAAAACAAATACATTTAAGTATGAATCAGAAAAATTAGGAATGATGTATTTTAGGGTCGCTCTTATTTTACTTGGAGCTCAACTTTTGATGGGGCTTATTGCAGCAATACAATTTTTATATCCAAGTTTCTTATTTGAACTATTTGATTTTTCTGTAGCAAGAATGGTTCATATTAATGCACTCGTTGTATGGATGCTTTATGGAATGATTGGTGCGGTATATCTATTACTCCCTTCTGAAACAGGTATTGAAACAGTTGGTATTGGTATTGGTAAGTTACTCTTTTGGGTTTTAACTGCAGCTGTTACAGTTGTTGTTCTTGTTTATATCTTTGTTCAAGTTGGTGCAGGTACAGAAGAGAGTATTTGGCTTATTAATGAAGGTAGAGAGTATCTTGAAGCACCAAGATGGGCTGATATTGGTATCGTCGTTGTTGTACTTGGTTTTATTTTCAATGTTTATGCAACTGCTATTAAAGGTAGAAGAACAGGAATTATGACTGTTATGATGGCTAACCTTTTGGCTTTGGCTGGTCTATATCTTACAGGTATGTTCTTTACTGATAATATTACTGTTGATCAATTCTGGTGGTGGTGGGTTATACACCTTTGGGTTGAAGCTACATGGGAAGTTTATGTTGCAACAGTTGCAGCTTGGGCATTAATTCAAATTATTGGTGCTAAAAGACAAATTGTTGAAATGTGGTTATGGATTGAAGTTGCAATGTTGTTTGGATCAGGAATTCTTGGTCTTGGACATCACTACTTCTGGATTGGTACACCTGAGTATTGGTGGGAAATTGGTGCACTATTCTCTGCACTAGAGCCTGTACCTCTTGTAGCAATGTTGGTTCATGTTCTTTATGATTGGGGTAAAGAGACTGGTGCTCATGGCAAAGCAGTTATGAATAATACTCCTGCGTTTACTTGGATTGTTGCTAATGCATTTGGTAACTTCTTGGGTGCTGGTGTTTGGGGATTCTTCCATACATTACCACAAGTAAATATCTATACTCACGGAACACAATTTACATCTTCACATGGTCACTTCGCATTCTGGGGTGCTTATGCAACGATTCTTATTGGAATGTTCTATATGGGTCTTCAAAAAGCAAATGGTATTAAAGTTATGAAAATGACATCTATGACTAAATGGTCAATATTCCTTCTTAACTTTGGTATGCTTGGTATGGTTTCAGCACTTCTTATCTCAGGATATGGTCAAGTTCTAATTGAAAGAGCACAATTTGGTGCAACTTGGGAAGGTTTCTTTATCTCTCAAGATGCAGTATGGTTCGTTCAAGGTCTTGGCTGGAGATTGGCAATGGGTGGCGTTATGCTAGTAGGTTTTGTTATGTTGATTGTTGATATGCTTACAATTGGAAGTAAATCAGAGTCATAAAAACTAAAAGATTTCAAAGGGGCTTGTCTCCTTTGATTTTTCTAAAATTAAGAAAGGAGAGATTCTATGTTTGAACCATTTACAGATCTAGTTCCTAGTATTTTTGGAACATTAAATCAATATCCAATGTTATTAACTTTGACATTACATACAATTATTGTAATTCCAATGTTCTTTATTTATAAGAGTGAAAAGAAGAAGTTAGGTCTATAGTAACTAATTTTTAATATGTTATTATACGGGTTGAGGGGTCAATTTTTTAATAGCTTTAAGGAGGCAAAATGAAGTTAAGTAAAATTTTAAGTTATATCGCAGCGGTGAGTATCGCTACAGTGGGGTTACAAGCAGGTACATCTAAGATGGATTTTGCACAAAAGTATGAGAAAGAGTGTCAAGGTTGTCATGGACCTATCCATCAAGGTGGTGTTGGATCAGATCTTAGACCAAAAGCATTAAAGAAAAAAAATAGAGAGATGCTTGCTGAAAGAATTATGAATGGTGTTGAAAATACAGCAATGCCAGCATGGAACTCTTCATTTTCAAAAGATGATGCTGCCGGTATGGTTGATTGGCTAATGGATTGGAAAAATACTGTTGAATTGACACTTGATCTTAAAGAAGTGAAAAAAACTTGGACAAAAATGGCTGATCGTGAAGCATTGGCTAAAAAATATCCAAAACCAACTGATGTAAAATCAGTTCTTGATATTACTTTTGCAACAGAGAGAGATGCATCTTTGGTTGATTTTATTGATTCAACTACTGGTAAAGTACTTTCTCGTCATAAAGCTGGATTTGCGGTTCATGTAACAGTAACTAATAAAAAGAATCCAAGATATGCTTACTCAATCTCAAGAAGTGGAAAACTTACTATGTTTGATATTGGTGCTCCAGGACAACCTGCACTTGCATCTGTTCAAGTAGGTCAAGAGTCTCGTGGTCTTGCAGTGAGTCCAGACGGTAAATATGTTATTGCTGGTAACTACAATCCAGGTGGTGCAGTACTTTGTGATGCACTAACACTTGAGCCATTAAAAGCATTTGATACATCTCGTGTAATTGATCCTGATGGACAAATTGGACCATCTCGTGTAGCTTCACTTGCTGATACACCTTATGGACCATATTTTGCAATGGCACTTAAAGATGCTGGACATACATATATTATTGATTACTCTAAACCTGATTTCCCAATTGTTGGAGATATTCCAAATATTGGTAAAATTCTTCATGATGCATTCTTAAATGAAGATGAGGGTAAAGATTTTGGTAGATATTTTATGATCGCTTCTCAAGGAAGTGATGTTGTTGGTATTGTGGATTTCAAAGATAAAAATCTTGCTGCAAAAGTGCATACAGGTAAAAAATCTAAACCACATCCAGGGCAAGGTTCTTCTTGGTACTCAAAAGGTCAGAAAAAACAACTACACGCTACACAAAGTATGAACTTTGGTGATGTTGTTATCTGGGATAGTAACTGGAAAGTAGTTAAACATGTTAAAACTGCTGGTGGTGGACTATTTATTGGTACAGCACATGATACACCATATCTTTGGTCTGATTGTGTACTTGGAAAACCAGATAAGTACAATGAAGTACATTTAATTAATAAAGATACATTAGAGACAGATAGAATTATCAAAGTTGGTAAAACTAAAGGTCAACTAATTGATGCTAAAACTAAAAAAGTTCTTCAAGAGTGGGATGCTACTCAACATGCAAAAGTTGCTGTAAATGAAGTTGATTCTAAAGTTAGTAAAGAGAAATTATTACCTATGCCAGGTAAATTAGGGGCAGCAGTAAAAGATCCTGTACAACCTAGACTTCTTCATGCAGAGCCTGCTAACCATGGTAAGTGGACAATGATCTCTGAGTGGACAACTGGAAGAATTGGTATCTATGAGTCTAAAACAGGTAAGTTTATCAAGTATATCGAAAACTTGACAACACCTACATTTACATACTCTGTTGAGCACAGACAACATATTCCTGGTGCTTAATTAGATCTATTACTCTCTCCTTTTGGAGGGGGTAATTTATTAAAATTATCTTTATTAAGATAGTTTCAATAAATTACCAAGGTAATCTTTCATGAAGTATTCCGTTTTTTTCTTACTCTTTGTTTTCTCTTATGTTGAGGCAAAATATCTTGATAACCACTCTTGTAATGAGTGTCATGAAAAAATTTATGAAGAGTTTCAAACCTCTCAACACTCCAAAGGTTATTTTAATGATGAGTTACATCGTAAAATAGCAGACTCTGTAAGCACAAAAGAGTACTCATGTGCTACATGTCATATGCCTATGGCTGATAATCTTAAAGATCTATTATCTGGGAAAGCTAGACCTGATAAAAATAATAAAACACATACTGATGCTGTAAGTTGTTATTTTTGCCATACAATAGCTTATGTAAGAAATTCTCATAAATTTAATATCAATACAAAGGCGAGACAAGCTGAAAATTATAAACCTACTCTTTATGGACGACTAGCAAATCCAGATGATAGTGATAAACACTCCTCTACCTCTAATCCAGTATATGCCAAAAAAGTTTGTAAAGGTTGTCATTCACATAAATTAAATGATAATAATGTAACAATTTTTAGAGCAATGGATAAAAGTCAAGAGAGTGAAAGTTGTATAAAATGTCATATGCCAGAGCTTAGTGGTGGTGCGGAGAAGATGGATAAACGATCTCGTAATCAACATGCTAGTCATAAGTTTTTGGGTATTTATGACAAAGAGTTTAGAGCTACGGGGATAGATATTAATATTTCCAATACAATGAAAAGTATTGAAGTTAAATTAACTAACAAAATGGATCATCCATTGATTGTTCAAGCTGCAAGAGTAAAATATCTTGAAGTTAAAGTTCTTAGAGATGGTAAAGTTATCTGGAAAAATTATAAAGATGACCCTTCAGAAGATCAAGAAGCATTTTTTGAGTATGAGTTTAAAGATAAAAGTGGAAAAAAAATAAATATTCCAGCTACTGCAACCGAGCATTTGCGTGTCAATAACCTTGATGCAAGAGATAGTAAAATATTTACTTATAATGATCTAGAGTTACAAAAAGGTGATATTATTCAAGCTTCTATGTATGTGCAATTTGCCAAAAAAGATTGTCAAAAAGTTATAGATTTAGATGATGAAAAGTTTAAAAAATCACATCTCATAAAAATGGTGAAAAGTAAAATCTGACTCAAATCAAGATAGCTTACTGAAAAACATGTTAACATTAACTCTTGTTAAGGGAGGGAATTAACTATGCAAAAATATCTATTATCTTTATTATTTGTTTCTGCCATACTTGAAGCGGGAAGTTCAAGTGGAAAGGGAGTTTTTGAGACATATTGTTGGGGTTGCCATCATCAGACTGCTGTAGCATTTGGACCACCGTTTGAAGAGATAGCTTCAAAAAGAAGTGAGCAAGAGATTAGTGCAATGATTACTGATCCAGTAGGTGTTTCAAAAATTTTTGGTTATAAAAGAAATGCTATGCCAAAAATTGAATTAAAGCCAGAAGAGCTAAAGTTGATTACACAATATATACTCTCCTTTAAGCCCGATAATAAAGGAAAAAAATAATGTTTAGATTGTCAAATCTTTTGAGTTCTGTAGTAGAAGGTAAAAAAGCTAGAGTGCTAGATGGCTCTATTGCTATTTGGAATTTTACTAATCGTTGTAATCTTTCATGTATGCACTGTTATTCAAAAGCGGATTTAGATGCTGTTGATACACTTACTACTGAAAATATTATGGATACTTTGCCTAAGCTAAAAGCAAATGGTGTGAAGTTTATTATCTTTTCTGGTGGTGAACCACTTACTAGAAAAGATCTTTTTGATATAGCAAATAGATGTAAAGAGCTTGGTATCATTACTTACCTATCTACAAATGGACTCTATATTGGAAATAAAAATGCAAAAAAGATTATTGATACTTTTAACTATGTAGGGATTAGTATTGATGGTAGCCAAAAGACTCATGATCACTTTCGTGGACTTGAAGGTTCTTTTAGAGAGTCCATGAAAGCTGTAAAATTGCTTAATAGTTTTGATGGAGCGAAAGTAGGTATTCGTTTTACTATTACTAAAGAGACTTATGGTGATTTAAAGTTTATCTTTGAATTAGCAGAAAAAGAGAATATTCCAAAAATTTATATTTCACACCTTGTTTATAGTGGACGAGGTTTAGAAAATTTAGAGATGGATCTTACTAAAGAACAAAGAAGAGTGGCTGTAGAGTATATTTTGGATAAAGCATTTGAATATTATGAAAGTGGAAGAGATATAGAGATAGTTACAGGAAATATGGAACAGGATGCTATCTTATTTTTGGAAAGATTTGGCAAAAAATATCCTGATTTAAAAGATGAGATGCATAGTCGTCTTGTTGCATGGGGTGGAAATAGTGCGGGTCGAAAGCTTCTTAATATTGATAGTGAAGGAAATGTCAAACCTGATCCTTTCTTTCCATCTTATATTGGAAATATTCTAAATGAAGATTTTTCAGATATTTGGACATCTAATCCAACACAACTATTACAGAAACTTCGTATTCATCCAAGAGATATTAGTGGCAAATGTAGAGAGTGCGATTATATGAATATATGTAATGGTGGCTCAAGAAGTAGGGCATATGCTATTTATGGTGATATGTGGGCGGAAGATCCTTCATGTTACTTAAGTGAAAAAGAAATTAAGGAAAATTAACTATATGAAAACAATACTATCTATTTTAATATTGACTGCAACACTTTTTGCAGGAACACCTAGTGCTTCAGAAAAACTTTTTGTAATAGAGCGAGAGAGTGAATCTATTGCTGTTATTAACAAAGGTCTAACAAAATCTCACATGAAAAATATGCATAATATGAATCATGGAATTATTAAGTTTGATGGAGCTGATGGATATTTGATTAGCCGTGATGGTTATGTTGTGAAATTTGATCCTATAAGTGAAAAAGTGTTAAATGAGTATAAAACTTCCAAAAGTGCTATTGGGTTTGTGATTGGTAAAAATTATGTAGCTGTTGCCAATTATGACGATAAATCTGTTGATATTTTGACAAGAGATCTTAAACCTATTGATAAAATCAAAACAGGTTCAAAAAATGTCGGAATTAAAATCTATAAAGATATGTTGATTTTTGCTCAAATGGATAGTGATAAAGTTACTGTTTTGAAAGATGAAAATTATGGAAAAGCTACTCCAAAATTTAAAATATTCAAAGAGTTTAAAGTTGGTCAAATGCCTTTTGATGCAATGATTAAGGATAATACTTATATCGTTGGATTTTTTCTTACAAAAGCTTTTGGTGTAATTGATCTTGATAAAATGTCGTTTTCAGAGATTAAAATTACAGCAGATGGAAATAAACCAGTTCTTAAAGTACCACATTTTGGTTTTTGGTCTTTGAGTGATGATCGAACTTTTGTACCTGCTGTGGGTGATAATAAAGTGATGGTTTATGATAGAGATTTTAATTTTATTAAAAATATTGATATGCAGGGGTTGCCTGTTTTTACAGCACTTAGTCCTGATAAAAAATATTTAGCAGTTACTTTTTCTGGAAAAGATTTTCCTACAATTCAAATTGTTGATACAAAAACACTTAAAATTATTCACTCCTTTACATTTAATGGTAAAGTTCTTCATGTAAGATGGTCAAATATTGATGATTATCTATATGTATCTGTCAATGATGCCCATCAGGTAAATGTTATTAATACGGATGAATGGTTTTTAGAGAGAGAAATTTTTCAACTCAAAAGCCCATCAGGTATTTTTATCTATGAGATGAAGGGTAATAAATAATGGGTAAAGTTTATCTAACAGGTGCAGGACCAGGTGATATAGAACTTTTGACTCTAAAGGCACTTCGTGTTATCAAAGAGGCTGATGTTATTATTTATGATCGTCTGGCAAATCCAGATATTTTAAAAGAGGCAAAAAATGGATGTGAATTTGTATATGTAGGAAAAGAGGACTCACATCACACTCTACCTCAAGAAGAGATTAATGAAGTAATTTATCAAAATGCTTTGAAATACCAAAATGTTGTTAGATTAAAAGGTGGTGACCCTTTGGTTTTTGGAAGAGGGGGAGAAGAGGCAATATATCTCAAAGATAGAGGAGTCTCTTTTGAGTTTATTCCGGGTATTACTTCAGCTATTGCTGTGCCTCAATATGCAGGTATTCCCGTAACTCACCGTGGTGTAACGGTCTCTTTTAGAGTAGTTACAGGACATGAAAGTCATAATAAAGACCACTCTCAAATACCTTGGGAAAATTATAAAACAGATGATACTATTGTTTTTTTGATGGGGCTTCATAGGCTTAAAAGAATTGCTTCTAAATTAATAGAGATTGGAAAACCAAAAGATTATCCGATTGCGGTAATAAGTAGAGGTACTACACCAGAAGAGAAGACAGTTGTAGGTACTTTAGATGATATTTATGAAAAAGCCAAAGATCTTCCAACACCTGCTCTTATTGTTGTAGGAAATGTTGTAAATCTTAAAGAGCAATTAAATTGGTTTGAAAAGTAGGAGAGGAGATCATGATTGATATTGTTTTAACCCTTGTTTTTATGATGGTTTTTCTTATGTTCTCTATTTTTCCTGCAATTAAGATTGTAAATTTTATTAAGAGTAGGAGAGAGTTAACACCTAAAAAAGAGAATTTTCTTACACTTATATTTACAATAGCTATTGCTTTTAGTGCTGCACTTTTTATGAAATTTGCATAAATCTATCACTATTATTTTTTTGCTTTAAGGATTAATCTTTGGATATCATGATTGCAGGAGCAGGGGCTGTCGGTTACTCTCTTGCTTGGAGATTTTCATATAAGCATAATGTAATTGTGGTGGACAAAGATATCCAAAAACTAGATAGGATTGAAGAAAATCTTGATATCTTAACACTCTTGGGTAATATTGAAGATCCAAAAACTTATCAATCTCTCCATTTTAAAGAGATTGATCTTTTTATTGCTGTAACAAATTCTGATGAAGCAAACCTTTTATCAACTCTGATTGTTGATGATGAAGTGAGTGTTGATAGAAAAATTATACGGCTTAAAAATGACTATTTTGCTAATAGTCAAATTCTTAAAAAATTAAAAATTGATGATGTTGTATTTCCAGATGTTTTAACAGCACAAAAGGTAGAGGCACTTTTTAATTTTCCAAAAGCAAATAATGTAAAAAGTTTTATAGAGTGTGGTAGTAAACTTATCTCAATTAAAATCCAATATGATACTCAAATGAGATATAGAGTTTGTGATTTTATTGATGAAGATGTTGCTATTATTGGAATAGAAAGGAAGAAAGATTTTTTTATACCGAGTAGTTTTAATGTTATAGAAGAGGATGACCTTATCTATTTTTTTGGTAACATTAGAACTATCTCAAAGTTGTCTTTAAAATTAAATAGAAGAATGCCTTTGGATATTAAAAAAGTAGTAATTTTTGGAGCAAATCCTTCAGCACAGAAAATTGTGAGATCATTACTAGATAAAAATTTGGATATTAAAATAATTGAAAAAAATAGTAAATATTGCAAGATTGCTTCAGAGTTACTTCAAGATAGTGTTACTGTTATAAATAGTAAATTTGAAGAGCATAAAATTTTTGATAGTGAGAGATTAAAAGATGCAGATATTGTTATCGCTGCTGGTGAAAATGATGAAAAAAATATTGTTAAGTGTATAGAAGCAAAAGAGTATGGTATTCAAAAGGTAGTTGCAATAAATAATGATAATGCCTATTATAGTTTGATGCATCAGTTGGGAATTGTTGTAGTAAGAGGTGCAAAAACAGGAGCCCATTATGCAATATTGGAGATGATAGCTTCTAGCTCAATTGTCAATGAAAACCATTTTTGTGGTGGGAAGGGAGTTGTATTTTTACGCAAGATTTATCCAAACTCATCTCTTATTGATAAAAAAATAAAAGCTTTAAATGTTGAGGAGTCACTTTTTTATCAGTTGAGTAATGAAAAACTCTATACTCAAGAGGAATTAATGCCTATAAAAGAGGGTGATACTATCATAGTGTTTGGTAAAACAGAAAATGAGGATGAGATACAAAAGTGGATCTATTCATTGTAAAAAATGTTTTAAAATTTATCTCTATTATTGGTATGGCTCTTAGTATATTTTTTCTTTTGCCTATTATTGTGGGATTGATTTATCATGAGGATATATACTATTTTTGGATATTTGATCTCTCTCTTTTTATTTCTAACTTTTTTTTATTTCTATTTTTAAGAAGTTATCAAATGAAACTAAGTATAAAGGGTGGAATTTTATCGGTTAATCTTATTTGGATACTTTTGGGTATTTCTGGGGCAGTACCATTGATGCTCTATACAGATATATCTATAGCAGATGCTTTTTTTGAGTCAATTAGTGGTTTTACGACAACTGGAGCTACAATTTATAGTGATATTGAATCTTTACCAAAATCTATACTATTTTTGAGAAGCCTTATGCATTGGCTTGGTGGTATGGGTATTATAGTTCTTGGTGTTGGTCTTTTCTCTTTAATTAATCCTAGTGGTTCTTTGGCTCTTTTTAAGGCAGAGTCAACT
>Ga0256914_1003729_pt1 | contig 11863 bp, 13 predicted proteins | sample HulkmetaG_FD_191571 | JGI IMG/M metagenome (GOLD analysis project Ga0256914, IMG submission 191571) | Hydrothermal chimney microbial communities from Main Endeavour vent field at the Juan de Fuca Ridge, Pacific Ocean - Hulk | ecosystem: Environmental > Aquatic > Marine > Hydrothermal vents ...
TCTGAGCCGTAAATTGGAAGTTATTAGCCGAGATAGGCTTCTATCACTTCTTTATTACTCAGTATATCTTTAGGTGTCCCCCTTGTAACTTCATAACCGGCTTCAATGACCATCGCTCGAGAGGCAATTTTCAAAGCCTGCTTCACATTCTGCTCAACAAGTAGCATTGTAAGACCTGTCTCTTTATTCAATTTTTCCAGTACGTGGAAAATCTCTATGACAATTTTGGGAGCAAGACCAAAACTTGGTTCATCAAGCATGAGAAGTGAAGGCTCACTCATAAGTGCCCTCGAAATAGAAAGCATCTGTCTCTCCCCACCAGAAAGAGAACCTGCTATCTGCTTTCTCCTCTCCTTAAGCCTGGGAAACAAATCGTAAATAAAATCAAGTTTCTCCTGGTACTTCTCTCTGTTTACAAGGTATGCGCCAAGCTTCAGATTATCCTCCACACTCAACGATCTCAAAATTCTCCCTCCCTCAAAGGAGAGTGAAATACCAAGTCTCGCTCTCTCATGGGCACTCAAAGACGTAACATCTCTATCTTTAAAAATTATCCTGCCACTTACAATTTCTTTCAGACCCATTATCGACCTTAACAAAGTAGTCTTACCCGCCCCATTCGCACCTATTATGGCATAAATTTCTCCATCTTTAACATCAAAGTTTATATCTTTCAAAACATGTAATCGATCGTAATAAACATTCAAATCTTCTACTCTAAGCAACCTCTTCCTCCCCGAGATAAGCTTTTATAACCCGAGGATTATTCCTAACTTCATCGGGAGAACCCTCTGCTATTAGCTCACCCATATCAAGTACCACAACTCGCTCAACAAGTTCCATCAATAACCTCACCCTGTGTTCCACAATGATAATAGAGAGTCCTCTACTGTGTAACTCCCTGATCATATCTGAAATTCTACCCTCTTCATGGCGCCTCAAACCTGCGTAAGGTTCATCAAGAAGAATAATTTCAGGGTCAAGTGCAAGTGCCCTCGCCACCTCGAGTCTCCTCAATTCTCCGAGACTCAAATTCTCGGATACTTCATCTTTTTTGGACTCAAGCCCCACAGCTTTCAAGAGCTCAATAGCCTTCTTAAAATCATTGGCTCCAGGTTTTTTAAACAAATTTTTGTATCCAATATAATTTTTCAAACCCAATGCGACAAGTACATTGTCAATCACGGAAAGTGTTTTAAATGGTCTCACAATCTGAAACGTCCTTGCAATACCAAGTTCAGCAACTCGATGAGGTGGTAACATGTCTATCCTTCTATTTTTAAAAAGGATCTCCCCATCATCAGGATGATATACACCGGCAATACAGTTAAATAATGTTGTCTTCCCCGCACCATTTGGACCGATAAGACCAAGAATTTCTCCCTTCGATAGAGCAATAGAAACACCTTTCAAAGCTTCAATTCCACCAAATCTCTTTTTTACATTTTTAACCTCAAGTATCGTGCTCACGCCTTACCCCTTATTTTCTTCCACACAATACTTTCGTCTCCAATCAAGCCTTCAGGCAGGAAGCGCATGAAAAGAATGAGAAGGATGGCATAGACAAGCATTCTGTAATCTGAGAGGGGACGAAAAACTTCTGGCATAATCGTAAGAAGTAATGCACCAAGGAAGGCGCCTCTTACCGTACCAATTCCTCCAATCACTATCATTGAAAGTATTGCAATAGAAAGTGGAAACCCAAAATCATCAGCAGTTATGAACATCATAAAATGGGCATACAAACTACCAGCAAGACCGGCAAGGGCAGATCCAAGAACAAAGGCAAGAACTTTGAACTTATAAACATTTACTCCACTGGATGAGGCGGCAAGTTCGTCCTCTCTCACTGCTTTCAACCCCAATCCTATCCAGGATGTATTTATCAAATGGGCCACTAAGGCAGAAATAACAGTAAAAATAGCTGTCATAACGGCAAAAGCAGCGAGTGAAAATCTATGACCACCCAGAGACGGAAATGGGATACCACTAACACCCAGAGCACCACCAAAAAACTTCACATATTTAAAAACAGCCTGGACAACAAAATTTATCCCAATTGTTGTTATTGCAAGAAAATCTTCACTCACCCTCAACGAAGGAAGGCCAAGGATGGCTCCAACAATTGCAGTGATGACTATAGCAGACGGTAAGGCCACCCAGAAAGATACTCCAAGTTTTGTCGCAATCAAAGCTGAAGAGTATGCCCCTATCCCATAAAAAGCCGCATGACCAAGTGAAATTTGACCAGCGTAACCAACAATAATATTCAAACTTAAAGCAAGAATCGAATTAATCCCAATATAAATCAGTATCGTCAGGTAGTAATTCATCTACCAAATAATCCCTCCGGTTTGATCAGTAAGAAAATGATCATTGCAATAAATGCGAGCGCATCCCTGGGAAAAGCAAATGGCAAAAAACCAAGCAAAAGGGCTTCGAGAAGACCAAGTCCAAAACCTGCAACCACCGTACCCTCTATACTCCCCATCCCTCCAACCACTATTACAGCAAGACTTTTGTAAGCAGGAACGTCTCCCATGGTGGGATAAATAGAGTTGTAATAAACCCCTACCATAAGACCAGCTGCACCGGCAAGGGCAGAACCAATAATAAAAGAAAGCGCGATAGTCCATTTTGAATTTATCCCAGATGCCTCTGCAACTTCCTTATCATCTGCCACAGCCCTCATTGCAAGACCAATCCTGGTCCTATTCACTATCCAGTATAAAATTGCAAGAAAAATCAGGGAAAGAGCAAAAACAAAAAGATCAGCACCAGGCAACCGAATTTTGCCGATTGTGTAAGTCTTCCAGTGAAATTTCTGTGGAAACGGTATCACGTATGGTCCCCATATCAAACGGTAAAGCTCTTCAAGTGCAAGAAACAGACCGATTGAAGCAATCAAAGGCACAATCCTCGGCTGATCAATAATTGGCCAGTAGAGATACTTTTGGACAAGGTAACCGGCCAGGGCCGTGCTAACCATTGCAAAGAAAAAGGCAAAATATATGTTCGGGTAAATTTTGTATGCAATAAGCGCCATATAGGCACCGAGAGCATAAATACCAGCATGAGCAATATGCAAGATTTTTAAAACTCCGTAAACGAGGGTAAGCCCAAGAGCTACGAGTGTGTAAATTCCCCCAGACGCAAGACCATTTATAATCTGCTGAAGTAACATATCAAAGAAGGACTTATAAGATCTATAGGAGGGGTGCGGTCGAAAAATTTTTCGACCGCACCCCTCCCCTCATTATCACCATGGTGGTGTTACAACATCAGGATCGGCTATAATACCATAATAATGGAACTCTCCATTCTTCACAATCTGCACCTGGACAGGCTTTACCACTTCCCTTCCCTGTGTAAACCTGTAGAGGACACCTGTTGCAAGCACCTCGTTTTGTAATGACTGAAGAGCGTCTCTTATCCTCGCTGGATTTGTACTGTGCGCTTTCTTTATGGCCTTCGCAAGAAGCATGATCGCGTCATAAGAAGAAGCTCCAACCATGTCAGGATCTTCATTGTATCTGGCCTTGAAATTCTTGATAAAATTCTGGGTTATGGAGCTGAGATCGTCCCTGTTTAAATTTGTCGTAATAATAACACCCTCAGCTGCATCACCGGCAAGTTCAAGGAATTTAGGAGAATCATACCCCTCCTCTCCAAGGATCTGAATCCTCCATCCCATCTGCTTTACCTGCCTTGCAATTTGAGCGGCCTCATTATAATAGGCAGTAGCAATTAGAAGATCAGGCTTTTGAGCTTTTGCAGCCGTTAAAAGTGGAGTAAAATCTTTTTCACCTATGGAATAAGCCTTTTCGTAAACGATTTTTGCGCCGCCAAGCTGGCGAATCCGCATTTTAACACCCTCAGCAAGAGAATGACCATAGTCGTTATCGATCACAAGCAGAGCTATTCTCTTTGCTCTCAAAAATTTGAGAGCAACCTCGCCCATAGCTTTCCCTTCAACTGTACCGAGGAAACCGTTTCTGAAAATATAATTTCCGGCTTTGGTAATTTCAGGATGTACGGCGTAGGCTGAGATCATAGGAATTTTAAACTGCTGGAATATGGGGGCTGCGGCTCTCGTAGGGCCTGAGTACGAGCCACTTACTGCTGCAACAACTCTATCCTTTGTTACAAGTTTACGAGCAATTGCAACAGCCTCGGAGGACTTTACACGGTCATCGTAATTGACAAGAACAACTTTTTTACCGAGGAGGCCTCCACTTTTGTTGATCTCTTCAACTGCGAGTTTAGCACCCCGAAGTGCAGAGAGACCATCAGCAGCAGCAAATCCTGTAAGAGGAGAGAAGAAACCAATCTTGATCGCACCCTTTAAATTTGCTTTCCTGGGTTTTGCCCATCCAAAACCCGCCACAAGACTTACAACAAGAGCAAGTGCAACTACCTTCTTCATATTATCACCTCCATTTTTTCAGTTCAATTTTACCTTCCACCTGTAAATCTGTCAAATATCAAAAAGGTAAAAATGTTAGAAATCAAATATCCGCCGGAATTTTAACTACTGTACCAACTCTCAACTGGCGGGGATTCTTTATATTGTTTATTTTCATAAGGTCTCTGATATCCACTTTAAACCTTAACGAAATATCGTAAAGTGTATCACCTTTCTTGACTCTATAGGGATAATATTTTTCCTTCTTTCCCCTTTTACTGACATGTCTCTTATTTGTCTTTCCATCTTTTTTATACACAATTAATTTCTGACCGGGTCTGATTCTCGAGGACCTCAGACCATTCCATCTCTTTAAATTTTTTACGGAAACACCAAATTTTCTTGAGATGCGTTTGAGACTATCACCCCTTTTCACCCGATAATAAACAACACGTGTATCATGATGTTTATTTACAATTTGAAGGTCAACATTTTCTGTAAGGTATCTGGCATAGCCGGAACTAATCGGGATAACAAGAACCCGTCCCCTTCTTATTCTTCTTGGATTTCTTATCCTATTAATCCTCATCAATTCTTTTACGCTAACACCATACCTTCTCGCGATGACATAAAGATTTTCGCCTCTACGAATCCTGTGGTAGGTTATCGTATACCATTTGTTTCTCGGCGTCTTTTTCATATTGGCAACAAATCTATCCCTGGTACCTGGTGGTATACGTAAATAGTAGTTTCGATAATCAGGTGGAGCCATACCTCTCTTGAAGGCCAGATTATACTTTACCATCTCAGCAAGAGGCACTCCTGCCCACTTCGCTGCGACATCGAGAGATACAGGCCCCGGCATTCTGACTGAATCATAAACAAACGGATCAGGATTAGAGGGAACAGAAATTCCGTAAATTTCAGGATGATTCAGGATTGTGAGGACCGCAAAAAACTGTGGTACATAGTTCCTCGTCTCTCGTGGTAGCCGACGTTTTAACCTCCAGAAGTTATTTGTCTTCATTCTTTTTATCTTCCTCTTCAATTTGCCTTCACCGTAGTTGTAAGCAGAAAGTGCGAGGTCCCACTTCCCAAACATTCCGTAAAGTTCCTTTAAATATTTGATCGCTGCATCAGTAGACTTTATTGGATCACGCCTCTCATCAATCCACCAGTTCACAGTTAGGCCAAACTTCCTTGCACTTCCAGGGATAAACTGCCATATACCAACTGCACCAGCTCTGGATCGGGCAAGTGGTTTAAATCCGCTTTCAATAATTGGTAAATATGCCAGCTCCTCCGGTAAGCCGGCTTTTTTGAGCTTATCTTTTATTATCGGTATGAATGGAGCTCCTCTCTTTATGGAGGCCTTCAGCCAGTGACGTCCAAAGGGATTCCTTGAATAGTACTTTATCCATTTAGCTATTTCCTTGCGGTTATCTGGAACTGAAATTCCGAGTTTCTTTTCTTCTATTTCCACATAAAGACTTTCCCTTGGACTCAGGTTGACATTCTTCATAGATTCAACTTTCTTCTCCGGTATTCGAGGAAGAAGAGTGTCTTCTATTTCTACAGGGACAAGCACGGCACCCTGGTCAGTTACTCCGTGGTAGTATGGGGTAATAGAGCATGACGAAATGAATAGGAATAGCAGGGGTAAAATTTTCTCTAATTGTTTTATAGACATTAAATTTTGTATCCTATCTTTCTCAGAAATTCTTTACGCTTTGCTATATCTTCATCACCCTCCACACCAAGAGGGGGCTCACCATCAATAACACCCATTATTCCTCTACCCTGTTCTGTTTCTGCAATCACAACCTCAAGGGGATTTGCAGTTGCAGCATATATATTTACAACCTCATCTACGTTCTTGATGGCCTTCATAACATTGATAGGGAATACGTTGCGGAGAAGGATGATGAAAGAATGGCCTGCACCTATGTTTAGAGCATTCTTCCTGGCAAGTTCAAGTAACTCGTCATCGTTACCAGCCCATCTTACAAGTCGTGGACCGGATGACTCACAAAAAGCCAGACCAAATTTAATGCCAGGAACACTTGTAACAAGAGCTTCATAGAGATCTTCAACAGTTTTTATAAAATGGGATTGTCCAAGAATGACATTCACTTCTTCAGGTTTCTCTACTTTAACAATTTTGAACTCCATACCTAAACCTCCTTTTTGGTTCATAGGATAAGACAGGTGTTTAATTTTTCAATCTTTTTTCAGTTTATCGAGGAAAAAAGAGTGCTCTGGAGCGGGAAATTTCCCGGATTTAACATCTTCAATATATTCCTTTGTAGCCTGAATGATCTCCTTCCCGAGTTCTCTATAACGTTTAACAAACCTTGGCTTGATATCCTCAAACAACCCAAGATAGTCATGAAAAACAAGAACCTGGCCATCAGTGTGGGATCCAGCCCCAATCCCGATTGTGGGGATAGAAAGACTATCAGTTATTTCTTTTGCTACCTCTACAGGTACACTTTCCAGTACAATTGAAAAGACACCTGATTCTTCAAGTATTTTTGCATCCTCTTTTAATCTTCTTATATCATCCTCTGTCCGTCCCTGAACTCTGTAGCCACCGAAGACATGGACAGACTGTGGGGTTAATCCAATATGACCCATGATAGGAATACCAGTTTCCACAAGCTTTTTTACGAGGGGAGCGATACGGCGACCACCTTCAAGCTTGACAGCATCTGCTCCACCTTCTTTAAGCATCAATCCAGCATTTCTCACAGCCTCTTGCTCACTAACCTGATAGGAAAGAAATGGCATATCAGCAATAACCATCGCTCTCCTGACACCACGTCTTACAGCTTTCACATGGTAGAGCATCTCTTCAACTGTCACAGGAAGTGTAGTTTCATGACCTTGAATAACCATACCCAGAGAATCGCCAACAAGTATTGCATCGATGCCAGCCTCATCAAGTAGTCTGGCAGATGGGTAGTCATAAGCAGTAAGCATTGTTATCTTTTCGCCTTCTTTCTTTTTCTTTATAAAAGTACGCACGGTGACCTTCTTCACCAGGTTTTCACCTCCACATCGGTATTTTCTCCACCCATTGGCTCTTCAAAGTAATCCGATCTAAGAGTAACAAATTGGACTCCCTGTTTCAAATTTTTCACTGTTTCAATCAACAATCCACCGTAAATTTTCCTTTTAACAAGAATTTTATTATCCTCAGAATTAAGACTCAGCTGAATACCACCGCCAAGATACCCGACATCATCAGATTGTGCAAGATAAGGGAACACGTCCGAAGCTATTCCATCCGAGCTACCGATGAGAACAAATGGCTTAATTTCAGAAATAAATTCCTTCAGGAAATCAAGCGTTTCATCAGGTTTCTGAAGCTTTTTCACATGTATCGTAGAAACAGGAAAAGCCTTCAGCTTTTCAATATCTCCATCAGTTGTATTACCTATTAAAATCAGGCTCACCGGGTGACCAAGTTCATCCTTCAAACTCAGTGCCGGGGTAATCAGTCTTGTACATTTTTCAAAGTTAGACTCATCGAATTTTTCAATCAACACAAAAATTCCATAATTTTCCTCGGATTCTTCCATTCCAAGAAGGGCTTCCCAGCCTCCTAATTCTTCTTGCATTTCAAAAACCTCCATTTTTGTAAATTTTTAGATAAAACTTTCAATCTATCAACTTTTATTTGACAAAAAACGGGCGCGGGATAAAAGTAAGGACAAAAATCAGAATAGAAATAATACCAATGAGGAGACGCTTGCGATCAAGACGGGAAACTTCGTTTAAAGGTGCAGGATGTCTTAGGCCAAGAATTACGACGAGTATCGCCCAGGTCCACCATCCAGCCCATAGAAAACCGAGTGCGACAAGAGCAAAAAGAGAGGCAAAAGCTATCTTTGTATGATGCTTACCAAAGAGAGCAAAGGAGATGTGTCCACCGTCAAGCTGTCCTATGGGGATGAGATTCAATCCTGTAACAAAGAAGCCTATCCATCCAGCAAACGCCATCGGATGAAGGTAAAGATCCATGTTGGAAGGTACGTGGATACCAGCTATAAAAGAGAGGAATTTAAAAATTAAAGGCTCGCCAAGAAACAAGCCACCAGCTGAGGATTTGGGTACAACCGCGGATAGTTTTAACCCAATAAAAGTTATAGGAATGGCAACAATAAAACCTGTTAATGGACCAGCTGCACCTATATCAAGCAGTGCTCTACGAGATGGGATAGGGGATTTTATCTTTATAAAAGCCCCAAGAGTACCAACAAGTGGATGCGGAACAGGGATAAAATACGGTAAAGTAGCCCGGACTTTGTGAATTTTTGATAGGGTGTAATGACCAAGCTCATGGCTACCAAGAATAGCAATAAGAGATAGTGAAAAAGGGACACCGTAAATCAGATTCGCCGGGTTTTTAAGTGGATTCATACCAGCATGTAGAGCACCTACAACGAGCGTAGAGACGATAGTTAAAAGAAATAAAATAATGTTGATCCAGTGCCTCTCAGGTGGTATATACCCCCCTTTTCTAACAAAAATTTCATAATACCCCTCAGGCGTTTTTCGAATGACAGGCACAAAATTAAGCGAAAGGAGCTCTTTTGAAAGGTCCTCTGCTTCCGTGTCTGGATCATTCCTAAACGTCCCAATAAAGTAGGCACCGTCTTCCGTCACCAGTTCGTTCTTCGGAATGAAATGCTTATAAACCACTTCGTATGGAAATATTTCCATGAGAGTTAAATTACACTTTAGGCGGAATTTTTTCAACGAATTTGCACAAAATTACGGAGAGTTGATGTCGGTAAGGGATAAAATTTTAATTGAATTGATACAAATATGAACACAAAAGCATGTATTTTTCATTATTTAAGCTTATAATTTCTACTCAATTGTAAATGTAAGCAAAAACTGGACTTTCAGAATGAAGTTGACAATATCAAAAACTATGTTCACCATAAAGGAGTTAGCCTATGTTCTTTAAAGTCGAAAATGACAGTGTTTACTGGATTTTTTCAAATATTACACAGGGTGACAATCAAGGGTTTTTCCACATCAATGTTGAAAAAAGGAGGTTTGTTTTATGGTAAGAAGTTTAAGTGAACCAGACAAAGCTATTGAGATATGGGAAAATGCATCAAAAATTCTCAAAGAGCTCGTTGGTGAAAAAACTTTTATGGCATGGTTCTCCGATCTTGAGCCTCTCGGCTTGATGAATGATACCCTATACCTTGGGGCACCTAACGAGTTCTATATTGAGTGGGTGGAACATCATTATCTCGATAAAGTTAAAAAAGCAGTTTCGCTTGTTACCGACGGGGAAATATCCGTTAGCTTCTCTTTAAACGAAAGTGAAGAAATCATGGAAGAAGAAAAGGAAGAGAAACAAAAATCCGGGGACAAATTCAAAAAATTCAGATTAATAAAAAATCTGAGTTTCAACAATTTTGTTGTTGGACCATCCAATGAATTTGCGTATAAAAGCGCTTACGAAGTAGCTAAAAATCCTGTAAAGAAATTTAATCCACTTTATATCTACGGACCGTCTGGCGTTGGAAAAACACATCTGTTACATGCTATTGGAAACCATATCCTCGTTAATTCCAGAACAGATTACAAGATTCTTTACATAACTGCTGAGGAATTCCTGACCAAGATGATCAATGCTATCAAAAGCAAATCTATGATCAAATTCAAAGCTCAAATCAGAGATATCGATATACTCCTGATAGATGAGATCCAATTTCTCAATTCAAAACCTATGATTCAAGAAGAGATTTTCCACACCATTGATTCATTAATGAGATCTAATAAACAGGTCGTACTGGCCGCTGACAGAAGCCCGGAGAAAATTGATTCCCTTGATGAAAGGATTCGTACTCGAATGAGATCTGGCCTTGTAGCTGAAATCAAACCAGTTGATTTTGAATTGAGAAAGAAATTTATCCTGGAAAGGATTAAAAGCGAAAATATTCTACTGAAAGATGAATATGTTGATTATATCGCTTATAAACCCATAAAGAGCATAAGGGACCTTGAAGGGATAATAAATGCCATAAAAGCCAAACAGGAGTTTGACGGAAGAGAAATAACGAAGCATTTCCTGGTCGATCTGTTAAAAACTTTTAATCATGATGAAAACCCCGTTGAGCTTGACGAACTTATGAAGGTGGTATCTGACGTGTTCAATGTACCAAAAGAATTAATTGCGGGAAAGACGAGAAAAGCCCAGGTAATGAAAGCCAGACATGCATTTGTCTACGTTGCAAGAGTCCGCTTGAATGTACCATACAAAAAACTCGGAAGAGCACTCGGAGGAAGAGATCACTCAACAATTATCCACAGTTACGAGCAAGGGAAATTTTTGTTTTACACAGATCCGAAATTCAAAGAAAATATAGATAACGTAATTGACCTACTGTTCGGTGAAAAATGATTTTCACAGTATTTCCACATCAAATAAGACAAGCAGGTGGAACGACTTTAATAGAATTTCAACACTCTACAACAACGAAAACAGATATTTTTAAAATTATTAAAGAAACTGATGTGGAGGATTTAATATGAAATTTGTCGTTGACAAAATGTTGTTTGAAAGAGCTCTGTCGGAAGTCTCCAAAGCATTACCTACCCGAACTACATTACCCATATTAAACAATTTGCTCTTTGAAGTAAAAGATGGAGAACTTTACATCTCAGCCACCAACCTTGATTTCTCAATTAGAAGCTGGATCCCTGTTTACGACTCTGAAAATGGCTCGTTTACTCTTCCTGGAAAATTGATACTGAATATTGTTCAGACTTTACCACCCATAACGATAACTTTCGAACATTCTTCCGGTGCAACAAGGATGAAAACTGATAAGGGAGAATATACGTTAACAGGTCTTGATCCTGAAGATTTCCCCTCTTTTAAGACATTTGACGAAGCAGATGGAACAAGTGTTTCTACTGACGCTCTGATCAGGGGAAGCAATTATGTATCATTTTGTGCAGCTAAAGAGGACCCACGTGCATTTCTTACGGGTGTACTTCTCGATTTTCGAGAAAATGAACTCCGTCTTGTTGCTACAGATTCCCATAAACTCGGACTCTGGAAAATGACGCAGGAATCACCCTTCACAATCCAGGCTATTGTTCCAAGACATACATTCGAATATCTCAAATCAAAGGATGAAGAGACGGTTAACGTTAGATTTTCTAAGGATTCTCTCGGTATGTTTTTCAAAGACTCTTTTCTTGTAACAAGACAGATTGAAGGACCTTATCCTCCATATGATGAAATAATTCCCGGAGAAACCGAAAATGTGGCGATTGTAACAAGAGATGAATTGCTCAGCGCTCTAAAGAGATTATCTCTCTTTACACCAAGCCCGACCTACCTTTTAAAAATAGAGTTTTCAACGAATGGTTTAAGACTCTTTGCTTCTTCACCTGATGTTGGAGAGGGGGATGAAATTGTTG
>Ga0256914_1003730_pt1 | contig 11862 bp, 11 predicted proteins | sample HulkmetaG_FD_191571 | JGI IMG/M metagenome (GOLD analysis project Ga0256914, IMG submission 191571) | Hydrothermal chimney microbial communities from Main Endeavour vent field at the Juan de Fuca Ridge, Pacific Ocean - Hulk | ecosystem: Environmental > Aquatic > Marine > Hydrothermal vents ...
GAGGAGGCGAAATAACATTGACCAGAAGAAAAATTGGCGTTTTTGTATGTCACTGCGGTAGGAATATTGCAGAGACTGTAGATGTTGAAAGCGTTGCGAAAGAAGCTATGAAAATACCCGGTGTGGTATACGCAACAACATACAAGTATATGTGTTCAGATCCCGGACAGAGATTGATTATTGAAACCATAAAGGAGCAAAACTTGGATGCTGTTGTAGTCGCTGCATGTTCTCCATCAATGCATCTTGAGACCTTTAGAAATGCAGCCGTTGAAGCCGGATTGAATAAGTTCTCTGTAGAGATGGCAAACATACGCGAGCAATCAAGTTGGGTTCATGAATCTCATGAAGAAGCAACTGCAAAAGCGAAGAAGATCATAAGAGCCACAGTAGAGAAAGTCCGACGTAATGAAGACTTGCTTCCTATTGAATTTGAAACAACGAAGAAAGCTCTTGTAATTGGAGGCGGAATTGCAGGGATTCAAGCCGCTTTGGATATTGCCGATGCTGGCTATCCTGTGATTCTTGTTGAGAAGAACCCTAGCATCGGGGGGCATATGGCTCAACTTTCAGAAACATTTCCTACGCTGGACTGTTCTCAATGTATTCTAACTCCAAAAATGGTAGCTGCGGCTCGACATCCGAATATAAAAATCTATACCAATAGTGAAGTCGAGCAAGTTTCTGGATATGTTGGAAATTTCGATATTCTAATTCGCAAGAAGGCTCGTTATGTTGATGAATCTAAATGTACAGCTTGTGGTGATTGTTCAGATGTATGTCCTTCAGTTGCATTAAATGAATTTGACAGAAATATGGGCATCCGCAAGGCAATTTACATACCATTTCCACAAGCAGTTCCTGCAACCTATATTCTAGATCCTAATACATGTCTCGGTTTGAACCCGATGATCTGTGGAAAATGTAGAGATGCATGTGGTGTAGGTGCAATCGATTACGACATGCAAGATGAACTAATTCGCGAAAACGTAGGCGCAATTGTTGTTGCCACTGGATATGACCTGTACGGCAAGGAGAATCTTGGAGAATTCGGCTATGGCAAGTATGATGATGTAATTGATTCTTTGCAGTTCGAACGGTTGATTTCGTCCAGTGGTCCGACTGAAGGCATACTACGTAGACCGTCTGATGGTAAAGTACCAAAGACCGTTGTATTCGTACAGTGTGCAGGTTCTCGTGACGTTGCCCATAATGAATATTGCTCAAAGATCTGTTGTATGTATACTGCAAAGCACGCATTATTATACAAGCACATGGTTCCAGATGGGAAGGCATACATATTCTACATTGATGTACGAACTGCTGGAAAAGACTATGAGGAATTCTATGAGCGTGTTCAAGAAGAGGGCGTCATATACGTACGCGGAAAAGTAGCTACAGCGTTCAAGGAAGGCGATAAGATCGTCGTTTATGGTGCTGACACGCTGACTGGTAAGAAACTAGAAATTAAGGCAGACCTTGTTGTCTTGGCAATGGCTGTTGTACCACAGACAAAGGGTATATCGTCAATTCTCAAAATCCCAGTCGACCAGCACGGCTTTTTCAAGGAAGTACATCCTAAGCTTAGGCCAGTTGAAAGTGCTACGCAGGGAATATTTGCTGCAGGCGCGGTTCAAGGTCCGAAAGACATCCCTGAAACTGTCGCTCAGGCGAGCGCAGCCGCATCCAAAGCTCTGGGAATTCTAAGTCAGTCCAAGCTAATTCACGAGCCCACTGTTGCGGAAGTAGATCCAGAAGCTTGCAGTTCATGTAGGATTTGTGTATCTGTTTGTCCATATGGTGCAATTACAATGGGCAAAGTGGCTGAAGTAAATGAAGTGCTCTGTGAAGGCTGCGGAACATGTGTTGCTGCATGTCCATCCGGAGCATTGTCATTGAAGAATCTAACTGACGAGCAGGTCTATGCTCAGATTGAAAGCATCTTGAGGTGAAATCATGACCGAAAAATTCGAACCGAAAATCGTGGCATTTCTATGCCAATGGTGTGCTTATGCTGGTGCGGATTTGGCAGGTGTTACTCGTCTTAAATATCCTGCGAATGTAGTTCCTATTCGTGTACCATGTACCGGTAGGATTGACCCTCAATTTGTTCTTGAAGCATTCAGCGAAGGTGCAGACGGTGTATTCATTGGAGGGTGCCATACTCCTACCGATTGCCACTATATAAGTGGTAACTACAAAGCACTGAAGAGGTATCTTATCCTCAAGAAGCTACTTGAGCAAATGGGCATAGACCCCCGAAGACTTAGACTTGAATGGGTCTCAGCAAGTGAAGGACAAAAGTATGCTAGAGTAATCAAGGAATTTACTGAGGAAATTAAAAAGCTTGGTCCTCGAAATGGGAGGGACTTACCGTGACTCGCAGATTGAAAATGGCCATTGGACTTGGAGCAACTTGCTCCGGATGTGACATGACTATTGTGAATCTTAGTGCAGATTTGCCAATCGTAGATGAATTTATCGATTTCGTTTTCTGGCCCACTGCAACAGATATGAAACTGGACTATTTGAAGAAGATCGACCACATTGATGTATCGCTTTATCATGGATTTATCCGAACAGATGAAAATGAAGAGATTGCCAAATTGCTTCGAGAGAAATCGGATGTTCTGGTCTCATTTGGTGCTTGTGCATGTTTTGGCGGAATCCCCGGTATGGCAAATGCATTCGTAGCTGAAGATATACTTCGAGAAGCATATGTTATGACAGCATCTACAGATAATCCGAAGAAAATCCTCCCGACTCCTGTTTCAAAAGATGATGGCAGAGAACTTACAATTCCAAAATATCTGGAGTACGCATATCCACTAGACTCTATTGTGGATGTGGATTATTATGTACCCGGTTGTCCGCCTCCTACAGATCTTGTAAAGGATGTTGTTCTTGCTCTAAAGGACTATGCAGAGGGCGGAAAGCTTCCTAAGAAGGGTACCGTGTTTGCCTCAAATCTCTCACAATGTCACGATTGTACTCGTGAAAAGCCTGAGAAGATTGTAATCGAAAAATTCCATCGTATCCATGAAGTAAAGCTTGATCCCAACAAGTGCTTCTTAGCTCAAGGAGTTATTTGTATGGGTCCTGCTACAAGAAGTGGATGTGACCATAGATGTATTAATGTCAATTTGCCGTGTCGTGGTTGTTTCGGGCCTCTACCGGGTGTGAAGGATCAAGGTGCAAAGATGATTTCTGTGATTGGCTCCCTATTGCATGCAGGCAACGAAAATAACCTAACGGATGAGCAAATCGCCGAAATTATAGATACTATTCCAGATCCTATGGGCACATTCTATAGATTTTCACTGCCTTCTAGTATTCTGGGCAGGAAAGGAGGAAAAAATAATGGTAAAGATAGTCATTGAGCCAGTCTCCCGTCTGGAAGGCGAGGCTAAAATCAGCATATTTCTAAATAAGGAAGGAAAAGTTGAGGATGCCTATTATCAAGTAGTTGAGTTCAGAGGATTCGAGAAGTTCTGTGTCGGACGACCTGCAGAAGAAATGCCACGAATCACTCCACGAATTTGTGGTGTATGTCCCTGGCCTCATCATATCGCATCTGTAAAGGCTGTGGATAGATTGTATGGTCGTACTCCGACAAAAACGGCAGAAACTGTTCGTGAGTTTGCATATCTATCTCATATTATTGATAGTCATTCGACTCACTTCTATGTTCTTGCAGCACCCGACTTTGTAATGGGTCCGGATGCTGAGCCTACTGAACGAAATATTATTGGCATGCTGAGGAAAAATCCCGATTTAGTCAAGCAAGTCTTGAAATATCGCCATTTATCTGTAGAAATTGAAAAGATGATTGGTGGGAAGCCAATCCATCCGATATTCGGAATTCCAGGAGGTATCAGTCATCCAATAACTCCGGAAATGCAAAAGCAACTCAAAGAGAAAAGCGAAAAACTGGTTGAATTTGCACAATTCGGGCTTAAATTATTCGAGGACATAATTCTAAAGAATCAGAAGTACAAGGATCTTATTATGGGCGATGTATATCGCTCAGAAACATATTATATGGGTATGGTTGATGATAAAGATCAGCTTAACTTCTATGATGGAAAGCTAAAAGTAATTGCTCCAGACGGGAAAGAATTTGCTAAGTTTGATCCTCAGGACTACCTGGAACACATAGCAGAACATGTGGAACCCTGGACTTACCTGAAATTCCCATATCTTAAGAAAGTCGGGTGGAAAGGACGAGTTGACGGTCCGGATAGTGGTGTTTATCGAGTCAATTCTCTTGCTCGATTGAATGTAACCAGTGGAATGCCTACACCACTAGCTCAGGAAGCATACGAAAAGTTCGTAGAGGTAATGGGAAAGCCATCTCATGCAACATTAGGATTCCATTGGGCACGATTAATTGAGATTCTTTATGCAGCAGAGCGCATGGTTGAACTTGTAGACAAACCGGAATTCACCAGTGAGGATATTGTATCTCTTGATGGTGAAATCACCGGTCGTGGAATTGGCGTAATCGAGGCTCCTCGTGGAACACTGATTCATCATTATGAAAGCGATGAGAATGGCTACCTAACCAAAGTAAATCTAATTGTCGCAACTGTGAATAATAATGCCGGTATGTGTATCAGTGTGAGAAAAGCAGCAGAGAATTTGATCAATGGAACTGAAGTAAAAGAACCAATTCTGAATATGATTGAAATGGCATTTCGAGCTTATGACCCATGTCTCGCATGTGCAAGTCATTCATTACCCGGCAAGATGCCAATGAAGATCTCGATTTATGATGCCGACAAGAACTTAGTCAAAGAGATTCGGAGGTACGGCAAGTGCGATTAATTCTGGGCGTGGGAAACTCTATTCTAGGAGATGATGCTGCAGGTCTTATTGCAGCTCAGAGGCTCGCCCAGATAATACCTAAGAATGTAGCAGATGTGAAAGAGTTCAATGGAGGCTCAATCTACCTATTTGATGAGCTATTGGATTATGATGAAGTAATACTAATCGACACTTTGGCTATCAAAGGCTATGACGAAGGAGAGGTTGTCCAGCTGGACCCTCTCAATATTCAGCCTCAAGTTGATGTATCTAATGGGCATGATTTTCCATTTCATATGATGCTTGAGGTGTACAAAACAACTTTTCCAGAACGAATGCCGAAGAAGATTCGCTTATTTGGAATAGTTACAGGGCCGCAGCTCGTCTTCAAGGAGGGTGTTTCGGAGAAGATCGAGCGTGCAATCGACCAAGTAGTCAACTTGGTTGTCGATCACTTGGAGGTGAATTGATTGGAGTTAAATGAAACACTTGCTGAGAGGGTTGAATACATCTCCGGGCAAAATGTTTATCTTTGTTACCAATGTGGAAAATGCTCCGGAGATTGCCCGATTACTGATGCAATGGACTTTCTACCGTCCACTATAATTAGAATGGTACAACTTGATGATAAAGATGTGCTAAATGCGAAAGCCCCATGGAAATGTCAATCCTGTTTTATGTGTACTGTCAGGTGTCCTAGAGGTATAGATGTTGCTAAAGTCATGGAGGCAGTAAGACAAATCACGCTTAGAGCCGGAATTAATGCTGTTGACATGACGCAAGTACCGGATATTAGTGAAATGCCACCAATTGCAATAATTGGAGCAAGCAGAAAAATGCAGGGGTGAAATTAGTGAAGGTATTATATTATCCAGGTTGTACTTTGAAATCTTATGATCGTGAATTCGAACAATGTGGCTTGGAATCTGCAAAAGCCTTGGGTGTGGAAATGGTTGAGATTCCTAATTGGGTTTGCTGTGGTGTGGTTCATAGTTTAGCTGAAGACGATGTAATTCATCATCTAGGAGCTGCACGAACGATCTGTAGGGCTCAACCAATCGGTAGAGAATTAGGTGTTGATACTATAGTTGCATTATGCTCAATGTGTTACAATGTTCTAAAATTAGTGGACAATAAATTAAGGAATGACGAAAGTATTCGAAAGACAATCACATTCTATATGAATGATGAAGAGCCTTATGATGGAAGTCTGAAAATCAAGCACTTCTTACAATTCTTAAAAGAAGACGTTGGATTCGATAAAATACGAAAATCAGTAAAGAACTCACTATCTCATGTAAAAGTTGCTGCCTATTATGGATGTACATTACTGAGACCAAAAGATGTCGCAATTGATGACTTTGAAGAGCCTACTATACTTGAAGATTTCATAGAAGCCATCGGTGCTGTTCCAGTTGATTTTCCAATGAAGAAAACATGTTGTGGTTCATATTTGTCTGTGGTTGATAAAGACATATTGCGAGTTCGTGCAAAGCGAATTCTTTCCTCTGCCGTAAATGAAGGTGCTACAGCACTCGTTACATTCTGTCCATTATGTACCTATGATCTCAAGAAAGGACAATCGCAATTTGTCGAAGGCGATCCTCTCAAGGAAATCCCTATTCTTTATGCTACTGAAATACTAGGAAAAGCACTAGGCGTTAAGACTGCCAAGAAAGTACTTTTGGCAACTGCATAAAGAACAAAATTTTGACCTTTTAGGTCTTTTTTATTTTTTGTACACATTCTGTTTAATCTTACAAAATGCGCATATTTCACCTGAAGTTGGAAAACCACATATGGCGCAACTTCTTATTGGTTGTTGATTCTCAATTTTGTAATATTTTTGTAAATCCCTAAAAGACTTCAGTAATTGACGTGTTGAACCTGCCCGGACCAGTTCCATAGTGCGAATTACATCCTTAAAATTTGTAGTCGTTGCGGTCTTATGAAATGGGCATCGTACTTTAGTGTATGGAACATGTGCTAAATCTGCATATAGTTGGCTCTCAAACTCAGTAAGATTATATAGTGGCTTGATTCTTGAGATTAATCTTGGAATATTCGACCATGAGGCGGGACCCGAACGTGCGATTAGATCTTTTTGTCCTGCAATGAAGTTAGATAGTAAAAAGGTCGCTTCATCATCCATCAAATGTCCGGTTGCAATTACAGTTGCTCCCAGTTCATATGCGGTCTTATTTAGCAAATATCTCTTCAAAATTCCACATAAAGCGCATGCAGGTCGATAATTCTTAGGATGCCGAACGAGTTCTGGCAATGTGTATCCAAGTTCCTCTTCTACTTTAACTACATTCAAATACAGTCGAGCCTTCTTGGTTACAGCAAGAGCCGCATCCAAACTTTGATGTGAAAAATTATTTTCTGAAATTCCAAGATCAATGTGAATTGGCAGTATTTCAAATCGGAACTCATCAAGTTCTGAAAGTTTTGAGAGAATATCCAGTAGAACTGCACTATCTTTTCCACCGCTCATACCTACAGCTACTACCTGAAATCCGTTAATAAGCCTGAATCGCTCAATTGTCTTTCTTACGTTATTGATCACGTGGTTTATGAAGTGCTCTCTGCAGAGTGGCTTTTTTTGGTATGGTATGAAGACTTCTGCCTCCCTCTTACAATTTGCACATCGTGTCATCTTCACATCCTCTTTAGTAGGGTCTTCAGATATTGAACCTTTGCAAATTCATTGACTTTTGGATGATTTATTGCTTCCTCTGGAGATATGTCTGGTGAGATTCCATATTTGTTCAATTGAGTATTTATCCAGTTATTTCTTACGCATTTGCTTAATATACTTGCCGCGGCTACTACAATATATCGTTCTGCATTTTTCTCACGATGGAGTACTGTATCATTTCTCTTGGCTATCTTATCAAGATTTCGAGTTGTTGTATGCGGTGCGAAATCATCAACTATTGTCAATATTTTACCATTAAATTTCATGCGATATAGTTCCATGTAAAGATTCATGATCGCTCGTCCATGCGCCCAATCCAAAATATGATTAAGATTCTCAATACCACTACGGGAAGATAACTCATTGAACCGTTTGGGTGAAATTGTAACAATATTTCTGCTTAGAATATTGGAGCGAATACATTCACAAACTTCTGAAATATTGTTTTTGGGTACTATTTTACTATCCATGACCCCACAATCAATCAAGTCATATACCATATCTGGCTTAATTGCAACTGCTGTAATTACGAGGGGTCCGAGCCATTCACCTTTTCCAGTCTCATCACTGCCAATAACAACTTCAAAATCATTCGGATTAAGTCCTTTTGGATATGCAAATGAAATCGGTAATTTCTTGATTGTGTTTGAAAGTAATTTTTTGACTGGTTCTTCGTTGTCTGCTACGATTTTTCCTGTCTTATATATTATTATTGACCCGTTGTTTATTTTGAATCTTGAAAATTCGTATTTTCCTTTTGTGTCGATTTGAAATGCACCTGCAGAAACAAGTTCTCTTGTAAATTCATTTAGCGTATTCTCTGGTAGTTTAATTACTATCTGGTTTGTCATTGTTATCAAAAAAATAAAGAGAAAACTCATTTATTAGTCATCTGAAATAGATACAATGCCTGAGGATCCAATATATCCGAATTTGGACACATCGCTATTCGTCTAGACCATAGGCAGTCTGCACATGAGGGCTCCATGCCCCAACAATCGACGATCGTATCCTTTGTTAATTCGCAAACGTCGCGTAATGGACAATCAGTACATGATGGATAAATTGCATTTTTAACCTTCCAGCGAAATTCTGTGTAATCGCGTCCGGTCCAAATATCGATAAGGCTTTCTTCTTTTACGTTTCCAAAACTGTAAGCATATACCTGTTTTTCACGACCGAATATGTATTCCTTGTATGTGTGTAGAAATCTGTAGCATGGTGCAACTTCGCCATCCCATCTGATAACTGTGGATTTTGTTTCGATAAAGTCACACTTGCGTTCTGTGTTCAATTCGAATTTTGGTAATTGATACGGAAATCTTCTCAAAGCTGCTTCTGTCTTGAATTTTTCAAAGTATTCATTAAAATCTTCGGGCATATTGTGATACACAGCCTCATTAATAAAAATCTCTCTAGTCGGTATTACATTAGATAACATAATCCAGATGACATTGAGTTTTTCAAGAAATGCTGGTAGTTTTGGCAATTCCTTGTAATTGCTCTTCATGATTACAAATTCGGCTCCAAGTTTCGGAAATAGCGATGAATATTTCTTTTTCATTTCATTCAATTTTTGAATATTCTGAATAATCGTGCTTAAGTCTGCGTTTCGTATATTTTCAAAAGCATCAAGATCTACCGCATCAATAGAGACTATTACCCACTCGACTAAGTTCTCGATCAGTCCTTTAATTATCTTCTCATTCATTAGATAGCCATTAGTTCCTACAATAACGTCATATCCGGCTTTTCGTGTCGCCTTTACTATGTCTAAGAATCTTGGATGCAATAGAGGTTCGCCAATACCTTCGAAAATGACTTTCTTCAAGTTTGGAAAATCTGCGAACTGTTCTAGGAGTTTCATGTAATCCTCATAAGACATCATTCCAAGTTTGTCCTGCCAGCTCTGTCTAAAACACATCTCACAATTGAAATTGCATGAGTTTGTCAATTCTACATACACGTTTTCAATATCTGGCTTGCGTTCCAGCAAGACTATTGCATCATTATATTTTAACTCGTGATAATCCAACAATTTTCATCTCCATTCAACCGCCAGCTGCAGGAGGAAATAGAGAGATCTCATCATCATCCTTGAGCTCGGTCTGTAGACCTTTCAAATGCAATATGTTCTTCCCATTTACGAGAAAAATAACTCCCGGTTTTAATTCGCCTTGCTCGTTAAATACAAAGTTCTTAAATTCGTCGCCGTACTTTTCAATGAGAATATCCAATAATTCTGCTGCATTGGATGCTTTGAGCTCTTCTCGTTTCTTGTGCGTAATGTCTCTAAAATTTGCAAAGTATTTAACTAGCATTTTCAGGTCCTCTTTTATCAATTGTTAATTTTTTCTTATATACTTTTTGATAAGTAAATAAGAGCATTTTAAAACAAAAAAGAAAGGGAAATAGATTATGCATTATTTTTCTTCAATCCAAAATAACCTAAGATCAAAATTGCAGATGCCGCACCAATCATGGAAATACCAATAAGCAATGAATAATCTTGGACGAATACTTCACTGACAACTTTTATTGTGACTGAATCTCCGCCGGCCCAATTAGAACTGACAGTTATATTTATATAAAACGTACCGGGTTTCAGTGCTCTGAACTGAATTGTATTATTGACACTTTCAAGTGGATTCATGATCTTTGTATATACACTACCACTTAGGATGCTAAGTTCTTTTGGTATTTCTAAGTTATATTGGGGTGCGTCTGTTGTATTAAGACGTGTGCCAATGTTCTTTAGGCTTAATGAAATGCCGAATGTATTTCCTTCAAAAGTATTGATGGATTTAGGAGATACAGTTAACTCTAATCCCGGAGCGATTTTCAGCCAGTAATAATTCAACGGATGGATTGTATCGCTCACATCATCGATACGAGATTCTGGTGGATTGAAATATTCTTTGATAAATTTGAACTCATATACTGTTGATACCAAGTGTTCCTGTTTCACCATTCCGATATTTGGATTTCCATAAACCTCAACTGTCATAGGTATTGAATGTCGAACGCCATACATCCAATCGTCCCATGTTCCGGCACTCGTGTAATCTACTGCTCCCTTTCCTATGTAACTTTCAGGAAGGAATCTCATCATGTCTGTTTGCAATTTATCAAATAACTGCCAATCTGGAGGGGGAGCATTTGTCCATCCCCATGGAAACAATGTTGCATTAGTTCCTGAATGATACGAAATAGCATTTGTGAAATTATGATTTAATGCTAAATCTCGTAATGCTTGTGTTTCGGGCTCACTGAATGCATATGGACCTGGATATGTAAATGAAGTAGTATCAAGTGTGTTTCCAGTATCACAACTCGGGTCCATAAAATGATAATCGTAATTACGGTTTAGATCTACACCACCAATCCAATCCTCATTGACTTTACCATCGCCATCATTATCGATTCCTTCATACCAAATCCTATATTGTCCGGTGGATTGGTCATATTCTGCATATCGTGAAACATATCCATCTCCATTGACGTCTTCTGGAGAATCCTCATCCGCAACACCATCATGATCATCGTCTATTGGTCTAATGTTCTTTCTAATCCACGGAAGCCCTTCAACATAATCTAACGCATCTGGGTTCAATGCGACAATAGCATAAATAGCTTTGTGCTTGAGTAGTTCTTGAACACTAGTGTTTGTATTGTAATTATTAATCAGCCATATGCAAAACCGAAGTAAGACTTCATCTGAAATCATTTCACGAGAATGATGATAGGCAACATACATAATATCTGCTTTTTTAGTCTTAACGGATTCGTCTGTTATTTTGAGAACCCAAATGTTTCTATTTTCCCATGATTTCCCGATGCTGAATAAATCTACTAAGTCTGGGTTTGTGCTATTTAAAAGCATTAGTTCTTGAGTGAGTTCCGAATAATTATGATACTTGTTTGGATAGATAAGCGAAACATTTGTCGCTTGAGCATTTGATAGTTGTTTTATTATATCAATTTTGAAATTATTATTTGGCTTAAACATGGGTTGAATAAGACCCATTGAAAACATAAATAAAATTAAAAGTAAAATCATACGTCTTTTGAGTTTTATAGGATTCATAATAGCTATTTATCAAATCGATATTATATATATTTAGATACAAGTAATGTATATTTTATGAAAAAAACAAATAATTTATAAGTGATATTATAAAAATGAAAATTCATATATTAACTTTTTTGGAGATTATTAAAAATGAATAAAAAATTCAAAGAATTCGTAAATGCCTTGGATTTTGAAAAAGGCGTTGTATCATATAAAGGTACAAGAATGATAATGGTTTCTGCATCATGGCTCGGGAATCTTCAAAAAGAAATTGAAAACATTC
>Ga0256914_1003731_pt1 | contig 11859 bp, 9 predicted proteins | sample HulkmetaG_FD_191571 | JGI IMG/M metagenome (GOLD analysis project Ga0256914, IMG submission 191571) | Hydrothermal chimney microbial communities from Main Endeavour vent field at the Juan de Fuca Ridge, Pacific Ocean - Hulk | ecosystem: Environmental > Aquatic > Marine > Hydrothermal vents ...
GGGGCAAAGAGTTATAAAAGATGACTCACTCTTCGCTTCACTTTAAGAGAAATTCTTAAAGTCTCCCTCTTCAATTAGTTCAGTGTAAAGGTAGTATTCCAATTCTGTTGATAAATTTTACATCATAATAAAAGCCAAAAATCTAAAAACCACACCATTAAACAAGACCAAATAATTTTTAATATACAATACGAAAAGCTTTTTTTGAAGATTTTTAAAAGAGGCAGTAGATAAAGGAGGAGTGGAATCCCCAAACTATCAAATCAACGATTCCACTCCACAAGCACAAGGCTCATTGGCATTTTAACCAACTCTTGGTTAAGGTTTGATGATGTAGCCATACATCTTATTGTCAAGCATCCCCCAAACTACTCGGGGTCTTTTTTACATTTGTGCCATAAAGATCTTCCATCTCTCTATGATAGGCGTGTCTCTGCTGAACCACGTTTAGCACCATTGGAATCTCGGTTCCCCATTTGCCAAATATGCCCAAAGAAATCCCAAGTGGTATAGTAGGTCTACCTCTAAGTACCTACACTATGTCCCTAATTAATATTTTTTATTAGTGTCAGAGTATATTTTTAAAATTTTAATTAGTTCCTAAGGTAAAGCCATCTATACTTCCTCTTGAGATAGACAAGATATCGTATAACATCAGGAGAAAAGTATTGGCTCGTAAACTAAGAATTTTTGTAGAAGATACCCCACAACATATTGTGTTGCGTGGCATCAGCAATAAAACAATCTTTAATGATAAAACAGACTACCATACTTTTCTATTTCTCCTTGCCCAGATTAGTAAAAAAATAGATATAGAGATACACTCTTATGTGTTAATGCCAACATATTTTGAGTTTCTAGCTACTCCTTTAAACCAAGCTAGTATCTCTAAATTTATGCAACGTCTTGGTCAACAGTATGTCCTCTATTTCAACAAAAAATACTCTCGCAAAGGTACACTTTGGGATGGCAGATACAAAGCTTCCCTGATTGAGAAAAGTTACCTTTTTGATATTATGCGATACATCGAATCTCTTCCAAAAAAAGAGAACCTTATCAAGGAGGTTGGTAACTACCCTTATAGTAGTATACACAACAACCTTTTAAATAAAAAAGATCCCATCATATCTCACCACAAACAGTACAAGAATCTAGGGTATACCGACGAAGAGCGACTTACCCGATATTCTCAAATTTTCTATGCTAATATGGATAGAAAAAAAGAGAATTTCATCACAACCTGTTTGGAGAAACAACATATTACAGGCAGTCCTGCTTTTGTTGAGAAACTAGAAAAACTTGTGGGTATTACACTCAAACAGAAGCCCCGTGGGCGACCCAAAAAAAATAAAAACCAAGGAAATAAAAAAATGTATAAAAAATTAGTAGTTTTAGATAATAACAACCATAAAGATTTACGAGTAAAACCAATGAGCAATTTAAACTTTGCCAAGGGAAGTGCCTTTATTCCTGTTATTGCAACGGAAGTAACCTCTGTAGGAACCGATTTTCCTGTAGTTTTTAGCACAGGGGAGCAACCATCTCTCATCGCACTTGTATCACTTGGTGGAGAGAGTTTAGCCATCAACCACGAAGGAAAGTGGATTAGTGCCTATGTTCCCTCTTTTCTTAGAAAATATCCTTTTTCACTTTCAAGTACCCAAGAGAACCCAAATCAAAAGATAATTCTTATAGATGAGGAGTCAGATTTGGTCTCAACCTCTGAGGGGAATCCACTCTTTACAGAAGGAAGTGAGCAGAGTCCAACACTTGAAAATGCTGTTGAATTTTTAAAATCTCATGAAAACCAAAATATCATCACCCAAAATATTGCACAAGTTATTGCAAAAAGTGGTATCCTAGAGGAGAGAGAGATTTCCGTAGGAGAAGGAGATGAGAAGCAAGTTTTGGTCAATGGCTTTAGCGTGATAGACCGAGAAAAGCTCAATGCCCTTAGCGATGATATCTTGGCTGATTGGGTACGAAAAGGAATTATGAACATGATTGAAGCACACCTAAAATCACTGGATCATATTGAGACACTCTTTAAACTTGCCCAACAGAGACAAAACTAAAAATATATTAACTAAAAAATATATTAACTAAAATAATTTATATTTAGGAGCAACAATACATGGCACAACATCAAATAAAAGCAACAGGAGAGCTACGAAAAGCGATATTTAAATCCAAAATATCATTTTTTATGACGGGTTTTTTTAGCCTTTTCATCAACATTCTCATGTTGGTTTCACCTCTTTATATGTTACAACTCTATGATAGGGTAATGACAAGTAGAAGTGAAGAGACACTTATTATGTTAACAGGTCTTGTTATCGTTCTCTTTATTACTATGGCTATTTTAGAAATGGTTCGTTCTCGGATTCTTGTACGAATTGGTAACAAGATGGATGCTCTATTAAGTCAAAGGGTTTTTGACTCTCTGTTTGATTTGGCACAAAAAAATCCAGGAAAAGCCTCCTCAATGCCAATGAGTGACCTCACTCAAATTCGACAATTTATGACAGGGAATGGACTGTTTGCTTTTTTTGATGCACCATGGATTCCTATCTACATTGGTGTTCTTTTTCTTTTCCATCCAGACTTTGGATATTTTGCTATTTTTGCTGCTATTGTTTTGATTTTTATTACCATGATTAATAACTTTGCTACCAAAAGAAAGTTAAAAGAGGCAAATGAAGCGAGTGCTGATGCGATGAGATATATCAACACCAACCTCAAAAATGCCGAGGTAATACATGCCATGGGGATGAAAGGAAATATTCAAAAGATATGGCAAGATAAACATTATGCCTTCCTTACAGCACAGAGTAGAGCCAGTGACAGTGCGGGTGTTTGGGCAAATATCTCAAAAAGTACCAGAATGATGTTCCAATCACTTATGCTTGGTCTTGGAGGCTATCTTGCCATACAGGGAGATGTGAGTTCAGGTATGATGATTGCTGGTTCTATTATTATGGGTAGGGCTTTGGCCCCTCTTGACTTGATGATTAACAGCTGGAAAGGCTTTGCCAATGCACGAGGTGCGTATGGAAGACTCAATCAACTGCTCAACGAATTTCCAAAAGACAAAGAGTATATGGAGTTACCTGCTCCAAAAGGTGAAGTCACCCTAGAGCAAGTGGTGGTTGTGCCTCCCAATGCCAAAGAGCCTTCCATTCGTGGTATCTCTCTACAGATAGAAAAAGGTGATGTTATAGGAATCATAGGTCCTAGTGCCGCGGGGAAATCCTCTCTTGCACGGGCGATTCTTGGTCTGTGGCCACTACACAATGGAAAAGTACGTCTTGATGGTGCAGATATTGCACAGTGGGACAAGGTAAGACTTGGTAAATATATTGGTTATCTTCCACAAGATATTGAACTCTTTGAGGGAACAGTCAGTCAGAATATCGCTCGATTTAATGAGGTAGATGCCATCAAAGTAGTAGAAGCTGCCCAAAAAGCAGGAATTCATGAGATGATACTGAAACTACCTGATGGATATGATACCAAAATTGGCGTAGGAGGAGCAACCCTCTCAGGGGGTCAGCGTCAACGTGTTGGTATTGCTAGGGCTATCTATGACAATCCTGTTATTATTGTTTTGGATGAACCAAACTCAAACCTTGATGATGTAGGGGAGAAAAACTTGGCTCAAACCGTTAATATCATGAAGCAACAAGGGACAACGGTAATTATCATCACCCATAGACCAACCATACTACAAGCAACAAATAAGCTTTTGATGATGAAACAGGGATTGGTAGAGCTTTATGGAAATACCAACGATGTTTTGGCAAAATTAAGAGGTCAACAACCTGCACCACAAGCACAACCTCAACAACCTGCACAAACTCAAACAGCAAGACCAGCTATGCCAAAAATATCACTCTCTAAGCCAAGTAGTTAAGGAAAAAATAATGAAAAAAATAGAAAACAGTATGCCTTCACACAACACTTTTTGGGCTATATCCTTTGGACTTTTGGTTCTCTTTGGTGTCTTTGGACTTTTAGGAGGATGGATGTACTACGCACCACTTGCCAGTTCCTCAGTTGCAAATGGAACACTCTCAGCAGGGGCAGAGAAAAAAATAGTGCAACACCTAGAGGGTGGAATTGTCGATAAGATTCATGTCAAAGATGGAGACGTGGTACAAAAAGGACAGGTGCTTATTACCCTTCGAGAGGTGCAGATAAAAGAGAACTATAATATTTTAGAGTCTCAATATCAAGATATGTTAGCACTCTATGCACGATTAAAAGCACAACGAGATGACCATGATAGCATTTATTTCTCAAATGAAATTACAAACAACAATCTTATTATTAATCAAAAAAATATTTTTGAGACCAGTAAACGCCTACAAGAAGATGAAGAGATGATTACCAGACAGAGAATCACCCAACAAAAAGAGCAGATTAATGGGCTTCGTTCAATTATTGAGACAAAAGAGCGAAGGTTGGCTTCAGTGGAGGAGGAGAGAATAGAGTGGGAAGCCCTCTTTGCAGAGCAACTTGTGGATAAAAGTAGAATCAGAGAACTTTCACGAGAGAGTAACATTGTGGAGGGGGATATCACCAATGCACAATCTGAAATATTACGGGTTAAAGAGCAGATTAGTGAACTTCAAACTCAGCTTCTATTACAGAAAAAATCATTGAGAAAAGAGACACTCAAAGAGTTAGTAAAGGTAAAATCAACCATCTCTGATCTAAAATCGAAAATGATAGCACTCAAAGACAGACTCAATCTTACCAAAGTGGTCTCTCCTGCAGATGGTACGGTTTTCGGGATGGATATTCATACCGTTGGAGGGGTCATCCCTCCTGGAAAAGAGATACTCTCTATTGTACCCAAAAACTCAAAGCTTCTTATTGAAGCAGAGGTACAGACCACCGATATTGATAAAGTAAAAGTAGGGCTTCATTCAGACTTAATGTTTCCTGCTTTTAATATGAAAAAAATCAATATTATTGAGGGTAAAGTAATCTCTGTATCGGCAGATAGTTTTGTAAATCAACAGACAGGAATGCCATTTTATAAAGCCAAAATAGAGGTAAGCCCCGAGGGAATGAAGACACTAAAAGAGAACAACTTTGTACTGGTTCCTGGTATGCCTGCCACCGCAATGATAAAACTTGGCGACAGTACTGTACTAAACTACATCATAAAACCATTCAAAGAGATGGTGATTCGAGGGTTTAATGAAGAGTAATAGAATATTCTTAATATCTCTTGTTCTCTTTACTTTTAGCAGTGCTGAGAATCTAAGCATATCAGAAGCCTATAGCTTGGCACTGGAGAACTCCAAACATATCAAATCCTCTGGTTATCAACTAGAGGCAAACAAGGAACAGCTAACACAGATAAAAACTGATTTTTATCCACAACTTTACCTCTCTGGAAACTATGGAAAAAAGCAGTATGGAACAAGTGGATTTGGAAACTCACGAGGCTATACACTCTCGCTACAGCAGTCTATCTATAACCCTGAGACGTTAAATAAACTTGATATAGAAAGATCTCGAATTAAACTCTCAACAACAGAGTTTCAACTCCAAAAACAGGAACTCTCACACACGGTTTTGCAACTCTATATTGAGGTATTAAAATCTAAAAACAAGATAAAACTCTATGATACCTATCGCCGTTCCCAAGCAGACAAACTTCGTTTGGTTAAGAGAAAATATGAGATGAAACTCTCAAATAAGATGGATTTATTACAAGGCAAAGTAGACTATCACTTCTCTGAAATTGATATATTAAAAGAGAAAAAGCTACTTAAACTCAATAGGCTTAGACTTCAACACCTTACAGGAAGAGGGGTGCTAACACTTCCCGAAGCTAAATTTAAGCCCATAGAGACCCGTACACTTCAACGCATGAAAGACAGTGTGGAGGTAGAGAAAACAAATCTATCAAACCTTCAAATAGAACAAGCACAACAAGCTGTTCATCTCTCACAACAAGAGATAACCGCCGCATCCGATGGTCATCTCCCTACTCTAAGCCTAAGTGCCCAATACTCAAAGATAATTGCAGACAAGAGTGTTTCTAGTTTGGAAAATACAAAATCAATCACATTGCAACTTCAAATTCCTATCTACAGAGGAGGAAAAACAGAATCTCGAGTCGCTGCATCAAAACTTGCTTACAGTGCCAAACAAGAGGAGCTTCTACAAGTTCAAGATGATATAAACGAAGAGTATGAGGAGCGTTGGTTACTCTTTAATACGGCTATTCACTCACTAATCCTCTACCAAGAGGCATTAAAGTCAGCAAACCTATATCTTGATGCCATTCAACAAGGACTCGACAATGGACTTAAGAGTATTATTGAGTTAAATGATGCAAAAACAAAACTCTATGAGGTCAAATTTAAATACAATGAAAACATCTATGAGATGATAAGTGCCTATATTCGTCTGCTTGTATTAACCAACCATCTGGAAGATTTGAATATTGTTGATGAGATAATACGATAATGATAGTGTCTGGAAAAAGAGGTATTTTACCTCTCTTTCATGTTTTTCTTTAAGAACTTCATATGCTTCCCAATATTATCCTCCGTTACCCACACCCCAAAATCATCCCCCTCTTTTGGTTGTTTGTCTCCAAAAATCTTAGAAAAATATAAATCTCCATGCTTTTGAAGCAGATGTGAAGGGTCGTTGTAGTTATCTGAGTTTCTACTAATCGAGTTATAATACATAAAATCATAATAAGGAGCGATAGATGCCAACTCTTTTTTCCATTTAAAATAGATATCTGTTTTGTTTACATCAGACAAGATATCAAGTTGTGATTTGTGTACGGCTGTGGTAAAAAGCTTTAGCTCTACATTGTTCTCTTTACAGAGTTGTACCATCTTGTAGAGATGACCAAAACCACTGTATCCCCATGTAAGATAGTCATTGTAGTAGTATTTAGAGTAGCCATCAACCACCTCTTCTTCTCTTGCTTTCCATGATTTATTGCCCACATACAGACGCTCTCCATACTCGGTTCGTCCACCATCTTTATAGAGAGGGGCAGAGTAGCCTTTGGCGACATAGTCAGCAAAATATTTATGCAGAGGAAACTCCATATAGTATTTGAGCTGTTTCATCCATGTGAAGCCATGCTCAAACATCTCAGCATCATAGTCTGAATTTTCATTTGCTTTTAGCTTTTCACTAAAGGTATAAAGATTCAGCCCTATCACCACCGTTTTGATATCAAAATGGTCAATCGAATAGTTTAAAAACTGATACTGCTCCTCTAATGTAGAGATAGAAAAGGCTACATTATAGACCCTATCATGGGTATAATTCTCTATCAATTTTGGGTTCATAAAGTGCATACGACTTCCACCAAAGAGAAGCGTATTGGGTTTAACCCTATTGAGTTCCACAAACTTTTGAGTCCGAAGTGTTAACTCCGAGTCCTTAACCAGTCCAAAATCAAACTTTTTATTGACCCCAGCAGGGTCTAAGGCATAGATGCCAAAGATTCCTATTGCAAAAAAGAGTACACTTAATATCAGAGATGACACCAGATAATTTAGATATTTTTTTCTCATCATCTATCCTTTAAAATTGAAAATATAAAAACTCTTTGGCTTTTGAAAAGGTAAAGAGTGAAGCACTTAAAAGTATCGCCGTGTAGAGAGCGTACTTAAGGTTTGGTTTGAAGTTTTTTGAAATCTCAATACTGTTTTTAAACGAGAGAGAGACAAACAACGCCAATGCCAAATAGAAGGTCTGAAAATATTTATCAGCATATTTCAGATTATCAAAATGTAGACTTGAAATATCAAACAGTGTATAGGTCACGTGCCACGCATCAGCAAAATCACCAGAGACAAACAAGATTCTAGTAATAATAACCCCTAAAAACATCAGCGACCATGCCACAAAATAGTTCATCTTCTTTTTTGCTTTTCGCATCATGTGTGCCATGACGACAAACGCCCCGTTGAGGATACCCCAAACCACAAATGTCCACCCTGCTCCATGCCAAAAACCTGAAACAAAAAAGGTAATCATGATATTGATGTACATCACATGGGCTAATCGTTTGTTTCCTCCTAGACTCTTATAAACATAATCACCAAGAAAACGTGAAAGGGTCATATGCCATCGTTGCCAATACTCAGCAAAGTTTCGCGACTTATAGGGAGAGTTGAAGTTCAAAGGAATGTCGATATTGAACATCTTTCCAATTCCAATTGCCATATCGGCATATCCACTAAGGTCAAAATAGTAGGCTAACACATAGGAGAGTGACGCGTACCATGCCTCTAACATGGAGAGGCTTTGAGCATTGTCAAATGCCAACTGTGCATACTCGGTCAGAGGGTCACCCATAAGTGTCTTTTTGGCAAGTCCCATCGCAAAGATAAAGAGTCCCAAAGAGACATTTGACCACTTGATTTTGAGTTTAAACCTGTTTTGAAACTGAGGGATAATCTCTTTGTGGTGCATAATCGGTCCCATAAGGAGTTGAGGGAAAAAGGTAATAAACGTCGCATAGTTTAAAAAGTTATACTCTTTGGTCTCTCCTCGATAGCTGTCCACCAAAAAGGCAATCTGTTGAAAAGTAAAATAACTTATCGCCAATGGTAGTGCCAAATGAAGCAGAGGAGTCTCTGTGTTTAAGACCCAATTGTAGTTCATAATAAAAAAGTCTGCGTACTTAAAGTATCCCAAAAGCAGTACATTTCCCACAATCCCTAGCGTCAACATCGGCTTGGTCGCTTTTTTTCCCAGTGATGCTCCAATGAAGTAGTTAAACAGCATACTTCCCACAATAAGGGGAAGATAGATAATGTTCCACCAACTATAAAAGAACAGCGATGCAATAACCAAAAATACCTTTGCACCCTCGGTATAGCGTTGTGTATTTAACCAAAAATAGACCAAAAATGTAATTGGCAAAAACGCAAATATGAATTCATAACTATTAAATAACATTATTTTCCTAACTCTTTAAATTTTTATTAAAATGACCTTATCAAAACGGTTTATAAAACGCCTCATCTGCCAATGCCAAAAGCTCTATGTCCCCTTGGCTATCCCCATAGGCATAGATATGACTATATTTCTCTGTCTGATAAAGCTTTTGAAGACGATTAACCTTCTCTTCTCCATAGCAGTTTTTGGTACTAAACTTCCCTGTAAACTTTCCATTTTCTATCTCTAGTTTTGTGGCAATGAGTTTAACCTTTTGTCTGTCACACCATAGCTTAAGCCAACACTCCATAGAAGCAGAGATGACAACAACCTCATCACCCTGTTTTTTATGCCACCCTATCTTCTCTATCGCCTCTTTTCTCACTATCTTATCTAGCTCATTTTTATCATAACCGATGACCATTTTTTGAAACTCTTTAATCGTAAGTTCCTTAAAAAAATATGCCAAAAACCTCTCTTTTGCCTTATCATTGGCATAGAGTTTCAGCTTATAGGCAATCAGTAGAGGGCTTAAGCGTAGCAGTCCAAAATAGTATTTTTTTTTACCCACAGCATACTTTATAAACTCCACCATACTGTCTTTGGTGGTAATCGTCCCATCAAAATCAAACAGTGCCAGTCTCATGACTAAATGCTCATCTTTTTAAATTGCCACTCAGGGATAGAGGTGATAATAAGCATAATCCATCTCCACAACCCTTTGGTGTAGATGATATTTTTTTTACTCTGTTGTGCTTTATAGATATCCTCTGCCACCTCATCGGGTTGGGCTGTTAACTTTTCAGGTAAATCCATCCCCTCGGTCATTGCCGTAGCCACAAACCCAGGTTTAACGGTCATCACGTCCACTTGTGAAATATGAAGTCGATTTCTAAGCCCCGAGAGATAGGCACTTAGTGCCGATTTGGCTGAACCATAAATATAGTTGCTCTTTCGCCCCCTATCTCCTGCTACAGAACCAATCCCCACGATAAACCCACTCTTTCGTTTCTCAAAATCATTGGCAATAATATTTAAAATACTCACCACCCCTGTGTAGTTGGTATCCATAATCTTCTGAGCCTCTTCAAAATCACTTTGGGCGTTGCTCTGTACTCCAAGATAACCAACAGCCACCACCACACCCAAAGGCTTCTCCTCCAATCCCTCATAAAACGCGTGATGTGAGGCGTAATCCAAAACATCCAACTCCAACGCTTGAACTTTGCATCCTGACCTAACTTTTAAGTCAGTTACAAATGATGCCATCTCCTCTACACCTCTTCCTGCAAGATAGATGTTATATCCATTTCTTGCATACTCTCTTGCCACAGCTTTCGCGATATCACTTTTTGCCCCTACGATTAACAGATAACTCATCTTATATTCCTACTCTTTTTGATTGTAATGACTCAAATTTATTGTTCATATTGTTCTCTTTTCGATACGCTCTAAACTTTTCTATATCAGGATAGCCCTGCTCAAAAGTCTCTCTGCTTACACTCACATCTTTGGTCAGATAGATACGCCCTTTGTACTTCAAGACGATTTTATCCAACTCCTCTAACAGCTCAAACAACCCTTTCTCTATCTTGAAATCCAGTGCCAAACTGTACCCCTCAATAGGAAAAGAGAGATAGTTGGCATTCTCTTTGCCATAGAGCTTTACAACAGCCAAAAATGAACCTTTTCCCGAATCAGAAATGGTACGTAAAATCTCTTTTAACCCATCATAGCTTATCTCTTTTGGTAAGATACACTGATATTGAGTAAATCCACCTTTTCCATAAATTCTATTCCAATTTCCAATCGCATCAAGGGGATAGAAAAAAGTATCTATCTCCACTTTTTGCCGACTCACACGTTTGCCAACTTTTCCATAATAGAGCCAGTTAAAAGCCCTAACCGTGTAATTATTTAAAGCAAAAGAGGGGAAATTGAACGGGATAGAGAGTCCCCCTTTTCGCGTATAGCTCAAATCTCCATCATCTTTAAAATCTCCTACCATCAACAGACATTTTCCTATCTCATCCCCTTTGGCAAGACAGTCAATCCATGCCACAGAGTAAGGAGAACCACTGTACTCCTCAAACGCATCAAAGGTCTCTCTAAGATTTTTGGTCTTAATAGTGATTTGGTCAATGTATTTTGAATTGATTTTTTTGAGATAGATTTGAGCCTCTATGATAACACCCGTTAGCCCCATTCCCCCACACGTCGCTAAAAACAGTTCAGGGTTCTCCTCTCTGGAGCTGTTGACCACCACGCCATCTGCCAACATAATCTTAAAGCTCTCCACACACTCCGAGAAACACCCCTCCACATGGTGGTTTTTACCATGTACATCCGAGGCAATTGCACCCCCAATGGTAATAAGCTTTGTCCCAGGGGTCACTTTTAAAAACCACCCTCTTGGGACAAATGACTCCAAAATCTCACTAAGCAGAACCCCTGCTTGTACGGTCAGTAGCCCTTTTTGCTCATCAAATCCTAAAAAATAGTTATGAGGTTTGACCTCTATAATATTTTTTGCCAGTGCTGAGTCTCCATAACTTCTTCCATTGCCGTACGCAATTAGATTGTCACTCTTTTTTACTATATTTTCTAATACTTTTTCATCTGAGAATCTTAAAACATTATTCTCTACTTGTGGGTACATTCCCCAACTGTTTAAACTCATTTTTTACCTTTCGTATTTTTTATTGTATTGTATTTGGAAACGGCGACTTTAGTCCCAAATAAGCGAGGCTAAAGCCATCGTTTCCTATATCGACTCTAAATTTTTTTCTAAAAGAGGATACAGCATCATTGCACCCTCATAATTGACATGGTTATCATCTCTGTAAAGAGGTTTATTGCCTCTAAACATCTGGCAACTGTCTGTTGGACAAAAAATCTCCAAGGGAGAGATAACGTTCACAT
>Ga0256914_1003732_pt1 | contig 11857 bp, 8 predicted proteins | sample HulkmetaG_FD_191571 | JGI IMG/M metagenome (GOLD analysis project Ga0256914, IMG submission 191571) | Hydrothermal chimney microbial communities from Main Endeavour vent field at the Juan de Fuca Ridge, Pacific Ocean - Hulk | ecosystem: Environmental > Aquatic > Marine > Hydrothermal vents ...
TTTATTTGGAAGTGCTTGGGCTGTTTCCGGGAGTATTAATTTTTTCATTTTAGTATTTTTTGCCATTTTAATGGGACATAGAACCAAGAAAGGTGTGGAGATTAAAGAGAAGCTGTTGGGTTTGAAAATGTATTTAGAAACGGCGGAAAAAGATAGAATTAAATTTCACAATGCTCCGGAAAAAAATCCTCAAAGATTTGAAAAATTTTTGCCATACGCTATGGTTTTCGGGGTGGAGAAAGAATGGGCGGAACAATTTAAGGACATTTACAAAGAACAACCGGAGTGGTATGAAGGTGTCGGAGGACAAACTTTTAATTCGGTGGTTTTGGCAAATAGTTTAAATTCTTTTTCCAGAACCGCTTCCGGTAGTATGATATCCGCTCCTTCTTCCGCCGGCTCCGGAGGAAGCGGTTTTAGTGGTGGCGGTTCCGGTGGCGGTTTTGGCGGTGGTGGCGGTGGAAGTTGGTGAAATTTTTTGTTTAAGAGTGTTATTTTTGAGTTTTATTTTTTGGAGGATAAAATAAGTAGCGTTTGCGTATTGGGATTATGTGTAATTGTGGATAAGAATATTTACCGAGTAATAAAAATGTGTTATTATGTTTTCTACTGGACAACCGTTTTCGGTTTTGTAATGAAGACTTGTCTGTTGTAAATAATAAAAATAAAAAAAATAAAAAATAATGAAGAAAATAGTTTTATTGACGATTGCCATTTTTGTTGTATTTGTTTTTGGGAAATCGGATACTTTGGCGAGTACTATTGAGGTTGATACATTGGAAGGAGGATTTAAAGATAATGGGAATTGTTCTTTAATGGAGGCGGTTTTATCCGCCAATACCGATAGCGAAAGTGATGCTTGTGTAGTCGGTAACGGTGATGATGATATCATAATTACCGTGCCGGGAGAAATTATTTTAAGTAAGACAATTTATTTAGATTCTAATTTAACGATAAATGGAAATTCTAATGGGACAATTATTAACGCCAGAAATGCCGGCGGGGCTTTTTGGCTTGATTTTTTTAATATTACTTTATCAAATTTGGAAATAACCGGGGGCGCAAAGAGTCCCATTGTGAATATTTTATCTTATGATTCCGGTGACCCAAAAGAAAATATTAAAATTATCTTGGAAAATTTGTTTATTCATAACAATGATGCAGTGGCGGTGAATTATAAAAATGAATCTTATGCTGAGAGACAAGTGGTAGTGGAAATCAATAACTCTTTAATAGAAAACAATAGAGGAGAAGATGTTGGGGGAGTGTGGCTGAATGAGTGTCCCAGATTTTTTGTACCAATGTCTTTACATATTAATAATTCTATTATTAGAAATAATGAGGGGGGTGAGCTTGTTGGTGGAATTTACAATGAGTGTGGGCATTTAGTTGTTAATGATGTCACCATCTCCGGAAATGTTGGGAGAGAGAGCGGGGGTATTTTTGTTAACAACGGAAAGATGGTGGAGTGGAAAGAGTATCGTTCTACGGTAACGGAAATTTACAATACAACTATTGTCGGTAATAGTAAAAATATTGAAGATGAAGAGGAGGAGCAAGATAAAGAAGGTGATGGGAGAATAGAAAAAGGTAGTTATAAGGAAGAGGATGTTAAAATAGGAGGGGTTGATTTCGATGTTAATAGAGGGGGAGGAATTTTTGTTTTTAACGAAGGAGAAGAGTCGTCTGAGTATGATCCGAGGGTGATTATTAAAAACAGTACGATTGCTGATAATGGGGGTGGAGGTATTTTTGCTGAACGAGCCAGTTTGAGTATCAGTAATACGGTGGTGGCGGATAACAAGGATATTAACGGTGGAGTTACCGACCAATGTTTTTTTGACTTAGACTTGGTAAAAAATATTGGAAATTTTGCTACAGATAAGACCTGTATGTTTGAAACTGTCGGCAGTACGACCGGTTTGTCTAAATTGGGGAAAAATGGAGGGGCGGTGCCAATAGGACCACTTGGGCAGTATGGATATATTTTAACAATGGCTATTAATGATAAAAGTCCTTTATACGATGCTGGTGATAATAGAGAGTGTTTAAAGTTTGATGCCAGAGGAGTTAGTAGGCCACAGGAATCGGGATGTGATATTGGCGCGTATGAAGAAAAGTCAAAAATTTCTGTTATTGAAGATGCGGACTTTGACGGTATTGCCGATGAAGAAGAAAATCAAGGTCCAAATGGAGGAGATATCAACAATGATGGCATTCCGGATGCGGAACAGCCGGAAGTTACCGTTTATAAAAATGATATAGTGGACGGTTATGTGGCGGTAGAATTACAAAGTCCGGAGTGTTCCAAAAGTATTCATGCCAGGTATTATAAGGAAAATGATTTGCCGGATATTGATCCGGAGTATGATTATGAGTTAGGATTACATGGTAGTGATATTGATTGTGATGTTTGGGGAGGGACAACTACAGTGGTTTATTATTGGGATAAAGAGTACGACACCAGTCGTTGGCATTATAGAAAGTACATTGCCAATAAACATAAGTTTGTGGATTTTTCCGATAAGGTTACCTATGGAACAGCAAAAGTGGGGGATAAAGTTGTTACGACGGTTACTTTTCAGTTGACTGATGGAGGTGAATATGATTCAGATGGAGTGGTTAACGGCATTATTGTTGATCCGGCCGGACCGGTAATGATAGAGGAATTTGCCGGAACCGGTTCTATTGGAAATACTATTTGGTTGGACAGTAACGGTAATGGTCGTCAAGACGAAGGAGAAATTGGGCTGGAAGATATACGAGTAAAGTTGATATGGTATGGTGCCAACGGAAAATATGATCATGGCAAAAAGGATGATATTGTTTTACGAACAGATACTAATCATAACGGACATTATATTTTTGAAGATTTGCCGGAGGGAAAATATAGAGTAGTGGTTAAAGAGGAGGATGTTGAGCGTTATGTTCAAACTTATGATCCGGGTGAGGAAATGAATGGAGTTGATGTAGTTGATTTATCCAAGGGTCAAAATTATACCAAAGCCGATTTTGGTTATATTAATCAAGAGTGGCAATTAGCTAAGACGGGCGAGGATTGGGTTTCTTTGTGGAAAGTGTTATTATTGAAAATGAAAGAATAAAAAGAAATGATTGTTGTTAAGAGGCGGTGAACCAAAAGTGCGATTAATCGCACTTTTGGTTTAAAATGTGGTATAATTAATTGAGAGGTGTTTGGTGTGAAACTGAAGAGGGATTGTTATTGCTTAATAAATACAAATCGTATATTTGTTAATTGGTATTTTATATTTAAATTTAAAATCTATGCAATTTAAAGAAATATTCTCGGTTTTTGTTAAAAAAATCAATAAAATATTTAAAAAAACAAAAATAGTTGTTGCAAGGTCGGCAGAAAGTGTCAAAGAAAAATATATTGATAATCAAGATGGTATTGGACGAACGGTTTTGTTGTTTTTCAAAAAACATAAAAAGAAAATATTTTTGTTATTGTTTGCAGTGAGCTATGTTTTCTTTTGGTCTTGGTATTTCGGGGAAAGAAATGTTGGTTTGGTGGATGATCAGGGAGCAAAAAATAAACAGGAGAAAAAAAGTGTTGTTACAAAAGAAAGAAGATTGGGTAGAAAAGAGAATAAAAAAGAATTTTCGGAGGCGGATTTGGGAAGTTTTTGGTTGGAAATTGATACGGATAAAGTGAAAATTAAAGCCCCGATAGTTAATGGTATTGAAAGCGATGATTTGGAAAAAGGACTGGGACGACATCGCACTTCGGCTCTACCCGGAGAAAAGGGCAATATGGTTATCTCCGGACATCGTTGGAAGTTTGGAGATAATCCTTCTTATAAAATATTTGAGGATTTGGATGAGTTAAAGGAGGGTGATAAGGTAAAAGTGCATTATGGAAGTAAAGTTTTTGAGTATGAAATTGTTGGAGAAGGGGGCGTGGTTGCTCCAAACAAGGAGGGTGGCAAAGAAATTTTGAAAAAATATGATCAACCGATGTTGACTTTGTACACTTGTACCCCCAAAAGAACTTCTTTTAGGAGGTTATATTATAGAGCTAAGCTTGTGCGGTAGGGAAGTGGTTGGTCAATGATTTTAATTAAGCATACGCCGGTTAAACCCAGCATTCGCCGGTCGGGAGCTTTAAATGATTTAATGTTGAAAGGTTAATCTGTGGGGTTGAAATCGGCGTTCGGTGGCGGGGAGTGCCTGACGGTGAATTTCTGATTTCTAATTTTCAATTTTTAAACAATTCTTAATTTTCAAATAATTCACTTTAGGAGGAATAAGCGCTATTGTCGGGAGTTTTTTTTATTGTTTGAAAATATGTTAAAAATGGCTTAGATTAGGTGTTTTTAGGGGTGTTGACATTTTTTGGTAATAATGTTACAATATAAAATCGGAATTGGTAATGGGGTACCAATTTTGATTGTACTTTGAAAAACCCCAGAGAAGGAGGAAAGCAGTTTTTTGCGGTTTTTTTCCTGCCGGTGTTCGGCAGGATTCCTTGGCCAAGGAATTTTAATTTTTGGGACCAGGGGCAGAATATCTGTCTCTGGTAGATCATTTCCCGTCGGGCAATTTGCTCGGCAAAAGGAGGAAAAAATGAAAAAGAAAAAGACAGTAGCTTTCTTGCTGGCGATTTTGATCGCCAGCGTTGGTGGTTTCATTGGCGTTGCCATGGCAACGCCGATGAGTAGCGGACTCTTCACTCTTTCAGGTCCCAGCGTTTTCGCTGTGGACATTGTGGAACAGGCCGCGTTCGAGTCTGGAATGTTCTTCTATTCCGCCTCTAACGAGGCGGACCGACTCGGCGTGTTTTCCCCGGCCGATGAGCCAGGAGCGTGGGCAGTTTTTACAGCTGACCCCTGGGAACCCTTCTCTGAAGGGTTTGGGGTAGGATTCTCCGTGGTCAACACGGGGGAGACCTACCTGTCCTCTGGGTCTGGCTCCGAGCACATCACCTGGAGCCAGCCAGCTCCAGGTGTTGTATTATTCGGCTTGGAAGATCTCCCCAATCTTGGGGACCGGGATTTCGACGACATGGTCGTCGGAATCGCCGGCTGCGGTCTACAGCCGTTACCAACCCCCGCTCCAGTACCCGAGCCGGCCACCATGTTACTCTTCGGTACTGGCCTGGCCGGACTGGCCGGGTGGCGTCGTCGCAAAAAGACGGCGTAACCCGGTCTGGAGGAGTCCGGGGCTAACATAGCCCGGACTCCTCCGCACCCGACTAGCTACAATACATTTGTCTCTACAATGTATTCGTAGCTGGTCGGGTTGTTTTTTTATTTAAGAAGTTTGGTATATAATAAAAGTATAAAATATTAAAGAATAAAAAATGAACAAAATAACAAAAGTATTATTAGGGTTGAGTTGTTGTTTGGGAATAATGTTATTAAGTGGCTGTTCCCAAAAACAAGAAGATATTGACTCAGGATTACGGAAAAATCAAAAAAGCAATTTACCCATCAGTGAGGAAACAAATAATCTTGGCGTACAATCTTTAAGGAAGGCCAAGGATATTAAAAGAAAGGCCGAAGAAAGAGATCGGTTGCGAGGAGAGGATTTTGGATTGTAGATGGAAAAGTCTGTAAAGTCTATAAAGTCAAAACCGGCATTTGCCGGTCGGGAATTTTAAATGATTTAATGTTGAAAATTTAGCCTGTAAACTTGAAGAAGAGCGGAGTAGGTTAAACTTTGAATTCAATTACATCTCCATCTTGAACAATATAGTCCTTACCTTCCACCCGAATTAACCCTTTTTCTTTGGCAGTTGTTCGGTTACCGGCTTTAATTAAATCTTGATAACCGATAACATCGGCACAAATAAATTTTTCTTCAAAATCACCGTGAATAGCTCTGCCGGCTCGGGGAGCGGTGGAATTTTTGGGGATAGACCAGGAGCGGGTTTCGTCCGCACCAGTAGTTAAGAAGACGATTAAATTTAAAAGAGCGTAACTTTTAGTGATTAGTTTATCTAATTCTGATTTTAGGCCCAACTCTTTTTTTTCTTCTTCATTCAGCTCTAAAAGTTCTTCCTCCGTTTTAATATCCAAAGCCAAATATTTCTCTTCCGGCAAGACTAGGTTGAATTTTTTTAAATCTTCTTTAATATTTTCCGGAGAAGTGGTGTTAAAAACATAGAGAATGGGTTTAAAGGACAAGAGGTGTAAATCTTTAATTAGAGCAAAGTCTTTTTCTTCCAAGGAGGAGATAAAGTCTTGTACCGCTGTCAATTTATTTTCATTAAGGATATTTTTCAATTTCTCCACCAATTCTTTTTGGCGAAGTAACTCCTTGTCGGTGGCGGACTTGGTTTCTTTGATTAATTTAGTTAGTCGTTTTTCCACCGTTTCCAGGTCGGCTAAAATCAATTCCGTTTCAATAATTTCCATATCTCGTTTGGGATCAATGGTTTCGTGGACATGAGTGATATTGGTGTTTTCAAAAATTCTAACCACTTGAATTAAGGCGTCAACCTCTCGGACATTGTGGAGAAATTTATTTCCCAACCCTTCACCTTCGGCAGCTCCTTTAACCAGTCCGGCAATATCCACAAATTCAACGGTAGCATATAATTTTTTTTGGGAGTTGAATATTTTTGCCAGTTTATCAACCCGTTCGTCCGGAACTTCCACTACGCCCACATTTGGTTCAATAGTACAAAAGGGGTAATTGTTGATATCAACTTGGATATTGGTGATGGCTTTAAATAAAGTTGATTTACCAACATTTGGTAAACCGATAATTCCGATTTGCATAAAGTTAATTTAAGAATAAAATAGTGCTGTTTATATAGTGCTATTTTTTAAGGAATATGTCAAATGAGGAGAGGGCGAAATAAAAACTACACTTAGCGGTGTAGTTTTTATTTGGTTTGGAGCGGGTAACGGGAATCGAACCCGTATCCTCAGCTTGGAAGGCTGATGTAATAAGCCATTATACAATACCCGCTTATTTTAATTGTCAATGAGTGTTCTTAAAAATCTCTTGTCCCGCTTTTAATCTTTTTTCTTCTCTGCGGGCACTTTCGTAATCATCAAAAAACTTTTACTTTTTAAGTATAAAAGTTTTTTGATTAATAGTCAAGAGGATGATGTTAAAGATAAATAAAAATATCAAAAATAGGTTTTTTGACATCTTTGGGAAAAATATTGTAAAAAGAGGTGTATTTGTGGTAAACTATAAATGGTGAAATGTTGAGAAAAATAATCGAACTTTACCCTTATTTTTATCCTAGAAAATTGTAAACAACGCTGGGGTATCTAACAAATCATACTTTTATCAAAGTCAGCACCGGTTTTAGTGGGAATGGTACTAAGCAAAAAGGAACTGTTTTTCTTTCTGTATTTACCTTTCAGTTTTAAAACTTCTTTTTCATGATTTAACCTCCTATCTATAGTAGAGGAGCTTATTTTCAATAACTGTTTGGCAATAGTATCACTACAGCTAATTTCTCCAAAATCTCTTAGTCTTGGCAGTTCTGTTTGAATAGCCGGTTTTAATCTTTGACCACAAGGATAATCAAATATCTTCCATAGTTTTACCAATTGACTAACTACTTCTCCATTGTATTTTGTCTTCCTTTTTCTATAATCTTCTTTATCTTTTATCTTAACTTTGTAATTAAACTTTTTAATGGCATATTTTCTATCTTCTCCGGTATTTTCACAATATTCATCCAATATTTTACCTTTACCTTTTTTGTCAGCTTTAATTTTCTCTTAATGTTTCCATATATTGTTTCTTAGTCTCAGTATTCATAGTAGTTTTACAGTTAATTATTTAATTTGTTAATTAAATTAACTGTATATCCTACCTAAATTACGGTGTCATATTAAATGACTTATCAATAGACCTTTCGGTGTCATTTTAGATGATTTGATGCGATCATTGGAATTTTATCAAGAGGTGTGTTAAGATAAAAATAAATTAAAAAATAAAAATAAATGAATCAAGTCAACAAATTTTTAACAGTAGTTAAATTATTCGCTTTGGGAGTATCTTGTTTATTATTTACAAATTCAGTCCAAGCATATAATCCACCAATCGGTATCCCTGATCCTGGGGATACCTGGGGTGGTGGTTTGCATCCCATTGATACTCCTGTTCCTGCTCAGCCATCTGGATGGCCGGATTCAGAAGTCACCGGGTATTATTACATCGACAATAGCGCGGGGAGTTGTACTGACTCTAACAATGTCTATGGCTATCCGGCCAAGCCTCGCTGTACGTTTAGTAACAACGGCACCTATCCTGCCGGAACGTATGTTGAATTTCATGGTAATCCAACTAATACAATACGGGCAACATTTGAATGCACAGAAACACAGCCATGTTGGATTGTTGGTAGAGCGGAAGATAGACCGATATTCACAGGCATGAAAGATGACGTGTATCCAGGTGATGGCCGTATAGTTTTGACTAACAGTTCTTATGTTTTTGTTGATGGTCTTGAATTTACTCATAAAAATGCTGGTGGTGTGAATGTTACTGTATCAGATGATGGTGTCTCACATCATGTGTCAATCAGAAACTGCTATGCCCATGATTATGATTACGCGTATAATAGTTCTGTTTTTAATTCAGAGGCGAGGGATACCGGAAAAGTACATGACCTCGTTATGTACGAAAATCTTTGTGAAAGGATTGGTGATGTAAATGCTAACATAGATACTGACTTACACTGCACAACCTACACATTAAGAAATGGATCTCAGCTTGACTCAGAGTCATACAATCTATTTTGGTTAGAGAATGAATGCAATGATAATGGTGGCAGCGGAATTCAGGTAAACGGTTGGCCAGGTGGGCAACCGCACTTACACCATGTCTATATAGGAAAGAACACAGGCTCAAATAACAGGCAGAGAATGATCGGCGTAAAACAGTCATCTCATGTTATTGTGTCACAAAATAAATATCTCACTGGGATGAACTGCCCTGCAGGATGTATAAGTGAAACATTTGGGTGGGCCTTAAGCCCTGATTATGTTTGGTTCATATTCAACACAGCCTATGAGGCATCTGATGGATGGAGATCCAGTGATTCATCCGGAGGAACATCAGCTGACACAAGGATATATTTGATTGGCAATAAGATATATAATATCAAACCAAACGACCAGATGGAGACACACAATCCAACAAATGAGTGGCGATATGGGCAAGGTGTTCATTTGCAAAACGGAAGAGCTGAGGTGTTTGTAGTTGATAATACATTCTACAATACCTATGGAGGATTATTGGTACGAACAGAGGATAACCCAACTCATTTTTTTGGTAATATCATATACGACATTTATCCCCAAGATACATTCATTTCTTATCACAATACGGCGGTGAATTCTCCTCAACAATCTGATTACAATATATTTTTTGATCCTGATGGCGACCAGCGTTGGAGGCGTGTGTCAACAGACTACACGGATATAGCATCATGGCGAACTGCTTCGGGAGTGGATGCTCACTCACAGGTTGCAAACCCTAAATTCGTAGATGGTGCCAATTATGATTTTAGACTGCAAAGTGATTCGCCGGCCATTGACGCCAATCAGTCACCAAGAGATGTTTACAATCTTTTTCAATCTCTCTATGGTATGGATATCAGGGTTGACTTCAATGGTATTTCTCGCCCTCAAGGCAATGGCTGGGACATCGGAGCTTATGAATATGTAGAAAATAATACCATCCGTGCCGATGTAGACAACAACTCCACCATCAACACCACCGATGCTATGTTAACTCTTAGAAACTCTTTGGGACTGTCAATGAGCGGAACAAACTGGTATTCATCAAGCACCACCGGAGATGTAAACTGCGATGGAACCTCCAACTCCACCGATGCTATGTTGATATTAAGACACAGTTTGGGATTGGACATGACCGGAACGGGGTGGTGTGAAGGTTGATTAAATAATTTAAAATCTAAAAAATAAAAATGAAAAAATCAACAAGACTATTGAGCCTGATTTCATTAAGTGCGTTACTTATTTTTGCAAGTAATAATGTCAGAGCTGAATGCATAGAGGGAGAAGATGGGTGTATGTATGGTTGGAATCAAGACAATGCCGAAGGTTTAAGTTGGCCGGGTTGGACATATACAACAGACATTGGTTATGGACACCCCGGTTGGTATATTAATGACACCAGTCCCTATGACGCCAGTTTGATTTTTCCTTGGGATACACCGTTAAGAATGATGGAAATGGGCGGTGCCAGTGGAGGTGCTTTAGCTGAAATTGATCCAACTAAAAGAGCTCCATCAACTGCAACGGGAGGTTCTTTTAAGGTTTATGATGATGATAACAATGAGCATAGTCCCGGTTGGTGGTTTTGGTATGATGGCAGACCTATGCATGAGAGAGGATTGTCTAATGAAAATACAAACAGATTTGAATTTTATATTAATCTGGAAGGCATTCCGGAGATTCCAAAGACGGGAGAGGCGGCTGCTGTGTATTCAGGATTTACGCACATAGGAACGTATGTTTGTTGGGATACGGGAGATCCGACTTATGGAACGGGAGATGGCTGTCCTTACGAAGGACCGGGCAATCAACACTATTATCATTATTTTACCTTTGAGCCACACGGCTGGATACATGTTCAATTGAATAGTCGTCCTCAACATCGACGAAATTCATTTGTTCCATACAATGACCCAACCTTTGTTGATTCCGGTAAACATTATATGCAATATTTAAATCAAATGTATATTCAATTTCACGATAATGAAAATCCGGTGCAATACTGGTTGGATGAAATGAGGTTCTCTTCCACTGTTGATTCTTCGGAACCAAATCAAAATGAAGATTCAATTACCAGTGTTTGGGTGGGTTATTTTCCCAACACCGATAAATGGCAGATTTTTTGGCAAGACCAATCCTATGAAACTGACAGTAGTGAAGGAAGAAATGATGATACATATTCCACCTTTCAAGTTAGATGGTCAACCGCGCCGATTACAAACGCCAATTGGAGTCAAGCGACACCGGTGGAGGGCGAGTTTTATACCGGTGAAAAATATACCGGCATTGATGATAATACCATTATCAGAGGGCAAAGCTCTTGGACAACAACTGTCTGGACTCAATTTGAACTACCGGATGAAATTGAGCAAAGCAATAATCACATTTATTTTGCCATCAAAGATATTTCCATAGAGGGCGGGCACATTGGAACTCAATGGCCGTGGAATAGAATTGACGGACATGATGCCGCCTCTCCCTATATTCATACAATAGATTATTATTTAAGACCGGACAACAATAATACCATCCGTGCCGATGTAGACAACAACTCCACTATCAACACCACCGATGCTATGTTAACCTTAAGAAACTCATTGGGATTAAATATGTCAAGCACCAACTGGTTTTCCTCTACCACCACCGGAGATGTAAACTGTGATAATGTTTCTAACTCCACCGATGCTATGTTAATATTAAGACACAGTTTGGGATTGGATATGACCGGAACGGGGTGGTGTGAATAGAGTTGGCAATTTCAATTATTGCTTGTGCAGGGCATATTTTCATAAGAAAAATGAGATCATTTAGTATTTTGGTAGTTTATTAACCATTGAACGTAGCCTTGAAAATGCAAGGAGTTGAAGATAAATTAAAAAGTATACCCGGAAGAAACCTGATTGTTTGCAGATGAAGTTGAGGGAAGGCGGGTTTTATTATTGAGCTCGACATGATTTAGTGTATGCATATTGTGGTATTTTGGAAGATATGTTAATATTATAAATGAATATTTTTGACAATAGTTTTATCAGGTTGTTGAGTTGACTGAAATATGTTTCAATTAATTAATGCTTGTTAGAAATTATTTTTATATAATTAAAAAATAAAAAATAAACAATGAA
>Ga0256914_1003733_pt1 | contig 11857 bp, 10 predicted proteins | sample HulkmetaG_FD_191571 | JGI IMG/M metagenome (GOLD analysis project Ga0256914, IMG submission 191571) | Hydrothermal chimney microbial communities from Main Endeavour vent field at the Juan de Fuca Ridge, Pacific Ocean - Hulk | ecosystem: Environmental > Aquatic > Marine > Hydrothermal vents ...
CTTAACCTCACCCCTAAAGGCCAGAAACTACTTAAACAAATAAAACAACATATTATTCAACACTCTCAACTTGCCCTTCGAGACATTTCTTTAGCCGATCAAGCATTGTTTTTAAAAATTTTAACTAAAATTAGTTTTAACTTGGAAAGGATTTAACTATGAAATTTAATAAGCGCTTCTTTCTAATTTTAATTTTTGTTACTTTGTTTAGTTTTGGTGGTTTCATCTGGTGGCACCAACACCATCAGGTTGAGGTTAAATCTTTTCATCTTGTTCATCCTCAAACCAGAAACTTAACAAAAACTCTTGAACTTTCTGGCTCTATTCAAGCTAAGAAATTAGCTAAACTTCATTTTCAAACAGGAGGTTTAGTTGTTTACTATCCTTGGCAGGAAGGGGATACAATTAAAAAATATCAAACCATTGCTAGTTTAGATAAACGCCAACTTAAAAAACAGCTCCAACAAAAGCTCAATCTCTACGCTAAACAACTTAATGCTTTTAGTCAGTTGAGAGATGATCATCAAGCTAAACTTGATGCTAATGACATTGATAAAGAGCTTAAACGTATATTGGAAAATGCTCAATATGATTTAGATAACGCAGTAATAAACGTTGAACTTCAAGATTTAGCCCTCAAATACTCTTATCTTACTGCCCCCTTTACTGGTATCTTGGTCAAATCTCCAATTACCACTCCCAATGTTAACATTTTTCCAAATGACACTTTTATTCTCGTAGATCCCCATAGTTTATATTTTTCAGCCGAACTTGAAGAAGGAGATTTAGCTAAAGTTAATTTAAACACTCCCGTTAAAGTTGTTCTTGATGCTTTTCCAGACAAGTCTTTACCTGCTCATATTAATCGTATTTCTTTTACAGCCAAGGAAACTTCTACTGGAACCGTTTATCCTCTGGAAATTGTTTTTGATCATACCGACAGCCTTCCTCCTCTTCGCCTTTCTCTTAATGGAACTGCTTATCTTACTCTAGCCCATAAGGATCAAGTTTTAGCAATTCCTCAAGAAGCAGTTCACGAAGATGATCAGAGTGTCTATGTTTATCTTCTTAAGGATGGTCATCGCCAACGTCGCAATATTAAATTAGGTTTAGAAGGCGATGATTATGTCGAAGTTACGTCTGGTTTATCTTCATCTGATCAGGTTATTATCAACGATTGATATCTCAATTATGGTAAATTCTAATCAACCATTACTCTATCTCGATAAAGTTTCTAAGATTTATAATCTTGGTGGACATTCGGTTAAAGCCTTGGATAAAGTTAGTCTTAAAATTTGGCCTGGAGAATTTATTTCTGTGGTGGGACCATCAGGTTCTGGAAAATCAACTTTACTTCAAATTATGGGTTTATTAGATAAACATACATCTGGAAAACTTTATTTTCTTAATAAAGAAACCTCTCACTATTCAGCCGAAGAGTTAGCAGCCCTTCGCAATCATTATATTGGCTTTGTTTTTCAACGCTTTAATTTATTACCCAAAACTTCAGCTTTAGACAATGTTCTTTTACCCGCTACTTATAATCAAGACATATCTCTAACTAAAGCTCGCAAAACCGCCATTTCATTATTGAAATCGTTAGGCTTAGGCAAGCGCATCTATAACCATCCTAATCAATTATCAGGCGGGCAACAACAAAGAGTGGCTATTGCTCGAGCTTTAATTAATGATCCTAAAATAATTTTTGCCGATGAACCTACTGGTAATTTAGACTCTAAATCTGGTCAGGAAGTTATTGAGATTTTACGTAAACTTCATGCAGAAGGTCGTACTATTGTTTTGGTAACCCACGATCTCGATCTTGCTAAGATTGCTCAACGAACCATTCATATTTTAGATGGAAAAATTATTGGCCAGGAGACTAATTTATGAGATTTTCCTTTATTTTTAAAACAGCTATAACCTCAATAGCACGTAATAAAATTAGAGCCTTTCTAACAGTTCTAGGAGTTATTATTGGTGTTTCTTCTGTCATTCTTTTAACTTCTATTGGAGCTGGCCTTCGTTATATGGTCAAAGATCAATTTCAGAGTTTAGGTAGCAATCTTATCTACGTTATGCCAGGAGATCTCTTCTCTAAAAATAAGGGTTTTAGCGAAGATTCTATGAGAACAGGGATGCTTAATAGTAAATTTAAAACTAAAGATGTTAATGCTCTTAATCGTCTTGGGTATCCTATTGTTAAAGCCGTTCCCATTACTCAAATTCAACAAAAATCTAGATATCAAACTAATACTTATTCTGTAACTGTTACTGGTACTAGTTATAGTTATCATCTTATTCGTAATCTTAACTGTACTCAAGGAAGATTTTTTAACAAAGCTGAAGAAACTGGCCGTAAAAAAGTAGTTGTTATTGGCTCTAAGGTTAAGGATGAGCTTTTCCCTCACACTAATCCAATAGGTAAGGAAATTACTTTAGGAAATGCTAAATTTAAAATTATTGGCGTGGTTGAAAAGAAAGGTGGAGGCGGTCTTGGGGGTCCCGATTTTGATAGTTGGGTTTATATGCCAATTACAACAACTCAACGAGTTTTTGATAATGATGTAATTAATTTCATTATCATCAAAGTAGCTTCAGAAAAAGATATTCCCAAAGCTCAAAAATTAATTGAACATACTTTAGCCAAACGTCTTTCTGATGATGATTTTTCAGTAGTAGATCAAACAGAACTATTAAACACTGTTCAGGGCATTCTTCAAACTATGACTCTAGGTTTAGCTGGTATTGCTGCTATCTCTTTAGTAGTTGGAGGTATTGGAATTATGAATATCATGTTAGTTACAGTTACAGAAAGAACTAAAGAAATTGGTTTACGAAAAGCCGTAGGAGCTACTCCTAAAGATATTCTAATTCAATTCTTGTTAGAATCAGCTTTGTTAAGTAGTTTAGGGGGAGTTATTGGTATCTTATTGGGTTCGTTAGGTGCTTTGGCGCTTAATCATTTATTTCCTGCTACTCCAACCCCTCTTTCTATTTTAATAGCTTTCTTTACTTCATTTTTGGTTGGAGTTGTATTTGGAGTTTTTCCAGCCAAAAAAGCCGCTCAACTTAGTCCAATTGAAGCTATTCGTTATGAGTAATTAGGACTAGTGTTATACTAAACTTATGCGTTTCATAATTTCTGTTCTTATTCTTGTTTTTCTCTTATCTTACTTTCAGCCTCAGTTACTACCCCCTCAATTTCATCAGTGGCAGACTAAAGCTACTCAATTTGCTAACGAGAATTTAGGTTTACATCTCAATCTTAAACTCGATGATCACACTTCTACTGTTTTCAAAACTATTGAACATCAAGCTAAGCAAAAATTTTGTCAAGATATTGTTAATGAAGCTCTAGAATCTCAGGAGAAAAAATGAAACGACGTTTAGGAGCTCATGTATCAGCTGCTGGTGGTTTATCTAAGGTAATCGAAAGAACTTTAGCTATTGGAGGTAATTGTTTTCAAATTTTTGCCGGTTCTCCTCGGATGTGGCGTCGTCGTTTATATGCTCAAAGCGAGGTTGAAGCTTTTAAAGCAGCGGCCAAACAACACGATATTCAACCTGCTATTATTCACGCTCTTTACCTAACCAATCTTGCTTCGGATAAGCCAGAACTTAGAGAAAAATCTAAACAAGCTTTGATTATGGATATGAAAAATTCGGCTTTAATCGGTGGAGCTGGTGTAGTTTTGCATATAGGTTCTCATCAGGGAAGAGGTTTTGATCAAGTTAAAAATTTGGTTGTTGATGAGATTCGCCAGGTCTTAGCTAATACTCCTCCTGAATCAACTTTATTACTCGAAAACATAGCTGGCCAAAATGGTAAAATCGGCTCTTTGGAAGAATTAAGTTTTTTTCTCGAAGAACTTAATTCTCCTCGAGTCAAAATTTGTATCGACACTGCTCATGCTTTTGAAGCTGGTCACGCTCTTAACAATCCTATTGGCTTAGATTTATTTGTTCGTCAGCTTGAAAAATATATAGGTATTGAAAATATCTCTCTTCTTCATCTCAATGATTCAAAAACAAAACTAGGAAGTCGTCACGACGTTCATGCTAATATCGGTGAGGGTTTTATTGGTAAAACTGGTATTAGAAATATTATTAATCATCCCAAACTCAACCATCTTCCTCTTATTCTTGAAGTACCCGGTTTTGATGGCCATGGTCCTGATAAACAGAATATTGAAATAGTTAAATCTTTACTTACCGAATAATCTGTTTTATTTATCAACATTTCAAACTCAAAACTCAATTTTACTCAATCAGTAAAAATTACTTATAAACGACACCACAATTTATACTTTCAATATTAAAATTCCGCAATCCATATCTGCTTTACATTTCCCTTCCCGTAACATTATTACAAAATCTTAATATATATTTAATACAATTAAACAACAGTGCAGTATCTTCAAGTTTGTAAATATCAATCTTTATTTAGACCATGATAAAATCAACTCATGACTAATTTTCAGACAAGATTAGATTCCATCAAACAAAAACTAAACTACAATCGTTTAGTTAAACGTCAAAAAGAAATAACTTCTCAAATGGGTGAAGCTTCTTTTTGGGATAAACCTGAAGCTCAATCTCTTTCCCAAGAACTCTCCGAGATTAAAAACACTATTTCTGAAATTGATCATATTTCTGAACTTATTTCTGACTTTCATGTTTTAACCGATATGTTAACTGAAGATGAAGCTAATCAAGAAATTCAGCAAGAAAAGGTTAAAACTGAGAAACAACTTTTGTCTAGTTTAGATAAATTAGAAACGGCTACTTATTTATCTGGGCCTTATGACAAAAATGATGCTATTCTTTCAATTCATTCTGGTTCTGGTGGTACTGAAGCTATGGATTGGGCAGAAATGCTTTTACGTATGTATACGCGCTATGCAGAAAAAAGTGGCTTTACTTGGCAATTAATTGAAGAGACTAGGGGAGATGAAGCTGGAATTAAATCAGCTAGCATCATTATTCATGGTAAAAATGCTTTTGGTCTTTTACGCCGAGAAAAAGGAACTCATCGTTTGGTTCGCCAAAGTCCTTTTAATGCTGATAATCTTCGTCAAACTTCTTTTGCTCTAGTTGAAGTTTTGCCAGTTTTAACTGATCAGGATAGTTCAGACATTGAAATTAAAGACGAAGATCTTGAATGGCAGTTTTTTAGAGCTGGAGGTCATGGTGGCCAAAACGTTAACAAAGTTAATACGGCTGTTCGCCTTACCCACAAACCTACTGGTATTGTTATTGTTTCCACTCAAGAGCGTTACCAAGCTCGTAACCGCGAGATTGCCCTTCAACTTTTAAAAGCTAAATTGTGGGAGATTAAACAAGAAGAAGAACAGAAAAAGATTCAAGATATTAAAGGCGAACATAAACAAGCTTCATTTGGCAATCAAATCCGTTCTTATGTTCTCCACCCTTACAAAATGGTTAAAGATTTACGTACTCAAGCTGAAACTAGTCAAGCAGAAAAAGTTTTAGATGGTGATCTTGATCTTTTTATTCAAGCTGAAATCAAACAACTAAATTAGTTCATTACAAAACATTTAACTGATTGATATCAGACTACTAATTACCAATCACAGATTACTGATATTATGTTATATTGTTATCTAAGGAGGAGAATTTATGGACATGCAAAAAATCGATTTACATACCAACCTTACTACCTCTCAAGCTGGCAAAACCGACAATAAACTTGTCAAACAAACTTCTATTTCAACAAAACCTCATTCTTATTGGCGTTATTTAATCTTTATTGGCTTATTTATACTCGGTTCTGTAAGTGGATTTTTGATAGCTAAATCGCGACTCAATTCCTCAGAAGTTACTTCATCAACAACTAATCTTCCCACTTCCAAAACTGATATTAAAGTTGGTCAAGTATTTGGTTCTAATGATGAAAAAACTTTTCGAGATCATGCCGTTGGTGTTTTAGTTAAAGGTGGTATTGACGGTGAAGGCTCTCATCATCTTGTACGTCCTGGAGGGCCATCTAAAAACGTTTACCTCACTTCTTCGGTTGTTGATTTAGATATGTTTGAAGGTGATAAGGTTGAAGTGTGGGGAGAAACTTTTGGTGCTAAAAAAGCTGGTTGGCTAATGGATGTAGGGCGCGTTAAAGTTTTAGAGTTGAATGCAACTCAACCAAATTAATAATTTTAATATGCTAGTTCATTTTAAAGATGTTAGCCATAAATTCAAAAGTGGTACTTTAGGCTTAGATAAAGTGAGTTTCTCAGTTAAACCTGGGGAATTACTTTTTTTACAAGGAAAATCGGGGGCTGGTAAAACTACAGTAGCTCGTTTATTGCTTCGAGAATTGTTGCCTACTTCTGGTCAAGTTTTTATTGATAATGAAGATATTAGTCAGCTTAAAAAACGTCAAATTCCTCATTTACGTCGCAAGATTGGAGTTATTTTTCAAGATTTTAAGCTTTTGCAAGATAGAACGGTTTTTGAAAATATTGCTGTTGCTCTTGAAATCATTAAACTTGAACCCCAGCTTATCAAAACCAGAGTTAAAGATCTTCTTCACTTGACTGGTTTAGAAGATAGGCAAGATTATTTTCCTCGTCAATTATCTGGTGGAGAGTTACAGCGAGTAGCTATTGCTCGAGCTTTAGCTCCTCAGCCAAAACTTATTTTTGCCGATGAACCTACTGGCAACTTAGATCCTGAAACTGGTTGGCAAATAGTCCAATTATTGCAAGACATTAATGAACAAGGCACTGCTGTAATGATTGCTACTCATGACCAAACCTTAGTTGATAAACTTAAAGTTAGAGTTATTGAACTTGAACATGGTAAGCTGATAAGAGATACCCAAATTAAATCGAAGAAAAAATGAATGCTCTAAAAACTGCCTTTCATCATATTAGGCGTACACCATATCAAGCTTTAGCTGCGATTTTACTATCGTCCTTGACGTTTTTTATTATCTCTTTATTTACTTTAACTAATTTGGGTCTTAACTCTCTTTTAAACTATTTTGCCTCCACACCTCAAGTAACTGCTTTTTTTAAAAACTCAGCTAGTTCTCAAGATATCCAAAAACTCAAATCCCAATTAGAATCTACAGGTTTAGTTAAATCAATTAATTATATTTCTAAAGAACAAGCTCTTAAAATTTATCGCCAACAGAACCAAGACAATCCTCTTTTGCTAGAAATGGTAACTGCAGATATCTTACCTGCTTCTCTAGAAGTTTCAACTAAAAATCTAGATGATCTCAGTAAAATTGCTACTATCATGAAACAAAATCCTCAAGTTGAAGAAGTAATTTATCAAAAAGATGTTGTTTCTTCTCTCCAAAAATGGATTAAAGGTATTCGTATTGCTAGTTTAGTTTTATCAGCTATATTTTTTGTTACCTCTCTTATTACCTTCACAGTAATTATTGGTTTAAAAATTGCTAATCGTCGCGACGAGATTAACACTCTTTCTCTTTTAGGAGCAACATCTTGGTATATTCGTTCTCCTTTTTTGTTTGAAGGTATACTTTATGGATTTATTGGTAGTTTTTTTGGTTGGGGTTTAGTTTATTTAGGTCTTCTATATTTAACACCCAATCTAAACAATTTTTTTCAAGGAGTAATTCATTTTCCCGTTTCTTCCATACTAATGCTTGAAATTCTTGGAGTTCAATCTTTACTAGCTTTGTTTTTGGGTTGGTTTTCAGCCATATTAGCTGCTTATCGTTATGGAAAATGAGAATTAAAACCTTATTAACGAGTTTTTTTCTCTCGTTATTATTGAGCGGTTCTATAATCGTAACTCGTTATTCAGTTATTGCTATTGAATGTGGCGATCAATTACCTAATGATGAAGCTCAGTTAAAAGAATACATTGATAGCTGTCAAGCAAAAATTTCTGATCTTAAAGGCCAACAAGCTACTTTAGCAGCTGCTATTGACTATTTTACTACTCAAATTAATTTGACTAGAGCTCAAATTAACTCTACCCAACAACAACTTCAACAACTTAAACTTGAAATAGAAGATCTTTCTTCCAAAATTGACAGTCTAGACCTTTCTCTAACTGATTTGAGTCGAATTTTTGTTGCTCGAGTTCGTCAAGCTTACATTCGTTCTCTAACCAATCTACCTTTATATTATTTCTTGATTTCTCCCAATCTTAGTCAAGCACTTTCTCAATATAAATATCTTCGTACTCTTCAAAAACATGATCAGCAAATTCTTATCAATCTCGAAAAATCACGCCTTGACTTTAATCACCAAAAGCAACTTAAAGAGCTTAAACAGGCTAAAATTCAATCTCTTCAAGCTCAACTCCAGCGCCAACAACAAACTTTAGCCCAACAAAAGTCAGCCAAGAACAAACTCCTCCAAGATACCAAAAATAGCGAGGTACGTTATCGCCAACTTCTTGATGCTGCCCAAAAACAGTTAGCTGCTTTTTCTCACTTCGTTACTCTTCGTGGTGGAGCTAGTATTCTTCATAACCAAACTCAGTGTTCTGATTGGGGTTGTTATTATAATCAACGTGATGCTGATTGGGGTTACTTAGGTATAGGTTTGTCTGATAGTTCTATGGCGGAGTATGGTTGTTTAGTAACTTCTATGGCAATGATAGCTTCTCACTATCATAAAAATCTTACCCCTAAAGACATAGCTTCCAGCTCTATTCCTTTTTGGGCCAACACCGCCTACATGCTTCAAGGAACTTGGACAGTCAATGGAGTTACGATGACTCGAACTCGCGTGGGTTATGGTCTTAACGTTCTTGATTCCGAACTTAGTCGGGGTAAACCTGTTATTGTTGGACTTTATCGAGGCCCTGATCATTTTATTGTTGTTAAGCGTAAAGAAGGTAACGATTACATCATTAATGATCCTTTTATCAAAAATGGATCTGATCTTAAGTTTACCTCTCAATACCCCTTAACTGCTATTAATGTTATTGACCGTGTTAGTGCCTATTGAACATTATGTTATAATTAAACTACTAGTTTTTTAGTATTAAGTTAACCTGCCTGAAAGGTAATTACTGTAGTGGCTAAATCTAAATTCTTTTCTGCCCGTTTAGTTTTTTTGGCAATTATTTCTCTTTTCTTTAATTTAATTTCTCCTTTAGTTGCTATTGTTCCCGTTTTTGCCATCCAATCAGAGCCTACTTTATCTAGGGATATTAAGCTTCATTATGACGAAACAACTCATAGTCTGGATATTGTAGTTCCCCAAAACAGTCAGCCTAGCGATTATCAATTAGTTTATCAACATTGGCTTGATAACCAACTTGTCACTGAGGGAGTTAATGGAAGCTTAACTTCTCAAGATGGTTCTGAAAGTGCTCAGGTTTTTATTGGTACTTATTCTCACAATGCTCCTAACCCCCATGACCTTGACCATGGAACAGTTACTATTAATCCAGAAAACATTACTAGAGATTTTCTAATTCTCGACCATCAACTTTGGTATTCTGATAATGGAGTTATTACTCTAGCTGATCCTTTAATTACTGATCATTGGTACTCTCTCCCATCTGGAGTTCAAATTCGTTTTAATCATTTACCTTCAGGAGATCACTATCTTTCTTTTCAAGATATTAATTTAACTCAAGATCAAATCAATCAGTTACGGGCTTTAACTGATCATGCTTATAGTCTTCAAACTGATATGGCTAATGGTAGTTTTGATTTTGACCTTCAACTTCCTTTACCTCCAGAAATTACCTCATTAGATCAGTTTAATTTAGTTTATGCATCCGATCTTAATAATCTCAACAATCTTTCTACTATTCTTGATGGTTTAACTCTTGAACATGGTTATTTAGTTGCTCACAACATTGATCACATGACTATCTTTGTGGTGACTAATCCTCAACCAGTGGCTCAAGATTGTTCTAATGTTGCTATTTCTACTCAACAAGGTGATGTTTGTTACAACACTATTCAAGCTGCTATTGATGCTGCGGTTCCTTACGACCTTATTAAGGTTAAACCTGGAGATTATCATGAGAGTTTATTAATTGATAAACCTTTAACTATAGAATCGACTGATGGTTATCAACAAACCAATCTTATTTCTCCTACTTCCACAGCGGTTACCATTACTTCTAATCAGGTTACTTTTAATGGTTTTAATATCGAAATTAGCTCTTCAGATGCAACTTCTAAATATGGAATAGTAGTTCGTGATCATTCTAATATCACCATTAAAAACAATCGCTTTCAAAACATGACATCTACTACCGATCATGTTTATGGTGTTACTTTAATTTCCCAATCGGCAGATTTAAATCACTTAAAAATTTTAAATAACATTTTTACTAACCTTCATGGCGACCAAACTTCTGCTGCTATTGCTTTAGGTTGGAGTTCACCTCAAACTAACTGGATTAATAGCCCGATTATTCGAGGCAATCGTATTTCTAGAATTACTAGTGATTCTAAAGGTGCCTATGGGATTTTAATTAACCATCAAACTCGTTCTCCCTTAATTAAGGGCAACTCTATCAGACGTCTTCATGGTCATTGGACTCACGGTATTGGTTTAGAGGGAGATACTCCTCAAGCTCAAATCCTCAATAATCATTTAAAGAACTTAACTGTTGATAATCCTATCGGAGTTTCTGCTGGAGTTTATCTCGAAGATAATCCTTCAGCTTTAATTGCTCCTCCTATCCAATTGCATGGTAACCACTTTGAAATGCTCGATGCAGGTGTTATTAATATCATGGGTTTACCCGGAGATCTTCGCCTTGATGCTACTCAAAATTGGTGGGGAGCTTCTGATGGTCCTAATGATTCTATTAGTGACGGTTTAACTAATCCTGATACCAATCCTGGATCAGGAGTGGGAGTTTGGGGTTTAGTTGACTATCATGATTGGCTTACTGATGGAACCGCCCCCCAAATTACCCTCCAATCTCCTCTTAATGATTCTACTCATTCAGGCATTATTCATCTTCAAGCTAGTTGTAACGAAACTTGTGATTATATTAATTTTTGGTGGCGTCGAGCTGACCAATCCTATTCTCAAGCTTCGAAACGTTATCATCTCATAACTACTGATGGAACTGTTTTTGAATGGGATCTTAACTCTCTTAATGCCGAAAAAGCCGATGGGACTACCTATGTTATGGAAGATGGTACTTACTATTTTTATGCAGCAGGTAAAGATTTAGCTGGCAACTGGAGTCGAACTCCTGAGGTTAGGATTACTCTTGACAATACTCCTCCAGCTACCCCAAGTGGTATTCATATTCTTGACCACAATGGTCTTAATCTTGGTTGTGATGGTTATACTAATAACCGGCGAATTACCGTTGACTGGAATGATAATCAAGAACCAGATTTTGACCATTATGATTATATGATTCGTGAGGGCAATATCATTGCTCATCCTACAGTTTCCTTCAAAACCGGAGATATTCGTAACCAAGATGGTTATTATAAATATCGAGTTCGAGCAGTTGATCATTTAGGTAATGCTAGTGGTTGGAGTCAGTGGTGCGGAGTTACTTTAGATAGAGAAGATCCTCAAACTCAGTTTACTTCTCCTCAATCTAATTCTGCTACCCATCAACCAATTTCAATTTTAGGCACTTCTACCGATAATACAGGAGTTGATAAAGTAGATATTTTCTATCAACTTTTTGGTACCTCTAGTTGGACTTACCTTATCAGTCTTTATAATCATATGATTACACCACTTTCTGGTTCTAATTCTCCATCATTAACTAGTGGCTTGTCTTCTTTTGACTTTAGTTATCTTTGGACTCCATCTCAAGATGGTATCTATAATCTTAAAGCTGAAGCAACTGATTTTGCTGGTAACCAAGAGCATACAGCTTATGTTAATCACATAACTTATGACAC
>Ga0256914_1003734_pt1 | contig 11856 bp, 6 predicted proteins | sample HulkmetaG_FD_191571 | JGI IMG/M metagenome (GOLD analysis project Ga0256914, IMG submission 191571) | Hydrothermal chimney microbial communities from Main Endeavour vent field at the Juan de Fuca Ridge, Pacific Ocean - Hulk | ecosystem: Environmental > Aquatic > Marine > Hydrothermal vents ...
GCTGTCCGATCGCCCCTTCTTTCCGGCGCAGTCGATGCCGGTCTTCCTCGACGAGAACACCTGGCTCGATACCGTTCAGGCGGTGGGGCAGACCGACGGCCATGAAATCGGTCTGTTGCTGCTCAGGCGCGAGGTCAATGGCGTGCCGCAACCCGACGACTTCGAGGAGATCGGCTGCGTCGTGCGGATGCACGACCCCAAGGCGCTCGATGGCCAGATCCGCTTCATCGCCGAGGGGTTGGCGCGTTTCCGCGTCGTCGAGTGGCTCTCTAGCAAACCACCCTATGTGGTGCGGGTGGAGTACCCGCAGTCGGCGCCCGCCGACGAACTGAAGGTGCGGGCCTTCGCCAATGCCATCATCACCACGGTCAAGGAGCTGCTGCCGCTGAACCCGATCTACAGCAGCGAGCTGAAGATCTTTCTGACCCAGTTCAGCCCCGACAACCCGGGGCCGTTCACCGATTTCGTCGCCAATCTCACCTCCGCCGGCAAGGATGCGCTGCAGCAGGTGCTGGAGACCATCGACCTGCTGCCGCGAATGGAGCGGGTGCTGCAGTTGGTGCGCAAGGAGCTGGAGGTGGCGCGGCTGCAAACGGAGATCAAGGAGCGGGTCGATGCCCGCATGTCCGAGCAGCAGCGCAAGTTCTTTCTCAAGGAGCAGCTCAAGGAGATCCAGAAGGAGCTGGGTATCGCCAAGGACGACCGCACGGCCGAGATCGACCGCTTTCGCGAGCGCATCGAAAAGCTCGACCTGCCCGACCAGGTGGCGGCGCGGATCGAGGAGGAATTCGAGAAGATGGCGGTGCTGGAGCCCAGCTCACCGGAGTTTGCGGTCAGCCGCAACTACCTCGACTGGATCACGCAGCTGCCTTGGGGGATCTGCTCCGAGGACTCCTTCGATCTGAAGAAGGCGCGGCGGATTCTCGATCGAGACCACGAGGGGCTGGAGGATGTCAAGAAGCGGATTCTCGAATTTCTCGCCGTTGCCGCGTTCAAGGGGGAGATGGCTGGCGCCATCACCCTGCTGGTCGGCCCACCCGGTGTCGGCAAGACGTCGATCGGCCGCTCCATCGCCGAGGCGCTGGGACGCAGATTCTACCGCTTCAGTCTCGGCGGCATGCGGGACGAGGCGGAGATCAAGGGCCATCGTCGCACCTATATCGGGGCGTTGCCGGGCAAGCTGGTACAGGCCTTGAAAGAGGCTGGCACGATGAACCCCGTCATCATGCTCGACGAGATCGACAAACTGGGTGCCTCGTACCAGGGCGATCCCGCGTCGGCGTTGCTCGAAGTGCTCGATCCGGCGCAGAACAGTGAGTTCATCGACCACTATCTCGACGTCCACATCGACCTGTCGAAAGTGTTGTTCGTCTGTACCGCGAACCAGCTCGATACCATTCCGCGACCGCTGCTGGACCGGATGGAGGTGATCCATCTGGCCGGCTATATCGCGTCGGAGAAATTCGCCATCGCAAAAAAGCACCTGTGGCGGCGGCAGCTGGAGAACGCCGGTGTCTCGCCGCGCCAGATCAGGCTCTCCGACGCCGCGCTACGCTTTCTGATCGACGGCTATGCCCGCGAGGCGGGCGTCCGCGGCCTCGACAAGCGGCTCGGGCAGCTGGTGCGCAAGGCGGTGGTCGAACTGCTCGAAGGCAAGAGCCGGTCGGTCAGTATCACCCGCCCAAAGGTGGAGGCCTATCTCGGCAAGCCGGTCTTCACCGACGAGACACCGAACAAGGGGGTCGGCGTCGTCACCGGTCTGGCCTGGACCTCGATGGGGGGCAGTACGCTCGATGTCGAGGCGACCCGGGTCCATGAGAAGAGCCGTGGGCTCAAGCTCACCGGTCAGTTGGGTGACGTGATGCGGGAGTCGGCGGAGATCGCACACAGTTTCATCACCGCCTATGTGGACGACAATACCCCACAGGCGGGCTATTTCGACAACGCGTTCGTCCATCTCCACGTGCCCGAGGGGGCGACGCCAAAGGATGGCCCGAGCGCCGGGATCACGATGGCGACGGCGCTGCTGTCGCTGGCCAAGGGGCGGCGGGTGCGCCGCAATCTGGCCATGACCGGTGAGCTGACACTCACCGGACGGGTGTTGCCCGTGGGCGGCATTCGGGAGAAGGTCATCGCCGCCAAACGGGTGAAAATCAAGGAGCTGATTCTGCCCGAAGGCTGCCGGCGCGATTTCGACGAACTGCCGGCACACATCCGCGAAGGGATGACGGTGCATTTCGTCAGTCGCTACGAGGAGGTCGCGGCGCTCTGTTTCGGCAAGCGCGGCTGAAGCGCCGCCGGTTGCTCGAGCAACGACCGAATCCGCCTCACCGTCTCGGGCGACTGCCAGTCGTGCCCGCCGGCCAGGCCGTAGCGGATCTTGCCGTTCCGGTCGATCAGGAAGCTGGTGGGGTAGGCGCCGACGCGCCATTGCCGCGCGGTTTCGCCGGTGGCGTCCCGCAGCACCGGAAAATTGACCGGATGTCGCGCCAGAAAGGCCTGGATCTCGTCCACCGACTCCCCCAGATTGACGGCGACGATCTCGAAGGGGGCGTCCCGAAGCTGTCGTTTCAGTGCCACCATCGATGGTAGCTCGTGGACACAGGGCGGGCACCAGCCCGCCCAGAAGTTGAGCAGCACCACCTTTCCGTGCCAGTCGGAGAGGTCGTGGCGCCTGCCGTCGAGGTCGGGCAGAGCGAGTCGCCGCCCCTGCGCGCCACGGTAGAGGGTCAGCCCGCGTTCGCGCTTCGTCGATATCATGGTCTCGCCGTCCGGCCGGGTCGCCGGTGCCGCCTGCCGTGGTTTTTCCATATAGGGCGCCAGCCGTCGCATCGCCGCGATGATGATCCGTGGCAGCCGTCTGCTCAGCGCCTCCTCGGCACCGTCGGCATCGGGACGGAACCAGAAACGGTCGCGGACCCCGGCGAGCCGCTGAACGAATACGTCGCTGCCGCCATTGCCCAGGGCCTCGGCGAGCCGATGCAGCGACAGCCGCCACGGTGATTTCTCCGCCTGGATCAGATGAATCGCCGCGTTGCTCATCGTGACGACGGGACGATAACGCAGCGCCTGGCCCGGCGTCGGCGTGCCTCGATTGACGTCGGGGTTGAGCAGAATCAGACCGATGTTTCGTAGCGGACCGTCGTTTTGCTGCCATTGGCGCAGCGACTGCAACGCGGCCGCGGCGGCCTTGTTGGCGGCGACGACGAAAACCGGCTGGCGGGGATGCCGGTGTCGCAGGGTTTCGAGAACGGCGAGCAGGGCAGGCGCGGCGGCGCGTTCCAGCGATTCGCTGCCCGGCGGCAGAAAGAGCGAGGAATAATAGTCGGGCAACCACAGTTCGAAGCCGGCCGGCGCCACGCTGCGGGCCAGTGCTGTGACGACCTCCCGTTCCGCCGGTTGAATCCCGTGTTCCGAAGGAAGCCAAACCACGGTGCCGGCGGCTGCCGGTGGGTTGGCGGGATGGATCTCCACCGTCAGCTCGTCACCGTCGGGCAGGCCGATGATCCGCTCCGCCGCGGGCGCCGGCATCCATGCCGGCAGGATGAGCAGAAAGAGGGCGGTGATCGCACTGGCGAGGTGCCGGACTGGCAGCGGATTGGTCATCCCTCGATTGTAACAGTCGGCGGGCGTGCCCAGGTCCGGACACGCCGTCAGCGCCGGGCCGTCTCCCTCGTGGTGTCCGGCTGCCGGGTGGCACGACGGTGTTCCGCGGCATGGGCGCAGAGTTGTTCGACGACCGGTGAGTGCTCATCGGTGAACATGACGCCAATGCCGTCGGCATTGCCATGGATCACCAGCGCATGGATGGCGGGCAGCGGTTGTCGCGGACTTCCCGGCAGCGAGACCGTCAGTTCGACGATACTGTCCACCGCAATGTCGCAGGGAGGGTGGGGGAATGCGAGATAGGCGCCGCCGCGACTGACATTGGTCATGCGGACGGTGAAACGGCGCCGGGAGAGACGCATCCGTGCTTCGAGATCGACCGGCCGGCGCCGGCAACAGCGATGATTCATGTAATCCTTCCGTTGATTACGTCGATTCGGTGGTCTGGGGGATGGCGTTTCGCCACAGGCCGACCACAGGGTAGGACGTTTTTGTGCAGGGATGTCTTGACGGGGTGCACACTGTTGCCCCGCCCAAGGGGAAACCCCGGCCGGGGATCACCCTGTATCGCGCGCGGTAGCCCGAATATTTCACGGGAACGCTGAACGCCAATCATCACGCCATGATTCGAACAAAACATGACGGAATATTGGCAAAGTGCAGAGGGTCACCGGCGCCGCCATGCGGTTTCTGGAAAAATCTCAGCGGTTATTTTGCCCGTGTCGCCCGAGGTGACTTGCGGCTCGCTGGAGGCGTCTGCTAGTGCGTGATGCAGCGGGCGCTGTGAAATGGCCGGCTGAATTCGGGATTGGTGAAGACGTCGCCTTCGAGCGTCCAGCCGAGTTTCTTGCTGATGACGATGGAAGGGGGGCCGTTGCGGGTGCTGCGGTTCTCGCAGATGACCTCGGCGCCGTCGTCGAATGCCGCTTTGACCTCGTCCATGCGACCGCTGGTGATTTTGTAGTGGAGGCCGACGAGCGCGGCCAGCACGATCGCCGTGGGGATGACGATGCGGCGAAAAGCGCCCGGCGCCATGAAGGGCCGTGTGGCCACGAAGATCGCCACACCGAGAAAAAAGGCCGCGATCGTCAGGGTGCCGGCTTCCAGCGTGAGAAAGGTATTCATCGTCGAACTACTCGTCGGAAAATGGGGTCAGCATAGCATGCCGACAGGCCCATTGTAGGGAGGGGATTCCCAAGGCCACATTGACCTGCATCAAGGTCGCTGATTCACATCGGGCGCGGTGGCGGTGCAGCGGGCGCCGGCCGGGATCGTCTCGCCGGGATTGTCCAGTTCCAGCGTGACGCGAAACGTGTTGCTGGCCGCGTCGATCACCTTGTCGATGATGATGACCCTGCCGTCGCGCGCGTCGAAGCCGGGCAGCCCCGGCGTGATCGACAGTCGGTCGCCCGTCTTGATGCGCTGGTACCAGCTGGCGGGGACGACCACCTCCACGTGGAGCGGATCCACCTTGATGATCTTGACCACTGGCTCGTCACGGACACGCTGGCCTTTGCTCAGATAGCGTTCCGCCACCACCCCGTCGATGGGGCTGCGAATGACGCGCCGGTCCAGTTGGGCCTTGGCGACCCGCAGTTCCTTGCGCGCCTCGGCGGCGCGGGCGCGCGCCTGTTCGAGTTTGCGCTCGGCCAGCTCCAGTTCGGTTTCCGCCTTGTCGAGTTCCTGCTTCGAGACCAACCGTTTGCGGTATAGCAGCAGCAGCCGGTTGCGCTCGCGCTTGGCGAACTCGCGCGCGGCAATGGCCGATTGCACCTCCGATGCGTCCCGTGTCCGCAGGCTGGCGAGATCGACGGTGCGGCGCTCCACCTCGGCGCCGATCCGGGCGATGATCTGACCTTTTTTCACGCTGTCGCTGCGTTCCACCAGAATGCCTGCCAGCAGGCCGGTGACCGGGCTGCCGACCTCGACGCTCTGCGACGGCGTGATGATACAGGGGAAGCGTTCGCCGCCGTCGGCCGAGGCCAGCGGGGAACGGAGCAGAAGCGCCAGCAGCAGGCATTGGCGCAGAGGGGTGAAGTGGCGGGCGGTCCGGTGCGAAATGGTGAGGCTGTCCATGGGCATGATCGTTACAGTGAGTGGGTGGCTGCGGTACGTTCGCTCAGCAGCATGCGGGTCATGTCGGCCGCCGGCACCGGTTTGCTGAAGTAGAACCCCTGGTACTGTTCGCAGTGTTCGTTGCGCAGGTATTCCACCTGCTCCCGGGTCTCGATCCCCTCGGCAACGGTGCGGAAACCCAGTTTGCGCGCCAGATAGATGATCGCCGAGACGATGGCGCAGCTGTCCTCCTTGTCGGGAACGTCCATGATGAACGAGCGGTCGATTTTCAACTCGTCGACGGGCAGGTTCTTCAGATAGGAGAGTGACGAATAGCCGGTGCCGAAGTCGTCGATGGAGAGTTTCAGCCCCATCGCCTTGAGTCGCGTCATCAACGCGATGTTCTGTTCGATGTCCTGCATCAGCAGGCTCTCGGTGATCTCCAGCGTCAGGGTTCTTGGATCGATCCCCCGGCTGGCGATGATTTTTTCCACTTCATCGATGAAACGGGCATTCTGAAACTGCCGTGCCGACACATTGGCGCTCAGGCTGATCCGGCCGTCGCAGATGGTGTTCCACCGCTTGAGCTGCTCGCAGGTGGTCTCCAGCACCCATTTGCCGATCGGAATGATCAGGCCGGTCTCCTCGGCGATGGGGATGAACTCCAGGGGCGACACCATCCCCTGATCGCCGTTGAACCAGCGCAGCAACGCTTCGGCACCCAGGATGCGACCGCTGTCGAGATCGACCTTGGGCTGGAAATAGAGTTTGAATTCCTCCCGCTCCAGCGCCTTGCGCAGCCGTGCTTCCATGCTGAGGCGGTTGCGATAGGACATGTCGATGACCGACGACGAGAACTGGAAGGCATTGCCACCCTTGGTCTTGACGTAGTCACGGGCGGTGTTGGCGAGCCGCACCAGCGTGTTGGGGTCGTCCCCCTCCTCGGGGTAGGTGACGATGCCGATGCTGCAGGTGAGATAGACTTCGGTGTCCTGCGCCTGCAGGGGGCGGTCCATCGCCGCGAGGATACGTTCGGCCACGCGCGCCGCGTCCTCGGGGCGCCGGATCCTCTCCAGCAGCAGCATGAAGGCGCCGTTTTCACTCCGGTAGAGGTTTGCGTTGCGGTTGCCGGTGCGGCCGACGCTGGCAACGATGTCGCTGTCACGCACCACCTCGCGGATCAGGTTGGCCGCCTGATGGAGTACGCTGTCGCCGGCTTCGTGTCCCATCGCCGCATTGATGCGTCCGAAATCGTCGAGGGAGATATTGAGGATCGCCAGCCGGTCCTCGTGGCGGTGGGATTTTCTCAGTACCCACTCGAAATGCTCCTGGAACATGCGGCTGTTGGGCAGGTGGGTGACCGGATCGTAGTAGGCCAGCTGGTCGAGATACGATTTGGAGGAGAGGGTGTTGTAGACCCGCAGCACCAGTTCGGTGGGATCGACCGGCTTGAACAGCAGATCGGTGGCGCCCAGTTCGAGCACTCGCAGCTTGCTCTCGTTGTCGTTGGCCGAGGTGAGAATGATGACCGGAAGATGCTGGTAGCGCTCCTGGCGCCGAATCTCCCTGAGTAGCTCGAAACCATCTTTCTCGGGCATCATCAAATCGAGGATCAGCATGTCCGGCTGTTCGTTCTCCAGTGTGTCCATCGCCCGTAGCGGCTGGTCCTCGAGAACGAAATTCTTGTATCCCGCGTCTTCGAGCAATGCCTGAACGATCTCCATGTTGATCGGCTCGTCGTCGATCATCATGATTTTCGCGGATGTGAGATCCGGGTTGTGAAACTCGATGTCCATATGCCCTTTGCCTGGTTCTTGTTGTCGTCAGCGTAATTCTTTCAGGTCGTGAAAAAAGTCCATTCCCATGCCGCGCACAGCCCCCCTATGCCGAACGTCCCGGTGCATGTCGTCGGTCGTTCAAGCGGCGGATGTCGGTCTTTCCTCTGTGACCGGCGGGGTTTCGATCGCCCCGGCCAGTCTCTTCAGATAATCGATCACTTCGTGCAGGCCGTCGCTGTCGCCCGCCTTGGCGAGCCGCTCCAGCTCCCGGGCCGGCGCGGTGAAATCGTCGAACCCGACCGACCCGCCCGATCCCTTGAGCCAGTGCGCCAGCGTTCTCAGCCCTTCCATGTCCCCGCTGGCCAGCAGGGCATCCATATCGGCCATCTTCTCTTCCAGCTTTTCCACGAAACTGTGGATGATGCGCTGAAACCGCGGGTTGTCCGCCAGCCGCGAGCGGATCGGCCCGTCGGGCAGCGGCCCGAAATCCGGGCCGTTCTGTTCATCGGGCGCCGTGTCGGCCGGCTGGCTGCGTACCGCCAGCCGCGCGCAGAGATTCGAGATCTCCTCCAGTAACGGTTCGATGGCCGCGACCTCTCCGCTTTTTGCCGCCTTTTCCAGTGTAGCGGCAGGTTCGTGAAAAACTTTAAAACCAACGGTACCACCGGCGCCTTTTAGCCAATGAGCGAGACTTGCAAGCTGATCGAGATCACGGTTTTGCCAGCACTCGGCCATTGCCTGGTACTGCGTCCGGACCCGGGGAATGAACCTCGCGGCGATGGCCTCCAGTTTTTCGCTCTGGATCGGCAACTCGGGATAGATGGGGGTGCGGTCGGTATCCTCGCGGCCCTCCGGTGTCGCACGTGCCTCCGTCGCGCCGTTCTCCGCGCCAGGCGTCGTGTCACGCGGGACGGTGACCCGTCGGCCGCCCAGCAGTTCCGCCATTTTTTCCATGAACCGGTCGACGTCGATCGGTTTCGAGAAATAGCCGGAGTAGCCGGCATCGAGGCAGTCCTGCTCGAACCCTTTCATGGCGTTGGCCGTCAGGGCGATGATCGGGGTCTCCAGACCATGCTCACGCATTTTCCGGGTCGCGGTGAAGCCATCCATCTCCGGCATCTGTACGTCCATGAGGATCAGGTCATAGGCGGTGGCCGTCGCCTTCTCCAGACCTTCACGTCCGTTTTCCGCCTCCTCCACCGTCAGTCCCGCCTCTTCGAGCAGGAACCGCACCAGCTCGCGGTTTTCCGCCCCGTCGTCGACGACCAGCACCCGTGCCGCCGGCAGTACCCAACGAGTCACGAGACCTTGCTCATCCGCCTCGGCCGCGAGGTCGATCTCCTCCGGTTCGATGAAGCGCACGCCCTCCAGATCGCCGGTGGCGATGGCAATGGTGAAGGTGCTGCCCTTGCCCGGCTCGCTGGTGACGTGGATGTCGCCACCCAGTGCCTCGGCGAAACGCTTGCTGATGGTCAGGCCGAGGCCGGTGCCGCCAAAACGGCGGGTGGTCGAGCTGTCCGCCTGAACGAAGGGGTTGAAGATGTTTTCGAGCTGTTCCGGTGTCATGCCGATGCCGCTGTCGGTGATCTCGAACTCCATCATCGGTTTCACCGGGTCGTCGCGGAAGCGGCAGACGACCCGGACGCCGCCTTCTTCGGTGAACTTGATGGCGTTGCCGACGAGGTTGATGATCATCTGCCGCAGCCGGGTCGGATCGGATTCGATGTATTCGGGGATCTCCCCGACCACGTCATAGTCCAGCCGGATGCCCTTTTCGCTGGCGCGCAGGGCCAGTACCTGGATCGCCTCATAGACGATCCGGTAGGGCTGGATGCGGGTGATCTCCATCTCCATCTTGCCCGACTCCACCTTCGACAGATCGAGAATGTCGTTGATCAGATCGAGCAGGCTCTTGCCGCTGGAATTGATGATGTTCAGGTAGCGCAGGCTCTCCTTCTGGTTCTGCACATAGCCGCGTTTGAGAATCTCGGTGAACCCGAGAATGGCGTTCATCGGCGTGCGGATCTCATGGCTCATATTGGCGAGAAAGGCGCTCTTGGCCTGGTTGGCGGCCTCCGCCTCGGCGCGGGACTTCTCCAGCTCCAGCTCTTTTTTGCGCAGCTCGCTGATGTCGTCGAAGCTCACCAGCGCGCCGGTGGCCTTGCCGTTCTCGGCCATGACAGGTGAGCAGGAGACTTGCAGGTCCAGCGTCTTGCCGTCGCCGGTGCGCAGTTGCAGCGGCTCGCTCTTCTGCACCTGACCACTGCGGATCGCCCGCATCCAGGGGTAGTCCTCCTTCGCCAGCGGTTTGCCGGCTCCGTCGCGCCACGCCAGCTCGCTGGCATTGCGGCCCTGAAGGGCCTCTGGGTCTTCCGAGACGAAGCTGCCGAAGGCATCGTTGGCGAGCATGATCTGGCCTTTGGGATCGACGATGAGCAGACCCTCGGCCAGGGTGTCGAGGGCGTTCTGAACGCGCGATGGGACGGCCCCGGTGCTATGGATGGCTTGGCCGCGCGAATGGAACAGCAAGAAGAAGATTACGAAACTGGCCACTCCCATGCCGATGGGCAGTTGGATGGCCGGCCGTTGCAACAGGCTTTTCAGGTCGCTGCCGTGCAACGGCTCGAAACGCAGCTCCACCTCCCCCCATTTGTGGTCGCCGTTCCACAGGGGCACTTTGATCTGATGTTGCGTCGAAACCTCGCCATCGGTCTGTTTCCAGTGTTGGTCGTGGTCTCCGATGGCGGCAATGAGAAACCCGTCGGCCCGTCGCACGCCGATACTCAACAGGTCTTCATGGCGGCGCGCGTAGTATTCCAGATCTTTTTCGATCAGGTGGGTCTGCTGGCCGAGCATCAGTGAGGTGACGTGAATGGCGATCGATTCGGCCAATACCGCGCGGTTGCCTTCGATCATCCGGTCCCGGTCCGGAATCAGACCGAAGAAGCTGGCGAGCAGGACCAGCGTCACGACGATGCCGGCCAGTGGTAGGGTGATGCGTAGGGTGGATTTCATCCTTGGTTCCTGCGGTCCTATGCTGATGAGGGGGTTCTTCTTCTGGCGCCCTTGGTGACGATGTCCTCGAGCGATTCGTCGTCCTCGTCATCGCGTCGCGCGTTGAGGATGCTGAGGGGGTCGGCGATGCTCCAGGCCGGTGCCGAGAACATCATCGAGCTGATCAACAGCCCGCTGCGCAGCATCCACACCACATAACCCGCCGACAGACCGGCCGAGGCCACCACCGCGGTGCCGACGATGGTACGGTCGGAGAGGCCGAGGCCGTCGATCTGCTGGCGGATCTTCTCCAATGAGTCGAACAGATGTTCGTAGCTGTTCACGATCAGAAGGTCGCGCTGACGTTCGATCTCGTCGAGATAGCGGGTCAATAGCTGGGCGAATTCGGTGTGCTCGACGGTGCGTCGATCGTCGCCATTGCCCAGCACGCTGAAATCGTCGATCGTCCGAATCTCGTGTTCCGGTGGCGTGACCGGATCGATGTCGAACAGCAGCGGCGCGATCACCGGCTGGGCCTCGCCGCGGCTTCTCTCCTGCTGTGAATCCTCGATGGCGTGTTGCAACAGCAGAGTGCCGTTGTCCGAATTCTCGTCTTCCTGGGCCCCGGTCTCTTCCGCGGACGGCACCTCCTCGATGGCGGGCCGCTCCGGTGGCGGCGTCTGGTCGACGGTGGGGGGCTGGATGGAGAACTCGACCGTCTGGCGTTCGGCCCCAGGGGGCAGCCCCCGGTCGTTGAACGCACCCAACACCGAGAACCGCAGGGAGCTGGCAGTGTCGGTACCGTTTTCCGGAATGAAGATCAGGCCGGCTTCGGCCTCCTGCCGCGAGACGAAGCTGCCGTCCGGCACCGGCGTGGTGCCGTCGGAGAGGAAGAGCCGTCCGCCGTTGATGTCCGAAACAAAAAAGAATTGGATGTCCGGTTCGGTCCCGGCGGCGTTGCGGTCGGCATCGCTGAGGGTGATCTCGACCCGCAGCGCGTTGTCCGGAGAGCCTTCGATGGGCGTGGCCTTGACCTGCGGTGCATCGGGTATGCTTTGTACGATGACGTCGATCGATGTTTCCAGGGTCGTTCCCTCGGCGGTGTGGGCGACCAGCGTCAACGTCGTGGTGCCATGCTGGTCGGGCAGGGGTGTGATCGTCAGTGCGCCGTTGGCAATGGTCGTCTCGATCGGCGAGCCGGCCGACGGGTTTTCGAGAGAAAATGTCATGCCGCTGGTGTCGTCGATGCCGAACAGTGTTGCCAGCGACAGCGTCACCGGCGCGCCGTCCTCGTCGATGGTGATGGGGGCATTGGTTTTTCGCGCCGGCACCTCGATGGTGAATTCCAGTGTATCGGTGAGCGCGCCGCCGCCGGTATTGCCGAGATCGTCGACCGTCACCTGAACGGTGATGGAACGGACGG
>Ga0256914_1003736_pt1 | contig 11854 bp, 7 predicted proteins | sample HulkmetaG_FD_191571 | JGI IMG/M metagenome (GOLD analysis project Ga0256914, IMG submission 191571) | Hydrothermal chimney microbial communities from Main Endeavour vent field at the Juan de Fuca Ridge, Pacific Ocean - Hulk | ecosystem: Environmental > Aquatic > Marine > Hydrothermal vents ...
AAACATCATGTCTTATACCCTACGCTTAGTAACTACGCCTATGACTACTAATGACGCTATGAGTGATATAATAGCCATCACTAAGGCTGCAGTAGCTAGCGGTGATTGAGGTACTGGCTTCTTAACCTCACTACTTAACTTACTCACTGACTCCTTAACCTTACTTAAGTCTTGACTTACCTTAAGTAGATCCTCCTTAACTTTACTTACTTCATTCTCGACCTTAACGATACTGCTTCCTAGCGTACTTACCTTACTACTTAGTTCCTTAACTTTAGCGTCAACGCCTGTTAAGTAGTTATTGATGTTGCTTAAGGAATTCGACATCTCGCTAACTTCATCACTTAATTTAGTGAGGTCACCTAACCTACTCTCTACACCAGCTACGGCGTTACTGACCTCTGAAACCCTACTGGTTAATTCCTTAACGTCACTACCTAAGCTACTAAGTGACTCCTTGAGCGACGCTACTTCATTACTTAATGCACTGACCTTACTGGTTAATGACGATACCTTAACTGAAGTCTCGATAGTGAGTATCCCGGAAGTAGCTAACGCGACTAGCTTACTTAGTGGATCCTCCAGCACCTCAATACTGGACGCTTTAAGTACGGGTACTAAGTACAGTGACGCCTTACTAAGTACGTACGCGTAGTAGCCCCTGTAAGTAGGTCCTAAGGAGTTAACTAAGTTACTTAGTGAAGCTAACCTCGTGACTAGTTCTTTACTTAATGACTTAACTATAGGTAAGATTACTTTCTCAGTACTTAATACGAGGTACTTCGGGTCAGGCTTAAAGTACTCACTACCCGCCACACTTAACTCACTACCTAGCTTCAGTACCTCCTTGAGCGCCGATGCATTACTTAGGAGTAGAGACTCCAGATACGTAGGACCTAGAATTACTTCCTTCTCGATCCTTAACTTACTTGAGTACTCAGTAATTAGTGATGACCAAGCAGTATCCCTAAATAGGTTCCATACAAAGTAAACCCACCCGGACGCCCCACCATCTAAACCATAATTTACTGCTGACTTGACCTCATTAAGGGTGACGCCTCCGTAGGCCTGTACACCAGCTAATACCCTATCCTGTGGATTTACCTCATTAATAACTCCTCTAACGTACTTAACGACATCACCTACCCATGAGGGTGGCTTACCCCATGCTCGGTGGTAGGCCATTGGTATTAGCCAGTACCCTAGCTTAACGAAGTCTGAGTATCTCTGCCCATAGTGGCACCACTGCCACGCCTTACCGGGTATTACCGCGCAGTACTCCTTACCTGTTACTAAGTCAGTCCTACATAGCTTAATCCCTCTCTCGCCCTCCTCAGGCATTACGGCTGCACTAAGTATTACCTCCTTACTGACCTCCTTACCAGCTTCTTCAGCAGCTTTCTTCACATCCTTAAGGATAGCTACTACGGCCTCCCTACGTAGTTCGAACCACTTAACTACGTCTGGGTCCTTCTCTATGTAGTATTTCTTAAATATAAGTCCTGGCTGGGGCGGTATACCCTTGCTCGGGTCTCCGTAGAAGGTCAGTATGACTAGCTCCTCAACCTTACTTAGGTTTATACCCTTAGAAGCTGCTAGCTCGTAGTCCTTAGGACCGAAGCTATACACTATGTGAGGCCACCTAATGTAGTCTAGGTGTATCCCATCAACTCCACACTTAATTATTAACTCCTTCACTAAGTCACTTAAGTACCTCCTGTACTCCTCATCGAATAGCCTAACCCTAGAGGTCACTTTATACTCCTTAACGAACTTACTCTTAGATACCCACTTACTGCAGTGCCACATAGGGTCCTTAGCACCCCAGAACCTATCATACCATACTATAATCCATGCGTGAAGCCTTATCCCGTACCTATGTAGGGCATTAGCGAACTCCTTAACTATGTTCGTGAGGTTATAGGGCTCTAATCCGTTCTTCCCAGCTATGGTAGGTACTCCGTACTTCTTAGCTACGTCGCTAGGCCATATGACCTTTCCTGAAAGTAGCTTAACCTCGAGAAATACGTCAGTTATTCCGTAACTCCTTAGTTCTCTAGCTAGGTAGTCTAGAGCATCCCTAAGCACCCTCAACTTCTCCTCGTAAGTTACTTCCTTATTCCCATACCTCGCCTTAAGGAGTGATTGGTAAGCATACTTTAGAAGTGAAGGCCACATCCAAGTACCTACTACCGCCCCACCAATGACTACCCTCTCACCACCTAAGAAGTAAATCGCGTTCCATAACATCCTCCAGTTATACTTACTGGGTAATTTAGAATTCGGTGCGTAGCTTAAGTCGCCCCTCGTTAACTCCGGGTGTACCGAGAACAGCAGTACCTTACCTAAGCCGTAGGTGGAGTACGTTACCGCGTACCCTCCCCTCATCACCTTAGTGACGTACGTTAGGTTAAGATCCCCCCAACCCGGTGAGAACGCGCCCTCAGCATTGCTGGGGCCTAAGAACTTAGCTATTGGTGTCGGTGGCTCAACATCGATACCTAAGGTCGTGTTCTTACCTAGGTCCGTAGGCTCTAGTACTGGCCCGTTCCAGTATATGAACTTGGAGACTCCCTTAAACCCGAAGGTTACGGGAGTATCACCTGTTATATTAATTAACACTATACCCGTCCCTAACCACCAAGTGGGCCAGTTCCTTAACCTAGCATCGACGAGTTGGAGCCACGTAGTTGGTTTGTTGTAGCCCTCAATAACCGCGTAAGCACCTGCGCAGATACCTATTAAGTTACCTCCCCTAACTAAGAACTCAGCAACTACCTTAGAGCCTCCAGGACCTAACTTCCTAGCTGTTGCTGTACCACTACCTGGTGGAAGTATTAGTATTCTATATCCCTTAGTAAGTAGGTCCGTGATTGAGGAGTTACTTACTACGTCGTACTTAAAGCCCATCTCCTTAAGCACGTCAGGTAGGGATATCTCGTCTAGGGCACCATTATCGAAGAGTGCTATCTTAGGTGGCTTAATGACTATGGCAGGTATTGGTGGGAACTCCTTGAACGGCCCTAGTAGCTTAGCGGCACTACCGCACTCTTTAACAGCCTTAATGATGCCCTTAGGTACGTTAGATGGTGTAGCTACGACGAGTGATCCCTTAGGTACGTACTCACCACTTACGTAAGTACTAGTTAGGGTTAAGTAGTACTTAATTAGTGGGTTCTTGACTGACTCCTTATTCACAGTAATTAGTAAGTCAATGACCGCATCAGCTACTTTAGGGTCCTTGGGTGGTTCATTAGGTAATGTAATTACGTAGTACCTAATACTTAAGTTACTTGATGCATTAGCTACTGGTAGGTAAGTAGCTACTACTGAAGTCAGTAGTAACGCAGGTAATAATGCAGCTAGTAATAGCCTAAATACTCTGGAGTACCCCACTTAAGAACCACCACCGTAGGTTCCAACTAACTGAGTTATCAAGCTAACATAAGTAAGTACTTAATTGAGTAATTACACTTAATTAATTTAATAGTTACTTAACTACCCCACCTTTAGCGAGGAACTAAGTTACCATTAGTTAATGAGTTTAAGGTACTTAATTAGGTATTATGAGGAGATACTTAACCGTTACTTAAGGTAATTAATTTAATTACTGGCTAGCATTACCTAAATCTAACCAATAAATACTCTTCCCGAAGTAATTAATTACGGTGAAGTACGTGCGGAGGTGGGTAGGTTCTTTACTTAAGCTACTAGGCTTATCGCTAATGATTCTCGGTTTCCTAGGTATCGTAGTATTAATTATTCGTGGTGGATCAGGAGCGGGTGGTTATTACTGCTTAATGACTATAGGTACGGCGATGTACCTACTGAGTAGTAGGAGGAAGTAAGTTAAGTATTACCTAAATCATCAGTGATGAGTCCTAGATTAGGGTGAGGGTAGAAGTAGCTTAATGTTAGATTAGGTACCGCTACTTAATTCTTACAAGCTCTCCATTCTTGGCTGAGGCGTATATGGCATGTATTACCTTGTGTATATGTACACCGTCTTCTTCATTAGTTAATGGTCTATCTCCCCTCTCTACACAGTCTATGAAGTGCTTAAGTTGCCTCACGTACATCTCCTCAATAGGTTCTTTGAAGCTCCCCTCAGTAATTACTGCACCACCTAACTTACTTACCCTGTACTCACCACCTAAGTAACCTTCACACGTTACTGTTCCGTAACGTGCCTGCAGACCCCATTTCCTCCATCTGTGGGTAGCGCTCCATGAGTGTATAATTGATGATGCCGCGCCCTCCTCATGCTTCATGGTTATCAGTGCGTTGTCCTCTATCATCACGTCCTCCCTGACCCTCCACGTCTTTGCGTAGACCTCCGTCACCTTACCTGCGTACCAGTACATGACGTATATCACGTGGATAGTGTTTTCATTAACCATACCACCGGATAACTTAGGATCCCTAATCCAGCTAGTTGGCGGTACCTTACCTAAGGCTATATGCCACTGAGTAATCACATCCCCTAACTCACTATCTAAGTACTTCTTAACGAGTCTGTAAAGGCCGTGATACCTCAGACTGAAGGCGACCATCACCCTCCCTGAGGCGTGCTTAGCTATCTCCTCAGCATCCTGAAGCGTCACGCCCATAGGCTTCTCAACTAGTACGTAGAGTCCTCTCCTCAGCGCCTCAATAGCCTGCTTCCTATGAAGGTGCGGTGGGGTAGCTATTACTACGGCGTCGAGGTCAGTATTATTCAGCATCTCCACGTAGTCCCTAAATAAGTACTTAACACCTAAGGACCTAGCCCTCCTAAGGGCCTCCTCCCTAACATCGCAAGCCGCTACTACCTCAGCTACTTCCTTAAGCCTCCCGTCAGTAGTTAGTAGTTTTAAGTGGAGCCCACCCATAGACCCGATACCTACTAGTCCTACCCTCACCTTACCCAATGCACCCACCCCTACATGAGTGATTCCCTAACGAACTTAGCAGTATCCACTAAGTACTTGTAAGGCTCCTCCTCCGGACCCCAAGGGAGTTCAGCGACTAGCCAGCCATTATAGCCTACCTCATCTAGTGCTGACTTAACTGCACTCCAGTTAACGCTACCTAGCCCCGGTGGGGTGAACTTCAGTTCGTCAATACTGAAGTCCTTCACATGTACCTGCACTAGCCAGTCCTTTAGAGACCTTATCCAGTGCTCCGGTAGTGAGTGAGGTAATGTATTACCTACATCGAAGTAGAGCTTAACGTTGTCCTCCCCAACCTCCTCTAATAACCTCCTAAAGTCTAGTGGGCTTGGGAAGAGCCTATTCCAAACAGGCTCAATCCCCACATAAACGCCGTACTCCCTAGCTACTCTAGACGCCTCCTTTAATGCCTTAGCTACTCTGATGAAGTGCTCCTCATAAGGTATGTCCGAAACCGCAACACCCGGAACCACAAGTATTATCGAGGCCCCCACAACCGACGCTACCTCACACTCAACCCTAACAACCTCGAGGGCCTTCTCGGGCTCAACAACCATATTCCTCAACCAGAACAGCCCCGAAGCAATACTAGGGAGTTCAAGACCTAATGAGGACGCCTCCTCCCTTAAGGCTCCCCACTTACTCCGTAACTCACTTAAGGACAGTCTTAGGTCGGAGTCATCAACGGCTAACTCGGCACCTTCGTAGCCTAGCTCAGCTACCTTACGTAAGAACTTAATGGGGTCCCTCAACCTCCTTGGTATGGACCATATATTAGCTCCTAACCTACGCACCACGGTCTACACACCCCGACAAAAGCTTAGGGAAGAGCCTCAGTAGGGGCTTAGGGCACCACCCGAAGGAGTAGAGGTAAGCACCGTCAGCTCCGGAGGATGTAGCTAAGCCTATGTCCCTCCTTAGGTCAGCCTCAGTAGTTGGGGGCCACCCAGCAACACCGACTACTACATCCGTACTTGAGGGGAGTAAGTCCCTAGCTAGGGATACCTCAAACGGTATCCTAGCTGGTGATTGGTTAAAGGGTGCAGTGTACATCATTAACTTAACCCTCCTTAAGTAAGGGGCTAGAAGGCGGTAGTCCTGCCCTAACAACCAACTACTAGATGGTGGGTAGAGATCAGCTGAGAGCTCAGTCTTGGGTGAGTATGTCTTAATTACGTCCCTAACGATACTGACGACCTCAGCAATTCTCCTAGCTCTAAACTCAAGCCACTCACTAATGACGCTATCCCTAACCACTCTCCAAGCTAGGTCGTAGTAAGTTGAGGATAGGTAGTCGGTGTCGTAGCTAAATACCGGTACCTTGTTAATTAAGTCCCTAACCCACTCACCAATTCTCTTAAGGGAATTAATGACAGCATCCGGATCAATCCCCTCCTCCCTCATCCCCTCCCTACAGTACCTGCAGAAGCACGTAAGCATGGAGAACGAAGCATGAGGTGGGGCGTGCGTTACTGGTGGTTTAGGGTACCTAACATAGTCTAGCTCAACCTCATCTAACTCGTACTTAGTGATTAGATCCTCAATCATTACCTTAATGAAGGACCTTACGTAGGGATTTGAAGGACACATAAAGAACCTCTTGTAGTCCCCAAGCGAACCCCAAGCATCAATAGCTGCTAGAGACGGATCCTCCCTAACAGCCTTATCGAACCTAAGTAGCGGTACCCAAGCAACCGCCTTAACACCTAATGACCTACAAGCCCCCACGAACTCCCTAAGTACTGAAATCCTGACCTCCCTCGACGGTGTAGGTACTAATGCCTTGGGTAGGTTCCTAAACCTCTCCTCACTAACTTCCCAGTAGAAGGGGCTCTCCTCACTTAAGTAAGTCAGTCGGTTAGGGTTACTGAATAGTATGTTAGGTCCTGGCCAGCACTGCCTTTCCTCGACATACCTAACACACATACTTACGTGGCTATACCCTAAGGACCTAAGTGAATCCACTAGGGCCTCAGGACCTACGTCAGCTACGTCCCATGGGTGGGCCCATATACCTACTATCAGCTCTCACCACCCCTAACTAACTCAATTAGTAACTCCCTAAGTCTCGAGTACTCACATTCATCTATTAGGGAGACTATCTCCTCATAGCTAAGCCCACCCACTCCGGGATACGGTACGTAACCTACGTAACCATCGGCATACCCCACGACTATGGAGGGTCTTTTAGAGGCTCTCTTCACGTCCAGCTGATACTCAACGAAGAGTTCACCGGGGAATGTTACGATGGTTAAATCACCTAATCTAACTAGTTTTAACCTAGTCTTGAGGGACCTAACCCCCTTAAGTATTGAGTTCCTCCTCCTAGCTATCCTAACGGCGTATATATCGCTCTCGAGCGCTCTCAAGATTGGTGGTGGGGCGTTTAGGTTCTTAGCCTTAACTAACTTAAGCCTCAACTCCTCCTCAAGCCTATCAAGGTAGGACTCGTCTAGGGGAGGCTTAAGCTTTAGTTGAGTCTCGATCACCTTAACCTCAATCCCTCCCTTAACTACGTACCCACCCTTTAGGATAGCCCGCATAGCTCCTTCACTAATGAGTGAAGCAAGTAGCTTTGCCTCCTCGAAGTCCTGCTTATTCCTCGAGAACCTAGTACTTACGTTGCCAGCAGCTCCATTAAGGTATAGTACATCAACACCTAAAGACTCCTCAACATACCTTACCGCTAAGCCAGCTAAGTCCCCCGAGTAAAGGAGGTTATCCGGTCCTAAGACCGTGGGGTGGCAGGCGTAATTCATTACTACGGAGGAACCCCCTCCTAGGTACTTAATAGTGATTACCGTGAGTTCCTTATCGACTGCACCACCATTAACTACCCTATTGGTAGCTACGCCAGGGACCTCATCAGTAGATACCCTCACTTCCTCAGCCCTTAATGACCTCTCGAAAGCAGTTACTACTGCGTTATTTACCTTAAGTATCACCTCCCTTAAGTAACTCCTAATAATGCCCTCATCCTCCCTACTGAGTTCCTTAGTACTCCAAAGACCTAAACTAACTTCAGGTCCGCTGTGGGTGTGCGTAGCAGCTACAATTACGTTGTCGGTTTTAATGCCTAGGTTCCTAGCGACTGCATTAGCTATGCCCTCCCTTAAACCCTCATCAATCCTTATTAAGTCAAGTGATACGATGATTACCTCCTCATAACCGTCACTTAAGTAGAGTACCCTAGCACTTAGTGGGTCATGGGCCCCTAAAGCCGGTTCCTTCCTGTTTATGTAGCCGGCCATAGGCATTCCAGGCTCTGGAGTTATGTCTACCTTAGCGAAGCCAACCTCCACTCTTGACTCACTCAATAAGTAGCACCTCCCTCAAATCACTGCCTTCACGAGTTTCTTCGGCTTGTCTATAGGGCATCCCCTCAGCACTCCTAAGTGATAAGCAAGTAGTTGCAGAGGTACTGAATTAGTTATTGGTGTTAAGTGCTTAGGTGCTGAGGGTGTCGGTACCTTACTCACGGGTTCCTCAATCAATGTAAGGGAGTCCTCACTACCTACAACAACTACCGTCGCTCCCCTCTCGTAGGCGTCCTTTATGAGTGGGTAAGTAGCGGTAGCTGCCCCGGGCTCTGCAGGTACTATGAAGGTCGTTAGGAATCCCTGATCCACGAGCGTTATGGGTCCATGCCTAAACTCACCTGCTTCAACACCCTCAGCGTGGAAGTAAGCTGCCTCCTTAAGCTTCAACGCACCCTCTAAGGCTAGAGGGTAGTTTATTCCTCTAGACACTACGTAACCGCTTACTGACCCCTTAACAACCTTCTCAGCAGCTTCCTTAGATGCTTTATCCATCCTACTTAGCCACTCCTTAATCATCATACCTACTTCCTTAACCGTACGTAACTTCTCAGCCACCTCACCCCTCCTTAGCTTACCCAAGTACTTAGCGGTCTCTAGAGCTACTACGTATAAGGAGGTTAGGGTAGCTGAGAATGTCTTGGTAGCTGGTATGCTTATCTCGGGTCCAGCACCTATCGGTAGGTAGAGACTCGATAGCTTAGCTAGTCTAGAGTCTATGTTATTAGTGAAGGAGAGTATAGTAGCGCCTCTAAGCTTAGCTTCGTAAACAGCCCTAATCACGTCGCCAGTCTCACCTGATTGTGATATAGCTATGACTACCGTACCCGGCGCTACATTATCTACGTGGTAAAGCGGGAACTCAGCGGCGCTAAGGACTACTGAACTAACCCCAGCTAACTCAGCTAGGTAGTAACTACCTACCATCCCAGCATGTAGGCTTGACCCATTAGCTATTACGTACACCTGCTTAGCGTTAGCTATTAACTTAGCTGCTAACTCCCTATACCTCTCCTGAATAACTAGGGAAGCCTTGATTACTGCGTTGGGTACTTCGTAAATCTCCTTCAGCATGAAGTGAGGGTAGCCGTCCTTATCTATGAGTTCATCCGGGATATGCAACTCCTTAGGTACTAACTTAACCTCCTCGAGAGTACCTAAGTAAATAAATGATACTTCCCCATCCTTAACGACAGTCAATATGCCTTCTGGAACCTCAAAGTACTTACTTACGAAGCCCTTAAGAGCTGATTTTGTTGAGGAAACGTAGGTACATTCACCATCACTACCTACGTAGAGTGACTGAAGCTTAGAGTATGTAATTACTAGTGCCTCACTCTTAAATAAAGCAGCTACGGAGAATACACCCTCTAACCTACGTACGGCTTCCCTGAAAGCTCTTAAGGGACTTAACCCACTCATTAAACAATCCTCTATTAAGTGAGCAACGACCTCGAAGTCACACCTAGACTTAAGGTTATGTCCCTTAACTACTAACTCATCTCTTAACTCCTCATAATTAGCTATTACCCCATCCCCCGCAACAGCTACGCTCCCACCGCAGTCGGTGTGTGGGTGGGCATTCTCATGGTGGGGCCTACCGTGGGTTGAGAATCTAGTATGTCCTAGGCAGGTCCTACCCCTTAATCCCTCAATACCTAACGCCTTAACTACCTCATCGACATCCCCCCTATCTTTCCTAATAATTAACTCACCATCAGTAACCACGGCAAATCCCGTGCAGTCGCAACCCCTATGCCTAAGCCTCCTTAAGCCAGTAATTACGTCCCTAACCACGTCATCCCTAGATTTTGAGGAAGCAATGAAAATACCTCCCATACCGCCACCACCAGTTGCTGGTCATGTTTCTTTGACATAGACATGATTTAAGCAATCCCTAACAAAACTACTTCGTAGGTTAGTAACCTTAGTAACAGCACCGTTTTTACTTTCTAAGTATAGGTACTAGGGTGCACTACTTGAGTAAGTCAGTAATTACTTATGGTGCCCTCCACTACCTACCACCTACTGAGGAGCTGATTACTCAAGTATGTAGCTACTTAGGCTCGTTAGGGGCCTCAGTTAAGGTTGCTTATAGGAGTGTTGAGGGTAGGAGTACGTACTTATTGAGGGTAGGTAGTGGGGGGCTTAGGGTACTGATACTATCTGGTATACACGGTAATGAACCAGCCCCGGTCTCCGCTTCACTAGCCCTAACTTACTCTTTAGTAACTCTAGAAAACCCTAATCCGTACTTCGACCTAAGGCAATTAATTAAAGAATTAACTATCTACGTACTAACGCCCGTTAACCCTGACGGCTTGAGGAGTTACTTAAGTAGCGGTTCGTGGGACTCACCTAGCTGGGTAAACACGTATGAGGAGGGGAGAGTAAACGCTAACTACGTAGACTTAAATAGGGACTGGGTACTCCTCACCCAGCCTGAGACCTTAAACGCTCATAGGGTTATTGAAGAGGTGAATCCCCACCTCATCCTTGACCTACACGAGTTCCACGCTAGAGGGGGGTCACCGCCTAGGTGGAGCTACGAGACTGAGGGGTTCATGATATCACTTAGTGACGCACCTTATGGGTGGGTTGATGATTTAGTTCGTTCCGTTAGTCATGAATTAATGATTGATGTAGCTAAGTACTTAGGGAGCGTCTTCAGTAATTGGCGTATTAAGGTAAGGCACTTCCTAGGTGGTGTTGAAGGTCAAGAGGATATCGTGTGGGTACCCCCTAACTACCTAGGTACTCACGTAGCGATTGAGGGTAGGCCTAAGCTACTCATCGAGACTTGGGGTGTGGGTCTTGGGAAGTACCTTTACTCGGATAGAGTAGCTATACATACTCATGCATGTCTCGAAGCACTGACTTATTTAGCTATTAATGGACATAAGTTCGTAGGTGCTATTAAGCATCACATGGAGGATGACCTAAGTAGGTACGGAGTTAGATGTAAGTACGTGGTAAGGGGAGTTGAGGTAGGTAGGGTGGTGAAGGTACTTAAGGAGCACGGCATTGAGGTGATTCACGAAGGTGATGAAGCGGTTATTGAGTTGCCTCAGCATAGAGGGAGGAATAGATTAGCTATGATACTCCTAGACCGTGAGTGCAGGTTCAATACTGAGTTAAGGAGGAGGTTTAGGGGTCCCTACACACTAGATAGGTTACTTAATGTTGAGGTTAGCGTGAGGAAGTAATTAGTATGGACTTAAACCAGTTAATTAGTGGGATTACCATCTATCAATAACCCATATATATGGTTGGCTATACCTACGTAAGTCCCTACCTAATGCCCTCAAGTCGCTACTTAAGTAGTTATCCAGTGGCTTCAATAACCCCTCCCTAACCCCCTCCTCCGGAGTTAAAGCGTTTACCACTAGCTTAATAGTGGTTATTGGGTCAGCCCTATACGTTACCCCCTTAACCCTCAGCTCTACCTTACCGTCGTTAGTTACGCCAGCTCCTAACTCCCTTAGTACGTTACTTACTAAGTACTTAGATAGCTCCCTAGGCTTGAGTGCCTTAATCATTAATACTTCCCCGTCGTAAATAGGCTTACATCCCCATGACTTAAGTAGTGAGGCAGTTACGGAGTTT
>Ga0256914_1003737_pt1 | contig 11852 bp, 21 predicted proteins | sample HulkmetaG_FD_191571 | JGI IMG/M metagenome (GOLD analysis project Ga0256914, IMG submission 191571) | Hydrothermal chimney microbial communities from Main Endeavour vent field at the Juan de Fuca Ridge, Pacific Ocean - Hulk | ecosystem: Environmental > Aquatic > Marine > Hydrothermal vents ...
CGACTCGTCACCCATCACCAGCTCCATCCCCCCAGCACCGCCACGCCGACGGCGCCGGGTATTGCTCGCACCTGTACCTGGGCCCACCAGCCATTACCAACCCAGCCGAGGCCGGTGTACGGGCTGGCGTACCATCCGGCCGGCCCATATTCGAGCTCGGCCCCGGCAATTTGCTCGAGCGGGCCCCAGGACGCTAGCACCTCCTCGGCCCAGACGCGGACCACGAAGCGCTGGCCGAGCTCTACCCGCCAGCCCGCCCGACCGCCGGCCAGGGCGAGACCGGCGGTGAGGGCGAGCGCTAGCACTAGGCGCCGCACGCTACCTCCGATGCGTCGGGTCCGTAGAAGCGGCCGTGCTGGCCGCCGCTTTCGCGGCGGAGGCCTGGGCGTCGCGGATAAATATCACCGCCAGGCCCGCCAGGACTGCCCAGACGAGCGTGGGCAGGTCGATAGCGCCGGCCATGTACTGCTGGACCGCCGCGATTATGGCCGAGACGCCAGCCCAGAACGTTTTGCTGCGCAGCAGCTCTGGCCAGTTGCGGATGCCGATGGCAGCCGCTGCGATGATGGCCGGCACGATGGTCACCGCGTACTGGAGCACGTCGCCCCACCCGTGGGGCTCGAGCTCTCCCGCCGCCCAGGCCAGACCGCCTACCAACAAGACAAACCAGAACATGTACCTCATCACTACCTCCCTAAACCTGTGAAATGCAGGTGTAGCAGCAACGCCGCCACTGCCATACCCACAACCCAGAGCCAATAGCGGACTGACGACCGCCGCCAGGCCCGCCACACCTCGAGCGAAAGCGGTTTGCTGACCGCCCCCAGCAGGGCGTCAGCCGCCCCCAGTGCCACCAGCACGACCGCCATCCGCCAGCCCGCCGCCGCCCCCAGCGTCGCCCATGTCCAGGCCACGATGACCAGACCCAGCAGCACGATGGCGAGCGGGGTGGACATCCAGCGATGGAAGCGCTTTAACATCGCCCCACCTCCGACGTGGTTAGCACGACCTCGAAGCGGTAGGTGCCGAACGTGAGGCCGCTGTCGTTGTCGCGCACCGTTACCACCCAGACGCCACGCAGACCGGTGGTGGCGCCGGCCGGTAGTGTATACCGGATGACCGACGCGGCCCGCGCCGGGTCGTCAGACGCCTCGGCAGTTACCGGTACCTGATCCGACGTGCCGTCGGGCCGGTGGATGGTCATCGTCAGCGACCGCCCGCGAGCGTCGTAGGTGCGGTCGCATTCCCCACCGACGCGAAGGACTGGATAGAGGGCGATATGTACCTCGTCGCCCTCCCTAAACCTCGGCAACGACATCGCTATCACCCCCCGTTGTCGCCGTGACGGTGATGGCGTCCTCGAGGGCGTTGACCATGAGCCTTTCGCCCCCCGGCGCCACTATTAGCGCCTCAGTATCGGACACCAGCAGCACATCGGGCGGAGACGCGCCGGCGGTCGCCACAATAACGCTCATCGCCCGCACCTCCCCAGCAGCCGCGCCCACCACCCGCAGGGCGGCGCCGCCTCTTTACTGATGCGCGGGCCCCTGACCCAGAGGGTTTGCCGAACGACCCGCGCGATGTCCACGCCCCACTCGACGCCGTTGAGATTGAGGCGCTCAACGCGGAGCTGCCCGTCGGGATGCTCGAGCCGCACCGCCTCCCGATACACCCGCGCCACCCGCCGCATCCAGCCGCGGCCAAACGTCGGCCAGGCCCGCAGGCTGGTGTAGAACGCCATCCGCTCGGCATGCATGTAGCCCAGGCCGAGCAGCGGATGGTCACGCAGCAGTTCGTATATCTGGGGCGTAACGATTTCACCTAAACCGGCGTGCCCGTGCTGTACGGACGTGTCAAACAGATATAGCGCGATGCCAGGGTGCCCGCGGCTGTCCCAGTCGGCCGCGCCGGACGGCTCCCAGTAGCGTTCCAGATAAATCTGCTCGACCTCTTCATGTGTGATTTTGTTGACCGGCTGGGGCTCGAGGCCGTGCTCATGCCGCCAGCTGTCATATACCCCCTGGGTGATGCCGTAACAGGTCAACCCCCCGGGGTCATTGGCGTGGTCCGAACAGCCCCCTTCGAGGGCTAGTACCAGGTCGAGGGCCTGGCGAGCGACACCGGCGCGGGTCATAGCGCCACCGGGAACTGCAGGATGCGCACGCCTCGACCGTAGTTCACAGCCGATTTGAGGATGAGTGGCGCGTCCACGGCCTGGCCATCAACCCAGACCCTAAACGCACCGCTGCCCGGGTCGCTGGTGCCGCCAACGACCCAATTGATGTTCGCGCTGGCGACGGCCTCGTTGTAGTTACCGGAGCGGTAGATTTGCAATATGACGTGGCCTGGACTGCTGTTTCCGTCTGTCACGACGATTATCATCCCTTTGCGGATCAGCCCATCGGCATCTGCCAGCGCCACCTGGCCGTTGGCCGGGATAGTCGCCCTCACCGCCTTTAAGACACTGAGGTCGCCGGCCGCGTCCAGCGTTGCTACGCCGTTGGCCTGGCCTTCGTAGGCCAACCGTTGAGCTACTTTACTGCTGGCGTCCAGCGTCGCCACCCCATCGGCCACCCCTTCATAGGCCAGGCGGTCGGCGATTTTGCCGCTGGCGTCCAGGACCGCCGGCCCGCCGGCCCTCCCGACGGGGATGCGGCGGGTGCCGTCCGTGGCGTTGTCCACGACCATCTCGTCAGCGGCCGTATTGACGCCAGGCGTGTCTGGTAGCTGTATGATGCGTTTGTCTGCCATTAGTACACCTCCGTGTATGCTAACTGCTCACCGTTGTCGGTAACCACATGGTCGCCAGCCTCGTCTATGAGGCCGCCGACCGCCCATACCTCTGGCCCGCAGGCCAGTGTGATGGCGATGCGCCACCCGCCGCCAAGCGGCGAGCTAGCCGTGCGAAGCAGGCCGTAGACGTTGCGCTCGAGCACGCGCCGGCCGTCCAGGTAAATCCCTGCCCATCTTGCCCTCGAGGCCGCGTCGAGCAGCTCCTGGATGGCCGCGGCGTCGTCGATGGCCGAGCCGGTTTCGACTAGCACGGCGAGCTCGACGTCCACCGCATCGTCAACGCCACTGCCCGCCGTCCGCCATACGTCGCTTTCGACGGCGCGGGCCAGCCGGAGCTGTCGCCGCCAGTCGGCCAGCTGACCAGGGTCCAGGGTGTCGAGCTCGTAGCGGCTCAGGTCGTCTAGTATCAGGTACCCCGTCATGGCATCATCACCGCCTCTCCGTCGGCGTTACGCCAGTAGGCCTCGGTCGGCAACCATCGCAGCTCGAGCTCGATCACGCCAACGCCCAGCCGGCCGAGGCGGGCGTTCAGGGCCGCAGCGCTACCGGCGCGGGTCACATACGCGGTACCGACGGTATAGCGCAGTTCATCGGCGCTGCGCGCCGCCGCCCGCAGGTCGGCCAGAGCCGCCAGCGCGGCATCGCCATCATCCGCTTCGAGGTACATCCGCAGCCGGATGGGGGCGGGGTTGTACCTGCCGTCACCGGACGTTCGCGCTATGCCTGTGTGTGGGTTGACCTCGAGGCGAACCGCCTTTGTCAACGCCAGGGTCGGGGCCTGCCAGACGTCCAAGGTAGCCACAGGAGAGCCTGCTGCATATAGCTGCCAGACGCCGCTCATTTCGCCTCCGTGAGGGCGCGGGTCGTCGCCAGCGCCGCCGACTGATTGAGCAGCACGGCGCGGCTGATGGCGCGGGTCATGTCGTCATCGGCCACGTCGCCCAGCATGGCGACGGTCTCGAGCTGCTGCGGCGTCCACAGGTAGCGCCACTCGCGTACCTGGTGGGTCAGGTCGCCGCCAGGCGCGCCGGTGATGGTGGCCTCGGCGACGGGAGCCTGGTAGCGCGGCCAGCGGATGGAAGCGGGGCGCTGGGTGGGCAGGCGCAGCAGCGAGTCGATATACTGCATAGCCGCGCCATAGTCGATGCCGATAACGGCGGCCTCATACACCCGCCACTCATCAGCCGCCGTTAGCCCGCGGACACGCAGCGTCACCTGCACGTCGTATAGCAGGTCGTACTTTTTGTGCCGGTCTATCGGCGGAAGCGCGATGATGTTGACGTTGCCGGCGTCGCACGGGGCCAGGCGGTATAGGTATGTCGCATGATACCGGCACGTGCTCCCTGTTGGGTACGAATCCGAATCCCAGGAATACTCAAGCTCGACCTCGAGCACCAGCTCACTATTATAGAGAGAGTAGCCGATGGCGACGCCTCGAGGATACCCCTCGAGGCGCAGCACCAGCTCACTGTCACCAGAACCGGCGTTTGAGGCATATGACGCCGCACTGCCATCAACCGCATTGCTGGCGTTGTTGAGGTTACTGTATGACAGCACGGTCGGCAGCGGGTCCGATTTGCGCACTAGGAACTGACTGGCGGAATACGCACGCTGCACGCCGTAAATGCTGTCCTCGTTGGCCCACCCAGACACTATTATGGGAGCCGGATAGTGAAACGGCCCCGGGCACTCGGGAGTGGCGATGCAGCATGGGTAATACCTGATGCCGTCCGGTGACGGGGTATTTTGCGTCGCCAGCACCAGGTCGACCCGCGTAACAACTTCATCGCCGGCCTCCGGCTGCCAGTGCAGATCCGACGTCTCATAGCCGACCTGCACGCTGCCCTGGGGCACGCCGAAAAACGCCCGGCCCTGGGCGTCGACTCCCCAGCTAACCCGCTTGCTGCTGACAGAACGGGCCAGCACGTCGAGCAGCTGACCCACTTCCTGCCTGTGCACGATGGGGAGCGCGACGGTGTCGCCGAGGTCGGGGATGAGCGCAGCGTCGTAGGTGACGGCGGGGTGTTTGTAGGCGCTGATTATCTGACGGGCGATAGCGGCGACGTCCTGGTCGTAATAGCTTTCCATGCCGTCGTGCGACCGATAGCGCAGTAGCTCGAGGCCGCCCAGCGCAACGTACTCGCGCACGTCCGTTTCGTCATCCGGCCAGGTGCGGGTTACGACGCCCCAAAACGCAGGCTCGCCGTCGACGGTGAGCTGCACGATGTCGCGCGGCTGGATGTCGACGCCGCTCGGTACCGCCTGCCAGCGCATCTGCAGGGGCGCGCCGTCGCCCCGGACGGACCACTGGAACCCCTCAACGATGCCGCCAGGGCTAGCCTGCGTGTAGCTCGCTCGCTGCGTCGCCCCGTCTGGCGTGTAAACGTCCAGTTGCCAGCTCAATGGAATCGCCCCCTCCGTGGTGTAGTACGTCTCATCATCCCAGCTCCCCTGCGACGGCGCGGTTCCACACGCCGCCAGCACCAGCAGTAGCAGCAGCACCATTAACCTGTACACGGATACCCTCCTCAACCAGGCGCGTCACGTACGCGCCAAACCGCTCGACGTGGCCGCCGAACGTGTGAACCCAGCCAGGCGTTGCCACGACGGGCGTGGGCGCGGCCTGGATGCCGATGGCGGCCACGGCGTTGGTGGCGTCAGACCAGCCGGTCCATGTGGGTTTCGTAGTCTCTTTTGGTGTGCCAGAACCGGCGGCCTCGGTTCCACCGGCCAGGTCGACGGTGGGGATGCTGACGCCCAGCCAGCCCAGCACGGCGTTGAGGCCGCGGGCGATGGCGTTCCAGATGCCGGCCACGAACCGGGCGACTGCGCCCAGGACGTCGCCGAACCACTGCACGATGGGGGTTAGCAGCTTTAGCGCAGGGGCCAGGATGCCACCGAGCGTTTTGCCCATCTCGGCGAAAATCGCGGTGATGGGCTCGAGCACAGGCCCCAGCCGCTCGAGCATGCCCTGGATGACCGTCCCGATGGGGTTGATGGCCTCCAGGATGGCCGCGAACGGGTTGAGCTGCTCGAGCACGCCACCAATGGCCCCGGTAAACCGCTGCATGGTCTCGGCGGCGGCCTCCTCACGTTTGCGGCGTTCCTCCGCCGCCCGCCCCGCCTCGCGGGCCGCAGTGTCGAAATCGGCCAGCTGGTAACTGCTCCAGCCGCCGGCGATGCCCGGCCCCTCTCTGGGGGCAACGACCGCGCCGCCGCGACCCAGCCCGCCGCCGCTGCCAACGTAGGCGCTCGAGCCCGTGCCGCCGATGACGTTGTACTGCCGCGCCTGCTCGGGCGTCAGACCGAGGCGATTAACGCCGGCCTGGGCCATAGAGAGGCGCAGAGAGCGGTACGTTTCGGCGAGCTGGCGGGTAGCCTCCCGCTGCGCCTGCGTCAACTCCTCAGCCGCCTGGCCGGCCTCGCGGGCCGCCACGTCGAAATCCGCGAGGGCGTAGTCGATGCGCGCCCCGCCGGCTGTCGGTGGGGTGGCGCCACCAGGGGCAACGATGGCCCCGCCGCGGCCCAGACCAGCAGCCTGCGGCTGGCGGCCGTAGAGGGTGCCGCTGGCCGCCTCGAGGTAGTCGCTGAGCTGTTTGGCGGCGGTGGTGGCTTGCTTGAGTGGTTTTGTGATGTTGGTCTGGATGGCCTGACCGGTTTTCGTGGCCGCTGCGGGGACACGGACGCCGAAGCCGGTTGCGGCCGCCTCGGTCGCCTCTTTGGCCTTTGCCCGCGCCTCAGCGTAGGCCGCGCCGACCCGGCCGGTGACCACATCGGCGACTTTGCGGGCACCCTCGGAGATGCGCCGGGTCGCGTCGCTGTTGGCCTCTGCGATCTCGCGCATACTGCCGGCCCAGGCTGTTTTGGCCGCGAGGGCAGCCGTGTCCACGAGCTGTTTGGCCCGCTCGAAATCGCCCGCCAGCGTGGCCTGCACGGCGTCGCCCAGGAGAGCGAACGACCGGCCCAGCCCGTCGACGTACCGGCGCCAGGCGTCATCAAGGGCGCCGATGGTGCTCAGCATGCCAGAGGCCAGGCCAGAGAAAATGTCCCAAAGGCCGCTGAACAACGTGCCCAGCGTTTTCAACGCCACTTTTACGTCGTCCATCGTGCCGCCGAGCAGCACGAACGTGCCGGCCAGGGCGGCGCCGGCGGCCAGGAAAGGCGTCAGCGGGGCCAGTGCGCCCCAGAGGGCGGTGCCCAGGGCGATAACCGCGGGCGTGAGCGCTCCGGCGATAGCGCCGGCAACGATAGTGATTGTATTTTTATACTCCTGCCACCGCTCGATGAGACCGCCGCGCTCGAGCCAGGCCCGGAAGCGCTCGAGCGCGCCCAGCGCCGTCTGCAGCACCCCGCGCACGTCCAGGGCGTCGCTGATGGTCTCCCCCAGGGCAATCATGGAGCGAGTCAGGTTGTCCTTGACGTTACTCCACATGCCCAGGATGGTGCGCGACTGCGCCTCCATCGAGCCCGAGAACCGCTGCTCCATCCCGCTGAGGATGGCCTCGATACCGGTGGTGGCGTCGACGGCCCCCTGCTCGGCCATTTTCATGGCATCGGGGATGCTCGTGCCGATGGCATTGGCCAGCATCTCCCAGGCGGGGATACCGGCCTCGGCCAGCTGGCGCATTTCCTCACCGCTGACCTTCCCCTTGGCCCGCATCTGCCCCAGGGCCAGGGTCACGCGGTCGAGCAACTGGGCGTTACCACCGACGGCGGCCACCGCGTCACCGATGGCCGTCAGGGTGGGGATGACTTCTCCGGCCGAAAACCCCATCGCCATCAGGCGGCGGTCGGCGTCGATGAGGCCATTGATTTCGAACGGGGTTTTGGCCGCAAAATCATAGAGCTGGCGCAGGTGTTTATCAGCTGCTTCGGCCGTGCCCAGCATCGTGGTCAGGCCGATGCGGGCCTGTTCCATCTGGCCGGCCATGCCGACAGCGCGGAGGCCGAGGGCAGAAAGCGCCCCGCTCAGCGCCCCGACGGCGCCGGCGAGGGCGGTAGACGGACCGGCCGCGCGACTAAACGCCCCCTCGATGCGGCTGGCGGCGGTCTGGGCCGCCCGCTCGGCGCGGTTCAGCGACTGTTTGAGTTTGGAGTCGTCGCCGATGAGCTCGACGATGACGGTTTCCAGGATGTCAGCCATGTGTCGCCTCCAGCGCCCTCAACGAGAGGGCCACGGTCCGGCCGCCGATGGCGTCGACCATCTGCTGCGGCACCAACCCCTGCCGCAGGGCCTCGCGAAGGTCACGGGCCACCTCGAGCGGCAACGGGGGCTCGGGGTCCAGGCGAGCGTAGGGGAGCAGGTAGGTTTCCAGCTCCCGCTCGTTCCCGCCAGCCAGTTGCGCCACCATCAGCATGAGCGCGGCGGTGTGGGCGTGACGCCGGTACTCGAGCTCGTTGGTTAGCTCGAGCGCTGCCTGCACCATGTCCCACGGCAGGTAGGCCACACGCTCGAGTGGGGTGGCGTAGTAGTGGGCTACCAGGGCGCGTATCCGGTTCCAGTCGGAGCGCCCCGTTAGGCGTTTTTTGCCTGCTGGTCTCCCCGCGGGTAGCTGGCCGCCAGCGCCTCGATGGCCCGTTTGACGCTCTCGGGGTCGGCAGGTTTGCGGCGCAGGTCGTCAGGCGTGACCTGCTCGCCCAGGCGGTAGCGGATGGCCGCCGCGATGGCAACGAGCGCCGCCCCCGTCTCGGTCGCCTCTGGCTGGCGGCTATAGGCCTCGAGGGCCTCCAGCTCGCCCATGCTGCAGTCGGACCACCGCGGGATTTTGTAACCGAAAACCTCGATATAGTCAGATTTTTTCGATTTGCTCAAAACTGACCCCCTCGTGCAACCCGGGCGCCAGGCCCGGCCAGCGCAACCGCACCCGGCGGCGCTGGGAGTCGTGTAGTGTTGCGTTTATGGTCTCGGCCCGGGTGCTGCGGGCGACGTAGACGAGCGCGCACCAGACGCCCCCGTCTACTTGTTCGCAGCCCAGGCCCACGATGGGCGCGGAGCTGGGCGGGTCGCCGCGCCAGCCCCGCAGCCTCGCGGACAGAATCATCAGCTGGAGCTCACCGCGCCGTCGCCCTTGAACGTGGCGCTGACCTCCTGGACGTCGCCGGCAGAGACGTTGAAATCCGAAACGTAGGCGTCAAACACGTAGTACTCGGGGTTCGCGCCATCGCCGTACGTCAGTTTGACGCGGATTTTCGTGCCCGCCTCGTTGGCGCTGCGCAGCGTCGCCAGGACGGTGTTGCCGGGCACGAAATAGCCGGAGTAGTCGGCGCTCGCGGCGTGGATGTCGGCGATGGCCTCCTGGCTGGTGCTGTCGAAATGCCTGATGTCGATGGTACCGAGCGCCCCCTTGTAATTGAGCTGCGTCGGCTCAGGGAGGGCGTTCCAGGTGGTACCGCCGTCGGCGGAAATCTCGATCTTTACGTTCCCACGGCTTTTTACGGCCATGTTCTCACCTCCTACGGCTGCCGCAGCAGCCGGTAATCACGGACGGCCCGGTAGAGACCGGCCGCCTCGTCTCGTTGCGTGCTGAGCGACTGCACGCGCTCCCAGCCCGCCGCATGGCAGATGGTTTGCACGGCGTCGGCGAGCTGATGGGCGTCGTGCAGATTGGCCGCCCAGGCCTCAACCTGCACCCGCGCCTCGCTGATGGCCTCGTCTGGCGCATCTAACGAATAGCGCGGGGTGTCGGCCACCTCGTAGACGGCCACGAACGGCGCGTCCGGGGGCGGCTGGCCCGTGGTACGCACGGTGTGCCCGGCCGCCACGATGTCGGCGATGAGGGCGCGAATGGCATCGTACTGGGTCACCGTCTACCACCTCCCCGTGACCACTTGGCCCGCCAACGCTCGTAGGCTGGGCGTATCCAGGGGCGGGGTTCGACGTGCAGGCTGCCATACTCGAGCGGAGCCGCGTAGGGCACCGGTTTGGGCACCTCGATGGTGCTGCCGCGCTCGAGCGGGCCGATGATGGCCCGCAGCTCCGACGGATGCATGATGTAGCGCACACTTTCCATCAGATGCCCGGTCTGCCTGGCCGGCGGGTCGCCGGGGGCGCTCGAGGGGTTGGGGTTGCCGGGCCAGTGTTCGCCGCGGCCGATTTTGTAGGCCTCGAGGATGCCGTACTCCTCGGCGCGCAGGCTATCTGCTCGCACCCGCACGACGCGCCGGGCCAGGGCGTCGAGGCGGCGTTCGACCTCGCGGCGATTGTTACGCCGTCTCACCGGCGCACCTCCAGCATGACCGTGAGCTGCCGCCCTGCCTCGCGCACTTCGCGCACCAGGTAGCCCTGTCCGTCAACCGTGGCCCTGTCGCCGGCCTGGATGTTGGCGCCGGCGTCCAGCACGGCCACGTGAGTGACACGCTGGCCGCGAAGCTCGGAGTAGTAGGCGGTACGCTCATCGGCGGGTGTGACCACGGCGGCATAGGGGCCGTAGGTGCTGGATACAGGCGGGTCGTAGGCGTTGGCGGCCGGGGTCTCCCGGGTCACGGTCATGCCGCTGGCCCAGCGTCTCCTCACCAGATCACCCCCCGGTAGGGGCGGGCCCCCTCTGGCAGCTGGGCCTCGAACTTGGCCCCGTACTGCTCGCGGATGGCCGCCACGACGTCGGTGACGCTGACGTACTTCTCGCCTAGCCCGGGCACACGCCAGCTAGTGACGCGCTCGGGGTCGGCCTGGAGCAGCTGGATGGCCGCCTCGTGGGGCAGGTAGTAGGTGGCGCCGTCGTATTTGACCGCCGTCTGCTCGAGGTTGGCCTCGATCTCGGCGTCGTCGTAACCGCCAGGCGGCCACGCCCCGGCGGCATTGGGGATGTCGCGGATCAGAAACCGCACCCACGCCGCCGCCCATGTGCGGCTGGTGGCGTCGGCTCCTGCCAGGTTCGCGGGGTCGTAGGTGCGGGCCATGAGCTAGGCCTCCTGTTTGGTGCGCCGGCGCTTCGGCGGGCGCTGCTCAGCATTCTGCTCAGCCTCGAGCTCCATCCGCCAGCCGGGGCGGCTGGCCAGATGCTCGGCCAGCCGCTTATCGGCAACACGGATAGGCTCACCGTTGGGCGGGTAGACGAGGTGCATCGTTAACCGCCCTTCCGCCGGCTCTTGCGGGCCGACTTTTTCGCGGGTTTCGTCGGCTCATCCTCCACGCGCTCCCAGCCGGGTATCCGGAGCAGGCGCTCGGCCTGCTCCGCGCTAACCCAGCTGACGAGCCCGTGCGGATTGCGCACGCGGACCGGGGCCGCCATCGGCTACCCCAGGACCTGCACGCCGAGCTCGGGCCGGACCGCCTTGACGCCGTACAGCAGGTCGATGCTGAGGACGTGGTTTTTCTGGGTGTTGCTGTACTGGAGCGTCATGCGGAACGAGAGCCCGCTCTCGTCGTCCATAACGACGGCGCTCGGGGTGCCGTCGAGCGGGGCGGGGAGCGGACGGCTGGCGAGCACGGCGAAGTCCCTGGTGAACGCCAGGTTATAGGTGGTGTCTGGGCTGCCCGATACCACAGGCACGAGCTGGCTTTCGAGCAGTTCGATGCCGTACAGGCTGGGCATGCGCCCCTCACGGATGGCGTCCGCGCCGCCGTAGCTGAGGGCGTTGGTCACGTTGCTGTCGCCGAGGAGCGCGGCGTAGTCCTTGGGGCTCAATACCGCATATTTCGGCTCGAGCTGCGGGGCTTTGGCCTCGACGAGTTTCTGCCGCGCCTCGCGGATGACGGCCGCGGTAACGTCGGTGCCGGCCGTGCCCACAGACGCGGCGGCGTTGGCGTAGAGGGCCATCAGGTCGCTCTCAACAGCCTCGGCGAGGGCGATACCGGCCGCGCGGGTGACGTTCTGGAGCACGTCGGGCCGCGACTGCGCGTTGATGAGGTCGCCGATCTGGGCGTCGACCGTTTTGAACTTGTCGAGCACGACGGGGACGGTGTTGGCGCTGACGTCAACGGTGCCGCTGGCCGGGGCGTCGGACGCCTGCAGGCTCAGGGGCAGCGGCACGTTGACGGTGCTGCCCACATTGGCGATCTCGTTGTCGTAGTCGCGGTTGACTCGAGGGGTCAGGGTGATGTAGTTGCGCAGATGGGC
>Ga0256914_1003738_pt1 | contig 11852 bp, 14 predicted proteins | sample HulkmetaG_FD_191571 | JGI IMG/M metagenome (GOLD analysis project Ga0256914, IMG submission 191571) | Hydrothermal chimney microbial communities from Main Endeavour vent field at the Juan de Fuca Ridge, Pacific Ocean - Hulk | ecosystem: Environmental > Aquatic > Marine > Hydrothermal vents ...
TATCCCTTTTATTACACTTCTTTGGTAAAAGTGTATCATATGCTGAAACTCATGAGCTAGCGTTGTGTAGGTCTCTTTTGGGTCTCTTTTTAATAACTCGCTATTTATATAAAACATAATCTTTTCGTTAGATGCCCCAACCTCAGAGCGCTTAAAGTTATCTTTACCCCAAAAGTAACCAGCTAAGCCATAGTTGTTCATGTTGTAAACTAATATATCTATAATATCGCTATTGTGTATTAACTTACTATCTATATAGTTAGCCTCAGAGCCCCACTCTTTGCCATATACATTACTCACCCAATCGTAAATATCGTTATCTTCGCCACTCTTTAAAAATGTATCTGCTAGCTTATCTATACTACTTTGCGACAAATTATTGCCATCTTGCAACCATATAACTAAACTTTTGCTCCCTTGTGGAGTTTTTATATTTTTAACTATCTTCTTAACCGAAGCGCCTACATACTCTAAGCAGTTATGAAAACTATCCATATCTACACAAAAGTTTGCATCGCTTTTGGTACTAACTTGAGAAATTACTCTCTCTCTTGTATTTAACAATCTAGCTCTTGGAGTAGCTTTAGATTTAGAGAAAAGAATATCATTAATCTCTTTTCGCATTTGCGTAATACCTCTTGCTCTCCTTGGGCTTAAAGAGCCACTACCTCTTGGTGCACTTGCAACCTTAGAACCAATAGAGATATCTTGATTATTAAACCTGCTAGTTACAATAACAAAAATATCTTTTTTAGAGTCTATATTTAGCTCTAAATCACTACTCTTTGCACCCTTAACCCTATAAATACTGCTAGAGCTATTAATAGCAATAGTCTTATTTTGTTTAGTAAAATCGCTACTGCTACTCTCTGCACTGCCTGTGCTACCACTAGAGCTACCTCCACCACAACCTATAAGTAAAAATGTAGAAGCAACTAGTAGTAAAAATCTATTCATATTATATTTAGAGCTATATAAACTCTACTCCCTTTGCCCCAGCTTCTAGGTGTCCAATTACATATGCATCTGTAGATTCAAGTACTGCATCAACCTTATCTTGCTCTACAACCCATACCATACCAACACCCATATTAAATGTTCTTTTCATCTCTTCTTTCTCTACATATTGGCTCATAAAGTCAAATATCGGAAGGCTCTTAATACTATCTTCTTTAACTACTGCTTTAATTCCCTCTGGCAGTACTCTTGGTAGATTCTCGGTAATTCCACCACCTGTAATGTGCGCTAGTGCTACTATGTTCTCTTGGTTTGATTTAAACTCTTTTACATATATTCTTGTAGGCGCTAAAAGTGTCTCTACAAGTGGCTTACCGTTAAAGTCGTCGCTAAAGCTCATACCCAATTTGTCGAAAAATAGCTTTCTTACTAAAGAGTATCCATTAGAGTGCACGCCACTACTTGGAAGCGCTAGTAAAACTTGCCCCTCTTTAACTCTGCTTACTCTATCTATTTCGCTCTTCTCGCCAACACCAACTGCAAAACCTGCTAAGTCAAAGTCGTCTTTACTATACATTCCTGGCATCTCTGCTGTCTCTCCACCAACAAGCGCACACTCGCTTTGGCGACAACCCTCTGCAATTCCTGCTACAACTTTTGCTGCATCTTCTCTAACTAATTTACCAGTTGCATAGTAGTCTAAAAAGAACATTGGAGTTGCCCAGTTACAAATAAGGTCATTTACACACATTGCTACTAAATCTACACCAACAGTATCTAACTTTTTACTCTCTATTGCAATTTTAAGCTTTGTTCCAACACCATCTGTTGCGCTTAAAAGCACTGGCTCTTTATATCCACTAGGTAATGCATAAGCTCCTGCAAACGAGCCAATACCACCAATTACATTGCTATCAAAAGTCGATTTAACATCTGCTTTAATATCTTCTATAAAACCATTTCCTGCATCTATATCTACACCAGCATCTTTATAGCTTATTTTGCTCATTATCTATCCTCACATTTTGGTAAAATTGTTCTTAAAAATACTCTTATAGGGCAAAAGCCAGTAAATCCATCTATCAATAGAACAACCACAATAACTACCTGCACAATAAATAGGTACTGCACATTTCCACTACCCAATAAACCAAGCGAAGCACCCAATATAATGGCAATTACTATACTTCTCATTCTATCTGCACACATAAGAACTCCTTTAAATGTAATTATATCTAAAATTTATTAACAAGGGTTATAGTTAAACTAGTAACTCTATCTTCTCTTTTGTACTCTTTATTTTATACACAACGCTACTATTTAAAAACTCTCGCTCAATATTAGAGATTTCTAGCTTTTTTAGTTTATACTCTAGCTCTCTTTGGTTAGAGTAGCTAACCTCTATAGAGTGTTCTATTAGTTCTAAATACTCCTCTAAATTTGCAACATTTATAACAGCATTTGCTGCTTCTCCATAGGCTCTTGCCATACCACCAACTCCTAGTTTAATGCCACCAAAATATCTAACTGTAAGAAGTGCGCAATTAATTAACTCTTTGCCTCTTAGGCAATTTAGTGTTGGTGTACCTGCTGCGCCTTTTGGCTCGCCATCATCACTACTATTTTCTACAATTTGCTTATATTCGTTTAAGTACCTAAGAGCCCAAACAATGTGGTTTGCCTTTGGGTGTTGCTCTTTTAATTTACTCTGCAAGCTCTTAAACTCATCAATTGGCACCAAAAACGACAAAAATTTAGATTTTTTAACCTCTATTTGAGTATTATACTCTTTAGTAACTATTTTCATAAAGGCATTATACTGAAAAATTTATACGACATAGCAATTATTGGAGCAGGAGCAAGCGGTTTAGTTGCTGCTATTAACTTAGCTAGCAAAGGCTTTAGTGTTATCTTAATAGAGCACCAAAACAGAGGTGGCAAAAAGATACTAGCAAGCGGCAATGGGCACTGCAATATTGGCAATTTAAATGTGTCGGCAAAAGAGTATAAAATAAGAAATAAAGAGCTAATAAAAGAGCTTTTAAGCAACTGCGATAGCCAAAAAATTATAGAGTTTTTTAACACTTTAGGCTTAGAGATTATTGCTAAAGCAGATGGCAAGTTATTTCCAAAATCTATGCAAGCTAGCTCTGTTTTAGAGCTTTTAGAGGCAAAAGTAAAGAGCCTAAATATAGATACAATCTACAATGCAAAAGAGCTAAAAGTTAAAAAAGGTTTTAGCCTTAGCTTTAATGGCAAATCTATAAAAAGCAAAAAAGTTGTAGTTGCAACTGGCTCTATTGCAGCACCTCAACTTGGTGGCAGCAACTTTGGAGCAGAGCTTGCAAAAGAGTTTGGACACAATGTTATAAAGCCCATACCTGCACTTGTGCCACTAGTAAGCAAAAATCCAATATGCAAAGCCCTAAATGGCGTAAAGCTAGAAGTTAGCGCAAAACTAATAGTTCAAAACAAAGAGATAACAAGCAAAAAAGAGGATATTCTATTTAGAGACTACGGCATTAGCGGATTAGTTACGCTAGACTTAAGCCTAGATGCCACAAACCATATAGCAAATAAAAAATCAGTTTACATAAGTGTAGATTTCTTAAGCGAATTTAGCAAAAAAGATGCAACATGCTACCTAAAAAAGCGCATAAATAAAAGCCGAAACCTACCCATAAACCTATGGCTTAGTGGCTTTTTACATACCAAATTAGCACAATTTATAACCAAAGAGTTAAACCTGCAAGAGCTAAGTGAGGCTAGAGTTAATAGCAAAATTATAAAAGAATTAGTAGAAATACTTAAAAACTACAACATAAAAATAGATAACCAAAGAGAGTTTAAATACGCCGAAGTAGCCCTAGGCGGTGTAGATAGCACAGAGCTAAACCCAAAAACCCTAGAGAGCAAAAAACAAAAGGGTTTATACTTTATTGGCGAAGTACTTGACACCGCAGCTCAAAGAGGCGGCTACAACTTTCACTTCGCATGGTGCAGCGCCCTTAGGCTTTAGCAGTAAACCAACAACTACTCATTTTCCCAACGATAAATTAAAGATTCATATATAGCTGATGTTAAACTATTAATATTAATATCTTTATTTATTAAAATATAATCGTTTCCACCTCTATTAACACCTTGAGCCTTAAATGATTTATGAGTTAAAGCAACATTACATCTATACTTATTAAAATTATCTTCTCTGCTTTTAGCAAATAAAATCTCTACATCTCCTACATGGTGGTCGCCATATGTTCCATAAATATTAGTTCCAAGTAAATGATGCATTAAAGATATATCTGCTTTTTTAAATTTATCTAATGCTCTTAAGTGCTTAATATTACCTCTTTTATCATCTACAACTACAAAAGGTACTTTACCATGCAACTTAGAGTAAACATCTTTTGTAGCGTTATATGCTTTATCTGTTGCTGCTAGGTTAAAATCTCTGCTACAAGTTTTATCTAGTGGGTTACAGCCTAATCCAAAGATAATCTCTTTTACTTTTAATTTAAAAAGCTCTAATCTTGCAGGATCCGATAAAAATTTACTTAAAAATATTAGCTTTCCACCAGTAGCATAAGATACTGTTTTATCATCTCTCTCTTCTAATTTGTTTTCTAAAACCTCTATAGCATCTTCTAGCTCGCTATCTGGCACTATGTTTGCATACTCTTCTAAATTATTAGTAAGCCTACTTCTAAAAGCTCTATCGCTAGTATTATGCGCTAGTGCTAAAGGAATATCTGATTTAAACTCCTCTAAGATAGATCTATATAGCATATTTGTCTTGTTGCTTAAACCTTGCTCGGTTACAATAATAAGACCAACATCTACAAGACCCCATCTATTCTCGTGAATAGCACTTAATAGTAGAGGCATATAGTCTGGATCGTACGCATCGTTGTCTATAAATAAAACTTTATCACTCTTTTTAATAGCACTACTTTTATTAATAGTGTTATTACTATCTGATGTCTTTGTAACAGTTATATTGTTATCGGTGCTACTTTTATTGCTATCTTTATCTATATTGCTTGCTACCTCTGATGCTTTATCGTCTAACTTTTTATATGTCTCTAAATCACACCCTATAAAAAAAATTATAGATAGTAGTAGTATTAAATACAGTCTCATAATTTACCTTCTTACATTAATTTTACACAATTATATAAAAGTAAATTAATAATAAACTTAAAAAGTACCAATTATTGGCTATAAAATAGATATTAATGCCAAATAACTAATTATTTAATTCTTCTATTTCCCTCTTCCCACTCTGTAAAGTTATATTTTGGGTCATCTTTTACTTTTAAAAATAGCAAATCTCCGCTATTTCGCCATGCATCTAATACTATGCCATCTTTAAAGTTGCTATTTTTGCTAAGAACTACTATTACATTGTGTTCATCTAGTTTATCTGCGTTTGCTCTGCCCCACTTAAACTTAAAGCTCTTAAAGCCTCGGCTGTTTATTTCGCTCATTAAGTCTTCGACAAAGTGAAAACACAGCCCTCTGCTTCGCTGGCCACTATTTACCAAAAAGTTATGGTACTGTGGTGGCGATACTAAATTGTATCTGTTTGCCAACTCTTTAGAGCCTCTAATTGCAAGTGATGCTAACTCTTTTGCCTCTAGTGCACTACCACCAATACCAACTAACATTGTTGTTAATTTATCTATTTTAGAGTTATCTCTATGTGTATATAACGAGTTATACTTTACGCTACCGCAACCACTTAATATAAAGATTATTGCAAAAATTGTAAAAATTGCTCTCATAATTTTCCTATTTTTTGTATAATTGTACCTAAAAAAGGATACTATTTGAGATATATATTTCTAGCAGTACTATTTACACTTTTTACCTTTGCACAAAACGCAGACATTAGCACAAAAAAGGCAATTATAAAAATATATACATCCGCAAAAGAGCCAAGTTATAAAAAGCCATGGATAAACACAACCACACGCTCTAGTGGTAGTGGGGCTGTAATTAATGGCAACCTAATATTAACAAATGCTCATGTAGTTGCAAATAGCACATATTTAGAGGTACAAAGATACGACATTGCAAAAAGATACATAGCAAAAGTTGTAGCGGTATCTCACGAACTAGATTTAGCACTAATTACAACAGAGAAAAAAGAGTTTTTTAAAGACATTAAGCCACTAAATATTGGCAACCTACCACAAAGCGAGCAGAGGATTTTAGTATTTGGCTACCCAATGGGTGGTAAAACGCAAAGCGTAACATCTGGTGTTGTATCTAGAATAGAGCACCAAAGATATGTACATAGTGGGCAAAAGTTCTTAGCTATTCAGGTAGATGCAGCAATTAACCCAGGCAACAGCGGTGGGCCTGCAATTAGCAATGGTAAAATAGTAGGTGTTGTAATGCAAGGTATTACATATAGCCAAAATATTGGTTATTTAGTACCAACAATTATGATAAAGCACTTCTTAAAAGACTTTAGCGACAATAAAATAGATGGCGTTCCACAGCTTCATCTATTTATATCTAAACTTAGCAATCCAGCAACAAAAAGATACTATGGCCTAAGCGATAAGCAAACAGGTATTGTAGTAGATAGGGTAATGCCACTAGGAAATAGCGCAAACATACTTAAAAAGGGCGATATTATACTAAGTGTAGATGGTAAAAATATCGAAGACGATGCAACAGTTGCATTTAGAGATGGCGAATATACATCTCTAAAATACTTAAGCGACCTGCACCAATTTGGCGACACAATAGCACTAAAAGTGTGGAGAGATAAAAAAGAGTTAGATCTAAACATTACTCTAAATAAAGCAAACAAAGATGTATGGCTAGTTAAGAGCTACCAATACGACAAAGAGCCTACTTACTTTATATATGGTGGGTACATATTTTCGCCATTGGTTGAGAATTTAGTAGATAGCGGCAAAAACAAAAACTGCTCTGTTTACTCGCTATTAAGCAAGTTTGCAACAAAAAAGAAAAAAGAGCAACCTATACTTTTAGGCGTATTTGCAGACAGAAGCAACAGAGGAAACCAAGACCTATATAACTACTTGCCAAAAAAGATAAATGGCAAAGATATTACAGACTTTAAGAGCTTTTATAAAGAGATATTTGCTCAAAAGAGCGGATTTATAGTTTTAGAAGATAGCAACAATCAACAAGTAATTATAGATGTAAAAGAGGCAAAAACAAGACACAAACATATACTACAGATGTATGGTGTAGAGTTTGATAGATCTAAAGATTTAAAAGATACAAACTCAACAGGCATTTAAATGGTATTTGAAAATCTAGAAGATATAAAAGCCCTAAGCCTAGAGGATAAAAAGAGCCAGCTTGCACCAAGCAATAGCTATAAGCTTATACAGAGCCCTCACAGCTCTAATATGATGCTAAACCCCCTAAAGCTAAAGCACTTAAACAATCTAGACAACCTAAGCGCACACGCAGTTACACTAAATTTAGAAGACGCTATTGCACCATCTAAAAAAGAGGAAGCGCTAATTAACATAGCCCTATTTTTAAGTAACCTAAAGCAGACAAAAAGCGAAATTATAGTTCGCATAAACCCACTAGATAATGGCGGTCTAGAAGAGGCAGAGTTTCTAAAAGAGTACTGCTTTAACGCAATTAGGGTATCTAAAATAAAGAGCTTTAAGCAGATAGAGCAACTATCTAAAATTTTGCCAAGTAATAAGAAAATTCATATATCTCTAGAGACAAAAGAGGCATTTAGAGACTTAGCTAATTGGGGTGGTAACAAGCAGTTTAAAAGAGCAAACCTAGGCATACTAGACCTACTTGCCGACTTAAAACTACCACAATCTACACTTAAAATTAAAAACGAAACCATTAGCTACATATTAACAAAATTCTTAACCGATGCTAAAATTGCAGAAGTAGAGCCAGTATCTTTTATGTTTCAAGACTATAAAAATACTAAAGCCTTTAGAGAGTTTTGCCTTTGGGAGAGAAGCTTAGGATTTACCTCAAAAGCCTGTATGGGGCCAGCGCAAGTAGATATTGCAAACAAAATATTTACCACAACCCAAGAGGATATTAATAGAGCAAAAGAGATTATAAAACTCTTCGAAACAAACAGCAAAAAAGGCATAAACGGCTTTATGCATAGCCAATACGGTTTTATAGATGAGCCTATCTATAAAGATGCATTAAATGTCATATATGGGTATAATATCCATTAAATGGAAGTAAAATTATCACTTTTTTGACTTTTTAAGTAAACATAGCCACTATCTTATGCTATAATACCTCCATTAAATGGGAAAGGTATATTATGAAAAAGGGATTTTTGTTAGCTTCGGTGCTAATTTTTATTTCAGGTTGTCAATTAGGAGATAATAGTGCAAAGGATTACTCTAAAGTATCTGATGTTCCAAATCCTTATGCTAAAAAGGTAGCAGGAGGGGTAATTTATCCTTCAGATTTAACACTATTAAAAGATTTCGACTCAGGTAAGTTCGATACAATAAAATACGAAAATACATTAAGATTAAAGTCTGAAACTTTAGTTAACACTATAAGAAACTTACCACTGCAATGCAATGACAACAAGGCATCTAGTGGCAAAGCTAACTGTATTGTTTATAATAGTGCACTAGAGAGTATTGCTAAAAAGAGCAATAAAGAGATTGCCGATGTAGATGATATTACATACTCTACAAAAAGTATTAAGCAGCTTGCATCTATTAGCGGATACAAAGGTGGCAGTGTTAAAAAGGCATCTTTGTCGTTTAATTTTGATAGTAATAATAAAGATAGAATCTTAACTAAAATCTTAGAAGAGGCTATAAGAAGTACAGAAGGCTCTTGCTCTATTATTATGAATAAAAAGATGACAAACTACGGTATGGCATATACAACTAAAGAGATAGATGGCAATAATAAAGTTTATGCTACTATTGTGTTAGGAGAGTAGCCTTATTAGGTAGTTTTATCTTAAAACTTTTTCTATGAATATCGCAGTAGCCATACTTGGCTATTGCTTCTATATGAGCTTTTACTCCATACCCTTTATGTCGCTCAAAGCCATATTCGGGGTAGGTTTTTGCATACTCTATCATCTGATTATCTCTATAGACTTTTGCTAAAATACTTGCAGCTTTAACACACTCTACTTTGTCGTCTGCTTTAATTAGAGTCTCTATACCACTTACGCCAAAAGTGCTATTGCCATCAAATAAAATATTATGCTCACTAAAGTGATTTTTAATTGTTGTAAGTGCCTCTTTTATTAATTTACTTAAGCCAAATTCGTCTACTTTTTGCGCACTTGCTTCGTAAATGTAGTAATTTGAGTTATTTTTTATAACACTATAGAGCTCTTCTCTTCTTTTTTGAGTAAGTTTTTTAGAGTCTTTTAAACCTGCAATATCATTTTTTAATACAACTGCAGCTACCACCAAAGAGCCTGCTATTGGGCCACGGCCAGCTTCGTCTATGCCACAGTAGTTGCTGTAGTCTTTATCTTCTAAATCAAAAAGTGTAGGTTTGTTTTGTGCCATTAATTATCCATTTACCGTCTGTTATTTGGTAGTTAATTGTAATATATTATAATTCTAACATAAGAAGTTAAAAAAGGTTTTAACTTCTGTCTCCTTGTTTTGTTTTATAAAAAGATATAAAAGAGATTTCTTCCTTGTTTCCTCTTTTATATTTATGTAAGTAATCAGACCCTTAGCCCTACGGGGCTTCCCTGAATTTTAAAAAACTAATCTAAATTTTCTAAAAACTCAATAGCTTTTTTCTGGCCTAACTTATATGCGTAATCTATTGCATTCATACCATAGTTATCTTTTTGCTCTAAACTAGCGCCCTCTTTTATTAGTAGCTCCATTAGCTCTATATCATTAAAGCTTGCAGCCAACATTAAAGGGGTTAGTCCGCTTTTCCTGCTGCTTTTTGTTAAGCTTATACCGCTTTTTTTGCAAAGTTTTATAATATCTTCTCTTCTGTACTTTATTGCAAAATCTAGCGCACTAAGGCCCTCTTTGTTTGTGTAGGTAATATCCATTCCGTGCTCTATTAAAAGCTCTATCGCCTCTAAACTTGCACCGTTTTGAATAAGGTAAAAAGGTAGTGCTATCTCGTCGTACTCTTCTAGGTCGTACTCGGCTCCTACAATAACCTCTTGATTTAAGTTATAGCTATTGCTGCTTAAAAGCTTTTTAATTTTAACAAGAGAGTCGTGCTCTATCGCCTCTAGTAGCTCTTTCACTAGCTGTTACCACCAAATGGGTTCATACCTCCAAACATATTAAGAGCTTGGCTTTTTTTGTTATCTTCTGCCATTTTAATAGCATCGTTAATTGTGCTAATTAGCAAAATCTGTAAAGAGTCTTTATCTTCTAATAAAGAGTCGTCTATATTTATATCTATAATCTCGCCTGCACCATTTGCACTAACTTCTATTAAACCGCCGCCACCTTTTACGCTATAAGTAGTTGCCTTAACTTGCTCTTGCATAGCCTGAGCTTTATCTTGCATATCTTTTAGCATATCTTGCATTTTATTCATATCAAAACCATCAAACATTACTCTAACCCTTCAAACTCTTGTTCTATATTATTCTCGTCGTCTAAAATAACAATTTTTGGCTTAAACTCATCTGCCTCTTTTGGTGTAAGCGCTGTATATGCAATAATTATAATCTTATCACCCTTATGCACCTTTCTAGCAGCTGCACCATTTAAGCAAAACTCTTTTTTACCCGCCTCACCAGGAATTATATATGTACTAAAGCGCTCTCCGTTATTTACATTAACAATATCGACTTTTTGCCCTACTCTCATATTAGAAGCTTTTAATATAGCCTTATCTATTGTAATAGAACCTACATAATTTAAGTTTGCATCTGTAACAGTTGCTCTGTGAATTTTGCTATGAAGCATAGTTATTGTCATTTAAATTTACCTCGACTAAATGTTATAGTTATAATTATACCAAAAATTGTGAAAGAAAAGAGAAGTTATTTCAGCAAGAGAGAATCTTGCTAAATTTATTATACCATAGAAGCAGGAGAGATAGGCTCGCCCCAGAATTCGTCGGCAATTACATACTCGTCTACTACTTTTCCACCTACTAGGTGCTCTTCGATAATTCTATCGATTTTAGCTTTATCTAGGTTAGTGTACATTGTGTGTCCTGGCTCTACTAACATTACTGGACCTTGTTGACATCTGCCAAGGCAGCTTGTTTGAATTGGCTGAACAGTCCCCATAATACCTTTTGTCATTAGCATTTGTGCTAAATATCCAAATAGCTCTTGGCTCTCTGGGTTACTTTGGCTTACACAGCTTGGCTTTGGCATACCAGCAGGTGCACTCTGTTGACACTTAAAGATATAGTATGCTGGTTGTGGCATTCCTTGTTGCATCATTATTAACTCCTTTATAAATCGGACAAATTTTATCTTGATTTCGAGATTGTAGCAATATTACATAAAAGTTAGATAAAAAAGTAAATATTTATAGAAAAAATTAGAAAAGTTAGATAAAATTTTATAAAAATAAAAACAAGGGTATCTAAATGAAAAAAGTAGCAATTAACGGGTTAGGTAGAATTGGTAAAATGGTTCTTTGGAACTATGTAATAAACGAGCAAAACGATATAGAGATTGTAATGGCAAATGGTGGTAGTGGAACACCAGAAGATTTAGCATATATGCTAAAGTTCGACTCGACTCATGGGCGCTTCCCTGCTGTTGTAGAGTACGACGACGAAAACTTAATAATAAATGGTAAAAAAATTAAAATAATTAGCGAAAGAGACCCAGCTAAGTTACCATTTGAAAATATCGATATTGTTTTAGAGTGTACTGGTAAATTTACAAAAAGAGCAGACGCTCAAAAGATGATAGACGC
>Ga0256914_1003739_pt1 | contig 11850 bp, 11 predicted proteins | sample HulkmetaG_FD_191571 | JGI IMG/M metagenome (GOLD analysis project Ga0256914, IMG submission 191571) | Hydrothermal chimney microbial communities from Main Endeavour vent field at the Juan de Fuca Ridge, Pacific Ocean - Hulk | ecosystem: Environmental > Aquatic > Marine > Hydrothermal vents ...
TGTATATGGTATTACAGAAACGATTACAAAGGCCATTCCTTTGATACTTGTAGGTAGTGGACTTGCCCTTGTTTTTAGAGCAAAGTTTTGGAATATCGGTGCGGAGGGGCAGCTCCTCTTTGGTGCCCTCTTTGCCACTTATGTTGGACTTCACTTTGGTAATAGTTTGCCATCGTATATTATTGTCCCCCTGATGTTTGTTGCAGGCTTTGTGGGTGGGGCTCTTTGGGCGATATTCCCCGCTGTTTTTAAGCTTAAGTTTGGGGTTAACGAGGTAATTTCGACGCTTATGCTAAACTATATTGCCGCTGAGTTTGTAACCTATCTTGTTACCGGTCCGTGGAAGGGTAAAACTCAGAAAGGATTTCCCTATACCGACGATCTTCCGCCATCTGCTGTTCTTCACACCATAGGAGTTACAAGAATTCACACCGTTACGCTTGTGGTAGCTGTAGTGATGGCTATTTTGATGTTTGTTCTTATGTACTATACCCGCTTTGGGTATGAGCTTAGAGTTACAGGGGACAATCAGGATGCTGCCAGGTATGCAGGTATAGATTTTGTGAGGGTTTCTGTTTTAATGATGGTTCTAAGCGGAGGTCTTGCAGGGTTGGCGGGGGTCGGAGAGGTTGCGGGTATTCATCACCATTTGAGCTATCCTGCCAATATCTCCTCCGGTTACGGTTATACTGCCATTATTGTAGCCTGGCTTGCAAAGTTGAATCCTCTCTATACTGTTATTTCTGCTCTCTTTTTTGCCGGTATCCTTGTAGGAGGAGATGCCATACAGGTTTCCCTTGGACTTCCGGCTGCGACGGTTCAAATTTTTAATGGAATTTTGCTCTTTTCGTTAATTGCGGGGGATTTCTTTCTGAACAATCGGATAAAACTCCTGGTGGGTAGTGAAGGGGAGGTGGGTAGATGGAAAAATTAATAATTTCGGTTGTGCAAAGAACCCTCATCGCCGGGACCCCCCTACTTCTCGGAACCCTAGGGGAAATTATTACGGAGAGAGCGGGGGTTTTAAATCTTGGGGTAGAGGGTATGATGGCTGTGGGAGCAGTAACAGCCTTTATGACCACCTTTACTACAGGGAGTGTGCTTCTCGGGGTATTCGTTGGGATCCTCTGTGGAATTGCTGTCTCGCTTCTCCATGCTTTTATGTCTGTGACACTCAAGGCTAATCAGGTTGTCTCGGGACTTGCCCTTGTTATGTTTGGACTCGGTGCCAGCGGACTGTGGGGTAAGGGATTTATAGGGACCCCCCTACCGACGCGGGTGGATTTTGTAAGAATTCCTCTGCTGTATAAGATTCCTTATGTTGGTGAGATGTTTTTCGATCAGGATCCCTTTCTCTACCTGGCCGTTATGCTGGGAGTAATTTTCTGGTTTGTGGTTGTTCATACGAGGTGGGGTATTATCCTTCGTTCCGTGGGCGAAAATCCTGCTGCTTCCGAGACCCAGGGTATTAAAGTGTACCTTGTTCAGTATATCGCTGTAATGATAGGGGGCGGTTGTGCGGGTCTTGCCGGTGCTCATCTGTCGCTCTCCTACAGTGCCTCATGGGCCGAGGGTATGACGGGGGGAAGAGGATGGATTGTTATTGCCCTTACCATTTTTGCAAAGTGGAATCCTCTAAGAGCTTACTACGGGGCATTTCTGTTTGGAGGGATTTTTGTACTTCAGTATCTCCTTCAACCCATAGGAATACCCCCGAATGTTCTAGGGATGTTCCCGTATTTGATTACCCTTGTTGTTCTCGTATCAAGTGGAATCGGGGGAGTAAAACGAAAGGGAATGGCTCCGGCAATGCTGGGTGAGCCCTATGTGAGGGGAGAAAAATAAGGTTTTTCTTGACGGATTTAAACTAAAAACCTTAAAATCAAGATATGGATTATTTACAACAGTTAGAATGGAGAAATTTTTTATTTCAAAGTAAGGTCAGGGTTTTAAACGAGCTTAGAAACTATATTGAAAGTGCCGATACCTACGAATTACAGCTCTTTGCCAATGATCTGGGTTCTGTATTTACCCCGGATGGTAAGAGTTTAAGGGAGATACTACTTCATGTGTTATCCACCGGAACGGCTCCTGCGGGGTGGCAACCCTTTCGGTTTCCATCTGTCGTTCCGCCTATGGGTTCCGGAGGTGCTCATGTGCCGCCACCTCCTCCACCTCCTGGAGGGATATCTGCGCCCCCACCTATGGGTGGTCCTTCGCGGGGTGCAGTCTCACCTTCAGTGTCTGGGACGGGGACTCCCCCCCCTCCACCTCCTGGATTTGTGCCCGAGGCTGCTGGTAACCTTGCTTCTGCACCACCTCCGCCATCATCTGATTCTGTGGGCGTCCCTTCCGATTCTTTGGGGGGTTCTAACATCTCCGGTACGCCTGATATGGGTGCTCCTCAGGGTACTGGGGCTGCTTTGAAGGGTTTGTCTGTGAGCGGGGGAGACGTGGAAGAGGGTACTGGCAAACAAACGGGTGAGGGTGCTTCTGTCCAGACGCTCGAAACAGAAGAAAGTTCAACAGTGGAGACACCTCAGGTTGAGGGGGCATCCGCGACGGAGAGTGCAGCATTGAAAGAAGAGGTGCTTTCCTCTCTCAAAATGGTGGATATCCCGGGTGGAAGCTTTGTTATGGGTGCCAATGACGGACGTGAGGAGGAAAAACCGGCACATAAGGTTAATCTTTCTTCCTATAAGATGTCTGCCTACCTTGTGACCAATAAACAGTACAGAGCCTTTGTTCTTGCCAATCCTGAGTGGCAGAAAGATCGGATTAATCCCGATTTTCACGATGGGAAGTACCTGGACGATTGGGAGGGAAACGAATACCCCGAGGGTAAGGATGATCATCCTGTAGCTTTTGTTTCTTTCTATGCGGCGGAGGCATTTGCCAGGTGGTTGGGTAAAAGGCTTCCTACCGAGGCGGAGTGGGAGTTTGCAGCGAGGGGTGGCCTTGTGGGTAAGAAGTTTCCCAACGGTGATAAGATGAATGAAAAGATAGCGAATTTTGCCAAGCGCTACTCGGGTACAACACCTGTAGGACAGTTCGATCCGAATGGATATGGGTTGTACGATATGGCGGGTAATCTGTTCGAATGGACAGCCGATTGGTTTTCCAAGTACACGGAGGAGGAACAAACAGACCCTAAGGGGCCCTCGTCTGGCGATTACAAGGTAATAAGGGGGGGAAGCTGGATTTCTTCTGCAATGACACTCCGGGTAAGTTTTAGGATAGACGAAGAACCGGAACGATGCGGGTATATCGGCATACGTCTTGCGGAGTAGGTTCTTAACAGGATTTTCTTTTTATTTGAGGGTTAGGTTACTTTTTGTACTATTCTATTCCCAACTGGGAGGCAGCTTTCTCTATTTCGGCCTTTGTTCTATCTACTATCTCTTGTGCCTTTTCCTTTGTGATGGGAATTCTATCAAATACCTCTTGGGGGGGTTCTTCTACAGCATTTGAGCCGCTAAAACCCAGTTGATGAGTTATTGCGAGCCAATCGCTTACCTGGACAATGTCTACAGCACTATCCTGTGACAAGCTGAATCCCTTTCTTGTAGCTGGAGCCTCATGGTGATGTCTTATTGCAACTATTGTGAGGAGTGGTAGTTCCCATGATCTTGCAACCCATTCCCCTACTCTTGTATGATCCACTCCTAAAATTTTTTGCTCCGCTTTGTAGAATGGAATCTCTTCCTTTTCTAACTCATCAAGTACTGGTATAAAGGTTTCTGGACAAAAACTGTCTAGGGCTACTTTGCCTATGTCATGTAAAAGACCTGCCGTAAATATATCGTCGGGGTGTTTATGTTTTTTTTCCGTTTTGGCTATCTCTCTGGATAGGATGGCAACTGCAATGCTGTGAGTCCAAAACTTGCCCCTATCGAAACGTTTATTTGACGTTCTTTCAAAGGCTTTTATAACTCCCAATGCCAGTACAAGTTGTGATATGGCATTTGTTCCAAGGTAGGTTACGGCCTCTTTTATATTGTTTATCTTTCTGGAGAGTCCGTAATAGGCAGAGTTTACCAGAGAAAGTACCTTGGCTGATATGCTCTGGTCATACTCTATAACCTGTGCCAATTCGGCGGCTCCCGCGGTAGGGGATTTTATTATAGAGTTTACCTTAACAGCTACAGTTGGAAGTGTCGGCAACGACTGAATTGCTTTTATTATCTTTTTTATCTCTTCCTGATTACCCATGATTTCCTCCGTAGTGAGTTTTTTCGTACTCTAGAGACTGGCTATTACCTCTGTGATGAGTATCGTTATGTCGTCCTGAAAGTTTGGCTCTGCCATGTACATCATTAATTCCGAGAGCAGATTGTTTGACACAGCATCGATGTCATTATTTAAGTTTTCCTTCATAACTCTAATTATTCCCCGTTTCCCAAACTGTTCGTGGTTTTCATTCTCTGTTTCGAGTATCCCGTCTGTATTGTATACAATTCTATCGCCGGGCTCCAATTCTATTGATTTCTCTTCGTATTCTGTGCCCTCAAACATTCCCAGGAAAAAACCCATCGTGGATAGCTCGGTTACCCTCCCGTCCGGATGAAAGAGAAGCTGATTAGGATGACCTGCATTAGAATAGTAGAGTTTCATCTCGTTCGTGTCAATGATAGAGTAGAAAGCGGTAATGTAGTGCTCCGTGTGAATCATGTGGGTAAACTCTTTGTTTAGTTTGGAGAGAGTTTCCGCTGTGGATAGTGACTGTGGAGCACAAAGGTCGAACTGGCTTTTAAACATTGTGGTAATAAAAGCGGAAGACACACCATGTCCGGAAACATCGGCTATTATAATTCCTACCTTACTTTTATCCAATCTTTTAATGTCGAAGAAATCGCCCCCTATATAGGCGTAGGGTATGTATTTGTGGGCAAAGTTTAGGGGGAGATCCGTCGGAAACTCTTTTGGTAACAGGCTTTTTTGGAGCTCACTCGCAAGAGATAGTTCTTCCACTATTTGTCTGTTTTTCTTTTCAAGTTCTTCCAGAGCATTTTTCAGTTCGAGAGCCTGCTTTTGAAGGATTTCGTTTGCGGATTCCAATTCAATTGTGCGCTCTTTCAGTATGTTATCCTGTATTACATTGAGACGTTCACTCTTCTCTTCAAGATCCTTTATCTCCCTTATTTCGTTTATGAATAAAACCCATTTTGTCTTCTGAGGGAGTCCAGGGATATTGATGTGTTCGTAGGGCATTTTAGAGATGGTACAGGAAACCTCTTTGTTATGAGCGTCGGTTAGATACCTTATATGGTTTCCCTCACTGGTTGTATCTGGTATATCTTCTATGGGAAGACCAAATACCTCCTCAAATTTTTTCCCCTTCTGTTCCTTTAATTTATGTCCCAGAAACTCTCTATTGGTGGGTATGCATGAGATGATGTGTTGTTTATTATCTAAAAAGATGATCTGGACCGTTCCGCCTTCAAAGAAAGAACGTAGGAGCTGGAGACATACGTTTTTCTTTTTTCTTTTGACGAACCACTTAATCATCTTGGAGATCCAAAATGGATCGATCTCCTTTGGCAGGTATAGTATTCTTTCCTCTCCGGCTTTTTCTTTGTCGGTGGCAAGGGCAAATATATAGGTCCCTTCTTCCGTTGCACTATTGAGCTGATCAGAGATTTCATCTAGAAAGTCGGTATCTAAGAATATAAATATATCGTTTTTTAGAAGAGAGATCTCCTCGGCGCCCCGGATTTTGAAGTTTATACCATCTTTTTTTAGTTCCTTTTGTAGATTTTCACATTCTTTGGCATCTCTCCCAACAAGTATGACCAACTCTTCCTCCGCAGATGTTTCGAGCTTCTATGTAACAGTAACTGATAACTATTGTAGTTAAAATTGTAAATGATACAAGAAGTAAAAGAAAAAATGTGAGATAACGTTATCTTTTATTTGTGTTTGACTTAGGGAAAATGAGTAGTAATCAATTTTATGTTCCACCGTTGTACCCGCAATTTTTACCGTTTTGCAGGTTGGTATGCTTGGTGTATAGTAGATTCCTCAGGGCTACGATAACCGGGACTAGGATAAAAACAATCGTCGCTAATTCTAGCCAGATGGACATATCCCATCCCTTGTGGAGGGTCAGGAATTTGGGAAGCGAGAGAAATAGGAGAAATAGTATGTATTCATACTATCTGTTTTTCTCTCTAAAGTGGAAGATAAGAATGGTTGTACTTATCCGCGACGCGTATAAATAAATATTCTCTCCCATTACATAACTCGCGGAAATGGAGTCGATACGGTGACGGAAGAGAAAAAAATTGAGGAATTGATGACACGTTTGTTTGGTTCGTGGTTAGCAATGAGATTTTCCACAATGAGGTTCTCCAAATAATAAAAAGATTTGACTTTGAAATCGGTGGAAGTATAATTTTTTTACGAATGGTAGATTTTTACTCTTTTTTTAGAGCTTCCTTAGGAGTAATTGTAGGAGGAAAGTAATAGTATGAATCATATCAAGGCTTCTCTTAAAACAGACGACGGGTATAGGATACCGTATCATAGCTGGGAGCTTAGACAGGGTGGGTATAAATGGTTGGCTCTTGTACTTAGAGACCCCTATTTTCCTATTGAGCGGAATGAGCGACTGATCAATTTTTTGCTTGAGAATTACTTTAAGTTGTACGCACCTGAGATTCCTGAAATTTCTAATTCCGCAGGCAAGCCGATGGGGATAGATGGTTTTTCTGCGCATCTTGGGAGTTTTAGAGCCTTTCTTGAGGAAAAAGAGGATAATTTACCGATTGTACCCTTTGTCTTTTCTATATCTGCTCTCCCGTTTCTCTACTATTATTTTCATGTGCTTCCCCCCTTTAAAAAGATAGTTATGTTTTCTCCCGTATTGGATTATTCGAAAAAGCCCCTGGAGGGTTCGTTGTTCTGCAAGAGCAGGATACAGGTTGCTTTTAGTGATGATATGCTCTCCGAGGTAGCTGCAGAGAGATCCGAGGCGGAGAAAGCTATGGACAAATCCCCCACTGTTTCGAAAAAATTGGTAAAGGATTTGAGACGAGAGTTTGCGAGTTTCCCGGGGGAGTTGGGAGTTGATACTGTTAATGTAAGAATCGGGGTTTTCTATGGAGAATCGGATGGTCTTGTCTCTGTTGAGAGAGTTAATGCTCTTAAAGATTCCCTTAAGAGTGGTGAGGTGGAGATATATACGTATCCCCGAGTACGTCATTTTATGTTCAATGACAAGTACTGGAAGAATTTGCTTAATGATCTGAAGGTATTTTTGGGTAAGGAGTAGAAGACTTAAAGATACTTAAGGATAGGTAGCCTATTTTAGCTTTTTTATCACGTTATCTATCAATTTTACCTCTCGCTGTACCGATTTTAAATAGATCGGGAGAGAGTTTTTATAGTTTATACATGATTTTACTATTATTTCTTTCTCTGCTTTCGTAAAACTTATTTTTTTTTCGGTTTTTTTCTTTTTCGTTTTTTTCTTCTCTGTTGTTTCTTCTTCTGTTGTTTTTACGGTATCTTCATAGGCTATAGAGTTTTCTCCTATAAGGGCTTCCTGGAGCGGAGATAATTTTTTCGTTTTTGTTTTTTTTCTGGTCTTTTTTTGCGCTTTGGTGGGGGGGGTGTCCTCTGCCTTTTCATCGATAATTTTTTCTTCGATAACGGTCTCGTTCAATGCCTCCTCGTTCTGAGTTTTGCTCTTCTCCTCTATCTCTTTTAGTACTTTGAAAATACTGGTTTCTGTTATATCTTTTGGTACCTGAGCTATTCGTTGTTCTACCCGCTCGGCATTTGGACCTTTTATTAACTTTTTTCTTCCCATTTTAGCTACTCCCCACTTTTTATAGATATCTGTTTATGCAGAGTATATTATAGGAAAATCTCATGAGTTTTCTAACCATTTTTCTACTTCTTTGGCTAATTCTTTAAAATCTTGTGCCCCTCTGGATTTGGGGGCATAGTCGAAGATTGTTTTTTGAGCGTATTGACTCTCTTCAACCGCGATGTTTTTATGTATTACGGTTTTAAAAACCATATCGCCTAACTGTTTCCTTAGAGTTGCAGCAAGGTCCTGGCTTATAACGGTGCGTTTGTCGTAGAGAGTAATAAAGTAACGGACACTTCTTAAGCCGGGATTACTCTCCCTCGCCTCTTTTATTGTTTCATTAAGATCACCCAATCCCTCCTGACAGAAGAATGTCGGCTGTACAGGAACAAGTACGTGGGTCGCGGCGAGTAGGGCTGAGATTGTAAAGAGACCGAGAGAGGGAGGGGTATCTATTACTATGTAATTAAAGTCTTTGTATACCTCCGGTAGAGCCTTCTTTAGGGTATTAAATGTGGAAAGAGTTCTCTCCAGATTTTCCACTCTGTTTAGTTTTGTGCGTGTTGGTATAATGAAGAGGTTTTCGTATGGGGTTTGTGTTATGAGTTCTCTTATATTAGCCTCCCCACGGTATAGAAGGGATACATCGCGTTCTATCTTTTCGTAGTCCATGATATTTCTTGTAAGGTTGGCCTGTGGGTCTGTATCTATCATAAGAACTTTTTTACCCTCGAGTGCCCATGCTGCAGATAAGGAGAGAACCGAGGTGGTTTTACAGACTCCCCCTTTCTGCTGAGCTACGCATAATATTTTTGGCTTATACCTCTTCATGTTCTACTAATCGGCCTAAATTTCTTAAATATCAAAAAAAATCTTGCATATTATTTTTTCATTAATAATATATTTATTAGAGTGATACAATAAGCGCATATAAGGATAAAAAATGGGGAAAGTCTACTCTGTAGGTTTCAAGGAAGAAGAGCACAGTAAAATTGGGGAGATTGTTTCCAAGAAGGGACTTGAATTTGTAGAACTTACAGAGGATGTGGTAGAAACTCTTTCTGCGGCGGAGAGACATACCCCGGTGTTTATCAAGGTTGATGACAGGGAGGGGGTCAAATTATTAAAGAAAATAAAGACAGAGGCGGGGGAGAATATATATGTGTGTGGAGTAGATTACTCTAACAGGGATATAGCGTTTGCTGTTTCTCTGATTGATGATGTTCGGGTGTTTTATCTCCCGGTGGATGAAAACGAGATTCGTAAGGTTCTCAATGAGATAATGGAGGAGATAAGGGTAGGGGAGGCGGAAACCTCGGTTTTTGACGGGCTTAAGAGTTCGTTTTCTAGTTTTGAATGGGAAACAGACAAGGTCGCTGTTTCGAGTGTGTGTAAGTATTTGGCACGTTCTATGAGGAACGCGGGTTTTTATAAAACCTCTACGGAGGAGGATAATGCTGTTCTTGCTCTGGAGGAGGCCCTGTTGAACTCGATTGAGCATGGTAATCTGGAGTTAGATTCTTCTTTAAGGCCGAAGGACATTTTGGAAGAGGATAAATATGAGCTTTTGAAGGCGGAGAGACTAAGGGATAAGAGATATGCGGGTAGGAAGATTAAGATAGGTGTAGAGATGGATGAAAATAAGTGCACTATATCTATTGAGGATGAAGGGCAAGGATTTGATACTTCAAAGGTAAAAGATTATATTAATAATGAAAATTATACCAACGAGGATATAGCTGACGTTTCTGGTAAGGGATTCTCGTTGATGAAGAGGGCATTTGATAAAGTCGAGTACAACGACAGGGGAACTGTTATTAAATTAACTAAATACAGAGATAAGAGTTAAAGGAGGTTCAGATGGAACTATCTGAGAAAGAACTAAAGATTGTACTGCAGTCTTTGAAGAGTTATCTTGGTGAGGTTGCTGGAGCTACTCAGGCACAGAAAAACAAGATGGAGGCAGTGCAAAAAATTATAGATAAGATAGAAGGGGAGATTGGTCCCCTAAAACCGGAAATAACACCTTTTGATAAAAAGATGGAAGAGTCCCTTTCAGTATTGAAAAAGGGCAAACAAACAACTAAGAAAAAGAAAAAATAGGAGGAAATATGGCTAAGCAAGAAGAACAAGCAAAATTGTGGAGTCGTGAGGCTATAATGGCTGTAGAGAATAGGATTCTACAGCAGATTGTGGCAGCCCGTACTCCGGAGGCGGTAGAAGCCGCAATAAGTTATGCGCGATTTCTAAGGCTTTCAGGATTGACTTCAGATAACTATCCCCTATTCCTAAAGATGCTAGAAATAGAGAACCATTGGGTTCTTGACGCTCTAATAGGGGATGAGGATCCGTTCCTGTTGCTCTCTACCATCCAACCCAACAGGTATGTAATTTCGACCTGTTTTAAGCTTTTGACAAGGTGGCATCCGGGTGGTATCTATCCCAACACACTCTCAATAGCCCTAGGTGTGCTTCAGAGCGCCTACAGCTCTCCAAAGGATGGGTATAAAATTTATCCATTAAATGTGGCTGATGTTGATAACCTCGGTAAGCACCTTGAGAAGGAGAAGGGACAGAACTATCCCCAGAACCGATGTATTCTGGATATCCTTGATAGGATAGGTTCCCTTCAAGGTCTGGGTTGGGATGAATCTATGGAGGAGGTAGCACGACAGGCCATAAGGATTAGGAGTAACTTCTTTGATAATACAAAGAAGTTGGAGGATTGTATTCCTCAGGTTTTGCTTGTAAGAGGCGATTATCTTAAAGAGGAGGTTCCTCCGAGGTTTGTCTTTGAAGAAGATATCGATGTAACCCATAGGCACGATTAATAATCATTTTAGGAAAAAGGAGAAGAGATATGGATGAATTAATAGCACAAGAAACGTGGACGCCAGAGCAAATAGCTGAAATTGAGAATAGATTATTACAGGGAATCTTCGGTTGTCGTTCCTATGAGGCTGTTGAAGCTGCTATGACCTACGCAGCTTTCTTAAACACCGTTGGTTTAACCCCGGAGAACTACCCTGTATTTTTAAGAATGCTTGAAATAGAGAATCACTGGGTAATTGATGCTCTGATAGGTGATAAGGATCCATTTTTGTTGTTATCACCTGTTCAGCCAAATAGGTACATTGTGGGAAAGATATTTGGAATGATGACCAAGTGGCACAAGGGTGGTATCTATCCCAAGAATCTCTCTGTTATCCTTGGTGTATTACAGTCTAATTATAGTTCACCGAGGGATGGGTATAGAATTTATCCGTTAAGCATTTCGGATTTGAACGCTCTTGGTAAACATCTTGATAAAGAAAAGGGACAGGACGACGCTCTTAATAGAACAATACTTGATATACTTGATAAGATTTCCCAGTTGGAGGGTGTTGGTACGGATCCTGAGATGGAAGAGGTTGCAATTCATGCCTCTGCCATAAGAAACGCATTCTTTGACGATAGAAAGAGAATGGAAGATGTTATTCCTCCCGTTCTCTTGGTAAAGGCGAGCTATCACGAAAAGGAGGTTGCACCTAGAAAACGTATTCCTTTGAAAGAAAAACTTAAAAAAGAAAAGGAAAAGTAGGTGGAACGGATAGAAAGGTATTCCAAACTCCTCGAGCAGGTTGATTTTGAAAACGGTGTCACAATCGAGGACCGTACCTATTACGGTCCCGATGATGTTATTAATGAGCTTAGAGAGCTCGAGGAGCTGTATCAGGCATTGAAGGACTTTGATATTTTGAGCCTATACGATAGGACGATAGCCCATGACGGCCTTCATGATGAGGATATATACGATCATGGGAGGTACTACGCGTACTTCAGCTTTGAGCTTAAGGGGCAGAGTAGTGAGGAGAAAGAGGAAAACCTTGTAAATGCCCTTGGAGAGATTGTAGAGCGCTTTGGTAAAGAGCGGGTGCTTAAGTACTTTCCCAACAGGATCAAGGGCCGTCAAGTGACGGAGGATTTAAAGATAAGACCCGAGGATGAGGATTACCCCTCCTACTATTCTCAGTTTAGGATGGACTATGCCGAAA
>Ga0256914_1003740_pt1 | contig 11849 bp, 12 predicted proteins | sample HulkmetaG_FD_191571 | JGI IMG/M metagenome (GOLD analysis project Ga0256914, IMG submission 191571) | Hydrothermal chimney microbial communities from Main Endeavour vent field at the Juan de Fuca Ridge, Pacific Ocean - Hulk | ecosystem: Environmental > Aquatic > Marine > Hydrothermal vents ...
CGTATTAAAAGAGTTACTTATTCGTATAGAAACACTTCTAAGAAGAGGATTTTTTCATGAAGCAACAGACCTTATATCTATTGGTGAAAATATACACTATAATACAAAATCTAATGAATTAATCGTCAATGATAAGGCTGAAACCTTAGGAAATAAAGAGTCTGCACTATTTAAACTTTTTATGAAGCATCAAGATGAGGTTATATCACACGATAGAATTTATAAAGAGTTATGGGATTTTGATGAAGACCCAAGTGATACGGCTCTCAGAACCTACATTAAAAATATACGGAAAATAATAGGCAAGGAAAGAATTGTTAGCATCAAAAAACAGGGATATAAGTTTACTTCGCAACAATGAAAAACAGTCGCTTAGAAGATTTCTATCTCTATATATCTTTTTAGTATTTGCAATTATCTCTCTTTTGAGTATTTTCTACTATCAAAGTCAAGAGAAGTTGATGTTCTCTAATCAAAGAACAGTGCTATCTGGATACGCTACAGAACAGGTCAAAAGATTAAAAATTCTTCATCACTATTTTCCCGCAAGAGATAAGTATCCAAGAGATGATAGATTTAATAGTGCTATTTATGATATAGAAAGAGTTTTAATATTTTCTACTTTAAAAAACAGAAATGTAAATCTTGATAAATCTATATATAGAGCAGGAGATAAAATACATTTTGTAAAATATCTTGATGATTACTATTTAGGAGCTATGTATCTAATTATAGAGATTGATGAGGATAGAAGTTGGCATAAAGAGACATTACTACATATTCTGGCATTTGGTAGTATTATTTTAATTGTATTGGCTATATTTGGACTCTTTTTTGTAAAACTATTCCTTAAACCGATGAAAAACTCTATTGAACTACTTGATAACTTTATTAAAGATACAACACATGAACTAAATACTCCTATCTCTGCAATTTTAGCAAATATTGAGATGATGGATAAATCTATTATGGCTAAAAAAAATATAAAAAAACTATCAAGGATAAATATTGCAGCCAAAACTGTATCACACCTATATCAAGATTTAACCTACTTAGTACTTGGTCATCAAAGAGAGTCACATGATGCAAAGATTAATTTAAAAAAGCTTATTTTAAATAGAGTAGAGTATTTTGATATTTTAGCAAAATCAAAAAAAATCTCATTTGAATTGGATTTACAAGAGGCAACTTTATTTATAGACCCAGTTAAAATTACTAGAGTTATTGATAATCTTATATCCAATGCAATTAAATATAATAAGAGAAATGGTAGTATAAAGATACTCTTACGAAAAAACTACTTTTTAATATCAGATACAGGAGTAGGAATAAAATCTGATAAAATTAAAGATGTTTTTGATAGATATAGTAGATTTAACCATAGTGTTGGCGGATTTGGAATTGGACTAAATATCGTTAAAAGTATTGTAGATGAGTACAACTTAAAGATAGAGGTCACATCTACAATTGAAAAAGGAACAACATTTAAAGTAATATTAAAAACTTAATATATTTAAAAAAAAATTGGAAATCTAAGCTTTCACCATTTTTCGACGCATATAGGCTATTTTACTCTGGAGAGGTAAATTTTTGGGACAGTGGTCTTCACAAGCTAAAAGCGACATGCACCCAAATATACCATTATCATCACCTATAATCTCATAAAAATCTGCATCTGTTCGTTTATCGTGTGGGTCAATTTGAAATCTTGCCACTCTATTAAGCCCTACAGCACCTACAAAATCCTCTCTCATAATAGCAGTTGAACAACTGGCAACACATAACCCACACTCAATACATCTATCAAGCTCAAAAATCTTTTGTGCAACCTCTGGCTCTACCCTCTTCTCTAGTTTAGTTATATCGGTCTTCTCTTTTGCCTCAATCCAACTATTAACTCTAATAGACATCTCATTCATCCATGAACCTGTATCAACTGATAAATCCTTGATAAGTTTAAATGTAGGAAGAGGCAATAACTCTATTTTACCATCTTTAAATTCACTTGTAAGAGTTTTACATGCCAATCTTGGTTTTCCATTGATAATCATTCCACAAGCACCACAAATTCCGGCACGACATACAAAATCTGAACTTAAATCATGGTCAATAGTCGCTTTTATTTTAGTTAGGGCTATATATAGAGTCATACCGGGTGTCTCTTGCAATTTATACTCTGCAAATTCTGGTTTGGACTCACTATTTGATGGATTATATTTTAATGCTGTTATAGTTATCTCTCTACTCATATCCTACCTCTAATCTCTCATTCTTCGCTTTATACTCATCTTGAAGCTCATAAGGCATTAATTTATCTTGAAGTTCATATCTATCGCCTTTAAAGTTGGCTTTAATTTTCTCTATCTCATCAGCTCTTTTTTTACTTAGAGGATTTTCAATAATTTGCCCTTTTCGCCCATATCCTCGAAAGGCTGGAGGTATCTCCATTTTCATAATATCAATCTCTTCATATTTTATAGTTGGCTCTAAATCATCGGGATTTGCCCAATATGTAATAGTTCTTTTTAACCAATTTTTATCATCTCTTTTTAAATAATCTTCTCTATAGTGAGCTCCCCTACTCTCTTTTCGCTCTCTTGCACCTTTAGCTACACATAGAGCCACCTTTAGCATCATTGGAACTTTATACGCCTCTTCTAGTTCAGGATTTAACAATTTACACTTATTTGTCACTGTAATATGTTTTGTTTTTTCCAATAGTTCACTAAGCTCTTTTACAGCATCATCTAAATCTTTGCCATTTCTAAAGATACCTACCTTCTCCTGCATAATATTTCGCATCTTATCTTTAATATCATATATTTTCTCATCTCCATCAAGACTCAAAAGATAATCTATATAATCCTCTTGTTTCTGTAGCTCTTTCTCTACTACTGTGGTACTGATTGTAATATCTCTTCTCTTACAAAAATCTGCAAAATAGTTACCGATAATCATACCGGCTACAACTGTTTCACTTACAGAGTTTCCACCAAGTCTATTAAATCCATGCAAATCCCAACATGCGGCTTCTCCAGCAGCAAATAATCCTTTTAAATTAACACTTTCACCCTTTGGAGTAACTCTAATTCCACCCATTGAGTAGTGTTGCATAGGAAGAACCGGCATCCACCCCTTCTTCCCCTCGTCTGCTGGGTCAATTCCATTAAAAGTTTTACTAATCTCTTGCACATCTCTTAGGTTTTTCTCTATATGTTCACGACCTAAAATAGAAATATCCAACCATAAATGGTCTCCATAAGGAGATTTAACACCTTTTCCCTTCTTAATATGTTCTAACATTCGACGACTAACAACATCACGACTTGCTAAATCTTTCTTTTCGGGTTCATAATCAGGCATAAATCTATATCCATCTTTATCTCTTAAGACTCCACCATCTCCTCTACACCCTTCTGTTAAAAGTATTCCAGATGGAACAATAGGAGTTGGGTGAAACTGCACAGCCTCCATATTTGCCAAATACGCTCCAGCCTCTAATGCCATAGCATGACCGGTACCTTTACAAATAGTAGCATTGGTTGACTGTTTATAAATTCTACCATATCCACCAGTTGCCATAAGTGTACCCTTTGCTACATAGGCTATAAGTTTTCCCGTCTTTAGGTCCCTGACTATCGCTCCAAAACAGTGTCCATTCTCAACAATAAGGGATATTGCCTCTTTCTTATCCTCTATCACAACACCCCTTCTCATTGCCTCGTTGGCTACAGCATAAAGCATGGTGTGTCCTGTAGCATCGGCTGTATAACAAGTTCTCCATTTTTTTGTGCCACCAAAATCTCTAGCATTAATTAGACCATGAGCCTCATCTTTCTCTGTAATAGTCTCTTTTTTAGTGTTTATTACAACCTCTCTATCACCTCGATGAACTCTTGTCCAAGGAACACCCCAAGATGCCAACTCCCTTATAGCTTTGGGTGCAGTATTTACAAACATTCTGGCAACCTCTTGGTCACAACCCCAATCGCTTCCCTTAACAGTATCTGCGAAATGCACATCTTCATTATCATCTCTACCCATTACACTATTGGCTAAACTAGCTTGCATACCACCTTGGGCTGCCGCTGAGTGTGACCTCTTAACGGGAATTAAACTTAACACAATAGTATCCAACCCCTTTGAGGTTGTAGCAATTGCAGACCTAAGTCCGGCAAGTCCTCCACCAATAATCAATGCCTCTGTATATTTAATTTTCATAATTTCCCTTTATAGTAGGCGTATATCTCTCTCCGTAATGTTTTTGATGGTCATATCCAATTTTTATATATGTTATAAGTGAACAGAGTCCAAGAACAAGATAAATAGTTGTAATAATTTTTACAATTTTTCTACTTTTTACTCTATTTGATTTTGGATTGTTTCCATCAAACCAGCCCCATTTCACAATAAGTCTATAGATACCAGCTCCAGCATGAAGCACAACAGAGACCAAAAGCATAAAGTAGAGTGGATAAAATAGGTCACTATAGACTCTATCACTTGATGCAAATGGTCCTATATTCTGAGGTTGAGTTAATACAATATATAAATGAATTGAACCCAGAAAAAACATTATAAAGCCTGTTGTAATCTGAATAATCCATAAATTTGTATCACTATGTTGCATAAGTTGTGCATGGGTTTTTAATCTAAGATACTCTCTATATGAGTTTGGAAATTTTCTCATTGCTAAAAGAGCATGAAAGATAAAAATAGCAAATATAAGAAAGGCTAAAATTGATATAAATAGTGGCGAACCACCTTCAATTATAAATTCACCCTCAAACATCTTTGTAACTGAATACATAACATCTTTTCCTAATAAAATAGATGCTTCAAAGACAAGATGAAAGAGTATAAAAAGGGCTAAAATTAGCCCCGTCGCACTTTGTAAAAAATCCAACTTTGCCGGAATTCTACTCTTCTTTTTTTGAGTCGTTTTGCCCAAAAGGCTTTCTACTATATTTTCTTGTAACATTGATAATTTCTGTTCTATACTGTTAAAGGAATTGAAACTAATGATTTTAAATATGCTTTAATATCATTAACCACAGTATCTAAATCTCTCTCCCCATCGATAACTTTTAATATCTTATGTTTATTATAATACTCTTCAATTTCAGCTATAGTATCTTTATAAACCTGCATACTATGATTAAATACCTCTTCACTCTCATTGTGATTTTGAAAATATCTCTCTCGTGCAGTCTTTTCACTTACTCTAACTTCAATAACAGATAGCAACTCTACCCTTTTAAAGTTATTGATAACATCTCCAAAAATTTTAACATGCTCCATCTCTCGTGGAAATCCGTCAATAAGAACAATATCAGTAGGAGCATCAAGAATAGTTTTACACACCTCATCTATAGTTAAAGATGTTGGAATTAAATCACCTTTTGAGACATAATCATTGATAATTTTACCTATCTTACCACCTTTCTTTATCTCATCTTTTAAAATTTCACCTAAGGAGTAACTTGTAATTTGACTCAAACACTCATTAGCCACTATCTTTCCATCTGTTGTCTTCCCAGAACCCGGTGCTCCAATAAGAAGTATTAACTTTTTTGACATTTTTTAATCCTAAACTTGAAATATCTGACAAGAATTATACCAAAGATAATAAGAGATTATACTTAATTGGATATAAAAAATATATACTAATATATTTAAAAAGTTCATTATAATAATATGAAATTAATCTATCAAATCAAGCAATTTTATGATACTCTTTCACTAGTTTATATAGGAGTGTTTATTATGTCAACAAAATTAAATCGTATAAAGAAAGTTGGATTTATATTAAGACCCGACTCTCCAAATATTTCGTCTCTCTATAATGATATAAAATCAAAATTTGAACAAAAAGATATAGAGGTTCTTTTAGATAATAAATCAGCGGAAATGATAGGTATAAAAGGAATAGAGTTTAATCAAATGTGCCAAAAGGTTGACCTTTTAGTATCACTTGGTGGAGATGGAACTCTACTATCACTAGTTAGGAAAAGCTATGGATATGATAAACCTATACTTGGGATAAATGCTGGAAATTTGGGATTTTTGGCAGATACACCTATCCATCTAGTTAACAATATGATAGATAAGCTAGTTAGTGGCGACTATAGAATAGATAACCGAATGTTAATTAAAGGATACATTGAGGGGAAGAGTGGCAAAAAAGATTTTTACGCATTTAATGATGTTGTAATTACACGACCCACTATATCTCACATGGTAGAAATTGATGCTTCTATCGACAATGATTGGTTTAATACATATAGAGGAGATGGGTTACTTATATCAACCCCAACAGGCTCAACTGCATATAATTTATCTCTTGGTGGTCCAATTATGTATCCTCTATCCAAAGTATTTATTATGACACCGATTGCCCCACACTCATTAACCCAAAGACCTCTAGTAGTTCCTAGTGATTTTACTATTAATTTAACATCTCATAATGAACTTGTTATAATGGTTGATGGGCAAGATGATTATATTATAAAGGCTACAGAGAAACTTGTTATACAAGGAGCTAGTATAAGTGCAAAACTTCTTCATGCTAAGAAACATAGCTATTTTAAAGTTTTAAGAGAAAAACTATCATGGGGCGATGAGTAATGGTTCGTAGAATTTATCTAAAAGATTTAATCTCATTTGAAAAAGCAGAATTGGAACTACAAAAAGGTTTAGTAGTCTTTTCAGGTCCTAGTGGTGCTGGAAAATCTGTTTTAATGAATGCGGTATTATCCTCTTTTGGATATAAAATGGCTGAAGCCAAAGTGTGTGAAATATCCATTGATAAACCATTGAAACTGCAAAGTGATAACTATGAGTTGGAAAATGAGATAGTAATAAAAAGTATAAAAAGGGATAAGATTAGATACTATTTAGATGGTCAAAATATCTCTAAAAAAACTTTAAATAAACTATTTAGACCATTTGTCAAATTCCTATCAATACAAGATAGGGGTGGATTTCAAAGTTCTGAACTTATAGAACTAATAGATAATTCACTCTCTTCTAAAGATAGAAGTTTTAAAAAAATGCTAAAAGAGTATAAACAAAGATATATCAACTATACAAAAAAATTACAAGAGTTTAATAGAATAAAAAGTGATGAATTGAGATTGGCTGAACTTATAGATTTTGCAACATTTGAAATAGAAAAAATAGAGGCAATAGAGCCAAAAATTGGAGAAGATAAAGAACTTTTAAAGATAAAATCTCAACTCTCTAAAATAGATAAGATAAATAATGCTCTACATCAAGCAAATGCTATTTTTGAGTATGAAGGGTGGGTCAATGAAATATATAAACTATTGGACAAAGATAACAGCTACTTTGTTGAAATGATGAACCAACTGAGAGCAGACTTTGAAGATATTAACTATCTCACAGAGGAGTTAGCCGAAGTTGATATTGAATATATCTTAGATAGATTAGAGAGAATATCATACCTAAAAAATAGATATGGTGGAATAGAGGAGGCGATAGCCTATGCTAAAAAGAAAAAAGAAGAGTTAAATAGCTATAAAAATATTGAAAAAGATAAAAATTTACTAGAGTCATTTCTATCAATAGAGCTTAATGAACTTATAACAATTGCTAATATAATTTCAAAAAAACGACGCAAAGAGTCCTTAATTTTAGAAAAAAAATTACAAAAGTATCTTTTTGAGTTAAAATTACCTACTGTTAAATTTATCTTTGATACCATATCAATTAATGGATTAGGGTGCGATATAGTAAACTTAGACCTAAAGGGTTCAAAAATCTCAACACTTAGTGGTGGAGAGTTTAATAGAATTCGTTTAGCTTTAATGGCTGTTTCTATATCTTCGATAGAAGATGGTGGAGTTTTGATATTAGATGAGATAGATGCAAATGTTAGTGGAGATGAGTCCATAGCAATAGCTAATATGATTTGTAAACTATCATCAGCATATCAAATATTTGCTATATCTCACCAACCCCATTTGGCATCAAAAGCCAATCAACATATCTTAATAACAAAAACAGATAATAGAAGTAAAGCTATATTATTGGATAAACAAGGTAAAATAGATGAGATAGCAAGAATTATTGCCGGTCAAAAACCAAATCAAGAGGCTATCAATTTTGCTATTGAACTATTAAAAAATTAGAAAGGAATAGATATTATGGGAAAGAGTATTATTATAGCTATTTTTACACTTATTACTACTATTTTATTAATTAATCTACTTAAATTTATATCCAATTTTTTCTCTAATCGAAAAAAATACACCCAAGTATATGATGTAAGAGCAGAAGTAAACAGTAAAATTAGACCAAGATTGGGTTCATTAGAGCAGAAATTTGAAAAAGATAAGAATTCTGGTGATAAATTTGGTGAATATGTTTATACTCTTTTTAAAGATGAGTTTAAAGATAAAAATGAAAAAATAGTTAAAAAAGAGATTTGTAGATGTTGTAATAGTTATGAAAATGCAGAGTGTAAAGAGGATTTCTGTTTAGATGGTATATGTAAAAAATAAGAAGATATGAAAACTATCAATAAATCTTTTATATCCTCTTATGAGATAAAAAAATCAAAATTTATAGCCTACCTAATACCAATATCAGAGTTTAAAGGTATGCAAGATAAATTAAGAGAGCAACACCCAAAATCAAGACATGTAGTCTATGCTCTTAGATACCTAAATGAGTTTGAACAGATTGTAGAGAACAGTTCAGATGATGGAGAACCTAAAGGCTCATCAGCACAACCTGCTTTAAATGTACTTCGTGGTGAAGAGATGATAAATGTGGCTGTGTTAATAGTTAGATATTTTGGTGGTATAAAACTTGGAATTGGCGGATTAGTAAGAGCTTATGGTAATGCTGTAAAAAAAGTAATTTCAAATTCTAATACTATTTTTTATGAAAAAATGTTAAAATATAGTTTTAAAACACCATATAGTGATATTCAAAAAACCGAATATCTATTAAATAGATTAGAAATTACCAATATAAAAAGAGAGTTTTTAAATAGTGGTGTTTCGTGGGAAATAGAGACCACAAGAGAAAAAATAGATAAATTAAAGGATAGTTATTGCAAGAGATAGTAAATGCTATAGTAGATATTGTAGGTCAAATGGGATATATAGGCATATTTATTATGATGTTTTTAGAGAGTACATTTTTCCCATTTCCAAGTGAAGTAGCAATGATACCCGCTGGATACTTGGCGTCCAAAGGTGATATGAGTCTATATTTTGCTATATTTGTAGGAGTATTAGGTTCTCTTTTAGGAGCACTTTTTAACTACTATTTGGCAAGAATATATGGGAGAAAAGCTGTTTTAAAATTTGGTAAATATCTCTTTTTTAATGAAGAGAAATTGAAAAAGATGGAAGATTTTTTTTATAAACATGGTTCATTTTCAACTCTAACAAGTCGTCTAATTCCAGCAGTGAGACAGTTTATATCTCTACCCGCTGGATTATCAAAAATGGATATACTACCTTTTATAATATATACCACCATTGGAGCAGGTATCTGGGTTATTATATTAACACTTCTAGGGTACTTTATAGGTCAAAACCAAGAGTTACTAAATGAATATCTACATCAAATAGTAGTTGCTACTCTAATTATTATAGCTTTTGCTACAGCTATTTATATTTGGATTAAAAGATAATGATAATTAGGAAACTATTTAAGTTTGAAAATGCCCATATTGTACGAAACTGTAGTACAATAAGGTGTAGTGAAAATATACATGGACACTCATATAAGATTGAGGTTTTATTGGAATCAAACTATTTAGATAATGGTCAAATGGTATATGATTTTGGATTAACTAAACTCTATATTAAGGAGATTATTGATAGTTTTGACCACGCCATTACACTATGGAGCGGGGATAAAAGAGAGTATATTGAGGATATGAAAAAACACTCTTTACGATGGATAGAGCTTCCTGTTAGTCCCTCAGCTGAACAGTTTGCCCGTGTTATTTTTCTATTGGTTGAGAGAATTTTAGAGTGTACCAATATGGTAAATGGCGAAAAAGAGATAAAATTAAATAGTATTATAGTGCATGAGACAGATACAGGATATGCACAAGGATTTAGAGAAGATGCCTATAGTAAACTTATGGGGAAAATAGAGCTAAAGAATATTATCTTTTCTAAGGATATTCAAAATCAATGGAGTGATAATAACCTATGGAATAGACTATTAAATAAAAAAGAGATAATAAATCCTAAAAGGGTATAAAAGGTAGAATATGATAAAAAATAAATTCGATTTAAGCACTCCTATTATAGAGATAAAAGGGGTTCAAAAAGTTTTTGGTACAAAAGAGGTGCTAAAAGATGTAAACCTTATATTTCCAAAAGGTTCGACTACCGTTGTATTGGGACTTTCTGGAAGTGGGAAATCTACTATTATCAAACATATAGTAGGGCTTATGAAGCCTACAAAAGGGGATATTTTTGTAAATGGTATTAATGTATCACAATGTAGAGAGGAGGAGTTAAGGGAGGTTAGAAAAGGAATAGGCTTTCTATTTCAAGATGGAGCTATGTTTGACAGTATGAATATATTTGATAATGTGGCATTTCCCTTAAGAGAGCATTTTAAGTTATCGAAAAATGAAATAGAGAATCGAGTTTTGAATATGTTAACAATGACAGGGCTTGATGCTAAAAGGGTGGCAAAACTATTTCCAAATGAGTTAAGTGGTGGTATGAGAAAACGGGCAGGATTGGCTAGAGCAATTATTATGCAACCTAAAATTATTCTATATGATGAGCCAACAAGTGGACTTGACCCAATTACGAGTAACCTAATTACCCAACTTATTATAAAATTGCAAAGAGAGCTTGGAGTTACCTCTGTATTAATTACCCATGATATGAAAGAGAGCTTTAAAAGTGCTGATTTTTTAGCCTTTCTATTTGAAGGGGAGATAATTGAGTGGGGTGATAACAACAGTTTTAAAAATACCAAAAACCCATTTGTTCAACAATTTTTAAATGGAGAAGAGAATGGTCCAATACAGTTTAGGGGATAGAGATAATGGCAGTTTGGGCAATAGGTGATATTCAAGGCTGTTATGACCACCTAAAAAGAGTTCTTAAAAAGATAAAATTTAATCCTCAAAAAGATACTTTATGGTTAGCAGGAGATTTAGTTAATAGAGGAGATAAATCCTTAGAGGTTTTAAACTATCTATACTCTATAAAGAGTTCAATAAAAATAGTATTGGGTAATCATGATATATCGCTAATTGCCTCATATTACAAAATTAAAAAACCAAATCCTACAATTGAACCTGTTCTTAATGCACCAAATGCAAAAGAGCTAATTACTTGGTTAAGATTTCAACCATTTTTAGTATGGGATTTTAAATTGAACTATATGATGGCTCATGCTGGAATTTCTCCGCAATTTGATTTTGGCATGGCAATAAAATATGCCTCTCAAATAGAGAAAAAACTTCAATCACAAAATCCTAAACCTTGGCTTAAAGATATGTTTAAAAGAGGTTCTACACTCTTTAATGCAGATGCAACCCCATTAGATATAGAAAAGTATATATTAAGTTCATTTACTAGAATGAGATTTTGTGAAGACAATGGAAGATTGGATTTCTCTCAAAAGGGAAAACCCACTTACTCAAAAGTTGAACATAAAGGATTAAAACCTTGGTTTGCATGTCCAACACGATATCCACTTCCCTTAAAAGTTGTCTTTGGACATTGGTCAACACTTGGATATTGGTATAATGGAGATGTTCTATGTATTGATACAGGTTGTCTTTGGGGTAGGGAGTTAACAGCTGTAAGACTCGACAAAAAAGAACCATTAAA
>Ga0256914_1003741_pt1 | contig 11847 bp, 9 predicted proteins | sample HulkmetaG_FD_191571 | JGI IMG/M metagenome (GOLD analysis project Ga0256914, IMG submission 191571) | Hydrothermal chimney microbial communities from Main Endeavour vent field at the Juan de Fuca Ridge, Pacific Ocean - Hulk | ecosystem: Environmental > Aquatic > Marine > Hydrothermal vents ...
ATCCGTTGCTTTTTTTATCTCTATATTTAACCCGATAAATATTATGTTTGACGGTTAAATTTGTTTTGTTTAACCTTCCTTTAAATTATTTACAATTTGTTTTTTATTTTATTACTTTACAAACTCTAAAGAATTAAAACACGGATTAAAATGAAAAAACTATTTTTATTATTATTTTTCCCCCTTTTTTATCTTACGGCACAAACAACAAGTGAAATTCCAAAAAAAAGAATTATAGATTGGTCCGAAGCGGGAGTATTAGGTAAAATACCATTACATTCAAAATCGGATTTTATTAACATCAATGATTTTTTAGGAAACGATACAACATTCGACAATGCACTTGTAAAGGCAATTAAAACCGGGGAAGAAGAGGAATTAAAAATAATATATTTCCCCGCCGGAAATTATCCTTTTAATAAACCGATAAAATTAAAATCCAACACGGTTATATTGGGAGCCGGGGCAAATAAATCTCATTTAATTATTTCGTTAAACGGAAAAAGAGGAAATTGTATTTCCTTTAACGGTAAGGTAATTAAAACATTGAATTATGATAATAAATTAAAGAAAGGGACAAAAAAAATTGTTCTTGATATGAACATTAAAAATTTTAAAAATGCCGTAATTGCAGAAATTTATCAAGGGAAAAATGTTTATGGAAAATCTTCTTCAGGCAAAGAAAAACAATATCAAAAAGGTCAAGTAATTAAAATCTCCGAAATTGATAATAACACTCTTATTTTACAAGATTCATTGCGTTTGGATTATCCCGTTAAAGATAAATGGGGAGAACCGATAAAAATAAAATTAATTATCCCCGTAACTAACAGCGGTATCGAGAACATTTCCGTAAAAAGGAAAGACAGACCCCCGAAAAACGGAAGTAATATCATATCGTTTAATTATGCATACAACTGTTGGTTAAACGGTATTGCAAGTCGAATGGGGGCAAACAATCATGTTTCCGTTAATAACTCTCGTAATATTGAAATACGTGGTTCGTTTTTTAGTAGTACTTTTAATACAGGCGGCGGTGGAAACGGATATGGAATTGTTGTCGGGAGTAATTCCACCGATTGTCTTTTTGAAGATAATATCTTTGAAAAATTACGCCATGCAATGATAATTGCAAGCAGCGCCAACGGAAATGTTTTCGGTTATAATGCTTCGTTCAACAAACCGCTATTAAATATAGACGAAGCATCCATAAGTGTACACGGGCACTATCCATACATGAATCTTTTTGAAAGCAATTATGTTGAATATATTAATGTTGATTACGTTTGGGGTGCAAACGGAGAGTACAATACTTTTTTAAGAAATTATGTTTACGATAAAGGTCTTTTCGGACTTTTTAGAAATCAGGAATTACAAATTGAACGGGGAACCGATAAAACAAATATTATTGGCAATTTGGCTAATGTTAAAGCAAGAGGAAAGGATAATTTTATTTTGAAAAACATGCCTATAAGTCAACTTACTGATGCTATGTTTCTGGAAACATATTCTTTTTATTATAACAAAAAACCGGATTTTATCCCGGCCTCCGTTTCGTGGCCTTGTTTCGGGTTAAAAACGTCGAAAACCGGAGAAGAAATCTCAAATTCAATTCCGGCTGTTTTAAGATATTTTACGGATAACAAAACCGTTACGGTTAAATTTAATTAATGCTGAAAAGTTAAAAAAATCAAAACTCCCGATATTATTTCATCCTTAATGTCGGGAAGCAACATATAAAAAACCGAAACCACCTTAAAGAAGACAACAAGTAAAATAATACCCGCATTGCACAATATTATCTAAAAAATTTTAAGGTTGAAATGAAAAAATTATTTTCTTAGTTTTGTTTATCCACTGCAAAGGCAGTGGTAATTTTTTTTAAATAAAGGAGATTTTTTAGGTGGCTAATTTTGTTTATTTAACGGCAGAACGACTTAGAGAAATTGAGAACGAAGTTAAAGAATTAAAAACAAACGGCAGAAAGAAAATGGCTCAAACTATTGCCGAAGCAAGGTCTTACGGAGATTTATCGGAAAATGCCGAGTATGATGCTGCCAAAGACGCACAGGGGTTGTTGGAATTAAAAATCAGTAAATTGGAGGATCTTTTATCCAGAGCACAAGTTATAGATATATCCAAATTCCCGAAAGATGAAGTTCACATCTTATCAAAAGTGAAAGTAAAAAACCTTAACAACAATAAAGTCTTTGAATATGTTTTAGTGTCGCCGGAAGAAGCCGATTTCAAAAGCGGTAAAATAGCTTTAACTTCACCGGTAGGGAAAGCTTTAATGGGCAAAAAATTAGGCGAAATTGTTAATGCCCAAGTTCCGGCAGGAATAATTAAATTTGAAATTCTCGAAATAAATTAATTCTACCGTTTTAACATAACCCGTAAAAAAATGAAAAAAATCGTTGAACAAAATATCATCCGATTCATCGATAGGCATAACCTTATTAAAAACGGAGATAAACTCTTAATTGCATTTAGCGGCGGAGCCGATTCTCTTTTTGCTCTTCATTTTTTTAACAAATACAAAACTAAATACGGTATTACTCTTTCCGCATTTCATCTAAATCATCTTTTGCGCGGTACAGAATCCGACGAAGATGAAAAATTTTGCCGTGCCTTTTGTGAAAAAGAAGAGATTGAATTTCACTCGGAAAATTTTGATGTAAAAAAATATGCCGAAAAAAACAAATTATCTTTAGAAGAAGCGGCACGAATTATTCGTTACAATCTGCTGGAAAATTTTGCCGAAGCAAACGGGTTTTCAAAAATTGTTACGGCTCATAATTCCGACGATAATACGGAAACCGTATTGTTAAATCTTTTTAGAGGAACCGGATTAAACGGTGCAAGCGGCATTCCCGTAAAAAGAGGAATGGTTATCCGTCCATTCCTTTCCGTTGCAAAAAAAGAGATTGTTGATTATTTAACGGAAAATAATATCCTTTTCAGAACCGATTCGTCGAATTTGCAAAATGATTTTAACCGGAATTTTTTAAGAAACGAAATTATCCCTAAAATAAGAAAAAAGATAAACCCTTCGTTGGATTTGAATATCTTAAAATTTTCAGAAACTGCGGCAGACAGCTATAAAATAATTTCGGGATTAACCGATAAAATTATTAAACAAGGAATAGAGCCGACTGAAAACGGCATTAAAATACTCAATTTAATCAACAGCAATTTTGAAGACGAAACAACAAAAATGGCAATAAAATTATCGACGGAAAAATATTTGAATATAATATTATCCTTTGATAACATTCTGCAAATTAAAAATCTTTTTGCTCATAACACCGGAAGCCGGCTGGATTTAAGCGATAACTTATCCGCAATAAGAGAACGAGAATTTATTTACTTATACAGAAAGGATTTGCAAAATGAACAGAAAAAAGAGTGGACTCTTAATTTAAATGAGGAAATTAATATCGAAGGGAAAAAAATCTCTGCCCGAATTGTACCGAAAGCAACTATAAACAACTCGGGCAACATCGAATTTATTGACGGAGACAGAATCTCTTTTCCTCTAAAAATAAGAAGATGGAAGGCGGGAGATAAATTTACCCCCTTGGGCTTGAAAGGGACAAAAAAGATTTCCGATTTTTTAACCGACATTAAGGTTGATGCGGCAAATAAAAAAAATCAATTTGTTGTTTTAAGTAATAAAAAAATTATTTGGGTTATTAATGGTAGAATTGATGAAAGTGTTAAAACAGATAAAAATTCAAAAAGGATAATAAAACTATGGGTAAAATAAATTTTGAAAAAGATTATATAAAAATAGGAAACGAAAAATTTGTTCCGATGATTACCGCCGAAGAACTAAACACACGGGTTAAAGAATTGGGAAAACAAATCTCAGAAGATTACGAAGGGAAACTCCCGATATTTATAGGAGTGCTTAACGGCTCGTTTATGTTTATGTCCGACTTAATGAAGGAGGTTACAATTCATTGCGAAATGGATTTTATGAAACTTTCAAGTTACGGCGACGAAAAAATTTCTTCCGGAAATGTAAGAATGCTGAAAGAACTTAACGCGGATATAAACGAACGTCACATTATAGTTGTGGAAGATATTGTGGATTCCGGACTTTCATTAAATTACATAGGTAAATTACTCAAAGAATATAAACCTGCTTCAATAAAATATGCATCGTTACTTGTTAAACCTAATAGTATAAAATATGATGTTAAAATTGATTATATTGGATTTGAAATAAAAGACCAATTTGTAATAGGTTACGGATTGGATTATGCTCAAAAATACAGAAACTTAAAAGCTATATATCAATTAGAAGATTAGGAGTAAAAAAAATAGATGTTTAACGAAGTTAATAAATTTAAAATGGCAAAAAACTCAGATAATAAAAATGAAAACAAGAAACCCCCGAAAGGGCCGATGCCTGACCCCGGCAAACCCGACGGTGAATTTGATTGGTCTAAAGTAATAAAATCCGTTTTAAGTTGGGGCCTTGTTATTGTTGCTGCCGTAATTGTAATGCAATTTATGAACGGTGCAAATACTGCGAGTGCCGAAATTACTTACGACCAATACGAGGCATTGTTAAACTCCGATAAAATTGCCAGTGCCCGTATTTTAAAGGACGAATCGAATAATTATGTTTTTGAAGGTCATCTTAAAAAGAAAGAATTTATCAACAACCAAAACATTAAGCAATTCAGAACAACCATGGTTGAACCGGTAATTCAAGAACAGGTTAAAGTCTGGAAAGAGAAAGGTGTTAAATTCACCTTTGTCAAAGAATCTAACGAATGGTTAACCTTGTTGTTCGGATTAATCCCTTGGATATTAATTATCGGTGTTTGGTTTCTTTTTATGCGAAGAATGCAAGGTGGAGCTGCAGGCGGCGGACAAAAGGGTATTTTCAGCTTTGGGAAAAGTCGTGCAAAATTAATTAACGAATCTCAAATAAAAGTTACCTTTAAAGATGTTGCCGGAGCCGACGAGGCAAAACAAGAACTTGAAGAGGTAATAGAATTTTTAAAAGAACCTTCAAAGTTTCAGAAACTTGGCGGTAAAATTCCACGCGGCGTATTATTGTTGGGCCCTCCGGGAACCGGAAAAACGCTTCTTGCCCGTGCCGTTGCCGGTGAAGCGGGTGTCCCTTTCTTCTCCATAAGCGGTGCCGACTTTGTTGAAATGTTTGTTGGTGTTGGAGCAAGCCGTGTTCGTGATCTTTTTGACCAAGGTAAAAAAAGTGCTCCGTGCATAATTTTTATAGATGAAATTGATGCCGTGGGGCGTCAACGCGGAGCCGGCCTCGGCGGCGGACACGACGAACGGGAACAAACCCTCAACGCTCTTCTTGTTGAAATGGACGGATTTGAACAAAACAGCGGTGTAATTATTATTGCCGCAACAAACCGCCCCGATGTTCTCGATCCCGCTCTTTTACGTCCGGGCAGATTCGACAGACAAGTTGTTGTTGACCGCCCCGACGTTAACGGTCGTGAAGGAATCTTAAAAGTACATACACGCAAAATTCCTTTGGCAAAAAACGTAAATTTAAAAACCTTGGCAAAAGGTACTCCCGGCCTTTCCGGTGCGGAGCTTTCCAACTTGGTAAACGAAGCAGCTTTATTGGCTGCACGTAAAAATAAAAATGAAGTTGACGTAACGGACTTTGAAGAAGCAAAAGATAAGATAATGATGGGAATGGAACGCAAAAGCTTAATTATTTCGGAAGAGGAAAAACGCGTTACGGCTTATCACGAAATAGGACACGTGCTTGTTGCTCTTAAAACTCCCGAATCGGACCCTGTGCATAAAGTTACAATTATCCCCCGCGGACGTGCCTTGGGCGTTACAACTTATCTTCCGGTTGACGAAAAACACACTTATTCAAAAGAATATCTTGAAGGAATGATTACATATGCACTTGGCGGACGTGCTGCCGAAAAGGTTGTATTTAATAAATATACAACCGGTGCCGGTAATGATATAGAAAAATCCACAAATATTGCACGTAAAATGGTTTGCGAATGGGGAATGAGTGAAAAATTAGGACCTCTTGCTTACGGTGCAAAAGAAGAAGAAATTTTCCTCGGACGTGAAGTTACAAAACATAAAGAATACAGCGAACTTACCGCTCAAGAAATTGATGCCGAAGTGAAAAAAATTGTTACCGAAGCAATGAACCGTGCGGAAAACATTCTCAAAGAAAACATCGACGTACTTCATAAGCTTTCAAAAGAATTGTTGGAACGCGAAATTCTTGATGCCGATGAAATTCAAAAAATTGTTAACGGCGAAGAACTTCCTCCGTTAAAGAAAAAGGAAGAAGAAATTCCGGAACACGTAAAGGAACTTTTAGAACAACGAAAAAAAACAGAAGAAAAACCGAAAGAGGAAAATGACACAGACAACAACGCTTGATAAAGGGACAATAGATTACAAAGCGGAATTGCTGCGGAAAAGCATTCATCTTATTTCACTATCCATAGCAATTATTTATTACTACATAACAAAGGAATTGGCACTTAAATTGCTGATTCCTTTTACTTTATTATCCCTTATACTTGACCTGGCAAGATATGTTTCTCCGGCTTATCGCAAATTTTTATACTCTTATTTCGGATTCATGCTGCGGGAACATGAAATAAACTCGAAACAAATTACACTTAGCGGAGCCACTTATGTGCTAATTGCAGCAACACTTACCATTCTCTTCTTTCCGAAAGTTTTTGTAATACTGGGAATTGCAGTTTTAATTATCGGCGATATTTTTGCAGCTTTGCTCGGAAGAAAATTCGGCAAACACAAATTCCTTTTTAAAAGCTTGGAAGGGACAACCGCTTTTTTTGTTTCCGGCAGTATTGTTGTTTTTTTTACACCGAAAATCGATGGGAATTTAACCGAATATTTAATAGGATTTGCCGCAGTTGCAGTTGCAGCAATAGTAGAAAACATTTCTTACGGTTGGGCAGACGATAATTTAACAATTCCGATTTCAGTTTGCTTAACAATGGAATTATTGTATTCCCTTTTTCTGCCCAATCTATCTTTGGTTTTGCAAAATGTTCCTTTATAATTACTTATAATAAGTGAAACTTATTTTCCCTCTTTTTGTATAATTTATACTTTAAAACAAACTGTAAGTGAAATATGAAAACAAAAACTTTACCCTTATTTATATTACTCCTTTTTTCTTTTTACCTTTTTCCCGGATGTAACAACAAACAAAAACCGGCAATAGGAAAAGAGGATGAAATTATAGTGATTGCCGATTCAACTCTTTACTATCAAATTGAACCCGAAATGCTCCACGTATTCGAAAAAATTATTTATACCCCGCAACCCGAAAATCTTTTTAACTTAAAACGCGAAAACCTTAAGAACCTTAACAAACTGAAAAACAGAAAAAATATAATCATTATTGGAACACTCGATTCAGACGATGCCGTTTCCGAATATATAAAAGCCTCTTTGGATTCTTCCGTTACAAAACTTGTTAAAGAAAGAAAAAATTTTTTCTTTAACAAAAACGACCTGTGGGCAAAACATCAACTTGTGATGTTTCTTACGGCAAACTCGATTGACGAATTGAAACAGAACATTTTAAATGCCAACGAAGAGTTGCTTTATTCGTTCAGACAAACATCCAACAAACGTCTTTTTGCCAAACTTTATAAACCCGGTTTGGAAATGAAAAAAATAAAAGCCCGATTGTTAAAAAGTTACGGATGGACTTTTTACATTCAACCCGGAACAGAGCTTGCCATTAACGATTCTTTAAACAATTTTGTGTGGCTCAGAAGCGGACGAAACACTCCGATAGAACGTTGGATTTTTGTCCACTGGATTAACAACGCAAACCCCGATTATTTAAACAAAGATTCCGTTACAACTATACGAAACAGAATTACAAAAAAATATTTTACCGTAGCGGAGGATTCCGCTTATGTTGAAATTGCCACCGAAATGTCAAAGCCAAAAGTTTCGCAAGCAACTTTTAACGACGGTTATTCACTTATGACACAAGGATTCTGGAAATTTTCCGATAAATCCGGAGGCGGTCCGTTTATTAACTATTCGTTTTTAGATGAAAATACCGGACGTTTTTATATGGTGGATGCTTCTATTTTTGCCCCGAAATATTACAAGAAAAAACTTATTCAACAAGCTGATGTAATCTTAAATTCTTTTAAAACCAAAGATAAATTAAGTAAAAAACGAATAGAAGAAATTTTAAGCGAATTGGATTAAATTTTAATTTACCTTTACCGTAGCGTCGAATATACGACACTACGGTAAAATTTTTTATCTTTCTATAACTTCACGATATTTTATTATATCTCCTTGTAATCCCGGATAGTTCAAATAAAACAAATACTTATCTTTAGTTAAGCCGGTAAAATCCATATGAATTATATAATTGCAATTGCAGTAACATCCTAACTTTGCGGTATCTTTAACTTCAACCTTTATGGTACCGGGTTCCATTTTATAATTAACCGCAAACCTTTGGGAATCCGGACAGCAATTACCCCAAACGGAAAAATCTATTTTAAGTGTATCTCCAAAAGAATATTTAAAATATTTATCACCGCATTCGGGTTGCCTTACCTCCGAAACATTACGAATACAGCCGCTTATTTGACGGGCTGACATATGAATATTCTTCTCATTTTCCGTAGGAGAATTACATGAATAGAACCAGCTTAACGCAACAAAAGCCAAAATGAGTAGAAATTGTTTGAAAAACTTTTTTATTTCTCACCTTTATTTTGTTAATAAATTTTTAAACCAGAACTTAACATCCAATTTCATTGAATGGGAATATTTCGGGAAACGTATTCCGTGCCTTTGATTGGGATAAATCATCACTTCAAAATCTTTGTTAAGGTTTTCCAATTTATCGATTAATTGCAATGTGTTTTGCATGTGTACATTATCGTCCATTGTTCCATGTGTAATTAACATTCCGCCGTTATATTCTCCGGCGTAATTCATAACCGAGCCGTATTTATATCCTTCGGGATTTTCGCTCGGAGTATCCATATAACGTTCCGTATAAATATTATCGTACAATCGCCAATCCGTTACGGCATATTTTGCAATACCGTATTTAAAGTACTTACCGGCTCTTGCCAATGCCATGCTTGTAACATATCCCCCGTAACTCCCTCCGGTAATGGCAATTTTAGCCGTATCAATAAAAGATTGTTTTCGCAACCATTTTGCCGCTTCAATAAAATCATCTATTTCACGTTTGCCCAAGTTACGAAAAAGTTCGTTCTTTCCTTTTTTCCCGAAATGTCCAGAACCTCTGTTGTCAACATTCAAAACAATAATTCCGTTTTGTGCAAGAAAATAGCTTCCCAATCCTCTGCGCGAAAAACTGTTTTTAACAATGGCAACTCCGGGCCCTCCGTATATTGAAATAATTACCGGATATTTTTTTCTTTTATCGAAATTGGGCGGAAGTACCCATTTGGCGGGCAGTTTGTACCCATCTTCTGTAGGAATGTTAAAAAGTTCTATTTTGCCGAGATTATATTTATCCATTTCGGGCAACTTGGAATTTGCCAATAGCTCTTTTGTTTTTTTCGAAATATCATAAAGATAAAGCCTCGGAGGAATTGAAACGGAGCTGTATTTGTCGAGAAAATATTTTCCTCCTTTTAATACCGTACAATTATGAGTGCCGGGTTCGTCCGTTAATTTTGTTAAGTTCTTTCCGTTAAAAGAGATTTTATAAAGATGTTTTTCAAGGGAACTCTCTTTGCCGGCATGAAAAAAAAGAGTCTCCGTTTTTTTATCAATAAAAGCAACGTCTGTTACCGACCAATCCCCTTTTGTAATCTGAGAAAGCTCTTTCTTTTTGTAATTATACAGATATAAATGATACCAACCGTTTATCTCGGAACGGAAAATAAAACGAGTATTATCGCCCAACGGATATAAATCTTCAATAAATTCAACCCAAGTGTTTTGTTGCTCGGAATATACTTTTTCGGGAGAAGGACTTTCCGTTCCGGTAAACATAATTTCCAACGAATCTTGTCCTCTATTCATTCTTTGGTAAAGCAACCCCTCACCGTTGCCCGTAAATTTAGCCCATGCAATTAAATTGCCTTTATTTACGGTACTATCTATCCATGCCGTTTTACCCGTTTGCAAAGTAATTATTCCGAGTTTAACTTCCGGCAACGGATCTCCGGCTTTGGGATAATGTGCAACTTCCAATTTGCCGTGAACTCCATCGGCATTAAATAATGTAAAGGTCGGAATGTTTTTATCATCAAACCTCATAAAAACAATTTGCTTGCTGTTTGGCGACCAATAAAAAGCGCGGTAATGCGAAGCTCTACCGAGTACTTCCTCGTAGTATACCCATGAAGCATAGCCGTTATATACCGTGTGTGATGTATCAAAAGTGAGTTGTCTTTCTTTTTTTGTTAACAAATTAAGTATGTAAAGATTATTCTTTTTAGTATAAGCAATCTGTTTTTCGTTCGGAGAAAAAACGGGGTTCTTTTCTTCCGCATTATCGTTTGTAAGCCTGATAACTTTATTATCCCCTTTGCGGTAAAGGAATAAATCGTTGTTTGTCTTTAATATAAATTCGGAATATCCTTTATTGTGTGCCAAAGCGTTTTGCAAATTAATATTAGCTTCTTTTTCTAAACTCCCGAAATCTATTATTACTTCTTCTTCTTTTTCGGGCAATAAAATCTTCACAATTTTATTTTCTCTCTTTTCCAGATAGGAATTATCTTTTTCGCAATCATACACTGTGGGAAGCGGTTTTAACAATTTAGGATTTCCCGCTAAATATGCCTGTTCAAAAGAAAGTTTCTTCGTTTGGGCAAACAATACGGAAACAATAATCGGCAATAAGATAATTAAGTGTTTTATTTTTATCATTTTTTTTTCCTTTGTTTTAATTTTATAGTTTCAAAATATAAAATAATGCGAATGATTTCCTATCTTTGTAATATATTTAAAATAAAAAACAGGGAAAAAGATGAAACAATTTTTTAAGTTTTTCTTTGCATCGTTACTTGGTTCTTTAGTATCTTTTTTCGTTTTGTCTCTATTATCTTTTTTTATTCTTATTGGAATTGTTTCGATGATACAGAGCGAAAACGAAGTATCAATTCCTTCAAAAACAATTCTGGAACTCAGTTTTAACCACCCAATACCGGAGCGCTCTCATTTCGGAGATTTTGATTTTGCGGCTCTTATGTCTAAAGACATTGGCAAGGTATTGGGGTTGAATGATATTTTGGCAAACATCAAAAAAGCAAAAGACGATAAAAATATTGCGGCAATATATTTAAAGTTGGATAATTTTAACGAGGGAAGTTATGCCACGATAGAACCGATTAGAAATGCTTTAATAGATTTTAAAGATTCCGGAAAACCGATTATCGCACACGGAAATTATATCTCGCAAAAAGCATACTATCTTGCCTCTGTTGCTGATACCGTTTGCCTTACTCCAACCGGATATCTGGAATTTAAGGGACTTAACTCAATGTTATCCTTTTTTAAAAAAACTTTGGAAAAATTGGAAATAGATGTTCAAGTAATAAAGGTCGGCAAATTTAAAAGTGCCGTAGAACCTTTTTTACTTGATAGAATGAGCAATGCAAACAGAGAACAAATAACCGCTTTTATGAATTCCGTTAACAATTATGTACTTGGTAACATTGCCGAAGCAAGAAAATTAGACCTTGGAAAGGTAAAAACAATTTCCGGCAATATGTTGGTACGCTCCCCTCAAGATGCTTTGAAATATAACTTGGTCGATAAACTTGCATACGAAGTTGATGTGCTGGAAATTCTGAAAACCTTAACAGGTAA
>Ga0256914_1003742_pt1 | contig 11846 bp, 12 predicted proteins | sample HulkmetaG_FD_191571 | JGI IMG/M metagenome (GOLD analysis project Ga0256914, IMG submission 191571) | Hydrothermal chimney microbial communities from Main Endeavour vent field at the Juan de Fuca Ridge, Pacific Ocean - Hulk | ecosystem: Environmental > Aquatic > Marine > Hydrothermal vents ...
TTCGAGATTAGACGTGGTGAGACCTTAGGACTCGTTGGTGAGTCTGGATGCGGTAAAACAACTACTGGGAGGTTATTGCTTAGGCTCATAAAGCCAACCAGTGGTGAGATATACTTCGACGGTAAGAACGTACTTAAGCTAAGAGGTAAGGCTCTAAAGCGGTTTAGGCGTGAGGCTAATATAGTGTTTCAAGACCCCTACACCAGCTTAGACCCTAGAATGACCGTCTTCAATATAATAATGGAGCCCTTAAGAATACATAAGATAAGCGTACCCGATCCTGAAGAGTTCGTTATTAAGTTACTCTATGAGGTAGGTCTTAATGAGACCCACCTATATAGGTACCCACACGAATTCAGCGGTGGTCAGAGGCAGAGGATAGCTATAGCTAGGATACTAGCTCTCAGACCTAAGTTCATAGTTCTTGATGAGCCTACATCAGCACTTGACGTATCCGTTCAAGCACAGATACTTAACCTCCTTAAGGACCTTCAGAGGAAGTATAACTTGACCTACCTATTCATTAGCCATAACTTAGGTGTTGTTAAGTACATGAGTAATAGGATAGCCGTTATGTACTTAGGGAAGATAGTTGAGTTAGCACCAGCTAAGGAACTATTCGAGAATCCGCTACACCCCTACACTAAAGCCCTATTCTCCTCAATACCGATACCAGATCCTGAAATAGCTAAGAAGAGAGCTAGACTAAAGATAGTCGGTGAGCCACCAAGCCCGATAAACCCGCCGCCAGGCTGTAGATTCCACCCAAGATGCCCTTATGCAAGTGACGTCTGCAGGACTAAGGAACCGGAATTAGTTGAGGTAGGTAGGGAACACTACGTAAGTTGCTGGTTGCACACGTGATTCATAATCATAAACCCACTAAAATCACTTATGATTAAAACGTAAATTCCGTAAAAGTACTGTATATCTTGGTGTATATATGGATAGGGTATCCATACGTAGGATAGGGAATAATATAACCATAAACTTAAGATTAATGAGAATGGTTAACGATGACGAACTAATTAAGAATATCAAAGAGTTAATTAAAGACGCTATTAAGGACGGATTTAGCAGGGTTAACTTAGTAGTTATTACCGACAGGAGTTTCGGGTACGTAATCAAGCTTTTAGGTATGGTTCTTAAGGAATTCATTTACCCGTCAATCTCCCTATGGTTGGTTAAGGACGAGGATGAAGTTAATGAGGTCTTAAGGGTTAGCTTAGGTGATATTTATGGTAAGGGCTTATGAAGCAATATTAAGTACTGATAGGAGCCTAATGACGAATCACCACGGTAGACAATTCTTAGGCTTCGGTACTACTATGCCTGTAATACTTCCTAGGAGATTTATTGAGTGGCTCTTCTGTCCACCGATGAAGCATAGGGAAGGTATTGTGTGGCAAGCACCTTACGGTATTAGAAGGATTGAGGCTAGGTTACTTCACGATGGTATTAATGTTGCGGTAGTTGACCCTAGCTACGTTAGGGAGTACTTAGAGGCAGGATCTAAGGTATTGATTATTAGGCACCACGATTGGTTCGGACTTAATCCACCAACAACTACTTGGACAACATTCTTTGATAAGGACCCAATAAATGTGGTGCTCTTCAGGGAGTTTATGGAGGAGGTAATGAAGGCGCGATCAACTACTAACTTCAAAATCATAGTTACTGGACCTGCTGTGTGGCAGTGGCTACATAGGTACGACTTAATAGATGAGTACGGTATTGACGTAATAGTCGATAGTAATGGCGATAGAGAGGATCTAGTAGTTTCTAACGTAGTGAGGAGAATACTAAATAACTTATCAGTACCTAAGTACGTTAAGATAGGGATCAATGATGGCTTAAGCAATGATGACTTAGTACCCATAGTTCACGCAAGTGTTAATGGATTGGTTGAGATAGGGAGAGGGTGCCCGAGGAAGTGTGCTTTCTGTTCCGTAGGTAATAGGAGGATTAGGTGGTACCCGCTTGAGTTCATTGAGAAGGAGATACTAACCAATGTTAGGGAAGGGTTAAATAACGGGATATTAAGCTGTAGCGACGTAATGCTCTACGGATCTAAGAACGTAATACCTAATGCTGAAGCCGTTATTAAGGTCAACGAGCTAGCTAAGAAGCACTTAAGAAGTGTTGGTTGGAGCCACTGCTCCCTAGCAGCTGCTTTAGCTGGGGAGGACGTACTTCGTGAAGTAACTAACATACTCATTGATGGTGAAAATCAGAGATTCTTAGGTGTTGAGGTAGGTGTTGAGAGCGGTAGTCCTAAAATCATGAAGAGACACATGCCAGCTAAATCAAGGCCTTACTCACCTGATGAGTGGCCGGAAGTAGTTGAGAAGTCTTTCTCGCTATTTCATGAACTTAACGTCATACCTGCTGCAACGATAATTGTTGGACTTCCTGGTGAGGAGGAGGATGACGTAGTCGCTACTACTGAGTTAGTAAAGAGATTGAGGCCCTATAGGTCATTGATTGTCCCGATGTTCTTCGTACCTATGGGTCCTAGTAGGTTAGGCGGTAAAGCTTGGTTTAGGAACTTAAGGGAGTATCATATCGACCTAGTACTAGCTTGCTTAGACCACGCTATTTACTGGGCTGAGAGGTTAGTTGATGAGTACTTAGTAGGTCTTAAGTATTTAGCGATTAGGAGGGCACTTAAGTGGTTCTTAGGACTCGTTAAGAAGTACAGACCTAGGGCTAGGGAGTGGCTATTGAAATTCGTTAATCGAGGTGGTTAAGTATTGAGGTACTCACTGTGTATGTCAATAGCTAGGTTAGTCTCGGAGCTAGTGCGTGATGCTGTATTAAGATTAGGGTGTGATACCCTCCTACTGTCCGGCGGTATCGATACCTCATTTATTGCCTTATCTACTCATGACTTAATAAGGTACGCAGTTACGGTTGCGTTAAGTAGGGACGCACCAGATATTAAGTACGCTAGGTTAGTCAGTAATTCATTAGGTATTAAGCACTACGTCATTACCTTAGAGGGTAGTAGTAACTTACGCGCCGTAATTAATGAGTACTTAAGTAAGTTACTACCGATTATAAGGACGATAGACCCTATAGAAGTTGTTTGTGACTTACCACTGTACGTAGGTATTGAGTTTGTGAAGGATATGGGGAGTAGTTGCTTAGTAACAGGTGATGGAGGTGATGAGCTCTTTCTTGGTTACGAATTCCTATTGAGTAGGAGTAAGGAAGAACTTAGATCGTGGATTAAGAAAGTAATTGATAGTGCGAGCTTCTCCTCAGTGAGTATAGGGGAGGCGCTAGGGATTAGGGTCTTAACGGGGTTTTACATACGGTCAGTTAAGTACGTGGCATTAGCTACTCCTACTGAGTGCTGTATTAATGAAATTAGTGGTGCCCTAGTAGGTAAGTACTTACTGAGGTCATACCTAGCATTTAATGGGTTAGTTAATCTAGCATTAAGGAGAAAGCTACCCGTAATGTACGGTTCAGGATTTAATGAATTACTGAGTATGTGGGGTAGGGAAGTAAGTGTAGGTGATGTAATTACCTTAGGTAGGAGGTACAGAATTAAATTACCGTCGAGAGCCCATGCGTACCTACTTAAGAAATTAATTCAGTTAGGTATCGACGTACCCGATAAGTGTGATAAAGAGGAGCTAAGGTGCCCTATCTGCGGGTCTTGCCTAACTAATGGTTTCTGTAGGTTTTGCGGAGCATACTTAAGTAATGAAGGCATTACCTCACACTACAGTGATGAAGTAACTAGGGTATGGAGTAAAATTAGATTGAGTTAACTGAAGTAGTTACTAGGGTAGCGTCTTGAGGCGTATAGTACCTAAGGAATTCTACTTAAGAAGTACTGACGTAGTTGCTAAAGAGTTGCTTGGTAAGTTACTAGTCCGTACATTAGGTAGTAGAAGATTATCAGGGGTAATAGTTGAGACTGAAGCATACTTCGGGGTTGAGGACCCAGCCTCTAGAGCTAGGAGGGGAGGTGATTTAGCTAAGACATTATATGGTGAGGTAGGGGTAGCGCTAGTCTATGGTATCCACAGACAGTGGTTACTTAATGTGGTAGCTCATGAGCAGGGTAAGGGAGGGGCTGTACTAATACGTGCTATCGAGCCTGTTGAGGGTATTGAGTTAATGATTAAGAATAGAGGAGTAAGTAAGATCACTGAATTAACGAATGGTCCGGGTAAATTAACTAAGGCCCTCATGATAGATAAGTCATTCCATAAGAAGCCAATGTATGAGGAAAGTAGTGAATTATTTATTGAATACTATATAGACGTGAATGAGGAAGACATCGTTAGGGATTATAGAATAGGTGTAAGTAAGGATCTTAACGAACCTCACAGGTACTACGTCAAATGGAGTAAATACGTATCTAAACGTAAGGTTTATAAACAGAGTTAATAAGCTACCCATCTTAACTAATGAATTTATGAGTATTTTATTGAAGTAATTAATACTTCAGTAAAATTACCTCATTTAAATATAATTATTAAACTTAATTTACTACATCTACTCAGTATTGGTTATTTAATTAATAACCTAAAGCATAACCTCCTACTGAGTACCGCTTTAGTGTTGGGGTTGTTCTGCTAGGTGATTCTGTGTATGTGTTAAGTGGTTAAGATTCCTAATACTGCCTACTAGTTCATCTACTGATTAACTACATAATGAATAGCTCAACCTCCTCGGCTCCTACGTCCTCAAGCACTGCGTTAGCCCCACCTACGGTTAATTCCTTATTACCTTCGGTTCTTACTAGTAAGTACCTTATTGTTCCCTCAGCCTTAACTACTGCATCCCTAACCTCTCCCTCAAATGCTATTGACTTCCCGCTCTTGACTTGAATACCTTTAATCCTTACCTTAACTCTGTAACCTTCCTGAAGTGCCTTACTCGCTATGCATACAGCTATCCACTGATTGTATATTACGTACCTATCTCCTCTCCTAACCTCTATATCCTTTAGTGTCTGACCTATCCTCCATAGACTGTAGTAGAAGAAGTCGCTTGCCATGTTTATTATTCCCCTCTCACTTATTTCTAAGCTCTGATTGTCTAGTAGTAAGTACATTCTATTCATACCTATTATTACCATCCTTAATGACTTAAGAGGCACTATCTTAAGCATTAATCCCCTAATATTGCTTAATCTCTTACTAAGCCTTATTGACTCACCCTCCTTAACAAGTACAGCTATCGCATATACATTGCCTGCCGTAGGTCCTAACTTCCTTACCCTCCTAGCTATTAAGTTATTGAATAGCTTCTTATCAAGCGCCATCACGGCATCGCCACGTAGTATCTCTAACTCCGCTTTGATCTTCTCAATTCCCGTACCTGTACTACCTATCAGCCATAGCGGTTGAGACTCAAGTAGTGTTGCTTCAGCCGCGTAATGCCTTCCCAGCTCCCTAGCTAACTCATTAGCTACTGCCTCCAACTCCTTAACTAATGACTTAGCTAGGTGAGGGAAGGTTATCATAGGGTTTATAGCTCTGTACTTCCTCGGTTTACTGGCGCTCCACTCAATAAGTCCCTTCCTGCTTAACGACTCAAGTACGTTATATATCCTAGGCTGAGGTATCCCAGCAGCTGCAGCTATCTTAGATGCTGTCGCCTCACCCAGCCTCAGGAGTGTTAGGTAGGCCTGCGCCTCGTACCCCTTAATACCTAACCTCTCAAGCATTGAGAGGATGTTCTCCATACTATCTTGACTCATGACCGCAGCACCGCGTTCTATCGGTCCTTACCTACATCATTAATACATACACACTAGGAAAAATATACTTAATCATTTTAGTTAAGTATTGGCTTTGTTAGTTTAATTAAATGATTAACGATTACTTCATTACTTACTTACGCATATCCTTACTAGGGTGTTCTGGATTGATGCGCGAGGTTGTGTTTACTTCTGAAGCACCTAAGCCTGTAGGTCCTTATAGTCAAGCTATTAAGTTAGGTAATTGGGTCTTCATATCAGGTCAATTACCGATAAACCCTAAGACAGGTGAGTTGATTAAGGGAGATATTAGAGAAGCTACTAAGGTAGTACTTAGTAACATTGAGGCTATACTTAAGGCTTCAGGTGCTTCGTTAAGTGATGTCGTTAAGGTCACTGTATATATGAGAGACGTAAGTAAATTCAGTGAGTTTAATGAGGTTTATAGGGAGTTCTTCCCTAAAGACCCTCCAGCTAGGTCAGTTGTTGAGGTTAGTAGGATACCTAAGGATGCTGACTTAGAGGTTGATGTAATAGCTTACGTAGGGTGTAGTGAATGAATGGATTAGTTAGGGAGATATACCGTAGAGCGTTTGAAGCTTCTGAAGTGATTAGTAAGTACGTACACGAGACACCACTAGAGAGGAGCGCTACGTTCTCTAGGATGTGCGGATGTGACGTGTATCTAAAGCTTGAGAACCTTCAGAAGACTGGGGCCTTCAAGGTTAGGGGTGCGCTCTACAAGGTGTGGAGGTTAGTTAAAGAGGGTAGTGTTAGGGGTGTAGTAGCTGCTTCAGCAGGTAATCACGCTCAGGGGGTTGCTTACGCAGCATCCATATTCGGTCTTAGGTCAGTCATAGTGATGCCTGAGACGGCTTCGATATCTAAGGTTGAAGCTACTAAGGGTTACGGTGCTGAGGTGGTACTGTATGGTAGGATATACGATGACTGTGAGAGGAAGGCATTAGAGATAGCTGAGGAGGAGGGGTTAACGTTCATTCACGCATTTAATGATTTAGACGTAATGGCTGGTCAAGGAACCATTGCTGTTGAGTTACTTAAGCAGATCATAGACTTCGACGTTATAGTTGTTCAGATAGGGGGTGGTGGCTTAATATCGGGTGTCGCGTCAGTTATTAAGTCCTTAAGACCTAATGTTAAGGTGATTGGTGTTGAGCCAGCTAACGTACCTAAGACCGTAGAAGCCTTGAGAGCTGGTAAACCAGTTACTATAAAACCTAAGCCAACAATAGCTGATGGATTAGCTGTTAAGCAGGTAGGTGACTTAACATTTAAGGTCATCTCCGAGTTAGTTGATGATGTAGTAACTGTTACTGAGGATGAGATAGCTAAGGCGATATACCTACTCCTTGAGAGGGGTAAGGTACTTAGTGAGGGTGCTGGCGCGGCTGGCTTAGCTGCTTTACTAGCTGGTAAGGTACGTAGTGAAGGGAAGAGAGTAGTAACTATAGTAAGTGGTGGTAATATCGACCTCAACGTAATCTACAGAATACTACTTAGGGGTTTAGCTAGTGAGGGTAGGATAGCCAGTATAACAGGGTACGTACCCGACGTACCTGGTGAGCTACATAGGATATTAGGTGTTATAGCTAAGTACCGAGGTAACGTACTTGATATACACCATGAGAGAGTAGCTACTAAGGCGTTAGCTTGGCACGCTAAAGTAACTATACTCCTTGAGGTACCTAATAGGGAGGTGCTTAAGGGAATAATGAGTGAGTTAAGGAGGTTAGGGTATGAATTCATTGAGGACTAAGTCATGAGGGTATACGTAGGTACTTCAGGATGGATGTATGACTGGAACCCAGACGGTTTTGACTGGTTCATTAAGTACTCAGGACTTAATGCTGTGGAGCTAAACGCTAGCTTCTACAGGTTCCCGTACCCTAATCAAGTGCGTGGGTGGGCTAGGAGGAGTAGTGTGTATGGTTTGAGGTGGTCAGTTAAGGTACATAGGTCAGTGACTCACACTCACGTACTTAATGAGAAGGCATTGAAGATAATGATGAAGTTCCTCAATTTATTTAAGCCCTTAGATAGCTACATCGACTTCTACCTAATTCAATTACCACCACGTATAAGACCTAATGATAAGGTATTGAGGAGGTTTGAGAACTTCATTAGGGAGGTTAATCTTGGGTGGAGATTAGCTATTGAGTGGAGGAATACTGCATGGTTTCATGAGGAGTTCGTGGGGTGGGCTAGGGATAATGAAGTAACTGTAGTTAGTGTTGATGCTCCGGAGTTTAAGTTCTTCGCTAGGTCAGGTAAATACACTTACTTAAGGTTGCATGGGAGGACCTTCTGGTACGCACATTACTATACGGATGATGAGCTCATGGAGATAGCTAATGAAGTACTATCGCTTGGTGGTGAGGCTATCTACGCATTCTTCAATAATAATCATGATATGCTTGAGAATGCTAGGAGATTCCTTAAGATACTAAATAACTTACTACACAAGTGAGTAAGTTTTTAAGCTATGACGTTTACCTTAATAACGCTCTTAAATAGTGAGTCGTTAGGGTGGGTTATGGTAAGAAGGAAGGAACCAGTACTACTGACTTGGAGAGACGTAGCTGCGTTAATTGATGCTACATTACTAGCTGAGAAGATAAAGCCTAGCCAGCAGGCTAAGAGGGACGCCTTTAAGAAGCACGGGATTCAAGGTAGTGTTAAGGACCCGCCACTGACGGCTATATTCTACAGGATAATGAAGCGGTTAGGGATTATTGATAAGGTCATTAGGGACTTAACAGGTGTTAAGTCAGTGCTCCTCCTAGACCCTCACTTAAGGGCTGCCCTAAGGGTGTTTGTTGAGCTTAAGGTATTTAGTAGAGATGGGGTACGTTATGATAAGTACTTAGAGGTTAAGAATAGGGTAGCTTCGTACTTATCAAAGAGGTCGCACCCATACGTAGGTATGTGGTTTTGGGATGTAGTTGAGGAGCTTAATGACTATGAACTCAAGCCATCTAATAAGGATGAGGAGTTAATGATTAAGTACTTAGTACCTCCTTGGTACATAAGGAGAATGAGGGACTTAATAGGTGATGAAGTTGAGGAACTACTTAAAGCACTTAATACAAAGCCACTCATTAGTGTCAGGGTAAACACCTTAAAAGCTACGGTAAGTGAGGTTGTTGAGGAACTATCACGTAGGTGCAGAGGCGTCGAGGTATCTAAAGTAGTGCCTACGGTAATTAAGTTTAAGGGACCATACAACTTCGATAAGTCCAGACTATTTAGGGAGGGTAAGATAATTATCCAGGAGGAAGCTGCTGCTTTAGCATCCATAATACTTAGTCCTAAGCCCGGGGAGACCGTAGTTGATTTATGTGCTGCACCAGGAGGTAAGACTCAACATATGGCTGAGTTAATGAGGAATAAGGGGGTCATATATGCTTTCGACATTGATAAGGTTAGGATGAGGCGGCTTAAGGAATTAATGAGGAGAACCGGTATTGACATAGTTGAGACGTACTTAAGGGATGGCAGGGAAGCTCCTAGAGTACTCGGTGAGGGCATAGCTGATAAGGTATTAGTTGATGCGCCATGCTCAGCTGATGGTACATTAATGAAGAATCCGGACCTTAGGTGGAGATTAATGGAGAGTGAGGTAAGGAAGTTAGCGCAGTTACAGTATGAGTTACTTAAGGCAGCTCTTAAGTTAGTTAAGAAAGGTGGTAGGATACTATACACTACCTGCTCATTACTTAGGGAGGAGGATGAGGATGTTATAATGAAGTTACTGCGTAAGGAGGGTAATAGGATAAGGGTAATTAATATACTCGGCCCCTACGATAAGGGATTCATAGATGGAGTTATGAGGGCGTGGCCTCACAAGCACGGGACTATAGGTTTCTTCTATGCCTTACTTGAGAAGGTAAGGTGATATTTAGTGAAGGTACCTAAGCATAAAGTATCCAGGAGACCTGAGTTCAAGGAGGTGATCTATGGAAGGGAGCGTTGGGAGTTACTAAGGAGATTAAGAAGGGTAGCTATTAACGTAATGAGTAAATTAATAAAGTGCGGCTTAAGACCCATAACTCACGGATCAATAGCTAGGGGTGACGTAAGTGAGGGTAGTGATGTTGACGTAGTAGTACCCTACGTTACACAGCCATTCATAATTAACTTGTGTATAGAGAATTCAGGCTTATCGATATTTAAGAGGTATATCGTTAAGGCTACACCAGCATCAACGCCTAAAGCATACATCGAGTTAGATCCTGAAGGTAAGGTGACGGTCTCATTCCCACTAGCGCACCTAACTCAACGTGAGTGGGAGTTCTATAGGTTCGGCGGTTTAGTCACTTATGAGGACTTACTTAAGGATTTAAGGGTGCCGGGAGTTAATAAGTCATTAGTACTTATAGTACCTACTGAGAAGGGTCATAAGGAATTACCAGTTATTGGTTATGAAGACTACGTGGCTAAGGTAGTTGGTGTCTCCATCGAGACTGTCCAGGAACGTATTAAGGTACTTACTAGAAGGGATGAGCACGGTAGGACTGGCGTGTACTTGAACTACGTATTATTAAGTGATGAGAGTTTTGAAGAAGCAATTAATAAGTTGATAGAGTCAGGTAAACTTAAGGAATTAATTAATCATTGATTACCTTAAGTACCCTCTTAAGTACTTCATCATTGTAAGCTACTACTAAACACTTAACCCTAATTAACTCATCAATTCTTAATTCAGAAATTGGTAAGCCATCACACATAACCCCCCTAGCACCTAACGCCTCAGCTATTCTATAAGCAGCAGCTATGTCTAGGTTACGGACCTTAGCCCTTAAGTCCGTAAGTAACTCAGCTCTACCTAATCCTACGTAAATTATTTCTAAGGCTATACTACCTAATGACCTTAGAGCAGCTCTAGCACCCCTTACTCTAAAGTACTTAGGTATTACGGAGTAAGCTTCAGGTGTCTCGAAGTAGCCTAGTAATACGTTCTTAGGTGCTTTTAAACGCCTTACCACACGTCCATTAACTTTCACCTCACCCCTTAAGTACTCGTAGATCTCATCACGAAATACGTCACCGACCATGGCCAACTCGATATCACCGACCTTAGTTCCTTCATGCTTCAATGGTGCTATGGCTACTGAGACTGAAACCCATGGTATTCCAGCGTCGTAGTTCGTACTCCCGTCCACGGGATCTATTATAGCTACCCACTTAGGTTCTTTACTGAAGTACTTAACACCTACTTCTTCACTAACTACTAGTACGTCGTTAAGCGTGTCAACTATGCTATGGATTAGCTCCTCTTCAATAACCTTATCGAATAACTTAGTTACGTCACCACCAGCACCTACACCAACTACCTCACTACTTAACCTACGCTCCCTCAGTAAGCACATTACGTTCCTCACTGCACACCTTATGCAACTAGCCTCATAGCTACTTATGGAGCCACCCACTATTAACTACCCAGAGGTTACGTATTCTTTAGGTATTAGTAGGTTATGTGTTTTTAAGTTAAGTATACGTAATTAGGGTGAAAGTAATCTAGTAATACGTAATACGTAGTACTTCAGAAGCTCTTGAAAACCTAATTAGGATAGCAAGTAGTTTCATTAAGAAATATTAGGGGGGACCCTAAAATGAAAGTAAAAGTTTATACGGGAAATAACAGCTAGGGTAGCGGGAGTGGCTTAGATGGTTGGTAAGGCCTTCAGAAGTAACGACCCCTGGAACACGGAAGATGAGGAGGACTTCTGGGAGGAGTTTAACCAAGAGTACAGTCTCTATAGATACCACAGTGCTGAACCAATGATTGATATACGTGATGAAGGTCATAGAGTTAAGATAATTATGGAGGCGAGCGGCTCTAGAGCCGAGGATATAAAACTTGAGAAAGTATCATCTAAATACCTAGACATAAGTCTTAAGCATAAAGGTAGGTTCGTTAGAAGGAGAATAGAGGTAGCCGCTAAGATTAAGAAAGCCTACCTACTCATGATTAAGAATGGCGTTGCCCAAATAATTATTGAGAAGGAGCGTAAGAGTTGATTTACTTCATTATTTAACTTTACTCATGAATTAAAAACTATTTGGAAGCTATCAGCTCATTTAATTTACTGAAGAACCA
>Ga0256914_1003743_pt1 | contig 11846 bp, 7 predicted proteins | sample HulkmetaG_FD_191571 | JGI IMG/M metagenome (GOLD analysis project Ga0256914, IMG submission 191571) | Hydrothermal chimney microbial communities from Main Endeavour vent field at the Juan de Fuca Ridge, Pacific Ocean - Hulk | ecosystem: Environmental > Aquatic > Marine > Hydrothermal vents ...
ACACGAATGTCCCGAAGTGCATCCGAGATCGTCTCCTCGGTAATGGTCTGCTTGCCCTGAAGCTTCAGCCTGGCTTCCTTGAAGCCGCTCGTGATGGTTTCCAGCATGACGTCCTCGAGATTGATTTCACAGGGCGGGAAGCACTATCGAACTCGGCGGAAACCCGGGGCACACCTACCGCCCCTCCACCCGGCTCCGTCGCTCGATTCGACAAGTCGGTTATGTTATCGTTGCAACAGGAATTGTCAAGGACTTGCCGTCGCACAACCCGGGATGTCCACCCGGAACGGCCCTTCCTCCTCCTTTCGTGCCGGCCGCCCAGGAAGGAACAGCAGCAATCACCTGTCATCCGGAACGTCCTGCACGGCGAACACCGGCGCGCTGTCCACCTGGGTTCCCTCGAGCCGCTGTCACTCTCTGCCCTCGCCCTCCACCGCCATCCCCAAGCTCCCACCCTCGATGAACGCAGACGGGCGATGTGCGGCACCGTCGCCCGCCACTCGTGGCGCAGGCCCGGGTCTGCCGGCATGAACCGGGGATTGATGTTTCGTGCCTGTCCGAGAAGCCGCGCGTTTGAACAAACTCATTGTGATGCCTGTGGAGCCCTGATCGATTGTTTCCCTGGACAGCCAGGGTCGCGTCAAGCAGGTCATCAGCGTCGGTGACCGTGCACCCCTGCGGGGCCGTCGGGAGGCTTGGGACTATTTCGCTTGGCCTTCTGTGTATAACGGTGTAAGGAGTTGGGAGGAAACCGCGTGCCACGAATGGCCGCCCTTCCGTGGGCTCTGTGGGGCGCGGGTGCTGTGAGGCCGTTTCGACACCTGAACAGGAGGGAACCGGATGCACAGGAGTACCATGATTGTGATGGGAGCTGCCGCGCTTTGTCTGGGGGTGGCAGCCCCGGAATGCGGTGACACGTCGATTGTGCCGAACGACGACGTGACAGTCCGGCCGGGCCAGGGGAATCTTGACGAGTATCTTGGACTGCTGGTCAAGTACAACCCGGTTGGAGCCAGCTTCATCGAGTTCACGTTGGGGGGGAGTCGAGCCGATGAAGTCACGCTCAACCTGTACAATTTCTGGACAGACAACGCGCCGAACCAGAACATTCAGGTGCGGGCGGCCGAGTATGATTTCGATGAAGCGGTGCTCACGTGGGATACCGCGCCCGACACGAGTGGCTGGCCCGTGGTGGCAGGGCCGTTCAATGTGAGCGGTCCGGCGCAGTGGTACACCCTGGACATCACGGATTTCTACAACAGTCACCTTGGTGCGACGGTCACCTTTTATTTGGAGGCTGTTTCCGGGAGTGGCGATGGACCGATCTTCGTGGATCGAGAGGGGACCGACGTGCCGGAAGCGGGGTACGACAACGATGTTTCCAATGGACCGCGGATCGATGTACGGAGCGGTGGCGGGGAGACGGGTACCGAGCCGGTGATTCAGGAAGTGTGGCCCGACCCGGACGTGGCGCAGAGTGGGGTGGAGTATCGGAAGCAGCTTGTGCTGACTCAGGGTACGGAGCCGGTGACCTGGTCGGTGGTGAGTGGTCCGACGGGGGTGACGGTGGACGCAGCCGGCTACGTGAGCGGCTGGACGCCGACGCAATTCGACGAAGGGAAGCGTTTCACGATCCGGATTCAGGCCCAGAACAGTTACGGGTCGGACGTGGAAGCCTGGGATGTGGAAGTCCAGGAGACCGCGAGCGATTCCGCCCGGCAGTGGGAGATGTACGAGATCGTGCTTCACGGGACCAGCAATCCGGCCAACCCGTTCACCGATGTTTCCTTGCAGGCGCGAGTCACCGCTCCAGACGGCCGGACCTTGACCGTGGACGGGTTCTACGATGGTGATGGCCGTGGCGGACAGGATGGAACCGTTTGGAAGATCCGGCTTTCTCCGGACCAGGTGGGAACCTGGACCTGGGTTACCAGTTCCAACGACCCCGGTCTTGACGGTGTGGCTGGGCAGGTGCAAGTGAGCCGGTCCGCGTCGCACGGCCCGGTCATGGCAGACGGCCGCTCCTTCCGGTATGCGGACGGAACCCCGGTGTTTCTCCTCGGCAATTTCCTGGATCGAGCTGCGCCCGCCTACGAGGAGTTCAGCCATACGCTGCTGAGTGAATTGATCTCCGAGGAGAATCGCCAGAACATGATTGCCAGGCACAGGGATTTCCACCAGGCGAACAAGATGAACATCTACCTCGCAAACAAGGGGGACTACGGCGGGATCTCCACCACCCCCTGGGTCGGCAGTGCGAGTTCAAACGACAAGACCCGGTTCGACCTGGCCCGGTGGCAGATGTATGATCGGATCGTGGCGCAACTTCAGAGTGAGGGGATGGCTGCCGAGCTTTGGTTCTTCGCGGATGACAGCGGGTTTGGGGATGCCATGTCCACGGCGGATCGACAGCGGTTGATCCAGTACGGGATGGCCCGCCTGAGCGCCTATCCGCACACAATGTTCGTTCTGTGTCTTGAATGGCAGGAAGGCTGGTCGAGCAGCACGGTGGCGGCGGACTCGAATTTTGCACAGGCCCACAATCCCTGGAACCGGGTCTGGAGCGTTCACGGGACGACCGGGAACTTCTCGTTCCCGAACGAGCCGTGGGCTGATTTCATGGCCACCCAGTCGGGGAACTCGATCGATCCGTCCGGGAACAACAGTCATACCGTGTACAACCGTTCGTTGGCTCCCAAGCCCCTGGTGGTGGAGGAGTTCGGGATTCTCGAGACCGACTATGACACGCGCCTGCGGGGCAACCTGTGGGCTGCCTTCTGTGGCGGGGCCGCCGGTACGGGGACAGGGAGCGACCTGGCCCGATTGCGCTACTTCATCGAGTCCAGTGGCGTTCCGTTTGAGACCATGTGGCCGGACAACGGCGTGGTGAGCGGGGCGTTTGGGTTGACCAACGGCGACGTTGCGGTGGCCTACCTGCAGGCCGGAGGCACGGTGAACGTGCGGCTCGGCGCGGGCACGTTCGACGCCTACTGGTTCAATCCTCGAGCTTCGGATGGAGGGGACCCGTGGCGGTCCATCGGGCGGATTGCAGGGGATACCACGGTCACGGCGCCGGACGGTCAGGACTGGGTATTCTATTGTGAGCGCGTGAACTAGGTTCGCCCTGGGGTGCCGGGGCGCCCGCCGGCTATCTTCCTTTCTCCGGGGCGAGTTTCATTCCTTGTCGGCCCTACGGATGGCTCTGGTTCCCGCAGGGCATTTCCTGTGCTGAATCGATTCCAGATTGTGTTGACATACGGAAGGCGAATCTGCTAAGCAGAGTCACGTAGTCGAGCCGGCGGGCCAGTCCCGTCGTGCCATGAACACTCCGCAATCCACTTGCAGTTGCAGCGGTGACGTGCCGTTGCAGCTCCCTGACATGACGGAGATCAATCCATGCCGGTGAAACCAAGTGAAGAGGAAGAAAAGCACTTCCATCGCGAGAACGAGCGGTTGCTTGCCAACATGAGGGGGGAAGTCCTGGCAGACAAGGAGACGCGAGAACGGTGGGCCCGGATTGCCCAGGCAGTGGGCTCCCAGGACCTGTCCATCGGGCACCGGCTCGAGGACCTTGGGTTCGACGCTGAGACGGCGGGCGTTCTGTTTCTCTGTCCCCTCGTGGAGGTGGCCTGGGCCGATGGCAAGGTGGGGTACGAGGAGGCGTACAAGCTGGTGGATGAGCTTCGGCGGCGTGGCATGCGGGCCACCAGTGCTGCCTACGATTTCCTGTCCAAGCTGACGCTTCAGCGGCCTTCGGAGGAGTTCTTCGACGGGTGCAACCTGGTGATTCAGGACCTGCTGAAGGAGATGTCAGGCGAGGAGCGAGAGGAAAAGATCACCACGCTGACACAACTCTGTGAAGAGATTGCCAGTGCATCGCGAGGATTTTTCGGTTTTGGCCCCAAGGTGAGCAAGGAAGAACGGGATGCCATTGCCGAGATCATCCAGGAACTGGACCTGGAGCATTCGCCCAAGGCTGCCGAGTTGCTGAGCAAGCTGTAGCCGGTCTGAACCTCCCACCATCCGGGCGAGTTCATCGAGCACCTCACCTCAGGAAAGGACCACGTTGTGTTCAGGAAAATCCTTGTTGCCAACCGAGGCGAGATCGCGGTTCGTATCATTCGTGCGGCCCAGGAACTGGGGGTGCGTACCGTGGCCGTCTACTCCGAAGCAGACCGTGAGTCCCCTCATGTGGAGATGGCGGATGAGCGGGTGTGTATCGGCGGTCCCAGGAGCCACGAAAGCTACCTGAACATGGATGCCATCCTGGAAGCGGCTGAGCAAACCGAGGCTCGAGCCATCCATCCCGGGTATGGATTCCTGTCCGAGAACGCTGCCTTTGCTGCCCGGTGTCTTCAACACCGGATCACCTTCATCGGTCCGTCGGCCGGAGCCATCCGGTTGATGGGAGACAAGGCCGTGGCCAAGCATACCATGCGGGAGGCCGGGCTTCCCACCATTCCGGGCTCGGACGGGCTGGTGCATGATGTGGCCGAGGCCAGGCGCATTGCCGCCGAGGTCGGCTACCCGGTATTGCTCAAGGCCACCGCCGGTGGTGGGGGGCGTGGCATGCGGGTCTGCCATGACGAGGCCGAGCTGGAGGTTCATTTCCAGGAAGCGAGCATGGAGGCGGAGAAGGCATTCGGCAATCCGGCGCTCTACCTCGAGAAGTTCATCACCGGTGGTCGGCATATCGAGTTCCAGGTGCTTGCCGACGCATTTGGCAACGTGGTGCACCTGGGCGAGCGGGAGTGTTCGATTCAGCGGAAGAATCAGAAGTTGGTCGAGGAGTCTCCTTCTCCCGCGCTCACGGCGTCTGTTCGGGAGGAGATGGGACGCAAGGTGGTGGAAGCGGTCCGGAAGATCGGCTACGTGAACGCCGGGACCGTCGAATTTTTCCGTGCGCCCGAGGGGCAGCTCTATTTTATGGAGATGAACACACGGTTGCAGGTGGAACACCCGGTCACCGAGATGATTACTGGCGTGGATATCGTCAAGCAGCAACTCTTGATCGCCGCCAACTACCGCATGGAACTCACGCAGGAAGACATCGGGTTTCATGGGCATGCCATCGAGTGCCGTATCAATGCCGAAGATCCGGAACAGGGGTTCCGGCCGGTACCGGGGACCATCGAGACCCTGGAGCTGCCCGAGGGTCTTTCCGATGGCGATGTTCGGTTCGACAGCCACGTGGCGGCGGGTTATACGATTCCACCTTACTATGACTCGATGATCGGCAAGCTGATCGTGCGAGCCGGGAGCCGGGACGGTGCGGTGGCGCGCATGAAGCAGGCGCTCCAGGCCTGTCGTATCGAGGGGGTTCCCACCACCATCCCGCTTCATTTGCGGATTATGGACAGCGAACCCTTTGTCCGTGGCGAGTACAATACGCGGTTCGTGACCGACGTGTTGCAACTTGAGGACTGACAACCCATCGAGGAGAACATGGCAAAGGTCATCCTTGAACCAATCGGCGGCTCCATCGAGCAGACTCTGGACCTCGAGGATTTCCGCAAGAATGCGGAACACATGAGAACGCTCGAGCAGGACTTTCAGAAGAAGCGCGACGAGGTTCGCGCTGGATGGGGTCGGAAGTACGTGGATCGGGTGCATGCCAAGGGCAAGCTGACCGTGTGGGAGCGGGTGGAGCGGTTGGCCGATCCGGGGACCCGTATCTTCCCCATCGGGACCTTCGTCAACTACGGGAAGACCTTTGGCGAGGGCAAGGGGGCCAGGACCTCTCCCGGGGCCGGAGTGGTTACCGCATTTGTCAAGATTCACAATCGTTACACGGTGGTGATCGCCAACGACAACACGGTGGCGTCCGGATCCTGGTGGCCTCAGACGCCCGAGAAGATCATTCGTGCCCAGGAGATCGCGCTTCGGTTGCGTATCCCTGTGATTTACCTTGTGGATTGCAGCGGTTTGTTCCTTCCCGAGCAGTCGAACACCTTTCCGGGCAAGACCGGCGCGGGCAAGATCTTCAAGATGAACAGTCTCCTGTCGGACCAACAGGTCCCCCAGATTGCTGGTGTGTTCGGGGACTGTATCGCCGGCGGCGGGTACATGCCGATCATTTCCGACATCGTCTACATGACGGACGAGGCCTACATGGTGATCGCCGGTGCGGCGCTGGTCAAGGGGGGCAAGTCGCAGAATATCACCTCACTCAGCATTGGTGGGTCCGACGTTCATGTGCACCTTTCCAACTGCGCCGACTATCGGGTCCATGACGACGATGCCTTGTTGGCGAAGATTCGCGAAGAGGTGGCGAGGCTGCCTTCCAGTGCGGTGGAATACTACTACTATGGAGCCGAGCCTGCGCCGCCGAGGTATCCCACCGAGGAATTGACCGGTATCTTTCCCACCGACTACCGGGTCGGCTACGACATGCGTCAAGTCATTGCGCGGTTGGTGGACAATTCGCTTTTCTGGGAGGTGTTGGCGCGAAAGGGAGAGGAGATGATCGTCGGCGTGGGGCGCGTCGGCGGACTATATGCCGGGTTTATTGCGAACAATGTCAACCTGATCGACCATCCCACCCGCAAGGGACAGAAGCGGCCGGGGGGTATCCTGTACCGCGAGGGTATCGCCAAGATTTCCGCCTTCTCTCGAGCGTGCAATGATGACGGTTTGCCCATTGTGTGGCTCCAGGACATCTCCGGTTTCGACATCGGACCGGAAGCGGAGAAACAGGGGCTCCTGGGGTATGGATCGAGCCTCATCTACACCAACTCGACCAACACCACCCCCATGATCACGGTGCTGCTGAGGAAAGCGTCAGGTGCCGGATACTACGCGATGGCCGGCATGCCTTACGATCCGGTGCTTCAACTTTCCACCCCGATCACCCGCCTGGCCGTGATGGAGGGGAGGACTCTGGCCATCGGGGCGTTCAACACCAAGCTGGACGACCATTTCAACATCGTCGCCTCCAGTCCGGAGGAGTATGAACGGATCAAGGCCGGCATGCAGGCGGTGGAGGACCGGATCACGCGGGACATGTATCCGATCAACTCGGCAAGACAGCGGGACACGGATGAGATCGTGTTCATGAGTGAACTCCGGAGCTATTTGCAGGCCATCGTGGAGATGAGTTACCAGAGCACGGGGTATCGCCGGGTCAAGAACCCGAGGATCTGGTCCATGCATGACATCAACGTGCTGTCGGACATTTGACGGGTATCAGGCGTGGGGCGCGTCTGAGAGGGTGCCCGCCGTGGTGGCCATGCGGTCCCCGGACGCCGGGTCCTGAGCCCGGGTCCGGGTGCGAACCGGTGTTCTTACAAATTCTTGCCTGGAGTGGGTCATGCCACGCAAGTACAGAAGCGTTCTCGTGGAAGAAGCGGCGGAAGCCGACCGGTACCGGGTGATGTCGCCCGATGTCGGAACCTACTACCGTCCGCCCGAACTGGGAGCCTATCTGCAACCCGGTTCGCTCGCGGGTATTTTGAAGAGATTGAACACCCTGTACCACCTGCGGATACCAGACGGCGTGGCTGGATTCGTGGCCTCGGTGGCGGCAGACGACATTGCCAATCCGGTGGCCTATCGCCAGCCCCTGTTCGAACTCGTCTCCGGACAGGATGCCGGTGCCGGTATCACCCGGACCTTGACGCGGTCCGGAACCGGACAGGACCGGCGCCTGCCTCCCGGGGTCCGGGAGTTCCTTTCTCCCACGGACGGCATCTTCTATCGGCGTCCCTCCCCGGACTCCCCGCCCTATGTGGAAGAGGGGGGGGAAGTGTCCACCGGTGACGTGCTCGGCCTGGTGGAGGTGATGAAGTCCTTCAACCAGATCCGGTTTGGTGGTCCCGACTTTCCGTCCAGAGCCCGTATCGTGCGCATCCTGGTCGAGGATGCTGCCGAAATCCGCACGGCTCAGCCCCTGTTCTGGTTCGAACCGCTCGAACCTTGAGCGTATCCGTTGGCGCCGAGGTCTGTTGGCCCTGCCTGTTGCCGGTGATTGAATATCGGGGACCCCGGTAACGTCTCTATGGCAGGTTGGAGACGCGCAAGGCGGCTCAAAAGATGAACGCGACCTGGCGCCACGGCGTTGCAGGCTCGGAGGGGCTATGGATTTCCGAAGCATTCTTGGTCCGTTGTGTGTGGTCATCGCCGTGGTTCTGCCGGCTCAGGTGGTGGCCCAGGAGTCCTACGACGGCTACTACGATTCCTACGGACAAGGGTACGACCCCGGGTACGGCCAGGACTACGGGACGGGCTACGATTCGAACTATGGCGGGACCCAGGATCCTGGCTATTACGACACCGGGCCGGGAACCGAACCGGTTCAGGGCGACATGTCCATGTTCTATGACGCGCTCGCCCCCTACGGCGATTGGTTCTACGTACCAGCCTATGGCTACGTTTGGATCCCGTACGTCGACCACGCCCGCTGGAGGCCCTATCGTGACAACGGATACTGGGTCTGGTCCGACTACGGCTGGATGTGGGTGTCCAACTACGAATGGGGATGGGCGCCGTTCCACTACGGTCGCTGGATATGGCTCGACAACGCCTACTGGGTCTGGGTCCCCGACACCGTTTGGGGACCCGCCTGGGTCGCCTGGCGGTATACGGACGCCTACGTGGGCTGGTCTCCCTTGCCTCCGGGTGCCTACTGGTATCCCAACTACGGCTTGGACATCACCGTGACCATTCCATGGACCTGGTGGTACTTCGTCCCAGGTGCACGCCTCCTGGATGTGCACGTCGCCCGGTACGGTATCCCCTACGCATCGGTTCGAACCGTCTACTACGCCTCGAGGCGGGCCACCGTCTACCGGATCTACGGCGGCGTTCCGGTTTGTGTTGGGGTCGATGTCCATCACGTCGGTCGGTGGATCGGGCGTCCCGTACCCAGGGTCAGCGTATCCATCTACAGCACTCGAGTCGTCCCCACGGCCGTTCGAGCTGGGCGCGTCACCATCTATCGGCCGGTCTACATGCCTGGTGCGACCTATCGAGCAGTGGCGCCTCCTCCACCTCGAGGTCGGGCGCCGGCAGCGTTGGCCCGGGTGTACGCACCGCCTCCCCCGCGAACCGGGGTCTCGGCCTCCCAGGTCTATCGTGCCCGAGCAGCCACGGTGCCGGCCCCGGCGGTTCGGCGGGCCGCGAATCAGCGTGCCGACGTGGTGCGCGAGCAGCGCGATGTGCGGCGGGAGACCCGGCAGATTCGGCAGGGGCAACGTGAGGTGCGGCATGACACCTATCGGATCCAGCAGGACCGGCGCGACCTGCGGCAGGACCGGCGGGAACTGGGTCGGGACGTGCGGACCGGCAACACCACCGAGATTCAGCAGGATCGCCGAGACCTTCAGCGAAGTCGGCAGCAGATGAACCGCGACCGGGTGGAACGCGCCCACGACCGGCGGGACGTGCAACGGAACCGGGTGGAACGTTCGCGCGAGCGGCGCGACGTGCAGCGTGAGCGGGTCAATCGGCGCTACTGAAGCGCTGCTGGTGCGGGTAGGCGGCAGCCCCCGCCCAGGTCCCCGGGGCGGCGCGGCCTTCCAGCTTGCAGCCGGGGAGGGGGGGCGTGCTGATCCGGCGGCCCGGTCGGTACGCCTGTTGAAGTCTGGAGACCTTCAATGGCAGTGCCAGACGTATCCCGGCGGTTGGAGCCTCTCGAACAGGTGCTCGAGCGGTTGGGCCGATTCCAGGGGCCTCGCACGCCGGTGGTGGTGTTCGACCTGGATTCCACGCTGATTGATACCTCACCCCGCCATCTTGCCATCCTGGACGATTTCATTGCAGCAGGCTTTGGTGGGTCGGACCTCTCGAAGGTGTGCGACCGGTTGCACGAGCAGGGCGTTTCCTGGTCACTGGTCGACGAGGTGCGACGCGCAGGAATTCAGGACCAGGCTCTCCTGAAAGCCCTGGCCGATTTCTGGTCGCACCGCTTCTTCTCCCCGGAGTACATGAGCCGCGACCGTCCGGTCCCGGGTGCGGCGACGTTCGTGCTCGAGTGCCGGGCGGTCGGAGCGTGGTGCTACTATCTGACCGCCCGGGTGGAGGCGGAGACCCGGGCGGTGACCCGGGCCACGTTGCGCCGGTTCGGTTTCCCGCTCGAGAGCGGTGTGACCCTGCACATGAAGCCGGCTCGAACCGTCGGGGATCACCGGTTCAAGGAGTCGGCGATGGCCCAGGTCGTGGCTCGAGGGTACCTGGTGGCCGTTTTCGACAATGACCCGGTCAACATCAACGCATTTCAGCGCCGGTTTCCCGGGGCGGTGTGCGTGCTTGTCGGGAATGCGCGTCCACCCGACGCCCCACCGGTGTCTGACGGCGTGCTGTGGATTCCTGATTTCATCCATCGGGTCGGCGTTCGATCCCCACATTCCAGTTGAGATCCGCCAGCGGGTCCAGTAACGTAGGCGATGACACAGCAAAGGGGGCCTTTGTTTGAACGAGGGAAGGAGATGACGACGGAAAAACGGGAGGGGACGGCCGGACCGGAGGAGAGGCGCGCGGAGGTTGGCGTCGGGAAGGAGGGGATGATGCAGTCGGAACCGGCCCGGCAAGACGAGTTTCCCGCCGACTTGTTGAAAGGGATGGGGTTCGGCCGGGGCGTCCTGTTCATCGGGCCGGGGGTGTCGCGTGCCGCCGGCCTGACCTTGCGCGAGGAACTGGACCAGGCGTTTCGGCGAGCGCTCCGCCACCAGGTGCCCCTGTCCGAAACGGCTGACCTGGAAGCCTTTCTCGAGGTTGCCGGCCCGGCGGAAGTGGCCCAGGCCGTGCGTGACCAGTTGGGCCCGGACCGGTATCTCAAGTTCCTGGACGCTCACGCCCGCCTTCGGGATGTTCCCCCGCCGTCAATTCTCTACGCCTTGCGGGCACTTCCCTTCCAGGTCATCATGACCACCAACATCGATCGGGTCATCGAGCGCGTGATGGAACACCCGTTGGAGGACCAGGTGGACGCCGACGTGGTCATCCCGGTCCCGGGTAGTGACGATGTTCCGGACCCCGAGGGCCGGCCCGTGCTCGTGAAACTGTTCGGAGACCCGCGCACGCCCGAAAGCCTCGTCCTCACCACCGACGACTATGAGACCTTTTTCCGAAAACGTCCTCAACTCGTCGCCCGTCTCAAGGTCCTCCTAGAGCTTGGACCGGCGCTGTTCGTCGGCTTTGACCTGCGAGAGCCCGAGTTCTTGAGACTCTATTCCATGGTGGGACCCATGGTCACCCGGGCGAACCGCCGGGCCTACGCTGTCCTCGCCCGGGCAAGCACATTCGAGCGACGATGGTGGGCTCGCAGGGCGCTCACCATCCTCGCCCCGGACGACCACCGGGGCGAGGAGTACATGGTGCGTCAGTTGCACCAGCGGTTCCAGGCGCTCGTGTTCCCGGAGGTGGAATTCGAGCCGGACCCTCTGCTGATGACCACCCCGCTGAAGCCGGTCAGCCCGTGGAATCTGGCTCCCCTGCTGCTCAAGCAGTTCGAGCAGTGCAAGCAGGACCTGTTGGACCCGGCCAACGGGGACGCTCTGGAAAAGGACTACATCCCTCAGCTCCTCAATCCCGAGGGGAGCCCGGAACAAAGCAGGGAGCACCGGCTGGGGGCTCTCCTGGCCACCTCGGACCCGGCCGAATCGGCCCAGTTGACTCACCCGGCCGCAGTGGACCCGGTGGTGGCGTTGCAGCGCCACTCGAGGATTCTGGTCCACGCCCCTTCCGGGGCCGGAAAGACCATGCTGCTGCTGCATATCCTGGAGCAGCGAACCAGGGCGGCCGTGGACGTGGGGGAGCGGTCCCTGGTCGTCTACCTCCCACTCCGTCGGATTCCGGAACATCCAGACCGGCAATTGATGGAACTCATTGTCGACTGGTTGGGAGAACTG
>Ga0256914_1003744_pt1 | contig 11844 bp, 15 predicted proteins | sample HulkmetaG_FD_191571 | JGI IMG/M metagenome (GOLD analysis project Ga0256914, IMG submission 191571) | Hydrothermal chimney microbial communities from Main Endeavour vent field at the Juan de Fuca Ridge, Pacific Ocean - Hulk | ecosystem: Environmental > Aquatic > Marine > Hydrothermal vents ...
TTCTTTTTTTTAGAAATGGTGAAAAAACACCAGAGAGGTTGGCGCAATAATGTTTGTTTTTGTTTTATAACTAAGTGTTTTTATTGACCTAATCTCTAAATAAATTTTTCAAAAAGCAAAATCTTTAGAGTTAGTAAATAGTAATTTATTTTTCATACTAAACTATTTTGATGCTAAACTTGAGTAATTAACAAAAAAGTTGAAAGGTGCACTGTTTGACCTATATTTTAAAAAGGTATATCATCGTCATTATTAGTATCTGGTGATAATGTGTCTATATCAGGTGAAGTAATTTTTTCTGAGGTGCTTCCTTTTGATTCTAACATAAACATATTTGACGCAACAATCTCTGTGGTGTACCTTTTATCACCACTTTGCTGGTCTGTCCAGCTTCTTGTCTGTAGTCTGCCTTCAATATATATTAACCTTCCCTTTGTTAAATATTCTCCGCAAATCTCAGCGAGCCTGCCAAAACATACCACTCTGTGCCATTCTGTTTTAGATTGGATATTGCCACTTTTATCTTTATAACTTTCATCAGTAGCAACAGTAAGATTAGCTATTGCCAGTCCATCTGTGGTATATCTAACCTCTGGATCTCTACCTAATCTCCCAATAAGCATAACTTTATTTAATGTTCTCGCCATAATTAATCCTCTCTGTTGGTTTCAAGTAAATCATCAAGATTTATATCATCTAAGGAGATGGAATCATCATCTGATGAATCATCAGCTTTGTTATGTTCTATCTCCATATCAATGTCATCAATTTTAATTGTATCCTCTTCGTCAATTTTATTACTGTCTACTGCTGTTGTATCAAGAAGAGACTCAATATCTTCAGATGAACTCTGCTCTTGCTGCTCAGAAACAGGCTCTTCAATATGAATCTCCTCAATATTATTTTCAACAGGTTCTTCCACTTCAATAAGGTAGTTGTTTTCATCTGTAATGTTGTAAGGGATAATATGAAGCTTTTTTTGCGCAGAGGAAAAGTCGTTGTTACAATTAGGGCAGAATTCGTAGCCATCAAAAGTAGTAAAATTGCATTTGTTGCACTTCATAAATTGAATATTAATAGTTTTATAATTTTAAGTCAATAAATTTTTTGAAATTTATTTTTTTTTGTTGTATTAGATTAAAAAAAATTGGAGGAAAAAATGAGTAGAGAAGATTTAAAAGAGAAAACAGCTAAAACTGCCAAGCTTTATTTTGATGGATACAAAGGAGAGAGACCATATGAATTATGGCGGACTTTTGATAAAAATCTTGCAAAAGACCTTTCTCTCTTTATTACAGGACAGATGTATGCAAGGGAAAAGATTCCTCATAAAATTAGGCAATTAGTAGCAGTTGCTGGATTAACTGTTCTTGAAAGAAGTGAAGAATTAAAACTTCATATTTATGCTGCATTAAATGTTGGTTGCACTGCTGAAGAAGTTGCAGAAGTTATATTTCAAATGGGAATTTATGGTGGTATGCCAATAGTAAACAGTGCTTTAAAATGTTTAAAAGAGGTGTTAGAGGAAAGAGGTGAATGGGAAGATTTCTTAAAAAAGCAGTAAATTTTTTTATTACAGTTAAAAATATAAATAGAGAATATACAAAAAAAATTTTTTTTGAAGCTGCAAGTTTGAGCTTTTATACTATTTTTACTATAATTCCTCTATTTATGGTTATTTTTGCGCTATTTACATCAAGCCCTTTTTTTCAGGAGTATTATTTAAATTTGCAAAATTTCATCTATAATACATTGTTACCAGGAAAAACAGAGGTAATTACCAAGTATATAGAAATGCTTATTACCAATGCTTCTAAACTTGGGCTGGTAGGATTTATTTATGGGATGGTAGCAGCAATCCTATTTTTTATTAATTTTGAATATTTAATGAATAAAATTTTTAATGTTAAAAAAGGAAGAGATGTATGGAATGCTATTTCAACTTTTTGGACATTGATTGGTTTTGTGCCAATTGCAATGATATTGTCAATATATCTTACAATAAAATTTAAAGATGTGGTAAATATTACACATTTACTACCATTTTTTATAATCTGGTTTATTTTTACCATAATTTATGCAATTACACCAAATAAAAAGGTCAATAGAAGAGCTGCACTGCTTACTGCCTTTTTATCATCTGTTATCTGGTATATTATGAGAAATATTTTTATTGATGTTATATTGCAAAACAAAATTTATCAGACTATTTATGGGTCATTAAGTATAATTTTACTTCTTTTTATCTGGATATATATAAGCTGGATAATTGTTATTGGTGGTGCTTATTTTTGCGTATATCTTGAAAATAAATTTGAAAAGGAGAATGTTAATTCAAATGATAATAATTCCTGCAATTGATTTAAAAAATGGCAAATGCGTAAGGTTAACTCAAGGAAAGTTAAACAAAGACACTGTATATTCAGAAGAGCCTGAAGTTGTTGCTGAAAAGTTTGAAAGCCTTGGAGCCAAAAGGTTGCATATTGTTGATTTGAATGGTGCTTTTTCTGGTAAACCTGAAAATATTGATTCTATAAAAAAAATTTTAAATTCTACAAATCTCACAGTTGAGCTTGGTGGAGGGATTAGAAATATAGAAACAATAGAGAAGTATATTGAATTAGGAGTTGATTACATTATACTTGGAACAGTTATTGTTGAAAATAAGGATATTGTTAGAAAAGCATGTGAGCTTTTTCCTGATAAAATTATTGCCGGGATAGATGCAATTAATGGAATGGTTGCTACAAAAGGTTGGGTTGATGTTACCAATATTTCTGCAATAGAACTTGCAAAAGAGATGTCTGATTATGGAATTAGAGAAATTATTTATACTGATATATCAAGAGATGGAATGCAGACTGGAGTTAATGTTGAAGCTACTTTTACTCTGCAACAAAATGTGAACATACCAGTTATTGCATCAGGTGGAGTTAAAGATATAAATGATATAAAGAGCTTAATAGAGAAAAATATTTATGCTGCAATAACTGGAAGAGCAATTTATGAAGGCACCCTTAATTTAAAAGAAGCTATTGAGTTGTGTAATGCTAATTGACAGATTTAACAGAAAAATAAATTATCTCAGAATATCAGTAACAGATAGATGTAATCTCAGATGCCTATATTGCATGCCAGAAGAGGGGATAGAGCTTTTTCCGAGCAATAAAATTCTCTCCTTTGAAGAGATTTTATTTTTTGTTGAAACAGTATCAAATTTAGGTGTGAATAAAATCAGAATAACAGGAGGAGAGCCATTAATAAGGAAAAATGTTCAATTTTTAATAAAATCAATTTGCAAATTAGAAAATGTTAATGATGTTGCTCTAACAACCAATGGTGTGCTACTTGAAAAATATATTAATGAGCTTGTTGATGCAGGGCTTAGAAGAGTTAATATTAGCCTTGATACATTAAAAAGGGATAAGTTTAAATTTATTACAAGGAGAGATTTTTTTTCTGAGGTTATTAGAGGAATAAAGTCTGCTGTTAAAAATGGATTAAACCCGGTAAAAGTTAATATAGTTGCTATTAAAAATTTTAATGATGATGAAATTATTGATTTTGTCAGGTTTGGTATTGAGAATAATGTAGAGATAAGATTTATTGAATTTATGCCATTTGGTGATTTTCATAATTTGAGATTTATTTCAAAAAAGGAGATTATAAGTAAAATTGAGCAATATTTTAAATTAACTATTATTCCAAACAGGGATATTCATTCACCAGCACAGATTTACAAAATTAATGGCACTAATGCTACAGTTGGGTTTATTTCACCTATGACAGAGCATTTTTGCAATAGGTGCAACAGGATCAGGCTCACCTGCAATGGCACTTTAAAAACATGCTTATTTTCAAATAAAGTTTATAACCTATTGGATATTATTAAAAGTGGTGATAGTAAGGCTCTTTCAGAGGAGCTTATAAAAATAATTAATGAAAAACCTGAAAAGCATAATATCTCTGTTAGTGATTATAAATTTAAAAAATGTCAGAATGAAATGAGGAAAATAGGCGGTTAATAAATTCAGGAGTTTTTTTATGTTAACTCATATTGATAAAAATGGCAAAGCTAAAATGGTGAATGTTTCTGAAAAAAAATCTACGTTGAGAAAGGCTTATGGAGCATCATCTATTTATGTTGGTGAAAAAATTTTAGATTTAATTAAAAAAAATGAGATAACCAAAGGAGATGTTTTAAGCACAGCAAAGATTGCAGGTATTATGGCTGCTAAAAACACAGGTAATATAATTCCATTGTGCCATCCATTAAACTTAAATTTTGTTGATATTATCTTTCAGTTAGATGAATTAGATAAAAAGGTTTTAATTTTTTCAGAGGCTATTATTGATGCAAAAACAGGAGTGGAAATGGAAGCATTAACAGCAGTTTCAGTTGCTGCTCTTACCATATATGATATGTGCAAAGGAGTTGATAAAAGGTTGCTCATAGGGGAAACCTATCTTGTTAAAAAAACAGGTGGCAAAAGTGGAATTTTTAGAAATAAAGAAAAAATAAATGGATATATTGATAAGATTGATACAGGTGACGATTTACTATTAAAAGTGGGGATAGTTGGTATATTATCTGAGTTTTTGGAGTTAGATGATAAATTTTATGTAAATGGTAAGCAGTGCAAATTTATTTTAAAAGATAGAGATATTTTTATTTTAAACAATAATAAATTAAATATTTCAGTGGGAGATAAAGTATGGATAGAATAACCTGTGCTATTATAACTCTAAGTGATAAAGGTTCTAAAGGTGAAAGAGAAGATAACAGCGGTGCTATATTGAAAGAGCTTGTGCAAAATAAGTTAAATGGAGAGATTCTCTTCTATGAAGTTATTCCAGATGAAAAACATTTATTAATGCAGCAATTAATCAGGTTTTCTACTACTGATGCAGTTGATCTTATTTTTACAAATGGTGGGACAGGAGTTTCACCAAGGGACATTACACCAGATGCTACAAAAGAGGTGGTGGATAAAGAAATCCCTGGTTTTGGAGAAGTAATGAGAGTAGAGAGTTTAAAAAAAACTCCTCATGCTATCCTTTCAAGAGCTACAGCAGGAGTTAAAGGGAGCACTCTTATTATTAACCTTCCTGGAAGTCCAAAAGCAGTTAAAGAGTGTTTTGAAGCTATTTATATGGCTATTCCTCATGCAATTGAGAAGATTAAGGGAGATGATAGTGAGTGTTATACAGGAGAGTAATGTTTCCATTGTTCCAATGACAGATGAGCACCTTGATGAGATAGTTGAGATTGATAATGAATATTCTACGAAACCGTGGAGCAGAGAAATTTTTTTAAAAGAGCTGTTGCATAATTTTTCTTATAATTTCACGCTGTTATACTCCAGTGAAATAGCAGGGTTTGCAAATTTCTGGTGTATATATGATGTAATAGAGTTAAATAATTTTGCTATAAAGAGTAGTTTTAGAAATAGAGGATTGGGTAGAGGATTTTTAAAGTTTATTATTAAAATATCATCTTTTTTAAAAGCAAAAAAGATTTTTCTTGAAGTTAAATCTGATAACTTGCCTGCTTTTAATTTGTATAGCTCCGAAGGATTTAAGAAAATAGGGATAAGAAAAAAGTATTATTCAGATGGAAATGATGCAATTTTAATGGAAAAGTTAATATGAATGTAGCAGTTTTGCCCATTTATAGAATAGAGAAAATAGAAAAGTTTATTTTACTACAATTTAAATACAGTATTGAAGATGTTTTTCCTGGGCAATTTTTTATGATTGGCCCAGAATTTATTGAAAATAAAGATTTTATTTTAAATCGACCTTTTAGTGTAGCAAACTTTGAAAGAGGAATTTTAGAGTTTAGAATAAGGGTAACTGGTAAATTTACAAAATGGCTTTTAAATTGCAAAAAAGGGGAATACCTCAGGTTGGTGGGACCTCTTGGAAAATTTGTAAAAAATGACTTTTTTCAAAAATATAGCAAAATTATTTTAATTGGTGGTGGAATAGGTGCAGTGCCTTTAATATTTTTTGCTGATTATTTAAAAAAATATAAATTTGACTACAAATTTATAGCAGGTTTTCCAACAAAAGAGGAATTAATTTATTTAACAGGTGTTCCTTTAAATGATTTGACTATATTTACAGAGGATGGTTCCTATGGCTGTAAGGGCTTTGGCACTGATTATTTAAAAAGTATAAATATTAAAGATGAGTTAATAATTGCATGTGGACCAGTTAATATGTATAAAGAATTGAAAAAGTATGAAGATAAATTTAATATAATGGTATTAATGGAAGAGCGAATGGCATGCGGTTTTGGTGTTTGCCTGGGATGTGTTGTTGAAACTAAAAATGGATATAAAAGGGTATGCACAGATGGTCCTATTTTTAATTTAAAGGAGTTAATGCTAAATTAAGTTATTGAGGTTAATGTTAATGCAAAAGCTGAAAGTAAAAATTGGTAAATTAGAATTAAATAATCCTATTATGCCTGCAAGTGGAACTTTTGGATATGGTAAAGAATTTGCCAGGTTTTTTGATATTAACAATCTTGGTGCAATTGTTACAAAAGGATTATCACTTTATCCAAAAACTGGAAATATACCACCAAGAATATATGAAGGTGGTAAATATTTAATGAATGCAATAGGACTTGAAAATATTGGATTTGAAAGATTTTTAGAGGAGATAATTCCATTTTATGAAAATTTAAATTGCGCTATAATAGTTAATTGCTTTGGCAATAGTGAGGATGAATATTATATTCTTGCAGAAAAATTAAATAATTTACAAGAAATAGATGCTTTAGAAGTTAATGTATCATGCCCAAATGTAAAAAAAGGTGCCATTGAATTTGGCACTGATTTAGATATGTTGTATATTTTAACTAAAAATATTAAAAAAATTGCCGATAAAAAATCAGTTATTGTTAAAATTTCCCCAATGCTCTCAAATATTGCTGAAACAGGTAAAGTATTAGAAGAAGCTGGTGCAGATGCTATTACAGCAGTTAACACAATGAAAGGTATTGCTATTAATACTGATAATTTTAAATATATGTTAGGAAATGTTACTGGTGGAATTTCCGGGCAATGTTTAAAGCCTGTAGCACTCAGAATTGTAAAAGAGCTCATTGAAAATATTTCAATTCCTGTTATAGGAGTGGGAGGTATTTTTAATATTAATGATGCAGTAGAATTTTTTGCAATGGGAGCTACTGCTGTTCAAATTGGAACAGCTAATTTTATAAATCCTATGATAATGATTGATTTAATAGATAAACTGAGCAAATTTATGGATTCAAGTAATATTAAATCTGTAAATGAGATAAAAAATAAAATTTAGAGAGGAATTATAGTTGTTAGATTTGCTTAAAAATATAAGGAATATACCTGAGTTGCCACAGGTTGCATATAAAATTTTAGAAGAAGTGTCCAATGAAAATTGTAATTACAACAAATTATCAGAATATGTGCATAATTCACCTGCATTATCGATTAAAATTTTCCAGATTATTAATTCACCTTTTTATCATTTGCCCAACAAAGTTACAAGCCTGACTCAAGCAATAGGTCTTTTAGGTCTTAAAAGTATAAGAAATTTAGCTTTATGCCTTTTTATAGTTGATGTTGTAAAAAATATTGCTGACAATAATAGTAGATGTATTGATAAATGGATTAATTTAATAGTTACAGCTAATGGCGCAAAATTAATCTCCAAAAAAGATGAATACTTTTTTGCTTCTTTAGTTGCATTTTTACCTGAATATCTTGCTGTTTTTTATAATAGGGACTATAAAAAGTTTGACTATAAATTCTATATTGAAGCTCTTGATATTCTTCGAGATAAATGGCATTTGCCAGAAGAGATTGTTAAAATTATAAATGATTTTTACAAAATTAAATTTGGAAAAAATGTAGAAAATTGCAAAAATGGATATTTTATATATTTTGCAAATATAATAGCCAATTCCTTAACATTACAGGGTGTTAGAAGAGAATCTTTTGAGAAGATAAAAAAAATTTTAAAAATAGATAATAAGCAATTGCAAAATATGATTTCTACTATTGAGCAGCAGAGCAATCATATAGTGACTTTATTTGATTTAAATAAAAAGGATATTAAATTTACCGATGTTATTCCTATTTTTGAGGCAGCAAATGAAAAAATCTTTAATTTAATAATTGAAAATGAAAAATTATTAAATGATTCAATTAATGCAAATAAAGTTTTAAATACAGCACTTAACAATCTTCTCTCTGCTGTGATTATGTTTGAAGACTCAAAGTTAATTTTAATGAATGATGAAGCTCAAAGAATTGTAGGAGATACCATTGGAAAAGTGGAAGATTTTTTAGATAATGAACTTGTTAGACAGATTAAAAGTCAAAAACCACCTGTTAGAATAATTACCAAATTAAAAAATTCATTACCTGTGGAATTAACATATATTGAGATAAAAAATGAAAAATTAACTGAGCTTTTTATATTTAAAGATATAACTGAAGAGATGAATTTGAAAAAACAGTATAAAAATTTAAAAGAGAGCTATGCATCTTTGATTAATTCTGCTGGAGTGGGGATATGTCTTATTAATACCAAAGGAAAAGTTTTATTTGTTAATAATAAATTTTCTGAAATTTTACAGAAAGATTATAATGAGATTGTTGGGAGAAAGCTCTTAGAAATATTATGCTTGTCAAAAAAATGTATAAATAATATCTATCCTGTATTAAAAAAGATTTTTAACAAAAAAGTTAAAGAAGCCACAGTTGAAATAGAATCAAAAAATTCACGTGGAGAAACAATTTATCTTGAATGTACAATAACCCTTTACAAAGAGGGGGATTTTGTAGTAGGATTTCAATTTATAATAAATGACATAACTGAGAGAAAAAGATTAGAAGAGGAAAATTTAAGATTACATGAAGAATTTTTAGAAATGGAGAAAGATAAGGTTGCAATAGAGCTTGCAGGTGCAACAGCACATGAGTTGAATCAACCATTAACTACATTAATGCTTGCAGCAGATATGATTAAAATTAAAAAAGAGATAAATCCAGAGCTTATAGATAAAATAGAAACAGCCACTGAAAGATTGGCAAAAATTGTAAAAAAACTTAGTAAAATTACAAAATATGAAACAAAAAGTTACATTGGAAAAGCAAAAATAGTTAATTTAGATATAAGTGATGAGAATAATAAGTAAAATCTACTCTGTTGTATATATTCCTATATTTATAATCATAGCATTATTTTCAATTTTTGCAGCATATATAGTTTTTCTATTTACTTTTAATCCTAAAAAGGCAAATATTATTGCAAGAATTTGGGGTAAACTTTCAGTTATTGCTTCTTTTACTAAAGTGGAGGTTATAAAAGAGGAATTTCAATTAGAGTCAAGATATGTTGTAATGTCAAATCACCAGAGTGCATTTGATATTTTTATTTTATACGGTTATCTTCCCTTTGATTTTACATTTTTGTCAAAGATAGAGGTATTTAAAATCCCACTATTTGGTCTGGCAATGAAAATAGTTGGTGCAATAGGAGTTGAAAGAGGTAATACAAAGAAACTTAAATCCACAATTCTGGCAATGCAGAATTATCTTAAACAGGATAGATCTTTATTAATTTTCCCAGAAGGCACAAGAAGTATTGATGGTAAATTGTTGCCTTTTAAAAAAGGTGGATTTATGCTTGCCAAAAAGTCAAATGCCAAAATTTTACCAGTTACAATTATTGGCTCAAAAGAAGTTTTAAGAAAGGGGTCATTTTTTATAAATCCTTTCAAAAAAGTAAAATTGATTATTTCAAAGCCTATTGAAACTAAATCAAAAAATCTCAATTCTCTTATGGAAGAAGTTAGGTTAATTATAGAGAGAAATTTAGAAGAAAATTAAAAAGGTCTTTTAATTATGGATAAAATAATAACTAAAAATAAAAAAGCATATCACGATTATCATGTGCTTGAAACATTTGAAGCAGGAATTGTGTTAAAAGGTACTGAAGTTAAATCAGTTAAGCAGGGAAGAATTAATTTAAAGGATAGTTATGCAAAAATAAAAGATGGAGAAGCATTTTTAATTAATGCTCATATTAGCCCCTACAAACATGGGAATGTTTATAACCATGACCCAACAAGGACGAGAAAACTCCTCTTGCATAGGAAAGAGATTGATAAGCTTTTTGGGAAAATAAAGGAAAAAGGGTTAACTCTTGTACCTTTAAAAGTTTATATTAAAAATGGGCTTGTAAAAGTAGAGCTTGGACTTTGTAAGGGTAAAAAAGAGTATGATAAAAGAGAGGATATAAAGAGAAGAGACCTTGAAAGAGAATTAAGGTATGAAAGTAAAAATAGATATATGTAATATGTGGTTTTGTGAGCTATCAATTGGTTAAGTTGTTAAAATTTTTCTTTATTAAGAATTTAAGAGGGATATAAATGAAAATATTAATTACAGGTGCCACAGGACAATTGGGTAAAGATTTAACATTGATTTTAAAAAAGTATTACACAGTTTATCCATATTCATCAAAAGATTTAAATATTACTGATTATAAATTTTTTGAAAAAGAGGTAGCAAAAGTTAAACCTGATGTTGTTGTTAACTGTGCTGCTTATACTAATGTTGATGGATGTGAAAGAGAGGTTGAAAAAGCATATTCAGTTAATAGCATTGGAGCTAAAAACTGTGCAATTATTGCCAATAAATTTCAAATAAAACTACTTCACATAAGCACTGATTATATTTTTAATGGAGAGATTAAAACTCCATTTAAAGAAGATGATACACCAAATCCAGTTTCAATATATGCAAAATCTAAATTAGCAGGAGAGATTAATATAATAAATCATTGCAATAACTTTTTTATATTAAGAACAGCAGGTGTTTATGGAATATATGGAAATAACTTTGTAAAAACAATTTTAAAAATTGCAAAAGAGAGAGGCTTTTTAAAAGTTGTAAATGATCAAATTACAACTCCTACTTATACAATTGATCTTTGCAATCAGATTTTAAAATTAGTTGATACAGAGTATTATGGAATATACCATGCATCTAATGAAGGAGAGTGCTCCTGGTATGAATTTGCAAAAGCAATAATCAAATATAGTGGAATAAATGCAACTATTGAACCTTGTACAACAGCTGAATTCCCGAGGCCAGCTCACAGACCTAAATATTCTGTTTTAGAAAATTTTAACTTAAAACTTTTAAACTTAAATGAATTTAGGCAATGGGATGTTTCTTTAAAAGAATTTTTGAACAGATTTAAGGAGGAATTATGAAAATAATTGTTACAGGAGGAGCAGGGTTTATTGGTTCGAATTTTTTAAATTATATGGTAAAAAAATATCCTGAATATTTATTTATAAATTTTGACAAATTGACCTATGCAGGTAATCTTGAAAATCTAAAGGATATAGAGTCACTGCCAAATTATAAATTTTTCAGGGGAGATATAGCAAGCAAAGAGGATGTAGATAAAGTTTTCAAAATATATATGCCAGAAATAATAATTAACTTTGCAGCTGAATCGCATGTTGATAAAAGCATTCTTGGACCTGAGGAGTTTATTACAACAAATATTTATGGGACATTTAACTTACTTGAACATTGCAGAAAATATTGGAATGATTTTAATAATAAACTTTTCATTCATGTGAGCACAGATGAAGTTTATGGCTCTCTTGGAAAAGATGGTTTTTTCACTGAAAACACACCTTACGCTCCAAATAGCCCATATTCAGCATCAAAGGCAAGTTCTGATTTTTTAATAAGAGCTTATTTTAAAACATATAATTTCCCTGCAATAATAACAAATTGCTCCAATAATTATGGCCCATATCAATTT